>WNFM01200979.1_pt1 | contig 10177 bp, 11 predicted proteins | sample 5400271 | NCBI WGS metagenome assembly WNFM01 (sample SAMN13153352, study PRJNA577476) | soil metagenome | isolation source: 60 cm saprolite on Douglas fir-dominated hillslope | place: USA:California | collected 2013-09-17
CTTCAGATCACTCGGCCTGACTTCCGTCGCAGAGCTGCGACATGCATAATCCATCGAACCGCCGTATACGGACCCGTACGTACGGTGGTGTGGGAGGGGGCGGAGCCGCGAGGCTCCCCCCTATCCCGTTTTTGGGATGCGTTCAGCGATAGAATCACGGTTAGGCAAATAGGAGCGCCTCGTTCGCTGACGATCGCCCAATCCAAGGGGACGCCGTCGATGCCCTAAAATTGAGCTCTATCGGCCGCTGCACTGCAGCGAGATGCTTGCCCTCTTTAGGAAAAGCTCCAAGAATATTGCTTCTCAGTCTAATTTTCTTTTCCTCCAAACCGTTTCTGTCTGACTGAGGCGCGCGCGATGCGCTTCTCAGGGCGAGCGGATGTGCTAACATTTTTGGGTCTAATCCAACTCAGCTACCTCACAGCAGTCCAAAATCCGTCTCTCACAACGTCAAATCAATAACAAGCGCAGCCGCATGGCTGCAAAAGGGGAGTGTCGCGATGAAATCGGCTTTCAATCGATCTGTTTTTGCGCTTGCAGCAATCGTTGCTGTAGCGGGGGCCAGCCAAGTCTACGCGCAGCAAAAGCTGCATTCCTATCAGTCCGGAACCAAAGAATTCTGGACCCATCCGCCGGATGACTGGTTCCTTGGCGACGAGACCGAAGCCCAGAAGGGTCTCGCGCCGCCGTCGGGTCCGCCGACCGGCGCATCAGAAGCGGAACTCGCCGCGCTGATAAAGAAGATAAAACTGCCGCCGGGCTTCCAGATCGAAGTCTACGCGCCGGGCGTGCTGGCTGCACGGCAAATGGCCTGGGGTGACAAGGGCACGCTGTTCGTCGGTTCCTTCGGCCTCGGCAACGTCTATGCCATCACCGACAATGGCGGCAAGAAACAGGTCAAGACCATCCTCAAGGGCCTCAACATGCCCACGGGTCTCGCCTTCCGCAACGGCGCGCTTTACGTGATCGCGGTCGACAAGCTGATCAAATACGACAACGCCGAGGCCAATCTCGACAAGCTCGGCGACGGCAAGGTGGTCTATGACGACATGCCGTCCTACGCGGCGCATGGCTGGAAGTACCTTGCTGCCGACAAGGATGGTTCGTTCTACATACCCTTCGGACCTCCCTTCAACATCGGCATTCCACCGACCACCGTGTCGCAGATTCGCCGTGTCGATCCCCAGACCGGCAATGCCGAACTGGTGGCGCTCGGCGTGCGCAACAGCGTCGGCGGCGATGTCGATCCGCGCAGCGGAAAATACTGGTTCACCGAGAATGCGCGCGACTGGATCAGCGACGACCTGCCGAGCGACAAGCTCAACATGATCTCGAAGATGGGCGAGCATTTCGGCTATCCTTATTGCCACCAGGGCGACCTGCCGGATGCGAAATTTGCGATGGGTCACAAATGTTCGGAATTCACCCCGCCCGTGCTCAATCTCGGCGCCCATGTGGCTCCGCTCGGCATGAAGTTCTATACCGGTGATCAATTCCCCGCCGAGTACAAGAACAACATCCTGATCACCGAACACGGCTCGTGGAACCGGCATAAGTATCAGGGCGGTCGGATCGTTCGCGTGATCGTCGGTCCGGACGGCAAGAACCCCAAGCAGGAAGTGTTCGCATCCGGCTGGATCGAAGGCGACCAGGGCTATCTCGGCCGGCCGGACGATATCATCCTCGCCAAGGACGGCTCGATCCTCGTCGCCGACGATTGGGCCGGTGCGATCTATCGCATCAGCTACAAGAAGTAACGCTAAAGAGACCAATGAGGCTGCGGTTGCTCGGGAACGAGCGGCCGCAGCTTTTTGTTGAAGCCAGCGTGGCGGTATAGATCGAGGTCGGTCATGCGGATTGCTTTAGTCGGAGTTCTGTCGGTTGCAATGATCTGCGGATTGTCAGCCAATGCCGCCGATACGTCAGCGGTAAAAGAAAAAGCCGAGGTCTGTGCCGGCTGTCACGGCGAAAGCGGCATCTCGCAAACCGAGAACATTCCCTCGCTCTCGGGTCAGCCCGATCAGTTCATCCAGTGGCAATTGGTGTTCTTCCGTAGCGGAGCGCGCAAGAACGAACTGATGCAGCCGATCGTCGAACAAATCAGCAATGAGGATATCCGAAATCTCGGCGCCTATTTTGCATCGCTGACGCCGCCGAAATCGGCAACACTCGACGACAATCCCGATCTATCGCAAAAGGGCGCGCAGGCGGCTGCGGGTCGGCGCTGCGCGTCGTGCCACACCGATACATTTGCCGGCACCAAGGCGGTGGCCCGCCTCGCCGGCCAGCGCGAGGAATATCTGGTCAAGGCGCTGCATGACTATAAATCGGGCGTGCGATCCGGCGGCGCCGGAGCGGCGATGGCGGAAGTCGCCTATCCCCTAAGCGAAGAAGAAATCACCGCGCTCGCGCATTATCTCGCGCATCTCTGACTACGTGAAATCTTCGGTCGTCCCGGCTCAAGGCCAGGACGACAAGTTACCCCCGCTGCTTCTCATACGCCTTCAGATGCGTATAGGCGGTGCGTAGCCTTGGCACCGGCACCTTTGCCCCATCGCCGCGCGCGATCAGGTCGCCGATCACGTGGTCGGCTTCGACCGGCGCGCCGGCCTTGATGTCGCGGAACATTGACGCCGTCAGCTGCGATCCCTCATCTGTCAGCGTGTTGCGGCTGCGCTCCAGAAACGGCGCGCGCGGCCCGTAGCCTTCGGCGGTCGCGATGCCAATGCATTCATCGAGCACGCCGAGGACAAAATCCTTGCCGCCTGGCGCGGCCAGGATATTGCCGAGCGAGGTTCGCATCAGAGAGGTCGAGGCAGCAAGCGTCGCCAAAAATATCCATTTCTCCCACATCTCCTGAATGATGTGTTCGCTGGCGACCGCGCCGAACTTGCCGCTCGCGAAAACTTCCGCGATGGCGCGGACCCGACCCGACATCTTGCCGTCGCGTTCGCCGAAAGTGAGCGACTGCATCGGCGCCAACTGAACCACTTCGCGCCTCTCGTTGAGAGTGACCGCGATCGCGCAGAGGCCGCCGAGCACGCGCTCGCGCCCGAATTTTTGGTCCAGTACATCCAGATGCAGCATGCCGTTGAGCAGCGGAATGATGGATGTCTGCGGTCCTACCGCCGGCGTAAACGATTTTATCGCATCGTCGAGATCGAATGCCTTGCAGCTCAACAGCACGACGTCGAACTTTTCGTCCAATTTGTCCGCCTGCAGCGCCGGCGGATTTTTCAGCGTCACGTCGCCGTTCGGGCTTTTGATGACGAGGCCGGCGCCGGCGAGTTCAGCCGCGCGCCGCGGGCGGACCAGAAAGGTCACGTCCTGGCCGGCCTGCAGCATCCGGCCCCCGAAATATCCGCCGATGGCGCCGGCACCGACCACGAGAACGCGCATTGTTTGGTTCCTTTTGTTGTTGTTCTTGAGGAGCGAATGGCTATTCGCGTCTTTCTACCACTTCTCCCCGAACGGGCGGATTTCCAATTCAAATGTCCAGGCGCTGCGCGGCTGCTGGTACAACTGCCAGTACGAGGCCGCGACCGAGGCCGGCGGCATCAGCAAATCCGGATTGTCGAGCGCTTCCTTGCCCCAAAGCTTTTCGCGCCGCTCGCGCACCCAGGCGGTATCGACACCGGAATCGATGATCAGATGTGCGACGTGGATATTCTTCGGTCCCAACTCGCGCGCCATCGCTTGCGCCACCGCGCGCAAGCCGAATTTGGCGCTGGCAAAGGCCGCGTAACCTGAGCCGCCGCGCAGGCTCGCGGTGGCGCCGGTGAAGAAAATGCTACCCTGGCCGCGCGGCAGCATCAGCCGCGCCGCTTCGCGGCCTGAGACAAAGCCGGCCCAGCAGGCCATTTCCCAGACCTTTCGGAACACGCGGTCGGTGGTTTCCAGGATCGGGAAGTTGACGTTGGCACCGACATTGAAGATGCAGACTTCGAGCGGCGCGTGCTTGTCGGCGTCATTGAGGAAGGCCGTGACCTCGTCCTCCTTGCGCGCGTCGAGCATGCGCGCCACGATCGTTCCGCCCGATGCTTCGATCTCCTTCACCAGCGGCTCGAGCTTGGCGCCATCGCGTCGCCCTGCGAACACGGTAAAACCTTCGGCGGCGAATCTCTTCGCGATCTCGCCCCCGATATAGTCGCCGGCACCGATCACCGCGCAGCTGGCGTTTCGTTTTTGCATGTGGGCTCTCCGTTAGAGTGACGGCATCACCCGCCCAAAACCATTTCCTCGACTTCGCGCAATTGCTCCTTGCCGAAAAACATTTCCGTGCCGACGAAGAAGGTCGGCGAGCCGAACGCGCCGCGCTCGACGGCTGCTTGCGTGTTCTCGATGAGCTTGGCCTTGACGTCTGGCTCCTGCGCACGCGCCAGCAGTTTTGCACCGTCGAGGCCGGACGCGGTCAGCGCTTTCGCTGCAATTTCCGGGTCGTCCATTTTTTTCGGTTCACCCCACATATGATGAAACGCGGCGTCGACATATGTCTCGAACACGCCCTCGCATTGAGCGGCGACCGCGGCGCGCATCAGATTGAGCGTGTTGACCGGAAAGAACGGATTCATCGTGTACGGCTTGACGTTAAAGCGCCGGACAAAACGCTCGGTCTCCAGCGCGTGGAATTCGGGCTTGTTCTTGACGCCGGCCAACGTCTCGGCGGGTGATCTGTTGTTGGTGGCCTTGAAGATGCCGCCGAGCAGGATCGGCACGTACTCGAACTTCACTCCGATACGTCGTTCGATCGCCGGGATCGCCTCATGGCTGAGGAACGCGTTGGGGCTGCCAAAATCGAACAGGAATTGCGGCGGTGCCTTGGTCAAGGGCGTCTTGGTCAAGGGCGGCCTCCCGGCTTTTTGTTGCTAAGCCATTGTGGCGCAGCGCGCGGCGCCCGTCCATAGCATCATGATGACCATAATACTGTGGCGCTGCGAGATACCGGTCAAATCAGCCGCGTGACCGCGCGCTTGCGCCAGACCAGCAGGTAATAGCTCATTTGCAGAATGAACATGGCGCTGAACGTGATCGGATAGGCGGCCCAGATGCCCTGGATGCCGATGGCGCGGCTGAGGATCACCGCGGAGGGCACCTCGATCGCGACAATCGCAAATATTAAGATCGACGGCGGCGCCCAAACCGTTCCGCTGGCGCGCATCATCCCTGAGAACACCGTTGCCATTCCGAACAGCACCGAACTCCACAGCACGATGTGGAGCAACCCCTGCGCGAGATCGAGCACCGCCGGGTCGATGATGAACCAGCTCATGATGGCGCGGGAGAACAGATAGCCGAGCGCCACCAATCCGCCGGTCAGAACGAGGTTCATCATGAGCCCGGTGCGGACAATGGCGCCAAGCCGGTCGGGATTGCCGCGGCCGATCGCCTGCGCGCCAAAGATCGATACCGCAATTGCAATCGACCAGGCCGGAAATTGCGCGTAGCTCATGACCTGATTGACCGCACCATAGGCCGCCGTAGCATCGGAGCCGAAGCCGTTGACGAGTCCGAGCAGGACCAGTTCGGCCAGCGACATCACAATCATACCGAGAGCCGACGGAAGACCGAGTCTCAGAACCATGCGCAGCAGCGCCCCGTTCGGCCGCATGGCGCGCAGAAATGCCGCGTCAAATGCAAGCGGATGATGGCGGCGGCGAAGATATCCGGCAAGCCACAGCAGGGTGAACAAGCCGGACACCGCCGACGCCCAGGCGGCGCTGGCGACGCCGAGGTGGGGCAGGCCGAACCAGCCGCGGATCAACGCCGGTGTTACAATGAGGCCAATGACAGCCGAAATTGCGAGCGCCAGAAGGGGCGTCATTGTATCTCCGACACCGCGCATCATCGCCGTCAGTAGGATGAACACAAACGTCAGCGGCATCGTGATCATCATGATGCGCGCATAGGCGCTGGCCTCGTCGAGAATCTCGGGCGGCGTGGCGAGCGCGGTCAGGAGCTGGCGGCTGAACAGTCCGCCGAAGATCGCGATCATTGCCGCCAAGAGAAGCGTGATCGTCAGCGTCGTGCCGGCGACGGCCTTCACCTTGTCGGGCTCGCCTGCGCCCCATGCCTGACCAATCAGCACGCTGGCGCCCGAACTTAAGCCCATCACGAAGGCGATGAAGAAAAACATCGCCGGGAAAAACACCGAAACGGCGGCGAGCGCGTCGACCCCGATCATCTGGCCGAGGTAGACATTGTTGATGGTGCCGAACAGCGATTGCAAAATGTTGCTCAGCATCATCGGCGCGAGGAAGACGAGAAATGTCCTCCAGAGGGGCGGGGCTTTGGACACAGCGCTTCCTTATTGGTTGGCGCAGCCGATACCGCGCAGCGTGGTGTCGGAATTTGAGGTTTCGGAGAACCTTTGGTGTCGATCACACCGCCGGCGGTTCGGCGCGATCGCTGAAGGCGAGCTTGACGATGTGGTCGCGGATATCGCCGGGCCAGCCGGCAATGAGTTCGGCAAAACGTCGTCGGTCGTCCGCGAATAGGGCCCGCGAGGCTTCTTCGAAGTGCGGAAGGTTGCCGGCCATCGTCGACATGAAATGATAGGCCGCCTCGCGCGCCGCGCGGCTGCGGTCGCGATCGCCGCTCTTGCGCCGCGCCTCTTCGACAAGCTTTCGCAGCGCCACCGACGCGCCACCGGGCTGGGAGCCAAGCCATTCCCAGTGCCGCGGCAGCAGCGTCACCTCGCGGGCGACGACGCCAAGTTTGGGCCGGCCACGGCCACGCGGCTCCGGCACCGTCGGGTCATCGGCGGCAATTTCCGAAACGGGTTGCGGCAAGCGTGCGACGATGTCCCGTTCGGTGCCGCGGAGATCCAGATCGATCGCCTGGCCGCTCGCATCGTCAAAGATGATGATAGGCCGCGCAGCCGCGCTCCGGGACGCTTTCATGACGGCGAGCGCGACCTCGGCCAAGGGGCCCGAAGCCAGCCGTTGATCGCCCATGAACGCTGTGAAGTATTGGCGAACTGCTTGGGTCATCGGTCGAACTCTCGACTAAAGGTATCTCTATTTACACCCGGGTAAATATGACGTCAATATCGCCCGGGTAAAAAAATCGTGCACATCGCAGCCCAATCGCCAAGCTCGTTATCCGCTGCTACGAGACGGCGCGCCCGATTGCTGCCTATCCGTCCCAGGGGAACCCAATGCTCACCGTCCATCATCTCAACAATTCCCGCTCCCAGCGCGTGCTGTGGCTATTGGAAGAGCTCGGCGTTCCCTACGAGATCGTGCGCTATCAGCGTCAACCGGACATGCGCGCACCGGCCGAATTGCGCGCGGTCCATCCGCTCGGGAAATCCCCCGTCATTACCGACAACGGCAACATCATCGCGGAATCGGGCGCGATCGCGGAATACCTCATCGACATCCATGGCAGCGGACGCTTGATCCCGCCGCCCAAAACGCCGGAGCGGCTGCGCTACACCTATTGGCTGCACTACGCGGAGGGATCGGCGATGCCGCCGCTTTTGCTAAAATTGCTGTTCACGCTGATGCCGAAACGCGCGCCGGCGCTGTTGCGTCCCTTGGTGCGCAAGGTCTCCAATCAGGCGCTGACCACACTGGTCAATCCGCAGCTCAAGCAGCACATGGCGTTCTGGGAGAGCGAGCTGACAAACAGCCTATGGTTCGCCGGCAGCGAATTTTCCGCCGCGGACATCCAGATGAGCTTTCCGCTGGAAGCCGCCGCCGCTCGCGGCGGGCTCGAGCAGGGTCACCCCAAGGCGATGGCGTTTCTGGAACGCATCCACGCCCGCCCCGCCTACCAACGCGCACTCGAGAGGGGCGGACCGTATGTGGTGGGGCGGTGAGAGACGACCCTTAACTCTCAGCTCGTCGTCCCCGCGAAAGTGTCTCAACTCGTCGTCCCCGCGAAGGCGGGGACGACAAAACCCTATAGCCCCAGCTTCTTCTTGCGCTGGCCGAGCGTGCGCAGCCGCAGCGCGTTGAGTTTGATGAAGCCCGCGGCATCGCGGTGGTCGTAGGCGACGGCGCCTTCCTCGAAGGTGACGAGGTCCTGATCGTACAGCGAATATTGGCTCTCGCGGCCGACCACGATGACGTTGCCTTTGTAGAGTTTTAGCCGCACGCGCCCCGTGACATATTGCTGGCTGTGATCGATCGCGGCCTGCAGCATCTCGCGTTCAGGGGCGAACCAGAAGCCGTTATAGACGAGCTCGGCATATTTCGGCATCAGCTCGTCCTTGAGATGCGCCGCGCCGCGATCCAGCGTGATCGATTCGATGGCGCGATGGGCAGCAAGCAGGATAGTGCCGCCCGGCGTCTCGTACATGCCGCGCGACTTCATGCCGACGAAGCGGTTTTCGACCAGATCGAGCCGCCCGATGCCGTTGGCGTGGCCGAGCTCGTTGAGTCTTGCGAGCAATGTGGCTGGCGACAGCTTCTTGCCGTCGATCGCGGTCGCATCGCCCTTTTCGAAATCGACGGTGATGTAGGTCGCCTTGTCCGGCGCCTTCTCGGGATCGATGGTGCGCGAATAGACATAATCCGGCACTTCCTGCGCGGGGTCTTCGAGCACTTTGCCTTCGCTTGAGGCGTGCAAAAGATTGGCGTCAACCGAGAACGGCGCCTCGCCGCGCTTGTCTTTTGCAATTGGAATCTGATGCGCCTCGGCAAACGCGATCAACTGTTCGCGCGAGCGCAAATCCCATTCCCGCCACGGCGCGATGATGGTGATGTCGGGCTTCAATGCATAATAGGCGACCTCGTAGCGGACCTGATCGTTGCCCTTACCGGTCGAGCCATGGGAGACGGCGTCGGCGCCGACTTTTTCGGCGATTTCGATCTGCTTCTTGGCGATCAAGGGCCGCGCGATCGACGTGCCGAGCAAATACTGCCCCTCATACACCGCATTGGCACGGAACATCGGAAACACGTAATCACGGACGAATTCCTCGCGCAGATCCTCGATGAAAATGTTTTCGGGCTTGATGCCGAGCAGCAACGCCTTTTGGCGCGCGGGTTCGAGCTCCTCGCCCTGGCCGAGATCGGCGGTAAAGGTCACGACCTCGCAGCCATAGGTGGTCTGCAGCCACTTCAAGATGATCGAGGTGTCGAGCCCGCCCGAATAGGCGAGCACCACCTTCTTTACGTCCTTGCTCATGAAAATCCTGCTGAATTGGGATAAAATTTCGCCGGACTATAGGCAGAAAGGTCCGTTGCGCAAGCGTTCACTCGGCCGGATTTGGTCGGACACGGGGCTTGCGCCGTCGCTGAAGGAAACGAAAGGCCGGCCAGGCCAGCCGCGTCAGCGCGGCCTCGATACGCTCGTCGGACAATCGGGTCGAGGGCCAGCGGTAGATATAGCCATAGGCCAGCCAGATCACCACAAATGTCACCAGGCCTGCGGCTGCGACGTCCGTGAAAAAATGCCCGCCGAACGCCATCCGAAGCCCGCTCGTCAGCGCGCCGAACAGGGTCGCCGCGGCATAGGCCAGCGGCCGCCAGGCCGGCGGCGTCAGCGCCGCGGGCGCATAGGTCCAGAACGCGGTAGCGCCTTCGCCGGAGAAGAACGAGCAGTTGCGATCGCAGCTGCCGCGCGGATCCCACCACGGCATGAAGGGCTCGGTTCCGTTAAACTGCGTCACCACCACGGGGCGCGGCCGGCCCCAATAGCTCTTGAAGGTGAAATTGGTGAGAACGCCCGCGGAAAGAAAAAGCGTCATCAGCAGGAAAATCATCGCGCGCCCCGATATCAGAAGCCGCCGGTCCGGCCGAACCAGCTTTGCCACCAGCGCAACGATCGCCGGCACCGCAAATCCCCATGCGATCCACATCGCGCCGTCGCGCGCGAGCGCGGCGAGCGTGTTCTGCTTGAGCGGAAAGGATTTTGTTGCCGGATCATAAAACAGCGCGGCCAATTTCAGATCGAGCTCGGGATAAATCCCGAACAGCAATCCGACCACGAACGCCAAGTTCAACGCGATGAAAAGTCCGGTCCGGTTCATGGCTCGGGGTTTAGCCGAGGAGGTTCGGGATGAAAACCCCCGCAATCATCCCCGTCATTGCGAGCGAAGCGAAGCAATCCAGCTTTGGGGCTGCGAAATAGAAAGCTGGATTGCTCACATGGGGAATGTGTGTGTCAAGGATGAGCAGTCACCTTTTTGTTCGACTGCGGCCACCTCTTCGTCCCGACCGCGGGCTGT
>WNFM01042213.1_pt3 | contig 10176 bp, 4 predicted proteins | sample 5400271 | NCBI WGS metagenome assembly WNFM01 (sample SAMN13153352, study PRJNA577476) | soil metagenome | isolation source: 60 cm saprolite on Douglas fir-dominated hillslope | place: USA:California | collected 2013-09-17
TAGGTCACCGAGGAGAGGCCTGACTGCGCGGGAATGTGGACCGTGCAGGCGGCTGATTCCACTGTGACTTCTTTGCCTTCCGGGCAGTTGAGGTCGACCGTGCCTTTGGTTTCGCCTTCTTTGATGATTTCGCCGGCGTGGAACTTGTACTGACACCCGTTCATGTTGATTTTCGGCGAGGTGCTGAGCGGGCCGCGGCAGTGATCGGCTTCCTTGGTGCTGTCGGTGTATGTGATTTCGCTGGTTTCGAGTTCGGTCGCCGTCGTTTTCCCTTCCGGGAGTTTCACGGTGGCGTGAACTTCGTTGCATGTGACACTCAGGGATTTGTTTGTGATCTTGAACAGCTGGCTGCCGCCATTGGTTTCGGGCTCCTGTGTGGCTGTCAGTCTGGCGGTGCCTTCTTTCCAGGAGAAGGTGCCTTCGGCTGCCTGTGCGGTCGAAGCCGCAAGGGCGCTCATCGCGAGAACCGCAACGACAGCGAAGCCTAATATCTTGAAGTTGGGCATTTGTCTTGCTCGCTTTCTGTGTTCCGGCGTCCCGGACACAACCCTGGGGATCCCGGATAGTTGGACGGATCGCCCCTATTGCTAAACGTGGCTCCTGGGTTCCGTCAACCATTGGCTCTGGGCGAGCGGGCCGAGGTTTGGTGCCTGCCACGATCTACGGCGCATTTCACCTGCAAAACAGGCCCCGGCAGGAGCGCGCGCGCGCCGATCCGCGCGCGCGGAGTGGATGGGGTCCGTTGGGAGTGTGGTAGAACGCAAACCGGCGGCCATTGGCCGCCGGTTTGCGATGGCTACTTACCGCGTAGCGCTGACACTGCGGACTACGGGGCCCTCACTGCCCAGGTGCCGTACGCTTCTGCTCCACTTTCGAGTACATTTACTTCCAGTACCATGCCTGCTTTAGACGCACTTTCGGTACCATCAGCCGGATTTAGATAATTCGAACCGTCGGTATTGATTAGTACTTTGGTGAGATTGAACGGTACGAGAGTGGATATGTCGCTGCCGGCATAAATGCAGAGGATGCCGGGTTCAGCACTGGGTGCTGCCGCGGTTCCTTTGCAATTCACATTCGTTGCAAGCTCTTCGAGCCCAGCATTGAGTTCCTTCCCATCTTTCGCCACGACGTGAATCGCCGTCTTGGGAAGCCCGGATGGCAACGGGATCGTGAAGGGGATCGGAGCCAAAACTGCTTCGCCGGCGCCAGGGTATTTCGTGTTGTCCCCTATGTGTCCAATGCTCCAGGTACCGGTCTCGGTCGTTTTGCTTGGGAGAACACAGCTGGGGGGGCTACAGACGCCTTCGGGGCCGGTCACGCCGGTCGCGCCAGTTGGTCCAGTCACACCGGTCACGCCGGTCGCGCCAGTCACGCCGGTCGCGCCAGTTGGGCCAGTTGGGCCAGTTGGGCCTTTCTGACCGAGAGAGCCGGGATCGCCCTTTGGTCCCTGGGCGCCCGCGGCACCGGCATCACCCTTCGCACCGGCTGGTCCGGTCGCGCCTTTGAGTTTCTTCAGCACGCTCGGCTTGATTTGGCTGGTAGACGTGATGATGTATTTGGCCGCCAAAGCACTGCCGGCGAGGGCGGCGACAAGTGCGACAACGGCGACGATCAGGCCCGCCGTTCCAAGGTGCCTACGTAGACGTGAGAACATCAGCTATCTCTCCTCTTTTCGTAATGTCGGGGCAGGTAAGAGGGCGCTGGCGACAACCAAGCCCTGACGAAGTTCCCGGTCCTGCCTCACCCCTCGACTCCCCTGTGCCAGCGCAGGTCGCCCACGCGGTCGTCCTGCCTTTCCTCCCGAGCCGGACCCACCCGACTCTTGGAGACTATATCGATATATGTAAGAGCCTGTCAAGAAACACTACGAGTTCTTCCTGTGCTTCTTGGGCTTCTTGCACTTGGCTCGCAGGACCGGCTTGGAGTCGGCGACCTTGCCGTTTTGGGCGTCGAACTTGGCCACCGCGCGGTTCGTGCTCCTGCAGATGTTGCGGCTGTTGACCAGGAGGCCCCTGGTGCCGCCCCGCATGCTGACGACGACCTTGCCGAGCGGTACGTCGGGCACGGTCTCGAAGGTGGCGCGGATACCGCCGTGGACCGAGTCGATGCGGGCGACGGCGTCGATTTCGACCGGCTGGGAGGGGGGGCCATGCAGGGCCATCACCAGGTCGGGCAGCGGATTGCTCGACGAGCGCAGGTAGATCGGCCCTTCGACCGTGTAGTCGACCAAGGGGCTGGTCGCTTTGGCATAGCCGTAGATCGAGCCCGCCGGGCAGGCGTGGGCGGCGAACTGCACCCGGGTGCAGATCGTGCGGATGTGCGCCTGCTCGAGGAACTCCGAGTGCGGTAGGGCAACCGAGGCGCGGGCGGTGTTGGCGTAGGCGCCCTGGGGGTAGGTGACGACGGCGCGAAGAGCGGGGTGGGCGCCGCGACGGGTACCTCCGAAGAGCCGCAGGTTGAGTTTGGGGGCGAATTTGAGGCGACCGCATTCGCCGACCTGGAAGCGATCGGAGAGCGGCGCCGCCTGCCCGAAGACCGAGACCTCGCTGCCGCTGACCTGAAGTGGGCTGCAATTGGTCGGGTTGAGGGTGAAATCGGGCCGATCGAGCTTGACCGCGATCGTGCGCACGTCCACCGGGATTCCCTGCAGCACGTGGGGCAGCGGGTCCGAGACGGCGGTGACCCGGGCGGTTTCGGAGTCGACGTAGAGGGCGGCCCTGACGACGACGGTGCCGAGGTCGTAGGGGCCCGCGGTCGCCGGAGTGATCACGGCCAGGTAGAGCGGCGCGCCTTTGTAGGGGCCGCAGGCGAGGTAGGCGCGGCCCTGGATGTAATAGGGGGCCGGGCCGGCGCCGGCGCCGACATTGGCGGTGCCCAGTTCGGAGGCCGCCGGGCAGCTGGGGCTCGCCAGCTCTTTCCTGCCGGACTTGATCGCCGCGTCGGCCAGGGCGGTCTCCGGGCAGCAGAGGACGCCGCGGAGTTTCGCGATCAGGCCCGGCGGCGCGCTAACCGTCAGCGAGGAGAATTCCTGGGAGCCGTCTTCGCGGCGCAGGTGGACCGCGAAGGGGGTGTAGGCAGCGGCGATCGGGGCAATCGAGCCCGCTTCGAAGGAGGGGGCATTGGGTTCCGTGCCCTCGGCGGTCGGGCACGCCCCACCGCCCGGCTCTTTGGTGATCGCATAGCGGTCCGAGTAGGCGGCCGGCGGCCCCGATTCGGGCGCCGACCAGGGGGTCAGCACCGAGTCGGTGCTGTAGGGGGCGCAGACGGCGGGGGTGCGAAGCGCCGCCGCCGGGCCGCCGAAGAAATCGAGTTCGAAGTCTTCGAAGGGCACTTGCGGGTTGCGCGCGAAGGTCGAGCTCAACCGCCCGGTGACGAGGTCCGGGGTGACCTTGCCGGCGAGCTTCGCGACCACGCCGGAGACGGGGTCGTGGACCGCGATGTAGATGGCAAGCAGGGAGTGGAAGGGGTTGTCGTTGGGGCTGGCGACGTAGACGCTGCCGGGGAGAGGGTGGTCGAGCAGCGGCGTTTTGACCCTCACAGTGCCGATCCTGGCCGCGTCGGGGCAGTGGGCGGGGGCGGCATCGAAGGTCGGCGGCTCCACGCCGGCTTTGCTCGTAAGGCCCACCTGCGCCGGCGTGCAGGCGTCGAGGCCGTTGCCGCTGGAGGGGTTGACCACCAAGCCCTTGGGGAAGGAGACGGCGACGTCGCGCAGGTCGGCCTCGCCCAGTTCTTCGGATCCTTCATGTTCTTTTTGCGGGATGTGGAGGTCGACGTGCAGACCCGACGGAGAGTCGGCGACGTCGGTGGTGGGGCGGGCTTCGAGGGCCGGTTCGAAGTTCAGCTGGTTGCAGCCGCTGGAGACCGCGCCGGACGAGGTTTCCGAGAGGAAAGGGTCCGCAGGGTGGGTCCAGTTGCTGAAGCTCATCGTGAGGTCGAGCGGAGAGACACAGTTGGTGGGGAGCCGCAGGAACGGCTTTTCTTCCGGGCCGCCTCCGCTTTCGCAGCGCGACATCCGGAAGTGGGGAAGGATCGGCACCAGGCAGCTGCCCCGCAGGGGGTCGTGGCTTTCGGCCGCCGGCGTGCCCCAGAGCGTCACGCTCGCCGCGCTCACCCGTCTCGCCTGGCTCTGGTTGCGCAGGACGCCGACGATCGCGTAACCACCGTCGCCGCGCGGTTCCAGTTCGGTGTCGATGTAGAAGGGGATGTTCACGTACTGGAAGCCGAGCTGGGCCGGCATCCCCGGAGGGGGGACGAGGTTGTAGACGGGGGCTGGGAACAGTTCGCTCCGGCCTTCGGCGTCTTTGATGACGACCACCCCCACCACGGAGCCATCCGGACAGCCGTTCTGCTCGTAGGTGGCTTCGCCGATGCTTTTCTCTTTGGTGGTGTTGAACTTCTGCGCGGTGCAGAGTTCGGTGGCGTTCGGGTTGCCGACGAGTCCCGGCGGCAGGGCGACGCGAACGTCCTTGACGTCGCCGCCGGCGGGAACGATGACGCCTTCGGACCCCGGCCTGGTGTTCACCGCGTAGCTGGTCGTGAACTGGTAGGGGTGCGAGCCGGCCTGGACGGCGGGCTGGCCGCCGGGCCCGGTCACCGAGGCCTGGTAGTAGGAGAAGCCGCCGGGGGCGGGTTCGGAGCTGGCTTCGTTGTGGGAGGTCGCGATGATCGCCGGGGCGCCGCCACCTTCCACTTCGACGTGGTTGGTGAGCGCTTCGCCCTGCAGCAGATTGACCGGCGAGACGCGGATGACGATGCGCAGTTCTTCCCCCGGCTCCACGACCGCGGCATGGTCTTCGTCGCCGGCCAGTTCTTCCAGGATGCAGGTGACCGTGGTCGTTTCGGAGACGGTTTCCTTTTCACAGGCGGTGGGGCCGAGGGCGATCTCTTTGGGGAACGGTTCCCCCGCTTCCTGGAAGCGCAGTTTGAATTCGGGGTTGCCGAGGGCTACGAGCTTGGCCGGCAGCGTGTCGACGATCGTGATCGGGCTGCCGTCGGTTTTCGCGGCGCCGATGTTGGCGACCCGCAGGTCGTAGGTGTAGTCGCCCGCGCCGTCGCCCGGTTTGAAGTTCGTCGGCGTCGCCAGCGAGCTGACGCTCCAGCCGGGAGCGGCGGGGGTGACGGCAAGCGCCGAGGAGGCGGTGAATGCGGCGAGTGCGGCGATGCCGACTGCGGCGAAGGTGGCGAGACGGCGGTGCGAGGCCCGCTTTGTCGCGGTCATTTGCCTGCCCTCCCCTGGCGGTGCTTACGGTGCTTTTTCGCGTGGTGTTTCTTTGAGACGCAGTGCGTCCTGCCTTTGCTCTTCACCTCGTGGGTGCCCTTCGGGCAGGCACCGCGAGCAGGCGGGGGGTTGCCGGAACCCTGGAATGCCCGCGTGCCCGGCGGAGAGGCGGGCGGCGGGCTGGTGCCAGCTGTGCGGCAACCTTCGCCTTCGCAGATCGGCGGGGAGGGTGGCGGCAGGGTGCCGCCGACGCGGGCGTCGTAGACGTCGTAGCGTTCGTCTTCGTCAGTGAAGAGGAGCCTCTCTCGGGTCGAGAAGAAGACGTCGTTGCCGTCGCTCGAGGCGTCCAGGAAGTAGCTTTCGTCGCTGCTCTTGCCGTCGGAGATCAGGAAGAGGCAGTGGCCGGTGGCGACGTCGAAGGTCAGGCTTTCCGCGCTGCAGCTGCCGGTTCCCGCCCGCTCGAACTCATAGACGTCGCGCCTTTCGTTGGTGTCGTTGGGATCGAGCGAGTCGAGGGTTTCGAAGAAGAGGCGGCTGCCGTCCTGGGAGAGATAGCGCGGCTGCTCGTACGGCGTGCTCCATCTCGGCAGCAGGGCCGGGCCGAGAGGCCTCGCTCCGGTGGGGTTACAAGAGGCGCAGCTGAGCGCTTTCGCCCAGCTGACAGCCCGGCGCGCCCGTCACCGTGTTCACCGTGTTGTCGAAGCCGGTCAGGCTCTGGGAGGAGAGGAAGGCAAGGTGGCTTCCGTCGGGGCTCACCCTCGCCGTCTGCAGGTCGGGCCTGGCGGTCCAGTCGGCGCCGTCGCCCGTCCCGAGGGTGGCGATGAACCGCACGCCGTCGCCTTCGTGCCAGGCATAGAGGTTGGACTGGCCGGATTGGGCTTTTTCGTGGTTGGCGCTTTCTTCTTCCCCGGTCAGCTTGCCTTTGGCGACGAAGTAGGCATAGGTGCCGTCTTCGCTTGCCCCGATCACGCCCTGGACGTCGGCGGCTTCGCTGAGGTTCACGGTCAGGTCGCTGAGTCTCTGGCCCGCTTCTTTGTCGAAGTCGTAGCGGTAGAGGTCGGGCTTGAAGCTCGTCGCGGTCGAGTCGGCCGTGAGTTTCTGTGGATCGGTGAAGAACACCTTCGAGCCGTCGGCGCTGGCGTCCCAGTACTGGCCTTCGCCGCCGCTGCCGGAACCCCCCTGCAGACCGTCGAGCTCGACGGTCTGCGTGCCGCCTACCCGCGCGAACAACGGGTTTTTAGCGCCTTCGTAGATCCCTACGTAGGTCCAGAACACACGTGAGCCGTCGGCAGAGATCGCGTGACGCATCATCCTCAAATTCAAGTCCACGCAGCCGGCGCCGCCAGTGGCCGAGCCATCTTGGCCGAAGCTGGTGGCGTGCGCGGGGTTCGCGGCGCTTTCGTTCGGCAACACGCTGACCAGACGCAGCCTTTCCCCCACCGGCCTGCCCGCCGACCATTCGTAGAGGTTGAAGCCGGAATCGGCCGACGGGTCTCCCGCCAGCAGCGCCCCCGAGGCGGCGAAGAGGACGCGCGCGGAGTCCGCAGGGGCGCCACCGTAGCCAAGGCAGTAGTCCTTTTTCGGCCCCGTGATTTCGGGTTCGTTACCCGGGGTCGTGATCTCGCCTTTGCCGGTGACTGCGGTCAGCACGCCGCTCGCGTTATCGCGCCAGTAGAGGTTCGGCCAGCCTTCGAGCGCGTCCGAGGTCAACGCCGGTTCGATGACCATCGCCGCCGCGTGACTGAGGTCTTCGGAGAAGCCGACGATCGGGTCGCGCAGGAAGCCTTCTTCGAAGCGCGGGTCGATGTTCTCGGTCGACCAGCTGCCGGGCCCAATGGGTCGCGAGAGGTACTGGCTCGCCGCCGGCGCGCTTTCGACCGCTTCGCCGAAGGCGGTCGCCGAAGCGTAGCTGACCACCCCCCCTGCGGGCGTGGCCTGCTGGGGCTGAACAAAAGCCACCTTTTCGACACCGCCGCCGGCCGGCCCGGGGATGCCCACCTCTCCCCCGTCCTTGACCTGCGGCGAGACCTTCTCGTAGACGCGGCCGTCGGGTGGCGGCGGCGGCACCGATGGTGGGGTCCGTAGTTCCCGGTCTTCTCCGAATACCGGCCCGCCGCCGCTGCTCAGCGCGACGAAGCGGTAGTGGTAGGTGGTACCGGGTGCCAGCCCGCTCAGGCCGACGACTCCGGTAGTCACCGCTTCGCTGATCGATTCCGTCGTCAGCGGTGCCCCCGGCGGCACCGGCTGCTCTTTGCAGGAAGCTTCGGGCAGGGCGCATTCTTTCGTCCCGTACTGCACGTAGTAGGTGGCGTCGGGCCAGAACTTCGGGTTGATCTGCGCCTGCACTTTCGCGGTTTCGGCTTTGACCGAGACCGTGAACTCGGCGTTGATTTCAGGCGGTACCACCGGCGGCGATTCGTAATCGACCGGCGGCAGACCGTAGGCCTTGATGTAGCTGTTTGGGTCTGATTGTGCATTGCCGACGTAGACGTTGCCGAAGCCGTTGACGGCGATCCCGGTCGAAGCCCTGAATTCGCCTTTGGCGAAGGGTTCGCCGACTTCTTCGCAGCCGGGGCCGAACTCGCGGATCTCCTTTCCTTCGTTCGAGAACCCGCCGCCTTCGGCGGCGAATACGTAGACGTCGCCGGCGCTGTCACTCGCCAGTGCCGTCGGATGCGCAACCGCTGCCGCTTTGATTTCGCAGAGCAGCGAGCCCACCGAGTTAAGCTCCTCGATGGGAGGTTTCACTTCGGTGACACCCGAGGCGTAGTTCACATAGATGTTCCCCGATGGCGCCACCGCCAGCGCGAAAACCCGCCCTTTGCCGGCTAGGGCAATCCCTGAGTTATAGGTGCCGTCGGAGTTGAACTTCTGAATCCGTTCCTTGTCGCCGACGTAGACGATGTCGCCGGGGCCGACGGCGATGAGACCAGGCCCCCACCATTCTTCGAATTGGCCGTTGGCGGTGCCGACGTCGCCCTTTTTGCAGACGTCGCCGGCGGATGGCTTGCAGACCTCGGGGCCGCCACCGGGGACGGGCGTGGCGAGGGTGGCAACGGCGGCGCCATCGAGGTTGGCCGTGGTCGAGGCCAGCGAATGGACGTCGTTGTGGGAGAGGGGGCCGGCGGAGAAGGTGATGGCGTAGGGGGTGGTGCCGGTGGCATCGCCGGGGCCGCCGCTGACGGTGAGGTTGCCGGAGCCGATGCCGGGGAGGACCTCGAGGGCGGACTTGAGTTCGACGGCGGTGGCATTGTAGGGGACGTCGCTGGCGGTGAGGGCGGCGCCGGTGGCGGATTTCCCTGCTTCGACGGCGTTACTCAGGGTGAGCGTACCGGCGCCGACCGCGGCGATCGTGGTCCCGGCCGGGATGCCGAGGCCGGAGATCCGTTCGCCGGTGGCGAACTGCCCGCTGGTGGTGAGTACGCCACTGACGGCGGTGGAGCCTTCGGTGAGGTTGCCCTTGCCGATGGCGCCGGTATTCTCTTCGGCGGTGAGTTCGGCGCCTTTGGTGCCTTTCGGGACGGTGGCGTTGGCAGAGAGGGTAAGCGTACCCGCACCCACCGCGGTGATCGTCGTTCCGGCGGGAATGGCAGAGCCGGTGACGGCGTCGCCAACGTGAAAGGCGCCGAGCGTATTCGAGACTTCGGTGACGGGTCAGCGAGAACTTGCCGCCGGTCGCTTTGACCGTGACCGTCTGCTGCTCGTCGGCGCCGGTGTTGTCGGGGCCGCCGGAGACGACGTCGCCGCCGATCATCAAGAGGAGACGGCCGTCGGGGCCGAACTTCTGCACCCGGCGGTTTTCCCAGTCCTCCACGTAGACGTCGCCGCTGGAGTCGACGGCGAGACCGAGAGGCGTGGTTAGTTGGCCCGTGCCGCCGCCTTGGTCACCTTCCTTGCATTTCGACGCTTTGGTGCAGGCCTCAAGACCGGTGCCGCCCGGGGTGCCGTTGGCGCGGGTCCTCGCTTCCAGGCCGGTGGGCTGGCCGCCGCTCAGCGGCGTCGTGCCGTTGCTGGCAGTGAGCTGGGCGACGTCGGTGTGCGCGAGCGATCCTTCGAACCTGACCACGTAGATGAACGGCGATTTGCCGTTGATGGCGCCACGAACCTCTTCGACGTGGGCGTGTCCTCCTCCAGAACCGATCGAGGCGAGGCCGTTAAGGGCAGCTTCCACTTCCGCTTCGGTCGCGTTGAATGGGAGGTCAGAGGTGAATTCGGCGCCGAATTCGAGCCTGAACTGCCCAGCGGCGGCCTTAACCCGAACTTCCTGTTCCTCGTCGACCCCTCCTGGCGCAACGTCCCAGCCGAAGGCCTTGACGAATTGACACAGCGGAGTGAACTCATCGATCCGCCTGTTGAGCTGGTCGGCGACGAAGACATGGCCGGTCTTGGGATCGGTGGCGATGCCACGGGGGAGACTCGTGTTATCGGCTTCGGAGCCAGTTTTGCCGCACTGCGCTAGGAATTTGTGTTCCGCCGCCGCCGCTGCGGCCGGGCCAACCGCGAGCGCGAGCAGAATGGTGCAGGCGAAGGCCACGCCGAGTCCCTGCACGCGCCGCGGGTGGCCTAGCGGTGCTCGCGACCTTGCGCTGTCCGTCATCCTCACTCTCCCTCCCCGTTGCTCCTGTGCCGGTCCCGCCCGGACTCCGGCATGCACTCTATCGGTACGAGATAAATCTTGTCAAGGAACGGGGCCGCGACTGCTCGCGGCCCCGTTTCCTCAGCTCTCAAGCGCGCTGCCAAAATCACGGCAACCGCCTGTGAAGTAGAGCTATGTAACTGTCACGTCTTTGGGATTTCCTAGGTTGTCCTCAGCTGTGACTGTGACGTTGCCGGTGTAGACACCGTCGGCGCCTTCTCCATTGCCGCACAGTCCTGTATGTTTGTATTTAATGTTGCTGACTGTCGGTTCGATTGTGACGTGCTCCTTTTCAGCACCGGTCGTTGTTTTGACGGTC
>WNFM01108737.1_pt1 | contig 10175 bp, 7 predicted proteins | sample 5400271 | NCBI WGS metagenome assembly WNFM01 (sample SAMN13153352, study PRJNA577476) | soil metagenome | isolation source: 60 cm saprolite on Douglas fir-dominated hillslope | place: USA:California | collected 2013-09-17
GGTAGCAGTTGGATCAAAAATGGATGTGTTGCCGTGTGAATCGTGGCGAGGAGTATCAATGTCATATCGGAGGCCCAAATTTAGTACGAGGGTTTTGCTGACTTTGAAATCATCCTGCACATAAAATGCGTAGTAATTGGAAACAAAGCGCGGCTGGCTGGAACGCACGGCCAGTCCGCCGCTCGCAACATCGCCCAGGAGGAAGCTGGCGAACTCGTTGCCGGTAATATCTCCCTCGGCTGGAACAAATGCGGTCTGATCCGGACCAAAATTCAGCCCGGGCGATTGATGTGAGCGATCAATCACGGAGAACTGCGACGCGCGCCAGTCCACACCGAAACGCAGGCTGTGCCTTCCGCGCACCCAGCTTACGCTGTCCGCGACAACGAGCGCGTTGATGACATCGTCAGCGGCATTTGCCTGGCCAAAGCTGGTCAAGCCCAGGTTGCCGCCAAAACCGAACTGGGGGAAAGTCGGCCCCGAAGCACCTTGCAATCCCAGGGACGCGTCCCAATCCGTAGAACCCACGGCGCCAGACCGGTCATTGCTGTTGACGCGATTGAGCCCCACATTGATGTGGTTTACGAGAGATGAGTTAAACGTGTAATCCCATCCTGCCCGGACGTAGTGCGTAAAAAAATCCTGGAACTGCGCTCCGTTGGCAATGGGGTCAGGCAAATTGGGAGTTCCATTGCGCACCGCGTTGTCACGGCTGCTGTAAGAGAAGAAGATTTTGCTGTTCTGATTAAGAGTGTGATCGATGCGGAATGTCATCGCCGTCGTCAACCGTGGATTACTGGAACTGAAGAGGAAGTTGTCGTGCGTCTGGTTAATTTGGGCGTGAGGCACAATCGCCAGAAGATTCTTTGCAACAGCGCTAATTCTGTCTGCAGGAATTGTGTTGTTGGCAAACGCAGTTCTGCATTGTTGGGAGCCAATCGTTTGCGTTGTCAGGGGGTCAAAGATTTGCCCCGCAAGAACAGGTGTGCCGTCGCATGGGTTGATCACGGTATTATTGGAGCCGTCTTTCAACGGCGCACCAAGCAAGCTCGAAAAATCTCCGCTGCGATACGCATCGATAGGGAGCGTGTTGTTGGATGTACCACTCAATTGTTGACGGAACTGCTCCCACGAAAAAAAGAAAAATGTTTTGTCCCTACCGTTGTAAAGCTTGGGGATCCAGACTGGGCCGCCGAACGTGCCTCCATAATCATTCTTGCGATCCGTGTCGCGCGGTGATCCGTTGAGATTATTGAACCAGGAATTCGCGAAGAGCGCGTCGTTGTGGAAGAGATCGTATGCTGAACCATGAAAGGAGTTCGTGCCGGACTTGGTTGTGAAACTCTCGACTCCTCCCGACGTTCGGCCGAATTCGGCAGGCACTGTCGACGTGGTGATTTTGAACTCATCGATTGCTTCGACAGAAGGTGCAGTCTGATCGAATGAGGAGCCGCTGTCCGCACGTGACGTGCTCGCGCCGTCCAAAATAATTTCATTGCCGAAGTTCTCACCGCCCGCAAGTTTTGCCTGAAAGATGCCATTGTTGCTGTCCGAACTGCCGGGCCCAACCGTTCCCGGAGTCAAAAACACGAATGCTTCGGGCGCGCGAAGGTCCCCTTGTCCGCCGAGCGCCAAGGGGAGTTCAATTATTTGCCTATTACCGACGACAGTGCCGATATCGGAAGTCTGCGTCTGCAGCGTGGGGGCATCGGCTATAACAGTGAGGGTTTCCTTAATGTCGCCAGGCTGTAGCGTAATATCGAGTGCGGAGGTTGTGTTGATTTGAACAACAAAACCTTTGTTCTCGGATGTTTTGAATCCCGGCGCACTGACTGTGATGTCGTACGCGCCGACTTGTAAGTCCCCGAGGCGGTACGCACCTGTTGACGTGGAAGTCGTCTTGTACACGGTGCCCGTTGTAACGCCGGTCGCCGAAACTGTGGCGCCAACAATCACACCTCCCGAGGTATCAAGAATTGTCCCCGCGATCGTGCCCCTGTCCGACTGCGCGGACGAGAATCCTGCTGCGGCGAGACACAGCACCGCACACACAAAACTCTTAATGAAAATGGAAAAAGTTCGCATTACCCCTCCAGGCTGCCCGCATTGCTACATAGACTCGCGCCGCAACACTTCGTAAACGTTCGACGCAATTCAACACAGCCGCAGTTGCCATTTGCCCGAACCCGCGCTCACTTGCGATTTGCGCAGATTCCTCGATCCGGATCGGTGGACACAGTGATGTCCCGGGACCCGGCAGTGCACCCCAATTGCCAGTACTTTGGAACAATCAAGATATTGGTGTCAAGCAGAAATATCTTGAATCGGCCTAAGACAATCGTTTGTCTGGCTTATTTTCGGCCTTTTCTGTATGTTTCACGGGCCGCGTCGTCCCTTTCTTGCGGCATTTCGACAACCTGAGAGCTATGCAGCCATCGCGACCACGCGGTATTCTGAATGGAATCGAGGGTGATTCAGTCCCTTCGCATCGGAAGGCCGACGCCGGCATAAACATGGCTCAGGAGAAAAAAAACTCGTCGCGCGCAGGCAAGCCGGTGAGTCTGAAAATTCTTGCCGACTACCTTGGCCTTTGCCCGGCGACGGTGTCACTGGTTTTGAACAATGTACCCGGCCGCTCAATTCCCCACGAAACGCGCGAACGTGTCCGTGCCGCCGCGCGGAAATTTAATTATCAACCGAGCCTTATCGCGCGCTCGTTGAGGAAGCAGCGCACGTTTACGGTCGGCGTACTCGTGCCGGAGCTGAGCGACGGTTACCACACGATACAAACCGGATCTCGTTGAGGAGTATCCGCGCCTGCTAATGGGCCGCGGCGCGGAAGGAATTATCGCGATCGACACTGCGCTTGAACACGAGTTGGCCGTGCCAGTGGTCGCTGTCGCCGGCCACAAAAGGATCCCCGGCGTCACGAACGTTGTTTTGGACCACAAGCATGCCGCTGAACTGGCGTTGCGACATCTGCATCAACTTGGCCATCGCCACATCGCCTTCATGCGCGGCCAGCCGTTCAGCTCGGATTCGAACGATCGCTGGAAGAGCATAGTAGCGGTGGCGCGCGAAATCGGGATCGAAATTCGCCCTGAACTTACTATTCAACTGGAAAAAGACCTCACTTCACCCGAGTTGGGTTATCCCGTCATCCAGCAACTTCTCAGTCACAAGAAACGATTCACAGCGCTCGTTTCTTTTAACGACATTGCGGCGATCGGCGCGATCCGGGCGTTGCGCGATGCAAACCTCTCGGTGCCAGAAGATGTTTCCATCGTCGGCTTTGACGACATTCGAGCGGCGGCATATCACAACCCGAGCCTGACGACCATTCGCCAGCCGCTACACGACATGGGCCAAAGCGCGGCACGAATCTTACTGCAACGCATTCAAGGTTTTAAGGACTACCCGAAAGAATGTGCGGTTCCGCCCGAACTTATCATTCGAGAGTCGACCGCACCGGTCGGCGGACGCACTCATTCCCGCTGAGCACGAGAATCAGACACCGGCTTGCATGGCGCTACGGGTTGTAACTTGGCGAGCCACGAAGAACACTTACTCTACTCAACGAGCTACAGATTCAGACCAATGCGCATACCGTTGACAAGAATTATGCTCTGATCGAGTAGGTGTTGATTGGTGATTTAGGCGTTCACGAAACGGCGCAACGCCGCACGCGGGCCAACGAGAGTGCAGCTGTTAGGATTTCGACGCCAGACTATTTCGCAAGATTGCAGACGGAATGTTGGAAAGAGGCAGAACTTCGTTGACCGCTCCGCGAAGAATGGCTTCCCGCGGCATACCAAATACCACACAGCTCGCCTCGTCCTGCGCAATCGTGAAGGCTTCGGCCTGCTTCATTTCGAGGAGGCCGTCGGCTCCATCATCGCCCATGCCAGTCATCAAAACGCCAATCGCGCTGGCACCCGCGGCTTGCGCAACCGAACGGAAGAGCACATTGACGCTGGGACGGTGGCGCGATACGAGGGAGCCATCGCGCACTTCAAGAAAATAGCCGGCACCGAGGCGACGGACGAGGGTATGCCGATTCCCCGGAGCAATATATGCGCGGCCAGGAAGAACTTTGTCGCCGTCCGCGGCTTCTTTGACTTCGATTCGGCAAATACCATCAAGACGCTTCGCAAAAGCCGCCGTGAATCCCTCGGGCATATGCTGGACTGCCACAATTCCCGGGCAGTCGCGTGGCATCTGTTCGAAAACCTGAAGGAGTGCTTCGGTACCTCCGGTGGACGCACCGACGGCGATGATTTTATCCCTATGCTGCGCGGACGAAGAGGGGACGGCCGGCGGAATCACAACATCAGCATTGTGATAGCTCGAACGTTCCTTGCGAAGCCTCCGAAACTTTGTTACGCGCGCCGTCGCAGCCGCTCGCACTGTATCTTCGAGCAGAACGGCGGACTCTTCCAGAAAACCGCGGACGCCTACTTTAGGTTTCGTAATGATATCGACTGCACCAATTTCCAGAGCGCGAATGGCGGCTTCGGTTCTGGGGCCGGTTAAACCCGAACAAACCACGACAGGCACGGGATTCTGGGACATGAGCTTTTCGAGAAAGGTCAGCCCGTCCATCCGCGGCATTTCCAAGTCCAAGAGGATCACGTCCGGGAGGAACTTCTTCATCTTGTCAAAAGCGATGAGAGGATCGGCCGCCACGTTCACGCAAAATCCGCGCTGTTCGGAAAGTACAGACACCAGGACCTGGCGCACGATGGCCGAATCATCCACAACGAGGACATTTAGCAGGCGGGAGTTATCTGCAGACGTCGCAATGGTTGCTACAGAGTCTCTATGCTTGTCAAAGCTATTCATTTGAGTCAGTCCCGAAAAGCTTGATCGCGACGCTGGAGAATACACAGAGCGCCGGCGCGCGCCAAAGGATCTCTTGATGCACGAAAAACCTTCGGTGCGACAAACTGCAGTTTATCCGTGAAGCCATGGAGGCTTTCCGCATGGCCGAGAAACAGATATCCACCGGGCGCCAAGTGCTTGCCGAGGGAGTCGACTACTTTGATTTTCGTTTCCCATTGAAAATAGATCAGCACATTGCGGCAAAAAATCAGGTCGAAGGGACCGTTCACGGCATAGGGTTGCCGCGTGAGATTGAGCCGCTGAAAACGGACGACCTGCCGAAGTTCGTCGGTGGCCTTGATTTTGCCTTTGTCCGGGCCGAAGCCCTTCAGAAGAAACCTTCGTTGATATTCGACCGGGACGCCGGAAATCTTCTCGACGGGCCAGATAGCGGCGGAAGCGTGGGCCAGAACTTTCGTTGAAAGGTCAGTTCCGAAAACTTCAACATCCCAACCGGCGGCTGGTGGAAAACGCGTGAGCAGCGACATCGCCAGCGAATACACTTCTTCCCCGGTTGAGCAGGCGGCGCTCCAGACGCGCAGCGTTCGGCTGCGCTTGCCGGCTTCTGCGTCCGCAATCCATTCGGGGAAAACGCGGGCGCGCAGGCAATCGCAATCCAGCATAAGCACCATCTCCTGCGGATCGGCCTTCACCCGCCGGTAATACGAGGAGAACGAATTCAATTCCAGGGCCCGCAGTCTCCTCCACAAACGGCTCACCAACATGGCGCGGTTTTTTGCACCCAAGTGGATTCCCGATTCGCGAAGAACGAGGCCCTGGAAAAGATGGAACTCCTCCGTCGAAAGGTCCGGAATCGGTTTAGGCAACACCGACGGCCAGTGCGCCTGTATTTCTCCGGACGCCATTACGGTTCCAGTCGGTCACCGACGCCGCTGTCGGCGCCAGTCAGAGTATTCGCGGTCGCAATCTGAAGCGTGGAAACTGTGAGCAGTTCCGTGCTATTCAAGACGCTGTCGATGTTCAGAATTAGGGCAAACTTCTTGCCGAGTTTGCCCATTCCAAACAAATATTCCAAGCGGACGCGCGTGCCAAATGCGGGAGCGTCTTCGATGTCCTTGGGGCCAAAATCGATGACCTGGTTGACCGCATCCGCGATGACGCCCATGACGGTCCGCTCGGAATCCTGCTCGACTTCCACGATGACGATGCAGGTCGTCTTGGTTACCGGGCGCTCCTCGAGTCCGAAGCGCACCGTTAGGTCGACCACAGGGACAACGTTACCGCGCAAATTGATGACGCCACGAATCCACTCCGGTACTTTGGGCACTTTTGTGACCGTGGTGTATTCGATGATTTCCTTCACGCGCTGAATGTTGATGGCGTACTCCTCGTCCGCCAGGAAAAAGGTCAAGTATTGCTGCTGGAGCGTCTCTTCTTTTTCTTTGATTTCCATAATTTTTCTCCGCAGCTTAGATTCGGGCGAATGACTCGGCGTAATCGCCATTCAACTTTCCGTTGTTTGCCGAGGCGCCGTTGTTGCCGTGGTCGCCAGTGTCCACGGAATGATGTGTGTCGGTCTTGCGCTTCTTGCTCGCTGCATGATTGCCGAGCGTGCTTACACGGAAGAAGCTGATCATGTCTTGCAGAGCTTCGGCCTGGGACGCGAGCTCTTCAGCCGTACTGGAAAGCTCTTCCGCGCCGGCGGCGTTTCGCTGGGTAACCAAGGCAACCTGACTGATCGCCCCGTTGATTTGGTTGACACCAGCTGCTTGCTCCCTCGATGTCGCGGCTACTTCTTGCACCAAATCAGCCGTCTTCTGAATCGCGGGCACCAACTCGGCCAACAATCCACCTGAACGTTCCGCAACCTGCACGTTTGCAGTGGCCAGTCCGCCAATCTCTTGAGCCGCAGTACGGCAACGCTCTGCGAGATTGCGCACTTCACCAGCGACGACAGCGAAGCCACGGCCATGCTCACCGGCACGAGCCGCTTCGATCGCGGCGTTCAACGCGAGCATGTTGGTCTGATAAGCGATTTCCTCGATGACGGCGATCTTTTCCGCGATTGACTTCATTGCGGAAACAGATTCCTGGACGGCCTGACCGCTCTGTCCGGCGTCCTGCGCGCCCTTGCGTGCCATTTGCTCCATCTTGCGGCTGTTTTCGGCGTTCTGAGTCACCGAAGCGCTCATCTGCTCCATGCTGCTGGTCACCTGTTCAACGGCGGCGGCCTGTTCGCTCGTACCTTGAGACACGACACTGGCCGAAGAGGCTACCTGTGTCGCAGCCGTACTCACCGAACTCGCACCCATTCGCACTTCACCGATCATTTCGTTTAATTTTCCGGTCATTTTGGCCATGGCCCCGAGCAAGCGCCCGAGCTCATCTCCGCGGTCCGTATTGATGGTCTTGGTAAGATCGCCGGCGCTGATGTTCTCAACGATCTCTAGCACGTCCTGAATGGGCTTGGTGATACCCCGAGAGATGATGAGCGTAACCACGATGCTGACAAATATGGATACAAATGAAAAAATCACAAGTGTGGTCGTTGTCGTCTTGGCGATTTCTGTGACCGCTGGAACGAGTACCTCGGCGTGGCGGTTCGTCAACTCGGTCGCCAGATCCTCCAAACGGTGAATGGAGTCTTTATATTCATTGATCTTTGCGTTGCACTCCTGCGGCGAGTGCAGCTTGCCTTCTTGAATCATGCCCAGAACTTTGGTGTAACCGCCTTCGTAGACGTCTAAATCTTCGCGCATGGACCGCACGTTGGCTTTGTCATCGGCCGACAGCTGGAATTTTTCGAGCTCGCCAAACACTTCGCGGAGCTTCTGGCGCTGAGCATCCCACTTGGCAGCGTATTGAGCTCTGACCTGCGATTCCTCGACGTTGAGGAACGTATCCTTTTCGAAACGACGCAATTCGAGCGTGGTCGCCTTGGCCCGCGCGGCAAGCGTCACCACCTTGGCGTCCCCTTCCAAAACTTTCAGGGTCTCCCGCGTGATGGCTTCTAGTCCCCAATAACCGCTGAGGCCCATTGATATGAGTAGCAGCACGATCAAACCAAAACCGATTGATAACCGCTTTCCGATCGACATATTCTTCAACATGAAACTCTCCTCTGAACAAAATTTCGAGTGCAGCCCCACGCCGCCTCGTACATCCAACAAATGGCCTTACTGCGAAACCAATTCGGCGCACCCGCGGACTGCCTCCGCGCAAAGCGCCGGCACGTCCACAACCAACGCGACGCGCCCATTGCCTAGAATCGTTGAACCAGAAACTCCGGGAATTCCCTGAAACAGTCGCCCCAACGGCTTAATCACGGCCTGTTGCTCACCCAACAATTCGTCCGCTGCCAGTCCTGCACGGCCGCCGTTGTACTCAACTACAATGATCTTTTCCCGGTCCGGTGCTACGCTTCCAACTCCGAACAAGTCGCGTAGCCGCACGAACGGCAAAGCTTCTCCTCGCAAGTTGATGACTCCGCCCTGGTGCGAACTGTGTTTGTCCACCGGCAGTTCAAGGCACTCCTTCACGGAACTGAGCGGGATCACGTAAGTCTCTGTGCCTACCTTCACCGCGAATCCATCGATGATTGCGAGCGTCAGCGGTAGGCGTATCGTAAACGTCGCACCTTGGCCTTCGCGGCTTTCGACGTGAATCACGCCGCTCAGTGCGTTTACATTTCGGCGCACCACGTCGAGGCCTACACCACGTCCAGACAGTTGTGACACTTTGTCCGCCGTTGAAAATCCCGGTTGAAAAATGAGGTTGTGAATCTCCGCCTCGGTTAGTCGGGCGCCCTCGGGAATTATTCCTTGCGCGCGCGCGTGTGCGAGAATGCGCTCACGGTCCAGGCCTGCTCCATCGTCGGAAATCTGCACAACAATGTTCCCGGAATCATGGAAAGCCTTGAGGACAATCTTTCCGCTTGGATCCTTTCCCGCAGCGCGGCGTGCTTCGGGCAGTTCGAGACCGTGATCTACAGAATTGCGTACCATGTGCATCAGTGGATCGTGAATGTACTCAAGAACTGTCGTATCGACTTCTACCTCTTCACCCACGACAAGCATGCGCGCAAGCTTTCCGCTCTTGCGGGCTGTGTCGCGAACGCTCCTCGCTAACCGGTGAAAAGTCGGTCCCACCGGAACCATGCGAATCTTCATGACCAGTTCTTGTAACTCGAGAAACAACGCTTCCAATCCATGATGCGACTCTAAAATCTCTCGTCCGTTGGCTACCGGACCAAATCTTTCTTCCAGCATTCGGCGTTGACGGCCTTGGGCAATCGCGAATTCCACGGTCAAATTCAGCATGCGATCGAGTTTGCCCACGTCGACACGCAGATTTTGTACTGCCGCTTTGGATAGGGCATTGCCGGCTGTTACATCCGCGACGGTTGAAGACGCACGTTCTGAGGCGCTTGCTGCCAGAGAAGCTTGAAATTGAATGGTGATTTCGGCAAGGCGCGCACTCATCGCCGCGTGTTCCGGAAGAAGGCCTTCTTCTCCGTCGACGGCTCGCTGGGCCATCAGCCGCAGGGCATCCACGGCCTGCAGCAAGATATTGATTACTTCCTGCGACAAAATCACGCCGTTGCTGCGGCAAATATCCAGCAGATCCTCGACAGTGTGCAGGGATCGTGCCAAAGCATCGAATTCCAGTAGGGAAGCATTGCCCTTTATGGTGTGCGCCGCTCGAAACAAAGAAGCGACCAATTCACGGTCTTCAGGGTGCGCTTCCTTCAAGTGCGAGGAGCGACTGCTCCATCTGCAGCAAGCACTCTTCGGTCTCTTGCCGGAACGACTGCAACAATGTTTCCCGATTAATTTCCATGATCCCTCTACAGAACCCTTATGTCCGCATCGCCGGAATCTGTACGAAATACAATGCGCTGTCCGCGGTCCACGCCAACCACCGTGGACACGACTGGGATATGCGCCTTGGTCAACGTATCGAGCGCAGTCTCAACGTTCCTGCTTCCAAGATGCGGTTCCCTGTTCGAACCGGGTTCGCGCATGGAATTGAACAGACAGCCGCCACCGAAGACTTTGGCTCGAAGCTGTCCGCGATTGGCACCCGCTTCGAGAAGCTTCTGCAGCAACACGGAGATGGCTACGTTGCCGTAACGCGGCGACGAGGTTCCCGTTCCAACCCAACTCGGCAAGAGAAAGTGCGTCGCGCCACCGATACAATTCACCGAGTCCCAGATGCATACGCCAACGCAGGAACCAAGAATCATTACGATGGGTTTTCCGTCGGTCGAAACGAAAACCTGGCCGGCATGAAGAAAGTGCGAATCAGACGGGACAAATTCACGTCTCTCGGTC
>WNFM01323724.1_pt1 | contig 10175 bp, 5 predicted proteins | sample 5400271 | NCBI WGS metagenome assembly WNFM01 (sample SAMN13153352, study PRJNA577476) | soil metagenome | isolation source: 60 cm saprolite on Douglas fir-dominated hillslope | place: USA:California | collected 2013-09-17
CCTGTTTCTTATACCACTCCCGAACAGGGATCAAGTGAAATTGAATAGCACCTACATCAGACATCTCACGTTTCCCTTCCTTGATATACGGGTATATATGGGGAAACAAAACAGATTCTGAATGCTGTGCGTGAAGCTTCCTCAAGCAGGAAATCAACAATCATGTTGTCCGCGAAGCATTAGGAAGCACTGATACTCCAACATCCATTGATATACCGTCCCGGCTCTCGAGGGACAAACCTCTCACCCACTCATAGGAAAGGGAGATCGAACGTAAACGCGTGTACTTCCTCCTGATGCACAATGCGTACACTATTGCGGAGATAGGCCACATTGCTCCCATCGGGCAGGAGCACAGGTGAGTGAACGAGCGTTGTTTCGGTAATCGAGGATACCCTCTCCTCCCGCCACACCTGCGGGTTGAGAAATGGGATCGGATCGCTTTTTTCTTCCGGAAAGAGCTTCTGCGCTGCTATCGACAAGGGCGTGAGAAGATCATAACAGCAGTCCCAGATCATACTGTAGACCGATAGGCGACGGTACCGATTGGCTAACCAGCGATTGCTCGCAAGAACTGGTTGCTCCTTCTGCGCCAACCGCTGCATGTACAGGAGAAACACCCGTGCCCACTCCCACACGGCCTCGGGAAGTCGGGCGATCTGTTCCTCGTAGTGTCGGAAAGCCTCCAGTCGAACAGGATGCATCATCGCAATCAGTTCAATGTCGCCAGAGCGGGTCTCTCCATTGTTCATGCCCACACGAATGGGAGCGTCAGTGACCACCGGCTCCAAGAGATACCGTAACAGCTCTGCATCCGCTTCCTTTTCAAACGTTCCAATGCGCGTCAGTTCGTCGAGCAGGGCCCGTTTCCCAGAAAACGATACCCCCTGCAGTTTCTCAACTGTTCGACGCACCTCCTGTCGTTCTGTGTCGGTCGTCGTGTTTTTTACATAGGCGACCCAGGTATCCATGGCACGTCTTACTTGAGGCAATGAGACCCCTCCCAATTTCCCCCAATAGATCCACCTCCACACCGGCAAGGCGCAGAGCTGGCCAATGCGGAACTTTCCCAGTTGACGCCCTCGTAAAAGTTCGAGCAACAGTGTATATTGCTGTGACGGCCATCTGGCTGTTGAGCCGCGTCCACGCCCCAGCCCCTCTCGGTGCGGTGATCCTACTAACCCTTTCTCGACCCAGTCATCAAACTGGCTTTCCGTCACCGTCAATCCATAGGCTCGCGCATCTTCAAGCATCTCCTGTTTCTTATACCACTCCCGAACAGGGATCAAGTGAAATTGAATAGCACCTACATCAGACATCTCACGTTTCCCTTCTATTTCATCCAGTGCGCAATGTAGTTACAGAGTACGCCGATGGCGAGAGGGAGGAGAATGGTATTGATGATCCACGAGTGCATGAGACGGTGACGCCAGTAACGAGGGCTTTCCCTCTTTGAAGAGTGCATCATGTTGGTCTTCCTTTCTTCTATCTAATAGAACGAGAACTGATGAGAAAAGCATAGCTGAAGCCGCCGGAGGAGGCCATAGCAAATCGGGCAAATTTTTTCCGCGTTCTATTTTCTGGAAAAGAGGCAATGCATTGATCGACATCATGCCCAAAATACTATGACGGATATTGTCAACTTATTTCCTCTCATTGATGAGTTTTCACCATTACAGAACTTTTTCGGATAATTTCATCAAAGAATAGGGTAAAATTGCTCGAAAAAGAGTATCTCTTCCCCACTTTGAGACGAAAATAAGCTCATCATAACATTAAGTTGACAATACCTTTTTTGGAGTGCATGAAAGGGGCTTCTCCCCGTCGTTTCAGTCCAATAAGCTAGGTAATGAACAGAAGAGGCTTCTGCATGATGGACATCGTCGGGAAAAATTGCTGCGCCTCTCTCCATTTGACGATCGTCATCAAAAAAAACAGGCATCGAACGACTGACAAACCTGTCCATTTTGTGAACGGAAGTAAGAAGTACTCAACACATGCTGAGTTTAATCAGGAACTCGTAACGGCTCTACTTCAGCAGACAAAGAAGCAATTTCTAACCGTAGACTATGGCGAATGATCATACTGACTGGGTCGCGGAAAGGTTTGATGCTTGGATGTATTGTGCCTGTTTCATACACCCTCCACAGAATATACTGCTCTCGTTTTTGAATTGCTTTTATAAGCTCGGCAATACTCCATTGAAAATGCCCATGCCGCCCGGTAGTGGACTTTACCTCTATCCACAGATCCCTTCCGTTTTCATCAACCGATAAAATGTCATAGTCTGCCAAAGGGTTTTCTTTTGCTATCCAAACGACTCGCGATTTCGGATACCCCAATCTTGTGACACGTTCTAGCTCTTGTAGAAAAATGATCTCTTCGCCACGCTGACCAACCTGCCTATCACGTTCCTCATCGACAGAAGTTGATGGTGTCCAAGATCTTTTTTGCCCTGCACCATTAGAGTTCGAATCCTTTGGAGACCAACTGTCTGACATTTCCAAAAGCGTAGGCGTAACAGACTCGATTGGTGGGAGTGTGATCCCCTTTGAGGAAATCGTGTTCAAACTGCCTTCCTCTTTGAGGCCTAAATTAAAGGTCGTGTTTGAAGTCGTATAAGAGGTACTCAACCGATTGACTATAGAGCTCTTAATTACTTCCTCTACAACCTGGTAATCTCTGTTTGCCTCGTCGTTGAGCGTCGTCGGCGTTAATTCAGGTTCAATCTGAGTGTCCGTAACAAAGTCACTAAACTCATCTTCCAGATGAGCGACCTCTGCTTCAGATTTAGAAGAAGGTGGCTCCCATTGGATACCTTGACGTCTCAGATAGTTTTTCATTTCATTAGGCGAGGAACACGTCAAGATGCGAAAGACTGCATTGGCGAATCGGTGTTGTTCAGCGGGTATTTTGACGAACAGGTTTGCTATCTCCTGAGAAAGTAACTCAAACAACTCATTGTGACTTTGCGCCTCGGCAAGCACAAACCGCTCATGATCCAACACAACATCAGTGGGCACGGGTATGGTAACACTCCCCACTCGATACTCGATGTGAAGTGGCTGAGCGAAAACGAGGGATCGAGCTGCCTGCAATTTTGGAATTGGCGAGATGGGTAGATCAGAGTATTCTTGCAGTTGATAATTCGCTAAGCTCGTAAGTGCTGAGAGAAAAGAGCTATCGTGCAGCTTCTTGATGACGCTCACTGAATCACACCATGGAGGCGGCATTTTTTCTGCGCCTATTCTGCATCCTATTTGTTCACGCACCTCCGTCAACGAAGAGATGCCGATACTCCTGTAGAATCGTAAGACTTTTGCTTGTTGGGGACCGGATACGTCGGCATAGGCAAGCGATGTTCCATTCGCCATTAAAGACTGCGCAAGAGCTGGATCGTCATTAAGAAGATACTGCTTTGCTCGCATTTCGGCCTGAGAATGCAGTCGGCCATCCTGGTCAAGCAAGCACTTTGTGTGTTCCGTTACTCCTTTGGGCATTTCATATAGGAGACTATAGGCTTGGTGGAGTGCATGCCGCTCCAACCGAGTTAGTGGTTCTCCTAAACGCGTATACCGCTGATCGAACCAAACAAATAGTTTTTGCCAATGTTGGGGTTGGGGGTCAGAAGAAACTCCTAGTGATTTCAAGGCTTGTCGAAGTGTCGGGGATGCTTCCTCTAATTGGGGGATGGATTGTAAGAAAATCGAGTGGTACTTGCGGCTCAACAACATGTCTGCAGGCTTACTATATCCTCTACCGTCCCAAATAATCGGTTGGTTTTGGTAAATTATAAAGGTGTTCTTTCTAGCTTTTAGAGCTTCCACCAAGGTGGGATAAAGAATCTCTGGCTGTTTCAGCCTGATGCCCTGTGAGCGCAGCTTGGTCAAATAAGTCAATATGTCATCCGCTTTAGGTTGCTCCATGCAACCTAAACGTTTATAAAGTGCGGTACGGGAGCCTGTAATAAACTTCGCGTCATCGCCGAGACAGGCTAGAGTGTGTGGAGTGCGTAGGTAAAGTGTTGCAGGGGATGCCAACTTGCCTTGAGACGACTGGAGAAAGGCCACTGTTTTGAGTTTTTCAAATTCTTGCTTAGTCAATATTCGGCTGAACTTTTGCAAGGTTTCTTCGAATTCCGGGGCCAGGTCCGGCTGGGTCTCGACTATGTGAGCGTACCTCACGATATCCTCACCAGTAACCTTCTTTTTAAACCTAAGCGCTTCGGCTAGTTCTTTATCATTCTCGTAATCGGGATGGGGAAAATGCAAGGCCGCCTCCAGTTGCGGTGCACCAACCGCCTTGCGAAGGATAATAGCTTTGGGCATTACCCACTCATTTCGATGATCGCGAAGAACTGGAGTTTTGCGCAACATTGCCCAGGTCTTACGATCCAAATGTTGTCCACGGCTCGCAAGGATAAAGTTATATAACGCAATGCGTTGCTCTTCGGAGGCAGTCCCATCCTGCACCTGTTGCACGGTTTTTTGGATCCACTTTTTCGCATCATCTTTGTTACATAACTTCACTAGCGTCTTATATTCGGTGAGCAAGGGATGGAGCCGCTCCAATGGAGGTATCGGGCAGACAGAAGCAATAGCGGGATCGACTACCCACAGTTTTTCTGGTGCTTGTAAGCTGCCGTCAGCAGCCAACATTGTCGGAGATTTTTTGAGGTCTTCGCGATTCTGTTTAGAAAGATGGGATGCCAATGCATCAAGGGCTTGCGCAAATTTTCGTTGAAGGCTTTCCTCTTTGAGGATATCAGGAAAGCTAGTGTAGGTCCAGTCAGTTTCACCACTAGCAAGCTTGGTAGCTAACTGCGTTTTATCTGATCCAGCACACCATAATCGTACTAAAGAGCTGATCCCAAAAGCTTTTGCACCAAACTTTTTCACCATTGTTTGAATTCGTGGATCATTTCCGAGGGTATCATCTAGGTAGCAAGCATCTGACAAAAATCCATCGAGCACCGGGTAGGTCGGAACAACAATTTTTGTGGCACTTGCTAGTTGAGGACGCTTTAACGATCCTTTTTCGCGGACACGAGTTGGCCAGCAGGCATCATTCTCTAATCGATTGGTTACCTTATTCCGAAAATACATGATTGCGGAAAGCGTTTGTTCTTGCAATGCCAGGTAAGCGTCAGGTCCGAATTCATTCCACAAGCTAGAGATTAGTAAATCAAGCGTTAGATCTGTCGCTCTGTCTATTAACCAGCCATTGAATTCATTATTGCTTGGGTCGATAATCTGGCTGCGATCTGCATTCATCTGAAAAGGTGCATTAATGCTAATGGCATTGCCGGTATAAGCCATTGTTGCCCCCAGAGGATAGAAAAAATGGCCTGGATGCTCAATGTCGATTTTCTTACGGGACATACGCATTGAGACTGCAAGGCGAATTCGCCCTCCTGGTACATTATAGTAACCCGGAATAGCCTCACTGCGGTACTGCTGTAGAATGGGGATGATTCTCTGGAATTCGATCTCCTCAATGGTATGCCCAGTTGCATGTGAGTCGGAAGGTTTAGAATCAGCCAGATGGATGGCGCGCCGGACGGCTGTTATCCCCTTTTGCCGCGATTTAACTTTAACGGTCTGCTTCAATACCAAGGAGCGATTGCATCGTACCGACGAAATCTCGAGCTGGCATAAGCTTTTTGGTGCTTTTGGCTGTGCCAATTTCATCAATAAGGGGGTTAGATCCGTGGCAAAGCTCTCCAGTGCCTGGTGCTCATGTTCAACATCAAAAGGGTCGAATCCTTTACGCTTACGCGTGCGATATGGAACGACAATTTCTATACCGCGTAAGCTTTTGGAATGAGGTTCGGGCTTGGGGTCTTGGAGTGTACCACAGGAAAGGTCAAGAACTGTCTGGAAACCACCGGACCGGATATGAATCTGGTCACCATACAGGAACAATGAACGCAGACCGAAATTCTTAAAACCAATTCCGCTCATTTTTTGTGCGATTATACGACCAGATCCCCCGACCTCACCAGCGCCCATCATTACGCTAAGCCGCTTCCACCCAGCTGCATCGATCGGGTTGCCCTCCCCACTAATACGAAGTTCGTCTAGACCAAATGACACTTGCAACCGACTACCGCCAGCATCATATTCGTTTTGAACTAACTCCCGTAGCACCGCTGCGTGATCGTGACTCAATACAATTTCGGTAACAATGCTATTGCCATAGTTATACCCGAGTTCCTGCTTATTGACATCAAGCTTGTCCCAGCCTAATTGTAGAAATGCTTCCGGGTGCGATTTGCGAGGTGCTGCTCTCTGTTTCTTCATGATATACCTCGATAAATCGAATGTGCGCCATTTCAATGGCCCGCATTTGTCGCTCTCAAAGAATGAAAGCGAGTAATATGTGCTAACGTTGGAAGAGGTTGTAAGTACGATTGGTTCCTACTTTGAGATCACAGCACCTATTCAGTTTCGTCTTGATTAGGAAAAGCTTTTAGATGTACTTGCCGTAATGCCTGCGTTTTCTACTATTCAGCTCAATTGGGCGTCTTCAAGATTTTGACTCTGCTGTAGAATAATCATAACATAGATGTGAATAAAGCACAAACATCGATATGGGAGCATAATTCTTCTCATACGCATAGAGACGGGATGCGGTCGAGGTTTTTGTTAGGGCAGGCTGTCCCGGCTACTTAGTGGGTCAATCTGCAAATAGGTTGCCATTCAGAAAACCACTTTTGCGCTTGAAAAGCCATGTCACTATGGCAAGTTAATTGCAGATTGACCCACTAAGCATATCCATACCCAAACCAGGAGGTAAACAGTCAGGCAAGAAATAGTAACGTTTCGTATTTAAAAATGATTGGGTAGAGTCATCATTGACACACTCATTTGGAAAGGATATGCTTTTTAGCTAGTACAAGTATATCTAAAGTTCTCAGCCGTAGTTAATTCCAAGTCAAGGCGCATATAAAAGTCGAATAATGGGAAACAATATTACAAACATACCTTACTCGACGTTGTGAAGTATCTGTGCCCATCTTGCTCTTCAAATTGCTGGTTTCAAGAGCTCACAAACTCTGTTCAAGGTCACTCATTCGAGTGTAAAAATACCAAGAACAGTATAGTTCTTATGATACACTTTCGAAAAGAAAATCGATGGGATAGTGAAGGATACGGCAGAGTTGCGTAACATAAAATCAGTACAGAAATGGGTCTATCTCTTTAGTGAGGGCAACGCCAATATGCGTGAGTTGCTGGGTGGCAAAGGCGCAGGCGTAGCCGAAATGACGAACGCAGGTCTGCCTGTCCCTCCTGGTTTCATCATCGCGACAGAGGCCTGCAATGCCTATTACGAGGCCGGTAAGCAATACCCGCAGGGAATGTGGGAGCAGACGCTGGCAGCCTTGAAAATCGTTGAGCAACAAACCAGTAAGCACTTCGGGCAAAAAGATAACCCCTTACTGGTTTCCGTGCGCTCAGGCGGAAAATTCTCCATGCCTGGTATGATGGATACGGTGCTCAACCTTGGTATCAATGACGAGACGGTTCAGGGACTGGTGGCCTTGACAGGCGATGAGCGTTTCGCCTACGACGCCTATCGCCGCTTTATCCAGATGTTCAGCAAAATTGTCCTGGACACCGACCCCAGGGACTTTGAGCATATCCTCGACCAGTACAAAGAGCGCGCAGGCGTGCAGACCGATGCCGAGATTCCTGCTGCCGATCTCAAAAAGCTGGTGGCCAGACCAGTGAGCCTTTCCCCACCAATGTCTACCAGCAACTGCACAAGGCTATTGAGGCCGTCTTCTCATCATGGAATAACAGACGAGCCCTCGACTATCGCAACTTTAATAAAATCCCCCACTCCCTGGGCACAGCTGTGAACGTCCAGAGTATGGTCTTCGGCAACCTGGGCAATGATAGCGGTACAGGTGTGGCCTTTACCCGCAACCCCGGCACAGGTGAGAAAAAGCTCTACGGCGAATACCTGCTCAATGCCCAGGGTGAAGATGTTGTTGCCGGCATTCGTACCCCCTCGAAGATCAGTCGCCTACAAGAGGACCTACCCCAGGTCCACCAGCAGCTTTTGGAGCTCTCGCAACAGCTCGAATACCATTATCGCGATGTTCAGGATTTCGAGTTTACCATTGAGCATGGTAAGATTTGGCTGCTGCAAAGCCGATTAGCCAAGCGTTCAGCCAGAGCGAACTTGAGAAATGCCATCGATTTGCTTGATGAGGGTCGCATCTCAGTAGAAGAAGCTATTTTTCGGGTTAAACCTACTGACCTGGAACAAATATTGGCGCCTCGATTACCTTCTGGCATGAATATACAGCCGCTTGCACGAGGATTGAATGCCTCCCCTGGAATAGTGCATGGAGAGGCCATCTTCGATGCTGAGACTGCTGATGAACTTGCTACAGCAGGCAAAAAGGTCATTTTGATAGTGCCAGACACTTCTCCCGACGATATACATGGCGTAACCACATCTCAAGGAGTCGTTACAAGTAGAGGGAGTGCAACGAGTCATGCTGCTGTAGCGTGTCGTAGTCTTAATAAGCCATGCGTTGCAGGAGCAAATATTAGGATTAATGCCCTCGAAAAACACTTCACTGTTCTCAGCAAAGTTGTCAAGGAAGGAGACCAACTCACCATAGATGGAGCGTCTGGAGTTATCTATGAAGGAATTATTCCACTAGTAGAAGTCAACGTGCAAGATAACCCCTACCTCATACGCTATATGGGTCTTTTTGAATCAATTAACACTGACGACTATGTTGAGGATGGAGCAGGCATCCTTTGGCTATTGAGGGATACGCTAAAGAATAAGAGCATACCCAGTTTCATAACAGGTTCTATTCCTTTAATTCCTGAATCCTTTGAATTAGCCACAGAGTATATCAGCTTTAGACAGCCTCCTCAAAGCATCATCAGTAATATCCTTAGTAGTTTGCAAAGTCAAATAGATCCTGATACTATAGCGGCCATATGGGGAATTTTGCGCGTATTAGGAAGTATGTTGCAAAATGAGATTGGCATAGGAAATCATTACCTTGCTATCAGGCCTCTAATTGATCCACTACGAGCTTGGATTGATCTTAACTCGAAATCAATCACATCAGATGGATTAGTGATCAGCAAACCCCCAATACAACTCGTTGGGATCGAGTTCTTTGGAATCAATCGTTTCTTACGTCATTATCTTCCTTGGAGTGACATTCAATGGTGGTCACTGATACGCTTATCTCATGCAGAGATCAATTATATCTGGCGATTGGATAATAGCAATCCACGAGGAGAAAGCCTGGTCCCGGGTTTAGGTGAACTGATTGGTTTCCTTGTTCTCTTGAATGGAAGATGTCTCACCCTCCTAGAAACAAAGGCTTTCTATAACGATTTGCGCAAAAGAGCATTTGGATGGAATTGGTATCAAGAGCATAATACTAGCTGGCGAGAAGTTATTGATACTTTGCAAAGGTATTGGCATGGCTCTCACGTGGACAAAGAAGTATTGGCGAAATACCAAGATATCGGCCTGTTGACCAAAGAGTGGCAACTCTCACCTGTCGGAGTCGCACTGCTCCTTGAACAAACCGCGGTACAAAGACGAAATATTACCTTTGCTGGGAGGAAACTATTAGATGAGTGACAATGATCCGACGATTTGGGAGACCCAAAGGAACATAGAGTACGTGATTAGCAGTGTAGCAAAAAGAGGATGGATAGAAACACCTCTCGATATTGACCAGTTTGCCGAGCTACGACAGGAAGCGAGATACCGCGACGCGCAAATTGCCGCTCTCTATGAGCAATACTTCCTGCCTGAGCGGCATGAAACTGATTGGCAACTGCTCTCTGAGACAGTGCAAGCTGTTGTACATGCTGTTGGGACTTCCCCTGCTGCTGCATTTGCTGCTCAGTCTGTAGCAAGCGGAGTAATAGGCAATGCAGCATTTGCAATCATAACCAAGATGTGCTCCTATACTGCTTCACAGCTTCAACTAAAACTTGGAAATCGTGCGCAAGAGAGAGCATCAAGCTTCAAACAAATTAGTGACGACGCCGAAACCCTGAAATCGTTTTTTCAAAAGGTGCCAAAGGCACGTATTGTTGAAATTGAGCAAGCGACAGGTATTCCCCGAGACAAAATTAGCCCTATGCTCAAGATAGCTGGATTTAATCATCATCGCCGTG
>WNFM01274211.1_pt3 | contig 10174 bp, 10 predicted proteins | sample 5400271 | NCBI WGS metagenome assembly WNFM01 (sample SAMN13153352, study PRJNA577476) | soil metagenome | isolation source: 60 cm saprolite on Douglas fir-dominated hillslope | place: USA:California | collected 2013-09-17
GTTTCGTAACGTTACGTGGCAACTGAAATAAAAGGACTTGACTTCACCCCGGCGACACGAAAGATCCTTGGTCCAGACCCTTGCGCAAATTTTTAGATATAGTATCTAGGACTATGAGATTCATCGCCAGGGTTATCGCGATTACCTTTTCGATCTCCAGCGCGCTAACCGCCCAGGACATCGTTGGTCGATGGGTCGGTGTGGCCGATACCACGGACGAGGCCGGCACGAAACGGCAGGAGAGGCAGACCTTCGAAATCAAAAGCGAGGTTGGCAAACTCACTGGCACAAGGTTGAACCGCAACGGCAACGGAGGGACTGCGCTCGATGTGCAGCAGGACGGCGCCAAAGTGAATCTCTACGGCTTCCTAACCCTCGACGGTGGCGAGCACCTCCGCTGGAAGTTCGAGTTCAAGGATGGAAATTGGGTTGGCACGTTTTCGGCCCAGCACAACAATCCAAAAAAGTGGATCTATGACCGGATTGGCGCGATGACGTTGACCAAAGCCGCGCCTTAGGGCGCACTGCACCTGGAACCCGCTCCGATGCTCGATGTTATGATCACCCCAGGAGATAAGTGGTCAGATCGTATGGGCACGTCGACTCTGACTATCGCCGCCATCTGGCTATGCTTTGCGCCTTTGGTTTGGGCGCAACCCCAGTCCGACTACACGGCGGCGGCATCTTACGTGCGGCAAGGGCGCCCCGAGGCGGCCATTCCCCTGCTTACCAAGATCTTGTCGGCGTCTTCGAGCGATTTGAAGGCGCGAAACCTGCTAGGCATCGCGCTGATGACTTCCGGTCACCGGGAGGAGGCCACTGTTCAATTCAAAAAGGCGCTTCACGTAGATCCCCGCTTCCACCCGGCGTTGAAGAACCTCGCGATTAACGAGCTGGCGATGGGCCAGAATCAGGACGCCAAGGTTCATCTCGAGCAGGCAGTCAAGCTGGCGCCAAAAGATGCTGTCGTGCATTTTCACCTGGGCCAGATCTACTTCAACGAGGAACGCTACGGCGACGCCGGGGTTCACTTTGAATTGGCACAGGAGGGGTTTCCGGATCGCTATCAAGCAGGTTTTAACCTCCTGTTGGCTCGTGTGAAGAGCCAGGACTATGCTGCCGCCATTCGCGTCGGGGAGCAGTTGTTGAGCCAAGGCCACCAAAAAGCGGAGCTGTACAATTTACTCTCGAGGGCGTACTCGCAAAGCGGGCGGACCCAGGAGGCCTATGATGCGCTGCGCACGGCGACGAAGATCGATCCGCGGGATGAAACGAACTATCTCGACCTGATGCTGCTCTGCCTGCAGCTCGAAAACTGGGACCTGAGCCTGGAGATTTCCGCTATCGCGCTCGAGGCGATTCCACAGTCCTACAAAGTGCGGCTGCAGCGGGGCGCGGTGTTCGCGCTGAAAGGCCAATTGGAAGAAGCCGAAAACGAGTTTCTGGCCGCGACGAAGGCCGCTCCAACGGTTAACTTGCCCTATGTGGCGCTAGCGCTGGCGCGGATCGAGCTGAGGAAGTTCGCCGAAGCCACTCAGATGCTGCGCGAACGCCGGGCGCTGAGCTCGAAAGACTACCTGGTGAACTGGATGTTAGCGGAGGCGATCAGCCGGGAAGGCGCCGAGCCAGGCTCAGCGGCCGAGAAGGAAGCGGTCCAGGCGCTCGAAGATGCGGTGCGTCTCAATCGCAGCGCAGCCCAGCCCAGGACGCTTCTGGCGCGGTTGCTCGTCAAGCGCGGAGACCTCGGCGCCGCTGCCCGCGAGTTCGAGGCGGCGCTGAAGATTCAGCCGGACGACGCGTCCGCCACCTACCAGCTCGCGCTGGTCTATCAGAAAACCGGCGCCACCCAGCGCGCTGAAGAGCTGTTCGCCAAGGTTGGAAGAGCCAGGGCCGAAAGTTCTTCGCCGATGGTTCCGAGCAACCTGATCCGGATCATTCGCGAAGGCTCGCAGTAGATGAGTGGTTCAGCTCGACACGCATGACTTTAGCCACGGGCGGAATGGCCGAAGGCGCAATCAGAATCAAGTCGAGACCCATGGCTTTCGCTTTGCGGACGGCCACAGCAGTGGGCATGACTTCGACGCTGCCATCGGGGAAGACCGCACGGACTTCGGGTGGGCGAATGACCTCGTTAGCGTTCTCCATCATCATCCCGATCCTACCGCATCGCCCACAGTCTTATCCGACCTTGAGCAAGGCTTAGTGTCCACGGAATAATAATCTGTGCAATTGTGGGGCAGGATTCATCCTGCGGCCGGTTTCAACCGGCCTCTTGCTGGTGACCAGCGCGTCCACATAGCGCCGATAAATCGGCGCGCAGCTTGAAAGCGCTTGAAAGCTGCCCCACAATTGTACAGATTATTGTTCCGTGCCCTCCTATCGGAAGCTCACGCAGTAGCGCGGGCCTTTTCGAACTTTTCCGCCTTGACGATCCCCGAGCCTTCCCGCACGGTCACGAGCTGGCCGGCGGCGACGTTCGCTATCGTCTCCTGTAAGCCGTTCGGCCAACGGATGTGTAGGTCCGCGCTCTCCGCCGCGCCGAGGCCGAAATGCAGTCGTGGATCGTTAGCCGAGTAGAAGCTCGACTGGCTCGAGACCTCCTGCGCCTGAATCCGCCCACCGTAATGTGCCGTGACGCGAGCCCCGATCGCGCTGCGATTCGACTTCACGCCGGTCAGCTTGACCTTGAGCCAATGGTGGCCGCCGCCGAGGTCGTTGCGCAGCAGTGACGGCGGCTCGTTCAAGTTGATGATCAGGATGTCCATGTCGCCGTCGTTATCGAAATCGCCGAAGGCACACCCCCGGCTGCAATGCGGCGCCGCAATCGCCGGTCCGGCTTCGTCGATCAACTCCTCAAATCGCCCATTGCCGAGATTGCGAAAAATCACCCGAGGCGTCTTCATCGGGTAGGCCGGAAGCTTGGCGGCGACCTCCGGAAAAACGCCGCCGGTCACCAGGAACAGATCCGGCAGCCCGTCGTTATCGAGATCGACGATACCTGCGCCCCAGCCGACGAACCGTGTCTCCACCCCCAGACCGGAAGCGAGGGTCACGTCTTCGAAGAATCCCTTGCCGTCGTATTTGTACAGAATGTTGGTGTCGTCGGAGAAGTGCGTCTTGAAAATATCGAGATGGCCGTCCAGATTGTAGTCTCCGATTCCCACTCCCATGCCCGCCTGCGGGGTGCCCTGCTCGTTGAGCGCGACGCCGCTTTCAAGGCCGATATTGGTGAATGTACCGTCCCGGTTGTTGCGGAATAGGAAGCTCGGCGTAGAGTCGCATGCGACGTAAATGTCGGGCCAGCCGTCATTATTGAGATCGGCGGCCACGGCCGTCATCATGTAGCTGCCCTTCGCTTTGGCGATTCCCGAAGCGTCGCTGACATCGGTGAACGTGCCATCGCCATTATTGCGGTAGAGCGCTCCAACACCCGGCGGAAGCCCGCGAGGACCGCAAAACACCGGGATTCCCTTCCAATTGCAGTAGGAAGAGGCGCCCGGCGCGAGCGCGGTCTTGAAATCGAAATCGAGATAGCTCGCGACGAACAGATCGAGCAACCCGTTGCGGTCGTAATCGATGAAAGTGCAACCGGAACCCCAGCGCGTCTTTTCACCGACCAGCCCGGCTTCCTTGGTGACGTCGGTGAACGTTCCGTCTCCGTTGTTACGGTAAAGAACGTTTTGACCCCAGTAGGTCAGGAACAGATCTTCGTGGCCGTCGTTATTGTAATCGCCAACCGATACCGCGGATGCCCAACCGGTACGGCGAAGCCCGGCCTTATCGGTCATGTCGGAGAATGTGCCGTCCCGATTGTTTTTGTACAGCCGGTTCGTGGCGCCCGGCGCGCCATCCATCCGCGTGCCATTGAGAACGAAGATGTCGAGCCAGCCGTCGTTGTCGTAGTCGAAGAACGCGGCCCCGCAGCCGACCGACTCGAGAACGTACGGCTTGCGGCCGGCGGAGCCATAAATCACCGGCTCGCGTAGGCCGGCGGCTTCGGCGATATCCGTGAAGCGGGCGTGAAAGGGCAGTCCGGATGGCTTTCCACGCGGAGAGGGCTTGACGCCGCGAGAAGCCATCCCCTGTCCACGCAATTCCAACGTGGAAAGGGCGCAAAGCTTGGCGAAATCCCGGCGTGTGAAGAACGATTTCATCGCCCGGCTAGTATCGTAGCGCCGGGAGGATCGTTCTTACAAGCTGCAACCACGGTATCTGAGGATGGCCTCGCACTTCCGCGCCGTGGCGAATCGCGAATTTAATACACGATCCTCATCCCCAATTGGATGGTCCTCGGGTCGCGAGCACTCGTCGCCGTGCCGAACGTGGTGTTCGCCAGGTTGGTGTCCCAATTGTTGATGTTGACGCGATTCGTGAGATTGAACACCTCGCCACGAAGCTGCATCTGGGCGCGTTCGTGGGTGAACCAGGGGATGCGGGTATTCTTGATCAGGCTGAAATCCAGGTTCGCGAAGCCCGGGCCTCGATAGACGTTCCGTCCCAGGTTCCCCTCGCGTCCCGGCGACGGGGCGGGAAAGTCCGAAGCCTTGAACGTGCCCTTGATATAGTCGGAGCGGCCCCACCCGCCGAACTGCTGGCTGGGGGCGTCCGGCTTATCGACAAAAGCCGTGTCGTTATTGTAGTCGCGATTGGTGACCAGAACCGAATACGGCCGCCCGGATTGAAGCAGCAGCACGCCGCTCGTCTGCCACCCGCCTAGCAGACCCTTCAACAATGCGTTTGAAGACTTGGGGAACGGAAGCTCATAGAGGTAGCTCCACGACAACCGCTGCGGATAGTCGTTGGTCGAAAGACCCCGTTGTGCGCGCAGATCATACCCATCGAAGACGGGATTCGTCGCGCTGTTGACGCTGCCCGCGCCGCCGATGCCGCCGCCACCGCTCATCAGGTCGATGGTCTTGCCAATGGTGTAAGCCATCTCCATCCCGAGCCCCGCCCCGAATCGTCGCCGCACGAGGAATGTTCCACCGTGGTAAATCGAGCTCGCGGCATTGTCGTGATATTCAAGGGTCGCGAAATAGGGATTGAGACGGGCCGTGCCGCAGCCCTCGCAGCGATTGCGGTCGATCACCGACCACAAGTGGACGCCGTGCGAGACCGAGTAATTGGCCTCCAGGATCCACTTCGGTGTAAGAGCGTACTGAATTCCCGTGAACCCGTTCACGGTATAAGGAAGCTGGCTCGTCCCGGCAGTTCCCGCGACCTGTGCTCTGACACCGATCGGCCCTCCCGCCGGATTCAACCCGGCCCTGGCGCCGGGCAGCACAAAACCGTACGGACTCGTGTCCGTTGTTCCGAGCGCGAAAATCGGCTTGGGACTGGTGGGATCGTCGCTGCGGGTCGACCCCGCCGCGAAGTTCGGCGGATTCAACTGCATCCGGTCGAAGGTGCTCTTGGTCAGGAAGGTATCGTAGAAGATCCCGAAACCGGCCCGGATCGATATCTTGCCGTTGCCCTGCGGGTCCCAGGCGATTCCCAAACGCGGCGCAAAGTAGTGCTTCGGCACGCTGTCATAGAGCCCCTTGACCGGCTGAATCGTCATCGTCGCGACGCGCTCGGGCAGCGTCGCGCCGGCGCCCAGCTTGATGTTGGCCAGCTTATCCGCCAGGTCCACCGGATTGCGGTTGAACTCCCAGCGCAGTCCCAGGTTCACCGTCAGGTTGCGCCGCGCTTTCCAATCGTCCTGAAAGAAGAACGCGTAATACGGAAGGCGGAAATCTCTCTCGTTGTCGATCTTGGTGCTGCCGCTGCGAGGATCGAAGTTGATGTTGCCCTCGCTGATCGGGTTGTCGGTCGCAAAGTCGAACACGTTGAGGAAGTTGAAATTCGGACGCGTCAGAGGCGCGGTAAACTGCAGCGGCTCCTGGTCCACGGAGTAGTTGAATCCCGTCTTGAAGAAGTGCTTGCCCCGGTTGATGGACAGCACGTCCTGCCAGTTAATGTCCCGCGTGATGAAGATTCCGGGCGACCAGCCGTTTCCGAACCCGGTCATGCCGGCGATCGTAATGGTGGGGACGCGGCAATTGTTGCAAGGTCCGCCCTGGACCTCGCGCACCAGGGACGAGGACATCTCGTTGACGATTGCCGCCGAAACGACCTTCGTGTAGTTCACCGAGATGTACCAGGCCGTGGCCGGATCACTGGCCGGATCCCGGCCCAGGACGCTGAACGCGGGCCGCGTATTCTTGGTCTCGTCGAGGATGGTGGTGCGGTAGACATTGCCGTAGAGGCGGTCGTTGCCGTTGTGGAAATGCTGGTCGAGACGCGCGTTCCACTGGCGGCCGTCATGTTTGTTCGCGTCCGAGTAAACAGCGTTGCCCACCACTGGTAGGTCGCACGGCATGCCGAGCGAGTTGGTTCCCGTGCATCCCGGCGCGAGCTGGCTTACCGTGCGCACGCTGCCCGCTTGAAATGTCGAAACACCTGGCGCGGGCCGGAAATTGGTCAGCAGATTCGTCGAAACATTATTCGGATAGCGGGTCTTCATGAAGTCGGCGAACTGAGGTGTCTCGACGGTCACGACGTTGGCAAAGCCTCGTGACGATCGAAGCTCGTCGAATGTCATGAAAAAGAAGGTCTTCTCTTTCCGAATGGGTCCGCCAAACGACCCTCCGGCGTCATTGCGGCGATAGGCTGGAAAGGCCCTGCCGAGAGCGGGATTCACCGTGCTCTGCAGGAAAGTGCGTGAAGTGAGAATGTTGTCCCGGTGGAACCAATAGAGGGTCCCGTGATAATCGTTCGTCCCGGTCTTCGACACCACCTGCGTCAGAATGCCGGCGTTCTTTCCCCACTGGGAGGAATAATCGTTGGTGGAAACGCGCACCTCTTCCACCGAGTCGGGATTGGGAAGGAGCTTGGCGCCGCCGCCATCGGCCATGTCGTTCACCGGCGCTCCGTCGACGTAGTAGCCATTCGAGAGCATGCGCATGCCGTTCGCCGTCGCGCCCGCGCCGGAGATCGTCGTGAAGCTGTCGCCGCCCATGCCGAATCCGGTCACTCCCGGCGCCATCTGCATCACGTTGTAGATATTCCGCAGACCCAGCGGAAAGTTCTGCACGTAGTCGGCGGTCACCACCGTCGAGATCTTTGCGTTCGAGGTTTCGAGCGCCGATAGCGCTCCCGTCACGGTGACTTCCTGCGACACCGCGCCGAGAGGCAGGGTGATCGAAACCGATTGGACCCGGCCGCTCTCAAGCACGATGTTCTCCCGAATCACGGTCTGGAATCCTGTCTTAGTGGCCCTCAGCTTGTACTTGCCCGGCGGCATGTCGGGGAAGCGAAAAATACCGGCTGCATTACTAGCCGTTTCAATCGTGACCCCGGTCTCGACCTGGGTCAGCGCCAGTCGGACCTCGGGAACGATGGAACCGGTCTGGTCCAGCACGGTTCCCTGCGCGGAGCTGGTGAACTGAGCTTGCAGGATGGACGCAAAAAAGGAACAGAATACACAAATGATTACAAATCTCGATGTGACGGTCGTGGTCATGACAAGCCCTCCGTATTGGTTAGGAAAGTAACATTCCGCATCCCAGCTTGTCAAGACTATAGAATAAAGATTAACATGCCAGGTGTGGGCTGCCGTGTGTTGACCCGTGCGATTCTGATCCTGTTGGCCCTCCGGCCGCTACCGGCGCAGGATACCTACCAGCAGGCGATAGCTTACGTCCAGCAGGGCAAGCTGGATGAGGCGATTCCACTGCTCGAGCGCATTCTCGACAAGACGCCGGCGGATCTGCGCGCGCGCAACCTGATGGGAATCGCGCTCTCCAGCGCCGGAAAAAGGGAAGAGGCCAACCGCCACTTCCAGCTCGCCCTCGAAATCGATCCGAAGTTTTACCCGGCGCTGAAAAACCTGGCCCTGAACGAGCTGGCGTTGGGTCGCATTGCCGAGGCGAAAGGCCACTTCGAGGACGCGTTGAAGCTCGCGTCGCGAGACCCCGCGGCTCATTTCGGTCTAGCCGAAATCGAATCCAGGTCAGGCGCTTTCGAGAGCGCTGTGGCGCACTACGAACAGAGCGGGGACCTGTACCTGAAGGATCCTCACGCGCTTCTGAATTACGCTCGCGGTTGTCTCGAAACGAAGCAGCCCGCGAAGGCAGTGCGGGCCCTGGGAAATCTTCCCGCCGGCAGCGCAGCGGCGATTCACTTTGAGGCCGGGCTCCTACTCACCAAGCTCGACGACTATCCGGCCGCGGCGCAGCAGTTCCGGCGGGCGCGACGGGGAAGAGCAGGGACCATGCAGCAGCCATCCGGGAGGCCGAGCAGTTGATCGCGCAGGGTCGACGCACTGCCGAACTGCTCAACCTGCTGGCGCAGGCGTACGAAGCGAGCGGCAAGACCAAGGAAGCCTACGACGCGTTGCGCTCCGCCACCGAGCTCGACCCGGCCGACGAGAGCAGCTACCTGGACCTGATCGCGCTCTGCCTCGAGCACCATAATTACGATTTGAGCCTGGAGATCGCTGACATCGGCGTCCGCTTGATTCCCGGCTCGCGGCGCATGCGGCTCGAGCGGGGTGTCGTGCTGGTCATGAAGGGACGGATGGAAGAGGCCGAAAAAGAATTCGAAGCCAGCAGCGGTTCGGGTCCCGACGGCGCCTTAGGTCAGATTGCCTGGGGACTGGTGCTGATGCAAATGAATCGTATGCCCGAGGCCATCGACGTGCTGCGACGACTGAGGGACAAGAACGAAAGCGATCACCTGGCGAACTGGTATCTGGCGGAGGCTTTGAGCCGCGACGGCGCCGAGCCCGGCAGCGACCGGGAGGCCGAAGCGATTCGCGCACTGGAACAATCGGTGAGGTCGAATCCGGGAGTGCCGCAATCGCGCGTCCTGCTCGGCAAGATGTTGCTGAGACGCGGCCAGATGGATCGCGCCATCGAGCACTTCGAAAAGGCTCTCGATGTTGATAAGGACAACGTCGCCGCGGCGTACCAACTTGCGCAAGTGTACCGGAAAAACGGAAAACCGCAGCGCGCGGCGGAGCTGTTCGCAATTGTCAGCAAGGCCAAGGAAGAGGATCCCGGCCAGTTCACTCAACGTGGCCTGCTCCACATTGTTCGGGAAGGCTCGCGTTGACTGGCGATGAGGCTTCGTTTACGATCTACCGCTGGGGCTGGGGCTGGTCGAATATAGCCGCCAGCGATTTATCCTCGAGAAGGCGCTCACCCCATTCCTCGATCTGAGCCGGTGTCGCGGTGGTTAGCTTGTCGGCCACCCACTTCGGAAGCTTTTTGAAACGATGTTCAAGGTGCCGGCGTAGCGGGTGCGCTTCGCCTTCGTGGCGCCCTGGCGCCAAGCCCTGGCGCCAAGCCCTGGTGCCAAGCCCTGTTCCAGCCCCCGTTCCAGGCCCTGTTCCAGGCCTTCGTTGAGCCCCGTGTTCCCGGCCCTTTTTGAAGTCGCGGCGAGAACTTTGTGATCGAGCCGGTTGGGTAGACTCCGAGTTCTTTCGGGCTCGGAGATTAGCCGAATTCTCGACAGCACGGATTCGTTGAGGTCCGCCAACGAGGCAGTCATCGGATCATGCAAAAACGAATGGAAGCAACGACTATAACCGTCCCTGTTCCTCTTCACGATCCGGTTCGGCGCGGCACATTGTTGAGTATCGTCCGGCAGTCTGAGCTCCCCAGAGAATTGTTTGAGACTATCGCCGCTTGACCCAGATCGGACTGGCCCAAGCCATATTCTTATCCACCTGGATCACGCGGACATAGTAATACGAATCCTCGCCCTGGTACGCGTCGTCGCGAAAAGTGAAGCGCGCGCCGCGGGTTCCGGGATTCGAGGTGTAGACGATCTTGCTGTTCTTGATGATGTCGATCTGCGCGATCGGCCCGGTCCCCTCCACCGCGACCGCTAGTTCCGGCGTGCCGGCCAGCACGGCCTCCTCGCCCATCAGATGTTTCTCAATCGAGAAATCGAACAGGATCTTGTCCGTCGCCGCATAGGTGCGCCGCGCGCGCAGTCCTTCGAAAATCGATTCCCGATCGATATTCCTCGCGTAGACCGCCGCGAACGACATGTGTGTCGAGCGATGGTCCGAGCTGGCGATGAAGCCCAGCTTCAACTTGCGCTCGAGCGCGTTCCAGATGAAGTTCTTGCTGTCCTTCTCATAGACCACCCGTCCGGCCGGGTCCGGCGCGCCGTTGTACTCGTA
>WNFM01026440.1_pt1 | contig 10173 bp, 8 predicted proteins | sample 5400271 | NCBI WGS metagenome assembly WNFM01 (sample SAMN13153352, study PRJNA577476) | soil metagenome | isolation source: 60 cm saprolite on Douglas fir-dominated hillslope | place: USA:California | collected 2013-09-17
TAGTTGTGGTGCCCGTTGTGGTCGCCGGCATTGAGTTGGGTGAGTTCCGCGGCGCGATCGCTTGATTTGAAGGGTTGTAGTCGTAAACCGTCCACTTCGTAGTCTCGCTTGAGGGATCGATTGCGGCCATAGTTAAAGTGCAACTGGTTCCTGTGCCGCTGGCGTTGATCGCCTGGACGTCCGCCAGCAGGCTCATGAGCGCGATCTGATCGACGTTAAAGACCACGCTGTGGCCATCGTTACAGGAAAGGGTGACTTGCGTGTTGCCTGTCTGGCTCTGCACGGGATGTGCAATCGCAAGGAGCAGCACCGCCGCACTGATCATGAGAAAAGCAGCTATTGACCGTTTCATGTTTCATCTCCCTTCATGTAGAGATTCGTTTAGAGATTGGTGGGCTTTCGAGAGCACGCCCTCGTCCCCATTGAAACGCTTGGGCGTGCTAGGAATGGTTATCGAAAGGTGAAGTGCCCACCGCTGCAATCGCCATGGTTAATGCCAAACTATTTCGCTGTATTCAATACGGGAGTTTATGGATTTTGGGCGCATCGCCATTGTAGAAGTATCTGAGGGCATGGTGGGATGGATCGCCATCGAACTGAACAGCGATTCAGTCCATGCTTTGACTGCTGTCGAAAAGTGGATGCCAAGGAATTCAGGACAACAACATTGCGATGCGAGGACTTGGAGGTGATGAAAGTACCCAGAGAACCACGGACGGGCTTACTTGCGACTAGTGAAAAGTGTCACGAATATGTTCGCCGCAATGAAAAGACGAAGAAGTTCATGCGCTTCTGTACTAACGGGCTTCGACCCACCGCCGAATGATAACTTAATTATTCAATTCGGCTATGTCCTCGAAGCCCGACTCAAAAAGGCCAAGGTCGAAAGCCGGGCTGGGCTCTCGTCCTGAGACTATTAGTTGCCAGCGGTTGCCGAAGTGGTCAGGGGCTTCGCGGTAAAGACGGTGATCTCGACGCGACGGCTTGCTTCGCGCGCCTTCCGGCCCTTGCCTTCGTCAATGAGCTTCTGTTTTCCCAAACCTACCATGTGAATTCGGTAGACTGGGATATCGTGAGAGCCGACCAAGTACGAAATCACCGCGTTGGCTCGTTCCCGGCTCAACTGATCATTGTAAGCCGCCGATCCAGTTTGATCCGTGAAGCCTTCGATGGTAATAAAGTAGCGCTGCAATGATCCAACCTGCATGGCAACGTCGTCCAATTTCGCCTTTTCCTCTTTGGTAAGGGTATCTTTGTTGACAGCGAAGTGTACGACTGCCTGGTTGGCCGGTTTGTAGTCATCGATGTTCGCAACCACGTTCCGAAGGTCATTCAAATCTTTTGAATTCTGATTTCGAGTTTCTTTCCATCCTCATCAACGACTTGATTCGTCTTTTGAAGTTCAGCGACCTGAGACGAATCGCGTTTTTGAGAATTTTGATCGACTTCTTCGACCTTTTGGTTGAGCTTCTGCTCCACAGGAGTGACGGTGTTGCGAACATAGCCTTTTGTCGCACACCCGGTGATCAGAAGTGAGCCTACCGCTAGAGCAATCGTAGTTGAGATACTTACCTTACTCATTTTACGTTCTCCCCCATTTCCCTTATGGATCTGTCGGGCACTTTTCGACATGACCCCATACGTCTCCATTGCTGGAGCCCGTATGCGCGTATCGCACGTCAGAGACCATTTTGGGACAAGCGGGCCGCCGACTGCAAACTATTTGTTAACAATATATTGCGCGGCAAAAGTCCAGTAGGACGTTTAATTTACGTAGTACTGGTACGGGCATTCTTTACACACTTGTTACTTGTAGACACGTATTTTTGGAAGTTTGTATGAACCTTTCCTACTCGTTCTAGTCGAAAAATAAAATCCCAGAATGGGATTTTAGAACATGGATCGTTGCGGCGACTTCTTGGACTGTGAGGATTTCGGTTCGCGAGGCGCAGTCGAATTCTGTTTCGCGCGTCCGTTCTGCTTCGATTTTGGCGAACCTTTCGTCGACTGGCTCTTGTCCGAGGAGGTTGGGAGTTTCCCCGCAAGCAATTTTTCGAAATCATCTTCAGTCAGGATGGTGACACCGAGGGACCGAGCTTTGTCGTGCTTCGAACCGGGATCAGAGCCGACCACCACGAAACTGGTTAGCTTGCTTACCGAACTCGACACTTTGCCGCCATGGCGAATCACTTCCGCGCCGGCCTCCTCGCGCGACCGGCGCACCAACGCGCCAGTGAAGACGAACGACATTCCCGCGAAGCGCGTGTCCTCGGGCGCCTGGCGGTTCCCGTTCATTTTCAAGCCTTCAACTTCAAGGCGCTTGATCAGCTTCTGGTTGGCTGGTTCGGAGAAGAAATCAGCGATGCTGTGCGCGACTTTCGGACCGACTTCGGAAACTTCAACGAGTTCTTCCTCGGTTGCTTTGGCCAGGTTCGGGAGCGAAGCAAAATGATCGGACAGGAGTTGTGCGGTGCGCTCCCCGACAAAGCGCATGCCCAGGGCGTAGATCAGGCGCGCGAGGCTGTTGCTCTTGCTTGCTTTTATTTCTTCCAGCAGATTTTGCGCCGACTTTTCAGCCATGCGGTCAAGCGCGGCCACGTCTTCCTGCTTCAACTCATATAGATCCGCGAAATCCTTCACCAAGCCTTTGTCGACGAGCTGATCGACAATTTTTTCTCCCAGACCATCGATATTCATGGCGTGCCGGCCGGCGAAGTGCAAGAGCGACTCCCTGCGTTTTGCCGGGCAACTTGCGTTGACGCAGCGGTAAGCCACCTCTTCAGGATCCTTGTGAATTTTGCTGCCGCACTCGGGACATCGATCGGGAATCACGATCTCGCGGCGCGGATTCCCTTCCTTGACCACTTTCATCACGTGCGGGATGACGTCGCCGGCGCGTTCAATGATCACGGTATCGCCGATGCGCAACCCCAGCCGCTCGATTTCATCCATATTGTGAAGCGTCGAGCGAGCAACGATTACGCCGCCGACCTGGACCGGTTCCAGCATTGCCACCGGCGTGAGAGTCCCGGTGCGCCCCACCTGAAATTTGACGTCGTTCACTACCGTAGTTTCCTGGCGCGCGGGATACTTGTACGCAACGGCCCACCGCGGTGCTTTCGACGTGAAGCCCAATTCCTGCTGCATCCCGATTTCGTTGACTTTGATCGCTTGCCTTCCCACGAATCGATGAATTTCTTCACTTCATCGAGCGAGTGGCAGAGCCGCCAGTCGGGGGAAATCCTGAAATGGAGTTTGCGCAACGATTCAAGGGATTCCGAATGCAGGCGCGTGGGTATGCGTCCGCCGGCCAGAAGCAAGTAAGCAAAAAAATCCAGGCGCCGCGTCCGCGTAATTTCCGAATCGAGCACACGCACGGATCCCGCTGCGGCGCTGCGCGGATTTGAAAATCGTTTTCCGGCTTGCTCATCCTGCATCTGATTCAGTTCCTCGAAGCCGCGCAGAGGCATGATAATTTCTCCGCGCACTTCAAAATTCGCGGGCAGATGCAATTTCTTCAGTTCCGCGGGGTCCACGCGAAGCGGGATCGAGCGGATCGTGCGCACATTGGGGGTAACGTCCTCACCGGTCGTGCCATCGCCGCGCGTCACGCCGCGCGCGAGCACTCCCCCTTCATACACCAGCGAAATACTGAGCCCATCGAACTTGTGTTCGGCAACGTAGTCGATGCGGCTGCGCCCGGAAAGTTCACGCACGCGGCGGTCGAACTCTTCGAGATCTTCGGTGGAATATGTGTTATCGAGACTCATCATCGCCGGTGAATGCTGGCGCGTCTCAACGCCCTTGCGCGGGGCTCCACCTACGCGCTGGCTCGGAGAATCCGGCGTGACGAGTTCCGGATGCGCAGCCTCGAGCTGCTGAAGTTCCTTCATCATCTGGTCAAATTTGATGTCGGAGATTTCCGGCTCATCGAGCACGTAATAGAGATACTCGTGCCTGCGGATATGCTCGCGCAGCCTTTCGATCTGTTTGGCGGCGTTGGTGCTCTTTACCATTCGGCCTCGTGAATACGATCGGGACAGAAGTTTAGTATACAATGCGTGTCCCGGCGTCGGTACACGAGTCTAAGCGGAGCACACATACTGTTTTGCGGGAAAAAAAAACCTACCAGGCGTCTTCGGAAGTTCGCGATGCGGTCTTAATTACCAATCCCAGCGCAGGCGGCGGGCGTCGCATGCATCAATTGGACGAAGCGCGCCATATTCTCCGCAAGGCTGGAATCGAAACAGAATTGCAGTTGACGTGTGCTCCGGGCGAGGCGACTGCGATGGCCCGCCGCGCCGTCGAGCAGTCTCGACAGCTCGCCATCGTTTGCGGCGGTGACGGAACAGTGAACGAAGCAGTGAACGGGCTGGCCTGCAGCCAGGTTCCACTCGCGGTGTTGCCGTCCGGAACAGCGAATGTCCTTGCGAAAGAGCTTTCAATTCCCTGGAATTTGCCTCGCGCTGCCAAACGCATCATCGGAGCGCCATACCGTCGAATCGCGCTGGGACTGGCAACGCCAGAAAAATCCAGCGGCGAGCCTCGCTATTTTATCAGTTTGGCGGGCGCCGGCCCCGACGGCGCCATCGTGGCGGCTGTACGCCCGGAAATCAAACTGCGCGCAGGAATCATCGCGTATTGGCAAGAAGGCTTTAAGCAATTAACGCGCTACACGTTCCCGCGTTTTCGAGTGACGACTGGTGATCATTCGATCGACACCACCCTTGTGATCGTGGGACGCACGAAGCACTACGGCGGGCCGTTTAAAATTACGACCGAGGCCGATCTTCTACGGCCGGAATTTGAACTTGCGTTCGTGACCACTCGCAGCGCCTGGCGTTATCTCGCCTATATGCCGCTGATTTGGACAGGACAATTGCGCGGCGCGCGCTACGTGCGCTTCTGCAAATCCACGTCTCTTCAATGCGTCGCTATCGATTCCTCGCCCGTGTTGATTCAAGTAGACGGAGAGCCTGCTGGGAGTCTCCCGGCGGAATTCCGCATCGTGCCGGACGCACTTACACTCGCCATGCCTGATCCATCCGTTGTAGTATTCCAGTCGCCGACGCGCAAAAAACGCACTATAGCGACCGTGGGAGAAGCCCCGACTTTCTTTCGGCGCGCTAGGTTGCCAACCCGCCATAGCGAGTTTTATGGCGACGGCGGAGCGAGGTTCACAATTTTTCATGGACCCTGTGACACACGCGCTCACCTCGATCGCTCTTGGACGCGCGGGCTTGAACAGAATATCGCGGATGGCGACGCCGATGCTTCTCGTCTCAGGTTTGGCTGCCGATGTGGACTGGGCCACACGTCTAGCGGGGCCGAGGGCATTCCTGCACGGCCACCGCACGGCCACGCACTCACTTATTGGAACAGTTATCCTGGTTGTCGCGGTCACCGCTGGTTTCTGGATTGCCGGACGAAAAGTTCCCAAATTCGCTGTCAACATTTTCCCCGCGCTGCTTATTTGCGCGATTGGCGCAGGACTTCATTTGTTGCTCGATCTGTTGAACGGCTACGGAGTGAAATTGATGTGGCCCTTCAGCGCAAAGTGGTACGCGTGGGATATCGCGGATGCCGTAGACGCGTGGATAATTTTCTTTTTACTGGCAGGACTGCTTTTGCCGGAACTTTTTCGCCTGGTCCTCGAAGAAATTGGATCGAAGCCCAGAAAACGTGGGCGGCAGCGTGGCGCGATCGTAAGCCTCGTCCTGGTGGCGTTGTTTATGGTGGGGCGCGCCGTAGCGCACGGGCGGGCCATAGCGTTGCTCGATTCCCGCGAATACCGCGGCCAGGCGCCGCTCGAGGTAGCGGCTTTCCCGCGGCCCGCCACTCCGCTGATCTGGTCAGGCGTGGTAGAGACGGATAACGCGGTCGTCAACGTGAACGTGCCGCTTGGACCCGGCGCCGTTTTCGATCCGGACGTGGCGGAAGTGCACTTCAAGCCCGAAGAATCACTCACATTGAAAAATGCGGTAAAGTGCGCAACGGCCGTCGAGTTCTTAAGCTACGCGCGATTCCCGCTCGCCAGCGTTGAGCCCCGAGGTGACGGCTTCGAGGTCCGCCTTCGCGACATGCGCTTCGCATCCGAATTGCCCGGTCGCCGTGGCATCATCGCTGTGATCCACTTGAATGCGCAGAGCCTCGTCATCGACGAGCGGCTCGAATTCGACGCACCGTCAATGAATTGAGAACGGAATTGAGAACGTAGCGCAGACTTCAATCTGCGCGCTTTGGGATGGGTCGTGGTTGATGTTGTAGCCCGCCTCTTCAGAGGCAGGGATTTTCCGTACCCTGGCAAGCAAACCCTCGCCTCTGAAGAGGCCAGCTACAAATTCCTCTTAGTCGTGCTTGCGGGAAAGTATCTGCGAAATATTGAATCCAACACTGAAGGAAATCGTGTTGAGAGCGTAATGAAAGCTCCGGTCAAATGCGAGTGTTAAGTCAATGGAGTGGGTTGGGCTGAACGCCACGGAGGCGTCAGCTCCGTCGTCGCTCACCAGTTCTGCGCCGCCGTCTTGCTGTTGAAGGATTTCAAAACTCCGATTGTGTTGCCCGCCCTTCCCAACCGTCCCTGGCAGCACAATCCGGCTGAATACGGTTTGCGAGCCCCACGGCACTACTTCGTAAGCATCCGCACTCACGGTCCAGCGATGCGTAAGGTGAACGTCAAAGCCAGCCATGAAGTTGGCGACTTTGCCCAGCGTCATATATGGCCGCTGTATCTGGCGACGAGTTGCGCCGCTGCCGTTATTCAAGCTGTTGCCAACATCCACATCGAAAAATGGCGTAAGCCGGCTGAAATCGTGCTCAAAGCGATTGTCGAGATCATATGTCACGCTGCCAGTGTTGTAACCTTTTGTAATGCTGCCGGTCGGGAACGAGACCGTTGCAGTCGGAGAATAATCCACCAGAGGCAATTCCAACGCCAGACGCGCGTCAATCGAGGGATTGCCAATGCCCGCCGCGGATCCGGCAAATCCATTGTTTGCGGGCGGCCGAACGAAGTAAATCGGAAGGCTCACATCCACGCCGATGTGCCCGGTGAAATCGTAACCAAGAGTGTTGGTGATATTGAATACGGAGCCGGAAGAGCTGCTGCTGCCCGCAAATGTTTCGTAGAGTTTCATTCCCCGGTTGGCTCGGCCCGACGGGAGAGCCTGGGCTCGGGCCGCCGATGCGCCGGCAAACAGCATCGCAAGCAGGAAGCACGCGCACGCGATCGTGCGGCCACCTGCTAATGGACTTGTTAATTTCATAGGAAGTATTATCCCGATAAAAGGCGACGGAGACTACGGTACCGGGATCATTTGTGCCGAATGGATCATTGCAGAATTGGGTGTTTTCTGAACCGCAGACGGCAACTTTTTTGTAGGACTTCTTTGTAGGAGTGTTCAAGTAGAGGCGGGCTGCCTGAATGCAAGGCGGGAAGCCACATAGAGCGCTAACACGATAGCGAGCGCGATCCCGGTGACCTGCAGCTTGTGCGTCAGCAGATATTGTGTGCCCTCGTTCCCATATCTGACTGCCAGAAAGCCTTCACCAAAAAACCGCAAGCCGCGCGCAATCGTTAATCCAAGCACGAAGGTCCGCACCGGCATTTCCAATGCTCCCGCCGCAATGACGAAAATTTTGAAGGGCGTCGGCGGAGGCAGCAGCGCTGTCGCCAAAATGCTGACGAACCCATTGCGTTTGGTCCACGCGTGAATTCGCTCCGCTCGCGGGCCTGCGCTCTTGCGAAACATCGCTTCGCCCCCTCTTCGGGCGATGTAATACAGGACCAGGCACCCTCCGACGGATCCCAGCGTCGCCATCGCGGCATAATATGGCATGCGTGCGGGATAGTGGATCGAAAGATCAATCAGCAGCAGATCATTGATCACCGGAAAAGTAAGGACCGAAGAATCCAGCAGCGCGATCAGAAACAGCCCAAGCCCACCGGTTGAGGCGACAATCCCCTGCAGCCAGTGTGGCAAATGAATTTGCGGTGTCGGCGAATCCATAAGAGGTGATCGAAAATGATGAAGGGCGGTCTACTCGGAGCCCGCCAAATTGTATCAGATGTTATTCCACTGGAATGGAAGCGGTAATCGATGAATTTCGGATTCAAGGCATTGGTGAAATACACTTAATCCAGTTGGAATCAATCAAAATTGTGTCACACTCTATCTGGATGTTGGGTGCACGCATTCACATTTGTTGCTCTGGGGGAAAAAATGAAGCGATTAACCTGGATGGCAATTATCTGTTTGGCAGCGCCGATTGCGGCTCGCTCGCAGGGGCCTGTTCCGAATCCGGCCTCAACCGCGGTGCGGCGGACGCTTGACCGCTATTCCAAAAATCTGGTGGGAGCGGCGCAGACAATGCCGGCCGAAAAATATAGCTACAAGCCGACGCCGGAAAATATGACCTTTGGCAAATCGATCGCGCACGTCGCCGAGGTAAACAACTTCGCCTGCTCCAAGGTCGCGGAGACAGCGGCCCCGGAAACTCCGAAGATCGGCGACACAGAAAAAGACAAGCTGGTCGAAGCGCTTAAGGCGTCGATGGATTTCTGCACGCAGGCGTTTGCAAAATTGACCGACGCAAACCTCGGAGATCAGGTTCCCTGGTTTGGCGGGAGGCAGGTATCCCGCATTTCCGCCGCTTTGGAAGTCACAAACGATCTGGTCGACCACTATGCGGCGCTTTCGATTTATTTGCGCCTGAACAGCCTGCTGCCACCCACCGCGAAAGCGCAAGCACAATAAGGAAAGGCGTAGCGGCCTTCGGCGCGCCAGCTTAGCTTAGGAACGGTTTGACCCCCTTACCCCGGCATGTTATAAAAATGTGCCTTGTACCAACCCTTATGCGGCTCTTGGGTAAGTCCATCCCACGGTAAGGTGGGAGCGACGCGTGTTCGCGGCGGCTAAGGGGGAGTTCCTCTATCCAGTCGTAAGAGGCAGCCTGCAGCAAATCCGGTCAGCCATTGATTCGGCGCCCTGAAGACGAACTCCAGGGCGAAATCGTGTGCCGGAAGCCCGTACAACGTTGGGCAGATATTCAAATTGGGGATTTTTGACGGAGGATTACTGATGTACACCTGGCTTGCGGGCTTACGCTCGCTTCGAAGCCGATTCGCGATGGCAGGCGCCGCATGCGCCGCCTTTTTGTTGTTGAACGTCTCGGTTGCACTGGCACAAGCTGCCCCGGATACAGCGGGCGGCGAAGCTGGGCTGAAGCTTCCCGATCTGTCGCAGGTTTCCTTCCTCGGAATGGACGGGCATAAGCTGCTGACCATCGGCATCCTGTTCTGCATTTTTGGACTCATTTTCGGCATGGTCATTTTCAACCGGCTGAAGAACCTGCCGGTGCACCGCTCGATGCGCGAAGTTTCCGAGCTTATTTACGAGACCTGCAAAACGTACCTCATCACACAGGGAAAGTTTCTTCTCTTTTTGTGGCTGTTTATCGCTGTCATTATCGTGCTGTATTTTGGCGTTCTGTCTCCCGTGCCCGGTAAGCCGATCAGCACCACGCTTCCCATTATTTTGCTCTTTAGTTTGATTGGAATTGGCGGGAGCTACGGCGTCGCCTGGTTTGGCATTCGTTTAAACACCTTCGCGAATTCACGAACAGCCTTCGCCGGGTTGCGAGGCAAGCCCTATCCGATTTATCAGATTCCGCTCGAAGCCGGCATGAGCATTGGCATGATGCTGATCAGCGTCGAGCTGCTCATGATGCTTTTCATTCTGCTCTTTATTCCTGGAGATTATGCGGGGCCGTGTTTTATCGGCTTTGCCATTGGTGAATCGCTCGGAGCGGCTGCGCTGCGAATTGCCGGCGGCATTTTTACAAAAATTGCCGACATCGGCTCCGACCTGATGAAAATCGTCTTTAAAATCAAGGAAGACGACGCGCGCAATCCGGGCGTCATCGCGGATTGCACCGGAGACAACGCTGGAGATTCGGTTGGACCGAGCGCCGATGGATTTGAGACGTATGGCGTTACAGGCGTCGCGCTGATCACGTTTATCCTGCTGGGCGTCAAAGATCCCACCGTGCAAGTTCAGTTGCTCGTCTGGATTTTCGTCATGCGCATCGCCATGCTGGTGGCCAGCGCCGCGGCCTACTTCATCAACGGTGCGGTCGCCAAGGCGCGTTACGCCAACGTTGACAAAATGAATT
>WNFM01257468.1_pt2 | contig 10173 bp, 8 predicted proteins | sample 5400271 | NCBI WGS metagenome assembly WNFM01 (sample SAMN13153352, study PRJNA577476) | soil metagenome | isolation source: 60 cm saprolite on Douglas fir-dominated hillslope | place: USA:California | collected 2013-09-17
GCCGCGCTGGTGGCGCCGTAGTCGTAGGTGTTGAGCGCCTTGCGGCCGTCGACCTTTTCCTTGATGGTCTCGGGCAGGGTTTCGTAAGCCGTATACATATTGGCAAAGCAGGTTTCGCCGCCCCGGTCGGGGATTTCGATCGCGTGCAATGCCGTGGCACGCGTCGGCTTTTTCTGGTGCACGCGGTCGAAATGGAATGACAGTTCACCATCCGGCAGCGAGCCCACCAATTGACCGTTTTCGCGGATGTTGGAAATGATCATCACCTCTTGACGCGTCGACAGCGGGCTCAGCTTGCGCGCGTTTTCAATCGTTCCCATGCGCGACATGAAATCGACGAACTCGTCATCGGACAGCACCGTTGGGCAGCGGATCAGCATCACCAGATGTTGGTACCAGGCTTGGTTGAAAGCGTCGCGATCGGCATCGCTGAAATTGCGCGGGTCGAAGCCGACGGCCTCGGCGCCGATCACCGGGCTCAGGGGACGGAAGGTTAATGCCATGGTGTTCTCCTTGCTTTGTTTTTTAGACGGCTTAACGCCGACCGCAATAAAAGAGATGCCATCAAAACTCCAGGGCTGTCATCGCGGATTTAGTCCGCGATCCAATTTTTGTGGCGACGCAGTAGTGACGAAATTGGGCCCCGGACTGAATCCGGGGCGACAATTCAAGTTTGCAATCCATCGACTTGATTAACGCCCTTGCACAAAACCCTCAATACGCCACATTGATATTCTTGATCTGCGTATAACTCATCAACTCGCCGATCGAATGCTCGCGCCCGATGCCGCTGTCCTTGTAGCCGCCGAAGGGCGCGCCCTTGAAGCGTTTGCCGCCGTGGCCGTTGATCCACACATAGCCTGCTTCCACCGCGTCGGCCATGCGCATGGCGGTGCCGATATCATTGGTCCAGATATTGGCGCAGAGGCCGAACTCGACGTCGTTTACCTCGCGCAGCATGGCGGCTTCATCGTCCCAGCTCAGCACGCCCATCACCGGGCCGAAGATTTCTTCCTGCTCGATTTTCATGCCGTGCTTCACGCCGTCGAAAATCGTGGCATCGACGAAGTAACCTTTTTTCAGTTGCTCGCCGGGCGCATGGCCGCCGCCGTAAACGAGTTTGGCGCCTTCCTTTTTGCCGGACTCGATATAGGCCATCATGCGGTTGTAGTGCTCGCGCGTGATGACGGGGCCCATTTGCGTGGTTTCGAGTTCGGGCAGGCCGATGCGGATTTTTTTCACGCGCTCAATCACGGCGGCCATGAACTGGTCGTGAATCTTCTTGTGCACGAACACCCGCGAGTTGGAGCCGCAGGATTGGCCCTGCGAGACCGTGAAGTTCATGCCGGCGACGGCTGCCGCGGCGGCTTTGTCGATATCCACATCCGGATAAATGATCAACGGATTCTTGCCGCCCAGCTCCAGGCTCACGTTCTTGATGCCGGCGCTGGCCATGATGGCCTTGCCGGTTTCCACGCTTCCCGTGAAAGCGATGCGCCGCACATCCTTATGGCGTGTCAGCGGCGCGCCGCAGTTGGGGCCGTCGCCGGTGACGATGTTCACCACACCGGGCGGGAAGTGTTCCTGGATCAGCTTGCCCATCAGCAGCGCGGACAAGGGCGTCTGCTCGGCCGGTTTCAGGATCACGGTATTGCCGGCCACCAGTCCTGGCGCAATCTTGCCGGCGGCAAACGAAATCGGATGATTGAAGGGAATGATGCGCGCCACCACGCCATAAGGTTCGGGGCGGGTGTAATCGAGGCCGCCGCCGGGCGTGGGAATGGTCTCGCCTTTCATTTCCATGCCGAGGCCGCCGAAGAAATCGTGCAGCGAGGCGCCTTTTTTGGCGTCGTCGATCATCGGCAAAAACGCATTGCCGCTGTCGAGCGCATCGAGCATGCCGAACTCGCGCGCCATGCCGCGCACCGCGCCGGCGAAGGCCTTGCAATGCTTGACGCGCTCATCGACATGCATCCTGCTCCACGCCGGGAACGCGGCCTTGCCGGCCTCCACCGCGAGCTGGATGTCTTGCGCATTGCCGTCCGGCACCGCAGCCAGCGGCTCGTCATAGGCGGGGTTGAGCGTGGTGTAGCGCTTGCCCGAGCGGCTCTCCACCCATTTGCCGCCGATCATCATTTTCCAGCCCTGCGTTTCCTGCTCGGCCATTTGCAGGACTTGCGCGCCGAAAGCGTCTGCGAGATTCATGTCGATTCCTTTGAAAGTGTTCGGCTCAATGCGCTCAATGCATGCAGGAGCCACCGTCGACCACCAGGGTCTGACCGGTGATGAAGTCGCTGTCGGCGGAGGCAAAGAACACCACCGCGCCGGTCAAATCTTCCGGCGTCTGCACGCGCTTCAGCGCGCGCGCATTGGCGGCGGCGGCGCGCATTTTCAGCACGTCGTCGTCGGGATTTTCTTCCGACAGGGTGCTGCCCGGCGCCACGCAATTCACGCAGATGCCGTCCTTGCCGACTTCATTGGCGAGCGTCTTGGTGAAGCCGAGAATGCCGGCTTTCGAGGTCACGTAATGGATGCGGCTGGGCGTGCCTTTTAGCGCGGTGCCGGAGCTGACATTGATAATCTTGCCGTAACCCTGCGCGCGCATCTGCGGCACCACCGCGCGGCTGGCCAGCCAGGTGCCTTTGACGTTCACGCTCATCATGCGGTCCCATTCGTCGACCGTGATCTGGTCGAAGGGCGAGCGCGACATCGGCACCGTGGCGAAGATGGCGGCGTTGTTGACCAGCACATCGATGCGGCCGAATTTGGCGATGGCCTGCGCGGCCATATTGTTGACGCTGGCTTCATTGGCGACATCGGTTTGTACGGCGATGGCATGTTTGCCCGCTGCCGTTAATTCCGCCGCCAGCGCTTCGCCGGCCTTGCCGTCGAGTTCGGCGATCACGATCTTCGCGCCTTCAGTCGCGAGACGTTGTGCATAGGCCTTACCGATGCCATGTCCACCGCCCGTAATGATTGCCACACGTCCATCCAGTCTGCCTGCCATTGCGGATCCTCGTTGATGGTTATGGGTGTTGCTAATTTACGTAATTTTTACGATGCTGTAGCCCGGATGCAGCACAGCGAAATCCGGGGTCGCGCGCAATTTGAGGTGCCCCCCTCGATTGCGCTGCGCCACATCGAGGCTACGGTGTTGCGACTGCGTTATTGAATTTAGAACTCCAGCATTGGCGCGGTGTTTGGAGCATTTTTGCCCCGAAAGGCGCGCCGAATGGCGTTCTACGGTTTTGAAAACTGGCATAACTTGAACAACTAAAAAAGAGGCTATGTCGCCCCGGATTTAGTCCGGGGCCCAATTTTGCTCGCACTCGCGTGGTACCGAAATTGGATCCCGGACTAAATCCCGGATGACAACTCGAGGATCTGCGCTACCGCTACGTTGCAAAGGATGCGGCACCTGCCTCAAACCGCCAGCAAAAACGGCTTCTCCCCCTTCACCGTCACGCGGCGCAATTTGCGCAAATGCCGGTCGTCGAAATCGCGGCGCGCGTGCAGGGTGCAGCGGTTGTCCCAGATCAGCACATCGCCCACCTGCCAGCGATGTTCATACTGGAATTCGGGATTCTCCTGATGATCGAATACCCGTTTCAGCAGCGCATCGCTGTCGGCGCGCGGCATATCGACGATGTATTCGGTCATCAAGCGGTTCACATAGAGCGAGCGACGGCCGGTGGCCGGATGAGTGCGGAACACCGGATGCGCGAAGGAGCGGGCGGTGATCGAGGAACCGGTCTCGATGCGCGCTTTTACATTGCTGGCGCCATAGCCGGGTTCATAGCTGTTCATGGCCGCCTTGCCATCGAGTTGCGATTTCAAGTCCGCGGGCAGGGCGTCGTAGGCCGCGTACATGCTGGCGAAAATGGTTTCGCCGCCTGCGGGCGGAATCGCCAGCGCATGCAGCAGGGCGGCATTGCAGGGCTGCTCGAGATAGCACATGTCCGAATGGAAAAACATTTCGCCATCGGGCAGGGCGCCGACGTATTTGCCGTCTTTCTTCTCGTTGGTGATGTACATGATCGCGGGATGCGTCGTGCCCTCGAAATGCTTGAGGGTGTGCGCCAGCTGGCCGAAGCGCTCGGCGAAGACGACCTGCTGCATATCGTCGAGCTGCTGGCCGCGAAACAGCAGCACGCCGTGGTCGTGCCAGACCTCCTCGATGGCGGCGAAGGTGGCGCTGTCGATAAAGCCGGACAAATTGAGGCCGGTGATCTCCGCGCCGATATGCGGCGCCAGTTTACGCACCTCGAAGTGCGCATCGATGCGTTCCTGGCCGTCGAGCGCGGCCTGCCTGGGCAAGGTATCCGTGATGTCCTCCGTGGCTTATTTATTTATCGCGCGTTGCGCGGTAATTTTTTATGTTGTGCTGCATCCTAGTCCGCGCCGGCGATTCGCGTCAATCATGGATTCCGGCAGGCGGAACCATTGCTCATATATCGGAAATGCCGACCTGAATTTTCAGCGGCTTCTTGCCGCGCCCGCCTGTTTCCGGGGCGTCGCGCGGGGCGGCGTTTGATAGCGGCCGGGCGTTGTTTTTCGCATGCGCAAATGCCCACGTTCCGTTATGCAGCACATCTACCCGGCGCGCGGAATTTGGATTAACTTAGACGCTGCAAAAAAGCAAAAAAAGTTTCACCGTTTGCCCGCCATTGATCGTTTTCGGAGCGACGGCGCGGCATCGCTCACGCGGTTGGCGATGCCGCTTCCACGCTGTTTTTTTATGCTGTTTCCTACTTCAGGTTGGTCATGATGGTTTTGCGCAAATTATTGTTCATTTCATTCTCTGTTCTCGCTATCGCCCATTCCCCCGCTGCCCTCGCGCAGCCCAAGGATGGCTATCCCAACAAACCGATCAAGTTCATCGTCACGTACCCGCCCGGCGGCGGCAACGACATCATCGCGCGCCTGCTGGCGCAGAAGATGGGCGAATCGATGGGGCAACCGGTGCTGGTCGACAACCGCGCCGGCGCCGGCGGCACCATCGGCGCGGCGGCCGCGGCGAAATCGCCGGCCGACGGTTACACCATCGTGCTGGTGTCGCCGCCGTTCGTGATGGCGCCCTCGCTGTATACCAACCTGCCCTACGACACCGCCAAGGACCTGGTGCCGGTGACAGTGATCGGCGCGACGCCGAATGTGCTGGTGGTGCATCCCTCGCTGCCGGTGAAATCGGTGGCGGAGCTGATCGCGTATGCGCGCGCCAACCCCACCGCCGTCAGCGCCGCCACCTTGGGCAGCGCGACCACCCAGCATCTGGCCGGCGCCATGTTCAACTACCAGGCCAAGACCGATGTGCTGCTGGTGCCCTACAAAGGCAGCGCGCCGGGCATGAATGATCTGCTGGCCGGGCAGGTGCAGATGATGTTCAACGCCATGCCGTCCACCCTCGGCAACGTCAAGAACGGCCAGTTGCGCGCACTCGGTGTTACCAGCCTGAAGCGCTCACCGCAGGCGCCGGAAATCCCGACCGTCGCCGAAACCCTGCCGGGCTTCGAGGTCTCGACCTGGTATGGCGTGCTGGCGCCGTTGGGCACGCCGGACGCCATCATCCAGAAGCTGAACTACGAAATCATCAAGGCCGCGCAGGCGCCCGACATCCGCAAAAAACTGGAAGCGCAGGGCGTCGATCTGCAATTGTCCACGCCGCAAGCGTTTGGCGCGCTGCTGAAATCGGAAACGGCCAAATGGGCCGAGGTCATCCGTGTGACGGGCGTGAAGGCCGAATAATTTTTGATTCTTAACCGTAGTCCGCACAAAGCGACGGTGCACGAGACAAAGTGGAATCTCTAAAAACCGTCATTCCAGCGCAGGCTGGAATCCAGTACTTCGTATTCTCAAAACCTACGATGGACTGGGTCCCAGCCTGCGCTGGGACGACGAATATTAGAGGTTTCGATCAGTCCCGAATGTGCCGCGAGGAGAGAGCGATGGACAAGCACGCAGGCGACAAGAACCAAGGCGAAGCGAGCGAGCAGGGCAGCGAAGAACCAAACAGCAATCTCGATCGACGCAACTTCCTGAAAACCGCAGCCGCTGCCGGCGCGGCCGCAGTCACCGCGGCGAGCCAGGTCGCTGCTTCTCCCAACACGGTTGCCGAACCCGCCGCCAACTCCGGCGATGAATCCACCGCCAAAAAGCCAAAAGAAAAAAAGCCCCTCGGCGAGCACACCATCCCGCGCCCCGGTTCGGACTTCATGGTCGATGTGATCAAGACGCTGAATCTCGATTACGTCGCCTGCAATCCCGGCTCCAGCTTCCGCAGCCTGCATGAATCCACCGTCAATTACGGCGGCAATAAAAAGCCTGAGCTGATCACCTGCATGCACGAGGAATCCTCGGTGGCGCTAGCGCATGGCTATGCCAAGGCTGCCGGCAAGCCGATGGCGGTATACGCGCACGGCACCGTCGGCCTGCAGCACGCCTCGATGGCGATCTACAACGCCTGGTGCGATCGCGTGCCGATCGTGATGTATGCCGGCAACGGCGTCGATGCCAACAAGCGCCGCCCCGGCACCGAATGGTCGCACTCGGTGCAGGATGCCGCCGCCCTGGTGCGCGATTTTGTGAAGTGGGACGATATGCCCGGCTCGCTGCAGCACTTTGCCGAATCCGCGGTGCGCGCCTACAAGCTCGCCACCACCTCGCCGATGGAGCCGACCCTGATTGTCGCCGATATGGAGTTGCAGGAAAGCTCCATCGAGGACGAAGCCGCGCTGCGCATTCCCAAGCTCGTGCCGACGATTCCCGCGCAGGGCGATGCCGGCGCGCTGGCCGAAGCCGCCAAATTATTGGTCAACGCCAAATCGCCGGTGATCCTCGCCGACCGCGCCGCGCGCACCCAGAACGGCATCAAGCGACTCGTCGAACTGGCGGAAGCTTTGAATGTGCCGGTGGTCGATCTCGGCGGCCGCATGAATTTCCCCAGCCGCCATTATCTATGCCACACGGACGCAAGACGCTCGCTGGTGCGCGAGGCCGATGTAGTGCTGATGCTCGAAGTCTATGACCCCTGGGGCCAGTTCAACAGCGTCGGCGATCCGCACCATGAATATCGGCGTCTGGCCAAGCCGGATGTGAAGATCATCAGCATCTCGATGAGCGATGTCTATATCCGTTCCAACTACCAGGATTTCCAGCGCTTCATGCCGGTCGATTTGCCGATCGTCGGCGATGTCGAAGCCACGCTGCCGCTGCTGACCGAAGCGGTGAAGCGCGCCATCACGCCGGCAATCAAATCGGCGGTCGATGCGCGCGCGCCCAAGCATCGCGAGACGCAAGCAAAACTTATCGCCACCGCAAAAGAAGAAGCCGCCATCGGCTGGGACCTGAGCCCCATCACCACCGCGCGCATGGCGATGGAAGTATGGAATGTGATCAAGGACGAGAACTGGTCGCTGGCCGTCAGCGACCGGATTGCCTGGGCGCGCCGCCTGTGGCCGACCACCGAGCATTACCAGATGCTCGGCGGCTCCGGCGGGCAGGGCGTCGGCTACGGCGCACCGGCGGCAGTGGGCGCCGCACTCGCCAACCGCGACCGCGGCCGCTTCACCGTCACCTTCCAGCCCGACGGCGATTTGATGTACGCCCCCGGCGTGCTGTGGACCGCCGCGCATCACAAGATCCCGATCCTGTTCGTGATGCACAACAACCGCGCCTACCACCAGGAAGTGATGCACCTGCAAGGCCTGGATCGGCAACGCCATCAGCAATCCGGACATCGACTACGCCAAGCTGGCGCAGGCGCACGGGGTGTGGGGCGAGGGGCCGATTACGGAGCCGTCGAAACTGGCGGCGGCATTGAAGCGGGCGGTGGCGGTGGTGAAGAGCGGGCAGCCGGCGTTGTTGGATGTGGTTTGTCAGGCGAGGTGATTTGGGTTCCTACCTGTGCGGGTAGGAGCTGTTTTGGCGATTTGTGGCAATCTGCACTTGTGGTTGCGGCATGAAGTTTGGCAGAGCGTGTTTTGCCTCTTTTGTTATTACTGTATAAGAATTGCGAAAATGGTCGAAAGCCGACCCAGTCAAGGAGTTCCAGCCAATCGTTCCCGGAATGTAGGCAGCACTTTGGGTTGATAAGAGGCGTTTACGTTGTCTATAACTAGTTAGAGGTTTGTATGGCAGTTGCTTCGTATGGCGAAAACCTTATTCCATTCTGCGATTCGCAGGGACTTGCCAAAGTGCGCAGACTTCGCCATGTTGATAACCATTTCCACAGCCTTGACTGGGCTGGTGTAGATGCTTGGCTATCAGTCAAAGAGGGGGAACTCAAAGATGCCAGCGTTTCTATTGCCAGCAAGGCTCTACGCAACTCCAAATGGGCGACGATCATCGCAATTATTGCTATCGTTGTCGCAATCAGAGTTGAAATTTCATCGTTGTTCATATGGCTTTTCTCCTAAGAATTCGTTGCACACCTCTAACATGTTGATCGAATCGGACAAACACCCTCAGAAGGCCGTTGCGCGCCCGTGTCTGTTTGCCGGTCATCGCCAACGTTAGGCGTATCGAGACTACACTCGCCGGTCACCCGAGAGAGAAGAATGCAGATCAACTGGCCACTGACAATTGCGATCCTGCTGATACTGCTAAAGCAGCTCTACAAGCTATTTCTCCATCACAAGCCGGATCGAATCGACTTCCTCAAGGCGCTGGCAACTCTACCAATAGATGTCTCATTCCTAGTTGTCAGCTTGTTCATAAAGGCTGCAATGCAGCCGGCATCCTCCGCCGAAACACTCATCGGCCTAATGGTCATCTACTTGCTAGTTAGCCTCTTCGCAACGATTCTCTGGCGCGTCTGCGACGGCGCCGTGACCAACAAATTCGGTGGCCACTTTCTCTGGGCCTTCCCCTTGAATGCAGCACTGACTGGTTCGACCTTCTATGTCGCCATTCAGTTCGTGAGGTAAGGCAATGGCAAGCGACACACTCATCATCGCAGCGGCCATTTTTGGTGGCATCTATCTGCTCGCAACGGTTGCCTATCTCATGTTTCGCCAGTACATGCGACTCCGTGAGAAGGAACTGAACGTCGAACATGCGAGGCTAGACGACTTCCGCGCACACCTTGAGCGCCAACTGATGGAGTTGAATGTCAAGTTCGCATCCTCTGAGGGCCGGTTCCGCGAGCTCAATCATCTCGTCATTGCTGGCCAGAACGACAAGAAAGGCGAGTTGGTTCTAAACACCAAGGTACCGTCCTCCAACTTCTTGCGATCGCATGGCATTGACTCCGAGAGCCTCAAGATCCGCAAGGATCTCCTTTTCGTGCTAACCCCCTTTCACGATGACTTGCGCGATGAGTTTCAGGTCGTCACTCAAGTCGGTCAGGAATTGGGGTTCACCGTTGCCCGAGGAGACGAAAAGATCAGCCAAGGCGACATCTTCCCGCAGTTGCTCCAGATGATCGTTGAAGCAAAGGTGATTGTGGCAAACATCAGTGGCCGGAACCCGAACGTATTCTATGAACTCGGCATCGCCCACGCGCTCGACAAGCAGGTAATTCTATTGGCGGAGAGCAAGTCCGATGTTCCGTTCGATATCGTCTTCTATCAGTCCAACAAGGAACTGCAGGAACGGCTCACTTTGATGCTGGCGCGCACCGTTGCAGCGAGAGACGCCTAGCAAAATGCAAAAGGGGCCTACTCTCCAAATCTGCGGAACGGAAACACGGGGTCAGACCTTGCCTATTGCCTATTGCCTTTGGGCTTCCAGTTTCTCGCGTTAGTCGCATCGTCAGCGCGGCCACGAAAGAGGCAAAAGACAAGGCCTGACCCTGAGGTTGTTCTGACCCTGAGGTTGTTCTGAGGTTGTTGGGGCGAGGGGCCGATTACCGATCCATCGAAACTGGCGGCGGCCTTGAAGCGGGCGGTGGCGGTGGTGAAGAGTGGGCAGCCGGCGTTGCTGGATGTGGTTTGTCAGGCGCGGTAATTCGGGTTCCTACCTGTAGGAAGTATTTAGGAAGTATTTAGAAGTATTTAGGGTCAGACACCATTTTGAAGTATTTAGGGTCAGACACCATTTTAGCGAATAAAAGACCGACTTCGTCCCAAAGTCTGTTCTATCCGAAAATTAAACGGGCCCGATATTTTGGAAATATGCCGTGCCCAGCCCCTTATTTTACTAAACCGGACAGATAACACACCCGAAGCGAACGAT
>WNFM01201288.1_pt1 | contig 10171 bp, 6 predicted proteins | sample 5400271 | NCBI WGS metagenome assembly WNFM01 (sample SAMN13153352, study PRJNA577476) | soil metagenome | isolation source: 60 cm saprolite on Douglas fir-dominated hillslope | place: USA:California | collected 2013-09-17
CCGGTATTTCGATCCGCTCTCCACTTTCGTTTGACTCTGCTCGGCAATTTTTGAATCCGCGAGTTGCTGGTTTTCCTCGAGCTTGCTGATGCGCTCCTCCGCCGGCGAATTTATGCCGGGGGCCATGGAAATTCCTTTCACCTGCAATCCACTGCTTCCAGGAGCCGTCATCGCCAATAGCTGCGATTTCGTCTGGTCCAGTTCCTTGCGCAGCGCTTCTGATTCCGCTTTCGTCAATATCTGCTGCGCCTTCAGGTCGGTTACCTGGGCGTGCAAGTCCTGCACCTGTGCCTGCAGCTTCAGCAATAGCGCGCCAACCGTTGCGAGGTCCGGTTGTTGGCTGACAGTTTGCTCTGTGCCTTGTCCCCGAGCCGGACTCCCCAGAGCCAGCAACGCCCCAGCAAGCGCCCCTGCCGCAGCCATCCGCTTCGTCCACACTTTGCCTCGCATAACTGCCTCCTCTTCAAGCAGCACTTCGCCCCGTGCCGATGCAAAAATTGTCTAAGAACGTCTGGTCCCCGCTCTCGGTTCAGCCCGCCATTGGTTGTTCAATCGGCAGGCTTACCCTAAGCCACGCATATGGTGGCCTGTACGATTTAAGCAGAGTAATTCGAGTGAATGGAGCTTTTAAAATAAGAGTCCATCCCGCAGCCGCCAGCTACTTTCCTGGAATCTGCTGCCATCTGCCTGATTATCGGGCTGGGACACACCCCGAGCCTCTTGGGTTTGCCGATGACTCCTCGCTGCGCGGTTACGGGGAATTCTGGGGTTGAAGAACCGCGTATGTCTCAAAACTGTCTGTCAGAACCACCTGGCGATTCTCACCCCTATCTCTCAAGTGTAAACCAAGCCCGCCTGTGCACTGGAGAGGTAAGGTGCCGAATTTGAGCTCCACGATTTATCCGCGATATCCAATATTTCTCCCGTTTCGACCGGCGACAAACCCTTTCCAGCCGGCAATTTTCGGCCGCATCGCCCACGCGTAGCCGTCCAAGCAGCTTGCAATCTAATCCGGCTTACTTTGAGTTTGCCGCCGCTTCTTCAATGCCCGCCAGCAACTTGTCCAGATCCGCTCGCGAAAAATACCGCCCGGCCAGCACCACGCTCTCGATTTTCCGGGTGTTCCTGATATCCACCAGCGGATTGGCGTTCAACAACACCAGGTCCGCGCGCTTTCCCTTCTCGATAGTCCCTGTGTCCGCAAGCTCCAGATATTTCCCCGCGTTCCGTGTCGCCGCTTGCAACGCTTCCATCGGCGTCAATCCCGCCTGCACCAACAGTTCCAATTCTTCGTGCAAACTGAACCCGGGATACACGCGCACGCCCGCCGCCGTATCTGTCCCCGCCAGAATCGGTATCCCCGCCCGATTCATTTCACCCACCATCTTCAATTCCGCCTGGAAAAACTTCTCCCTGTCCGCAAAAGGATCCGACGACCAATCTTTCTCGATGCCCGTCGTAAACATCGGCCAGGCCCGCACCCGCCACGCCACCGGGGCGTATTTAAGCAGGGGATCCGGCCCCGCGCTCGTCTGCTCAATCAGCCACTCGCCACGCTCCCAATAGAGCGTCGGCACCTGCCACGTCTGATTCTTTACGAACAGCGCAAGCAAAGCCTTGGCTCGCGCCGGATCATAAGTCGAAAGAAACTTCCCCCTTCCGGGCCCGCGCGGCGCCGCCATCAATTCGTCTTCGACGGTCGAGCACCCCTCGAAAACACCCGTCAAATGTTCGATGCTTTTCTGCCCCGCGTTCGAAGCCTCCGTCGCCCGCACCTTGTCCGGCACATGCCCGGCAAACACGATACCGTTCTTCTTTGCCTCCTCGGCCGCCGCAAAATACCCTTCTCGCGGAACCAGCGATTGAATCTTGATGAAGTCCGCCCCGCCCTTCTGCAGCTCATCCACAATCCTCCGGCCCTCTGCGGCATCTTTAACCGGCGCGGAACCTGGAAATTGCGGCACAGGCCCATCCAGCATCGGTCCGGAAATCACCATCCTCGGCCCCAACAGCTTCCCTTCTGCGATCCTGCTCCTCCAGCTCTTCAGCGTTTCCAGATCCCCGCCCATATCGCGCACGCCGGTGACTCCGTTCGCGACAAACAATGCGGGAGTTATCTTTTCATCCGCGGGAATCCACTCCCCGAACACTTCATGCACATGCATGTCCCACAGCCCGGGGATCAGATATTTCCCGCGCCCTTCCACGACTCTGGTCCCTTTTGGCAAGGGCGTAGCATCGCTTTTCCCAATCTGCAATATTTGCTTGCCCGCAACGATCACCGTCATATCCGCCAGGACGGGTGATCCGGTGGCGTCGATCAAATTGACGTGAGTAATCGCCAGAGCCGGCTCTTGCGCGGCGACGCCAGCGGCGCAGAAAACAAGACCAACGAGCAGTCCAGAAACACGCACAATTTTCCCTAGCATCAATCCCCTCGCAAAGCCGCCGATTTTACATGCCCATCCATAGAATCACATATCGATGGAGTACTGTTGAACTTTATCGAGGGGAGCACGCACGCATCGCCAGAAGAAATCATTCGATGCGCAAATCTTAGAACGACTTCAGGCCGCCGGGAAAGAGTCACAGATCTGGAATCTGGCTCTAGTGAGCAGAAGGAAGTGTCTTCAAACTGGTGTTGGGGAAATAGTGTTCCAGGATGGCGCGAAAGTCGGAACCGCTTTCCGCCATTCCGCGCGTGCCCCTTTGGCAGAGACCAACACCATGGCCCTGGCCAACACCGATGAGCGTGACTTCCCCGCCGGTTTCCTGCGCCGAGAAATTGTTGCTCGGAACGGCATCCCAGCCGAGTCTCCGTCCGATGGCGAGCCGCCCGTTTTCCCCGCGAAGCATGAGCAGCGCCGCATCTTCGCGAGAGACTTTGCGCGTCCATCCATGCGGGTTGTTGTAACAATAATCGCAGGGCACGGAAAAATAGGGATACCCGTTCTGAGGCACGCGGATCTCCTCGGGCGTGCGAGTCCGGCCGCCACAACTACGCGTGAACATCGCTGCCACCGGTTTTTCTTCATAGGTAAGCACGAGACCAAGGGTCGATAAGGCGGCATTCGCCGCAGGGCTATCGGAGGCCGGCGGTTCGCGCAGGAACTGGCAATGGGTAAGATCACAGAAATCGAAACCGGTGTGGCGGCCGCCAGAAACAAAATAAGAACGGCTGACGACGGCTTGCGCTTTAAGCGCCTCCAGCGGCGTGCCGGGAGTTGTCTCCGCCTGAACTACGGAGGCGACCGCAGTCTCCAGGTCCATCGTAACAATCGGGAATAATTCGCCATTCTTCGCTTTCAGCTCGAGAACACCTAAGTAACGCCGCCTGATTTTCCCAGGAAGCGTAACGACAATGCCTGCCGATTGCTGATTGCGGCCCGAGGCGTGCAATTCCCCTGCGCGTATTTCCGTGCCGCTGCAGTTCAAAAGCAAATTGTCTCCGGCAGAGCGGACTCGAAGCAGACTGCAACTCGATCCCTGTTGTACAAAAATCCTACGATCGCCAGCCGCGATCAGTAGCGCTCCTGTTGGATCAGCGGCGATGGTCAGCTCACGCGGATGAAAAATGCCGAGCACTCCGATGCGAACGGTACGGGGTTGGGATTGCGCAAGCAGCGGGAAGCCGACTGCGAGCAATAACAAGCAGACACAGCGCATAGCTCACTCTTCCATTTGGCGGAGCATCTGTCCCGCGGTTTCCGCGACTTTTGCTCCGGCAACGCCGTGGATGCGGACGAGTAAAAGAATTTCCGGCTGATCCTCCGGCACAAGAGCAACAACGAACCCATCCGCTGGTGCCCAGGGAGAATGCGTGCAAGGCGCGGTGCCCGTTTTCACGAGGGCCTTCCCGTGCTTCAATTGACGGTCAACCGCGGCTCCGGTGCCGCGCTGCGCTGATTGCCTCATCCCCTCGAGGAGCGAGGAAACACCAGGCTGATTCCTGCGGCGATTCAGTTCAAGAAAGGCTTTGGCCATCTGGATGGGCGGGATGCGCCATTGATCACCCAAGCCTAAGAGAGTCGCGCTTGTGGAATCGGCATCAGGAAATTCCAACCCGAATGCCAGTGCCACCGGCCTCAACTGTTCCAGCGTGACACCTTGTGCCAAACGCCGGAAGTAGGCATTACAGGAAACGGAAACCGCGGCAGTGATATCGAGTTTCCCGTGAGGCCGAGACTGCCAGCATCCGCTCGATTTACCCCTGCATTCGTAGATTGGATAACGAAAATCATGGGCTTGGGCATAGGCCAGCGCCGTAAAAGGCTTCACCAGGGATCCCATGGGAATGGCTTTTTCGGAATTGCCCCAGTGGCTTGCCAGAACTGCGCCTGTTTTGACATCCAACAAAAGATAAGACGTCCCGCTTTTTCTGTAATCATGCTGCAGCATCTGGACGGCGGATTGCGAAAATAACGAAGCCGGAGGACTGTTTGAGGATTGCGTTTGCTGGCAATTCACGGGCACGGCGAGCATGGAAAAAAACAGAAGATTCCGCGCCCAGTGGCGCCCTAATGAGCCCATGCGTACGTTACCGTTTGGGTCTGCCGGTCGCCGGCATCCCGAACCACGATTTGTTCGGATGAGATGTTCTTCAGAGTGAAACTCAAGCTGGCGAGGTTCTCCGAGAAAAACTCCGGGCCTCCGCCATTTTGGGGAGAACCGGACCCCAGGTCGAGAATCTTCGTGAGCACCGCGAAATTCTCTCGCTCCCGCTGATGATCAAAGGACGCGGCCAGAACCGCGGCCGTGGCAACCGGCTTTTTGTTCATGCCCTCCAGCGCTGTGGTTAAGAGGGGCGCACTGTCCGAGATGATGAGGTATTTCCCGCGCACGGCAACAGCGAGCGGCCACAATCCGTTAAGCACGCTGTAGCCGGAAACGTTTTTCCATTCGACGCCCAATTGTCCGGTTGTGAATCCGGGACGAACGAAATCCACCAGAGCAGCATGAACTGTCGACTCCTCCCAATCGGCTGTTCCCAGGAAAGCGACAGCCGAATGAATGCGCACAAACACGCCCGCGGAATCGCGCTCCGTGCCCTGGAGTTGCAACTGTGCGAGAACGTGATTCTTGTCAAACACTGCTTGAAGAGGAGCGCCTCTATCCCCAGCGGCAGAATTTTGCACCGGAGGCTGGTCGATCCTCGTCTCCAGGTCCGAAGCGGAACCAGTCTCGCCGCCGCCAAGCTGCGCCTGAGGAGCGAGTTTTTCCGGCGCCGCCGGTCCAAGATGCGGCGCCAGAATCTTGGCAGTCAGGAGTTCCAGGGAATCCTTGGGATTCGGATCGGCCTTCGCTTCGTAGAAGCCGGTGTTCGCGGAAACCAGGCGCAGAATTTCGCCAACCGCAGCCGCGCCTTTTCCTTCCGGACTGTCCTGAACCGCCTCTTTCCGCAGCAAGGTGCGTTCCTCGTGATATTCGTTGCCGGAGCGTGTGAGATCGGAAATCGCGGCTGTGTATTGCTTCATGTCCGTGATGTTTTGCTGAACCCAGTAGGAACGGAAATACGGGCTTGGAACAATTTTCTCCAGGTTCAGAACCATGCGCAGGTCGCCCGGCGCGCCAGCGGCCGCAACGGATCGCGACCACCACGGTTCTTCTTCGACGCAATGATCCTTACTCCCCGCAAGCAACTGGAGAGATCCAGCCAACAAGTCTTCGCGCGTTGCCAACAAAAGATAATCGCCGGCAACGGCGAACGCAATCTCTCGATCGGAGTCAGGCTCCTTGCGGTAATAGAAATTGACGCCACCCGCGGTGCGAGTTTCGAATTGCGACCTGATTTGCCACAACGCGGATTGCATGGAATCGGCGGAAGCGCGCCGGGTGATGAAGAGAAATTGAAGCTTTCCAATGTCGTAAAGCGCCAGGGCGCTCTGTTTTCCCGCTGCCTGGTGGAGCAAATCCGCGTCCACCGGAACACCCGCGGCCTTCGCAAACTCGCCGCCGGCGCTTTGCAATCTCAACAGCAGGCGCGACTGCGAAAAGACGTCGTGGTTTTTGCTCTTTAGCCACGCCTCTTTTTCCTGGGATTTATCCCAATCCGCCAGCAGCGAAGAGAAATCCTTGGCCTGTAGATAAAGGATCGCGCCCGCAGGGACAAAACGCGACAATTCAGGTTCCGGTGGAGCAGCGGCGCGATAAGCGCCAAAGGCTGCACCGAATATCCCGGCGCAGAGCAGCGCAACCAAGATCGTGCGTTTCATGGTTTCCTCCCTGCCTTGGCCGGCTCTTTCGCCTGCGTTTCAGTCCGGGCAACCAGCCGCGGCCGCACCAGGCGATCCTGCTCCAGTTCCGCGTGCAGGATTGGCTGACGGGCCGCGTTTGTGCGTTGACGCCGCAAACGCGTCCTTAGTTCCAGAAGTTGTGAGCCGATGCGTGTACCCTCAGCTGCTGATTTTTCAAGTTTTTGCGCGATTTTGAGGTAAGAGGCTGCTTCGTCCAAACGCTCGAGGCGAGTCATCGCCAGAGCAATTTCGCGGGCAAGTTGGGATTGTTGAGAAGCAGGCAGGGCGAGGTTTGACGCACTCTGTACTTCACCTTGGCCGGCATCCGTCTCTTCGTCCGCGCTAATCGTTTCTGCGTCGTTGTAATTTCCCGGAGCGACCCGGCCCAGCAGCTTCCTCTGCAACAACTGCTCGATGGAGGACAGGGCAAGCTCATCGGCGGGAATGGAGATGGCCGCGCGAAAGAATGGCGCCCGCGCATCCTCTCTCGATGGTGAATCCGCCAACGCTTTCGCGAGGATCGCCATTTTGTCCCGGACATTGGGCGCATACTGCGCCGCAGCGAGCCGCGAATCGTAGAAAAAAGGATGATCCGACGCGGACGGCGTGATGTTCTTCGCTCCCCCCGCAAGCAGTTTCAACTCCAGACTGCCAAGCTCGGCGGGCTGCGGCAACCCTGCCAGCGCCGCGGCGGCTTGCACGCGAAGGGCGTAGGGATTCTCTGGTGCGGCGGAAAGTTTTGCCAGGCTTTGCGCCGCTGCATTCTTTTCCTGTGCCACCAGGAGTTGTGATTTGCTGAGTCTCAGACGGAACGAGGCTTCCCACGGAGTCGCATTCGCAAGCGGCTCAAGGAACACAATGGCTTCCGCGGGATGGCCCGTCATTTCAAACACCGCCGCCGACGAATCCATGTTCTGATAAGCATCGCCGGCAACGAGGACTAGCCTCTTCAGCAAAGTGACTGCCCCCGCCACGTCGCCATCCGCAACCCGAATTTCGGCCAGGCCAAGGAAATTCGTCGCCACCAACTGGTGCTCTCCCAATTCTCGAGCGAACACAAATTCCAGGATTTTCCTGGCCGATTGCTTATCGCCGCCTTCAAGAATCTGTCGAGCGGCAATCCGGAGGCTTTCCGCGGAGGGAGCGCCTTGCGGCTCCGATTTATATCCGGAGAGGATCGTGTCCAAGGTTCCTAACTGCGCCGCGCCCTGCATTTCGTAAGGCACCAGTGCCGCGGAATCTGAAACCGTGGTGTTCTTCCGCAGCGCAGCAACTTCTTCAGCGGCCCGGCTATATTGCTTTGTCTCGGACAGGTATTTCACCCACCGAAGTTGCCAGGTCCACAAAACCGTCTTCGCATTTTCCTGTTCCAAGCCTTCGGCCTTGGCCACTGCCGCCAACTTTGAGTCCAGGATTTTTTGGATAATTGGCGCGCGGTTTGCAATCGGTATCCATTGAGCCTCTGCGATATCCTCCAGCACGATCGTGGGATCTGGCGCGGCCAGCGAAAGGTCCAACAACCATGCCGTAGCGGCCGCTGGGTCGCTCTGGCCGAGATACGCGGTGTGTAGCAGCGCATTCGAACGGTAATTCCCATTACGGCGGAGATAGGCGCGAAGGAGTTGATCAACTTCCGGCTTCACGTCTTGGAAGGCCCCGTGGGTGCGTACGTGGTCGAGCGCCCGGCCAAAATCCGCCCAGAAGCTTTCCGTCAAACGCACATTGTTAACCTGATTGAGCTGCTGCGCAAAGAAAAGCTTCCATTGCGCAACGGCTTGCGCTCGGTTCTTATCCTTAAAGTAGGCCAGCGCGAGCTTGTCGTGGACTTCCACGCGCGTGGGGGTGAGTTCCAGCGTGTAATCGTACTGCTCTATGGCCTTGCGCACGCTTCCGTGCTCCAGGTAGAAATCACCGAGTGAGAGATAGGCATTTGCCGATGCCGGACTGTGCTCCAATTCCGCCGGCAGAAAATCATCGGGCGCGTCCAGCTGGGTGTCAGCAAGATACTCGCCGTACCTGGAGGCGTAGTAGAACCAGATATCGCCGGCGAGTTGATTGTCTCGGCTAACAGGTTTGCCGATCCGCTCGCCGATCGTCTGATCACCGAGTGCGTCAACAAACGCCGCTTTAATAGGTTGCAGAGGCTCGGAAAAGTACAAGCCGGTAAGCGCGGTGTATGATTTCCCCCAAACCGGTGGCCGCAGATTGCCGCGGGCGGTGACCACCGCATGGGCCAGTTCCGCATCACCGTTTGCGAAAACAAAATCCGCGGCTGACTGTCCCCACGGCAACCACGATCCGGCCACCTGCACCAGTTGTTGCGGGTTTTTCTTCAGCAGCAGTGTGAACCAGCGAGTTTGGTTCGCGCCGCCAAGGTTTGCGGGACCCAGGCTGGAGAGCAAACGCAACTCGTTGTCGCTATCGCCAGTGGCGCGGTACGCCTCTGCGGCGTTCAGCAGGGTTGTAGTGCGAAGCTCCGGCCTCACGCGTGTTGTAAAGCCTTCCAGTTGCCCGCCGAGCTCGGAAAACTTCATCCGCTGCCGTTGCAGCTGCACGAATTCCGTCATCTGGCCCATCCAGATGGCCGGATCCCTGAAAGAGATCGTCATCAACTCATAGCGCCACGCGGCTTCTTTGTCGGCCAGTCCGGCCGCCTGCACCAACGGAATGGCCAGTTCTTGTACGGCTCCAGCAGGCATGGGAGCGCGCACCGCCTGCGCAAAGCTCGAAAACGTTTCTTTCTCTTCCGGCGTGAAATAACGCGCCACGGTAGAACCCATTTCCACCAACGCAGCGTGCATGCCGTTCCGCGCGGATTCCTGACGGGTGGCAAGGACATGCTCACGCCATTGCCTGTCGGAAACGGCGGAAATCCCATTTTTGGCAACCTGTTCTTTCAGGACCGGAAGCGAATTCGACGCAGCATTCATGGCGTTTTGAAGAGTCGCGTACGCCTTTTCATGTTGGCGGAGGCGCGTCATCAGGCGCGCATAGATTTTCGCGCCGTCGTGATTTTCGGGCGCGGCGAGGAGTTCATTGCCAGCGGCGCTTACACCTTGCTCCGCGAAACTTCTTGCCGGTTCCAGGATCCCCCACGCTTCCAACCGGCGCGCCACCTCAAAGTAGTTCGCCGCGCGCTCAGGAGCCACGTCAATCATCGCCGCCTTGAGCGCAGCGACGGCGTCCGCGCTCCGACCCTGGCGTGCGCGAACCTCGGCGATCTTCTCCATCCACTTCGGATCCTTGTAAGCCAACTGGTAGAGGTGTTCGTAGTCGCCAGCCGCATCGTCAAATCGCAGCAGACGCTCCTCCAACGTGGCGCGCGCGATGCGAAGGTCGCTGCGGTCGGGACGAATCGTGATTGCCTTGCCATACGAGTCAATCGCGGCCGGGAAATCTTCCAGGCTGGCTTGCATCCTGGCCAGCACCATGGCCCAGCGGTAATCGCGGGGTGATTGCTGAATCGTCTTCGAATAGAAATCAAGGAGCTGCTTTTCGCGCTGGTACCGCAGAGAGTAGAGAGCGGCTTCCGTCGCAAGACCCTCGTCTTCCGGAAAATTGTTGATCACCTCGATGTATTGATCGGTCGCGCCGGAATAATCCTTCAGTTGTGTCAGCGCGGGAATTAGTCCCCGGCGCAGGGTAGCGATTCGGTTCTTGCGGTCGTCGGCGGCAAGCGGCGCAGTCCGAAACAGGGCGATCTTCTCCAGATAAAATTGCTTCAGCCCTTGCGCGTCGCTCGCTTGCGCGTAAGTGTCCGCCATCGCCGCAAGATACTGGCTGTCGTATGGCGAACCCTTCAACAGGGTGTCCAGCAACGCGCGCGCCTGCTGAAAATCCCTGGCTTCCGTAGATTTACGCGCGGCTTCAAACGAAAATTGCGTGCTGAGCTGAGGATAGGCATCCTTGGCGGCTTGCCGCAGAACAGTAATCGCCTG
>WNFM01321359.1_pt1 | contig 10171 bp, 11 predicted proteins | sample 5400271 | NCBI WGS metagenome assembly WNFM01 (sample SAMN13153352, study PRJNA577476) | soil metagenome | isolation source: 60 cm saprolite on Douglas fir-dominated hillslope | place: USA:California | collected 2013-09-17
CGGGGAAGCCATTGATCGTGTCGACGACGCGCGCGATGTCGCCGCGGCACAAGTCGGCCGTCCCATACTGATGCGTCACGAGCGCCGAACCGCCGCTGCCGAGATTGCTGCAGGGGCCAGTCATGTGCGTAACGTAGGTGCGACGGCCGCCGTCGCGGAATGCGATCGTCTGGTCGTCGATCACCCGCATGTCGCCCGCGTCGCTGTGCGGCAGGCAGGTGATCGGGCGCTGGGCGACCTTGCCGGCCAGCAGTTGCGCCAGCTCGGCCTGTTTGCCGGCGTCCCGAGCGACCGGCTGCGGCGCCGTTGTGCAGGACGCGAGCGCGGCACCCGCCAAAAAGATTGAAGTCACACGCATTTCGACCTCCTCGAGGTTTCCTTCTGCGCGCCCACGCTGGTTCCCAAGAGGACCCGGCTCATGAACGAAAGCTGTCTTTGTCACGCCTCAAACGCGCAAATTCCTCCGCGTCGCGAGCGCGGACGAAGGGATTGGTGGCCAGTTCCTCGGCGACGGTCGTGGGCAAGGTGATCTTGCCCTCATCGCGCAGCGCACTCACCGCTGCCAACCGATCCGCGACTGCATCATTGCCCGGCTCGGCGTGCGCCGCGAAGTGGGCGTTCGCAAGTGTATATTCGTGGCCGCAATAGATGCGTACCTGTTCGGGCAGCGCGGCGATCCGCCGGAGGTTTCGGAACATCTGCTCCGCCGTGCCTTCGAACAGCCGGCCGCAGCCCATCGCGAACATCGTGTCACCGACGAAGATCATGCCCTCGCCTTCAAAGTAGTAGGCAATGTGCCCGGCGGTGTGGGCGGGAATGTTCCAGACGGCGGCTTCCCGCCCGGCGACGGTCACGCGGTCGCCTTCGCCGACGGTGTGGTCGACCTTGCTGACACGTTCGGCTTCCGCGGGGGCGATGATGGTGCAGTTGGTCGCCGCCTGGATGCCCTCGTTTCCGCCGGTGTGATCGGGATGCCAGTGGGTATTGAGGACTTGCGTCAGGCGCCATCCTCTCGCGGCCGCAGCCTCGAGCACCGGATCCGCGACTGACGGGTCGACGACAGCCGTTTCGCCGCTCTCCGCGTTGTGGATCAGCCAGGCGTAATTGTCGGTCAGGACGGGGACGGCGACGATTTCCAACATTACCATTCGCCCGTGTTGGGCATCGAAGCCCATGGCTCCGCCGGGGCGAGCGCGGCACCCTTCTGCAACAGCTCGATCGAGATCGAGTCGGGCGTCCGCATGAACGCCATTCGCCCGTCGCGCGGCGGCCGGTTGATGGTGACGCCGTTGTACATCAGCCGCTGGCAGGTCTCGTAGATGTCGTCGACTTGATAGGCGAGGTGACCGAAGTTGCGGCCTCCGTCATAGACGCCTTCCTCCCAATTATGGGTCAGCTCGACCTCGCCGCCCTCGTCGCCCGGGACACCGAGGAAGATGAGCGTGAACCGGCCCCGCTCATTGTCGATCCGCCGCCGCTCCTCGAGCCCGAGATGTTGAAAAAATGCAACAGTCGCCGCGGGATCGGACACACGAATCATCGAATGGAGGAATTTCATTTCACCTCACTCAATTCGTCGCTATAAAGCAACGGTTCGTCGCAGCCTAAGCCGGCGATCGTGACCGGTGGCTGCTCGTATATGCGGACGAACGCACGGGTTTTCATCCCATGATCGAGAAGCTGCAGGACAGCCGCGCCGTCCTTTTGGGCGCGGTCGCGATTTTTGCATTTGGCCTCACCACCAGCGGCTATGCCCTGGGCGACGGGCTCAGGCGCTCCAAGATGGCGAAACACCGGATCGTCAGCGTGCGCGGCGTTTCCGAACGCAATGTGACCGCTGACCTCGCCACCTGGACAGTCGATTTTTCCCACCAGGGCACGGATTTCGGATTGATCCAGCAATCGGTGGATTCGCAGGCGCGCTCGGTCCGCGCCTATTTGCAACGGGCCGGATTTAAGCCGGACGAGATCTCCGACAGCGACGTCTCGGTGAGCCGTGAACAGCCGCGCGACAAGGACGGCCAGCCGGTCGGTCCGGTGCGAGTGACAGTGAAACGCTCGATCCAGCTCAGGTCGGCCAATGTCATGCGCTTGCGCGCAGCCTATGCCGCACAGTCCGAGCTCCTGCGCGACGGTGTCGAAGTGTCAGGCACAAGCGCGAGCTACACGTTCACCAAGCTCAATGCCTTGAAGCCGGAGATGATCGCCGAAGCCACCAAGAATGCGCGTCGCGGCGCCGAGGAGTTCGCCCACGACAGCGGTACGTCGGTCGGGCGGATCAAGACCGCGAGCCAGGGCTATTTCTCGGTCGGTCCACGCGATGGCGACGAGTGCGAGGATTGCAGCTCGGGCGCCGGCAATTCGCCGTTCCAGAAAGTCCGCGTCGTGACCTCGGTCGACTACGAGCTTGGCTAGCGCGTCTTGGTCGGCAGCGTCCTCGGCGGCGAGGCCTCGGTTTTCACCGCCGGGGTCACGCCGAGCATCTCGACGGCCTTGGCGGCAGCTTTGCCGGCGGGGCCGTTGGGATCGCTCGCCGCCGCGCGCCGCCAATAGCTGCGTGCCGCGTCGTCGTCGCCGTTGAAGTCGGCAACGTGGCCGGCCTCGAACAGGATGACCGGATCGGACGGAGCCAGTGTCAGGGCCTTGCCGATGGCGGACGTGGCCGTCGCCCGATCCCCCTCGCGGATCGCGAGCGCGGCTGAGAAATACCAGTAGAACGGATCGTCGGAGATCGTCGCCGCCGCTTCACTCGCCCGGGCGCGCGCGGTCTTGAGGTCGTTCTGCGCCTCGGCGGCACGAGCGCGGTCGAGCAAAGCCTCGCCGCGCTGTTCGGCTTCGAGGCCGGGCAGCGCCAGTGCGCGGTCGAGATCGAGCGCGGCCTTGCCCGGCTGGCTGGCGGCGATCCACAGATTGCCGGCCGCGGCGTACATCCGCGCGGTCTTGGGATCCTTGTCGGACGACGCCTTGGCCGCTTCCTCGAACGATTGAGCGGCCGATTGATTGTCACCACTCCTTTGGGCGTCGAGCGCGCGGCAGACGAGCGCCTGAGGAGTGACGAGATTCGGGCACGGCGATGCGGCGGCAGCGACCGCGGCGGCAAGAGCAAGGATCAAGAGGCGGCCTCCGGGGGCTGATCAATCAAAGTGGCCACGGTGCGCAGGATCGCGTCGATCTCGTGCGGCTCCGACAGCCGGTGACCGCCGCCCTTGAGCACAGTCAGCTGGACATCGCCTGAACGGAGCGCGCGCATGGTCTTGAAGGCAACGTCGAGCGGGACTTCCTCGTCGCTTTCCCCGTGGAGAAGCCGGACCGGACATTCCAGCGCGATCTCTTTGTCGAGCAGGAGCAACTGCTGTCCCGATTGCCAGAAGCCGCGCGCGAGCCCCTGCCGCTCGGCTGCGGCCGCATCGGCGAAGCCCCAGTCGGTGAAGTCTGGCGCGGCGGCGACTCCGACCAGCGCTTGCACGCGTTCCCGCCTGAGCAGCGCAAGGTGCAGCGCAAGCCATCCGCCCATCGACGAGCCGACGAGGATCAGCGGACCGTCTGTCAGCCCGTCAATCGCGGCCAGCGCTTCTTCGAGCCAAAGCGCCAGCGTTCCATCCTCGAACCGCCCGCCGCTCGACCCGGTCCCCGAATAGTCGAAGCGGAGCATGGCGAGGCCGCGGCCCTCGGCGAAGGCGTCCAGCGCCAACGCCTTCATTCCTTCCATGTCCGACGCATAGCCGGGCAGGAAAACGATCGCCGGTCCGCTACCCTCGCGCAGACGGTAAGCAATCCGCCGCCCGGCAATGTCGAAGAACAAGGGCTCGGTCGAAGCCATCAGCCAAGCAGCTCGCGGAGGGCCTTGGCGAGACTGGCGAGCTGCGTGGAATCGGCTGGCTGTTCAGACTGGCGATGGGGTGCCGCGATGGCCTCCATCGGATCGCCGCCAGTCTGGAACACATAATGCTCGTACAGTTCGCGCCAGTCACTCCGGTGTTCCGGCGGCATCTCTCGGAACGCGCGATAAGCGAGTTGAAGAAGCGCCACATAGGGATAGGCCGCAGAAGCCTCGTCGCGGTTGAACCAATAGTTCACCAGCACATTGAAGCCGGATCGCGACTGCACGCCGTGCCACCACAGATAGGGAACGTAGATCGCGTCGCCCGGCTCCAGGTCGGCCACCAGCGCAGCGTCGAGCGCCTCGCGATAACGCGGGAACCGCTCGAGCTCGCTGTCCCCCATCGCCACCATGCTGATCGGAACGCCGGCTGGCGTGACGTCCATCGGACCGGGGTAGATGTTGGCCGTCTGGTCCGGCGGGAACAGGATGAAGCGACGGCTGCCGGCAACGACGCAGGCGATGTTCTCGGCAACGTCGAAGTGCGGCGCGACCGTCACCGCATTGCCGATCCAGATGCGCGCCTGGGTGCCCGGCGGAACGAACCGGTTGGGGTTCTCCTGTTCGAGGCCCGGCAAGCAGTCCGGAGCCGACATCGCCTGCACTGCGATCGCCGGTGGCGCGTCCGCGCTTCGCTGCTGCAGAAGCTCGTCGAGAACCTCCGGCAGTACGGCCGGGGCCGTTTCGAAATTCATGGCCTTTGATTTGGCGCTATAGAAGAACCGGCCCTGTTCGCCCGGCGGCGCGACGAGGGCGCTGACCGGGCGGCCGTTGTAGAAGCGGCGGAGGTACGCAGCCGCGCTGTCGTCGGACTCCCGCGCTTCGCGGACGAACGGCCACCTGGAGACCGCTCCGCGCAGGACAATTGGACGCCCGCCGCTCGATACGTCGTCGGGGAGCGATGCTAGATTTTCCGCGCCGATTTCGTGCGCCCGCTGCAGCTTTTCGAGCATTAAACAATCTTTCCAGCTTGCCGGTGAAAGCGCAATGCGCGGCACCAGCCCGACGTCAGCAAAGGACCTTCAGTGATGAAATATCGAAAGCTCGGCGACAGCAATCTCGAGGTTTCGGAAATCTCCCTTGGATCGTGGCTGACTTACGGAGTCGGCGTCGAGGCGGACAAGGCGCGCGCATGCCTTGAGGAAGCCTTCGCAGTCGGGATCAACTTCATCGACACCGCCAATGTCTACGGCCGCGGGGCCGCCGAATCCTTCCTCGGGCAGGCGCTCCAAGGCCGGCCGCGCGACTCCTACGTGCTGGCGACCAAGCTTTATTTCCCGATGAGCGACACCGACTTCGGGCTGTCGCGTGCGCAGGTCGAAAAGCAGCTCGACGCCTCATTGAAGCGGCTGCGGACAGACTATGTCGATCTCTACCAGTGCCACCGCTACGATAGCGGGACGCCGCTCGACGAGACGATGGAAGCGCTGACCCGGGCGGTCGAGAGCGGCAAGGCGCGCTATATCGGCTTCTCGGAATGGCCGGCTGACAAGATCCAGGCCGCGCTCGACCTCGGCCGCGATCGCGGACTGACCAAATTCGTCTCCAGTCAGCCGCAATATTCCTTGCTGTGGCGCGAGCCGGAGGAGGAGGTGATCCCACTGTGCGCGGCCAATGGCATTTCACAGATCGTCTGGTCGCCGCTTGGGCAGGGCGTGCTCAGCGGCAAATATGATCCGGATCGGCCGCCGCCGAGCGACTCGCGCGCTGCGAGCCAGGAAATGGGCGGGTTCATCGGCCGGCTGATGCGGCCGCAGGTGCTCCGCGCGGTGCAGCAGCTCAAGCCGATCGCGGACGAGGCCGGGCTGACCTTGCCGCAGTTCGCGCTCGCCTGGGTGCTGCGCGAGCCGAACGTCGCCAGCGCCATCATCGGCGCATCGAGGCCTGGGCAAGTCCGCGAGAATGCGGCGGCGTCAGGGCTGATCGTGGATACGCAGCTGTTCCAGCGCGCCGAGATGATTCTCGACGAGGCGCTTGGGCGCGTTGCGACCGCCTAGATCGCCTTCGAGCTGCGGCGCGAGGGGGCAATGAAAATCTCCTCGATCGGCAACCCGAATAGCTCGGCGATGCGGAACGCGAGCGGCAGCGAGGGATCATATTTTCCGGTCTCGATCGCGTTGACGCTCTGGCGCGAGACCTCGAGCCGGCCGGCAAGATCCTGCTGGCTCCAGCTGCGCTCGGCGCGGAGGATGCGGAGGCGGTTTTCCATCGCTATTCAACCGCCGTGCCCAGCGTCAACTTGTTCACGATCGCGCCGATGCCTTGGCCGAAATACCAGACCACGACGATCCAATATCCGTCGACGTGGCCGACCAGCCCGAAATTGTCGAGGAACCCCCAGACCGTCGCGACGCTCAGCGTGAAGCCCATCGCCCACAGCATTTGGCGGACCATCAGCATCCGCACATATTCGTCCTGCTCCTCGACCAGGTAACGGCCCATCGCCGCGAAGATGCCGATGATCGGGATGGCCGGCAGTATGGCGACGATCCACGCCATCGCGCCGGGGATCAGATGGTGCTTGAACCCGTAAACCGCGGGAAGGAGAAAGGCGCAGTAAAGAAGGCTGAGCCAGATTATGCGCCAATTGTAGCGTTTCCAGGCAGCGGTCCGGGGTGCGCAGGACGGATTGATCATTGTCCCTTCTCCCGACGAAAAACTGCGGGAGTGAGATCATTTTGCTTTGTAGCGAACATGCGTCAAGCTCCTTTGTCTATAAGACAAGGTCGCTTTACTAGCCGCTATCCCACGTGTCAAGTGAAATTGACAAACCGCCGTTTAGGCGTGGGGCTTTCTGCAGATGTCGAACAGGGCGTCCGCCTGGGCGCGGCTGAGCGCGGGTCTATACGTGGCGGTTTTGTCGAAGGCCGCCGTGAAGCCGGCGGCGCGTTTGCCGGTCGACGGATGACTCTGGAGGAATTCGGCGCTGAATTGCGGGGTCTCCTTGGCCAGGCGCTGAAACAGGGCGCCGGTCGGCATCGGTGAGATACCGGCGCGCCTCAGCATCTGGATCGCGTCCGAGTCTGCCTGCGCCTCATTTTGCCGCGTGTAGCTCAGGCTGACGATCTGCTCGGCGTTGGTCCCAAGATCTCCCGCGAACATCCGGATCAGTGCGCCGATGCCGAGTTCGCGGATGAGGGATTGGGTGACGTGGCGCCGGCGGACATGGGCAATCTCGTGAGCGACGACTCCGGCCAGCGCGTCGCTGTCGGTCTCGGTGATCGCCGGTTTGAACACGACGATATAGCCGCCGGGCAGCGCCGCCGCGTTGAATACCGGCACATCGAGCGCGGCGATTTTGATCGCATCGGGGCCGTGGGTTGCGCCGGGGGCCACCCGCTCGACCAAGGCTTCGAGTGCCTGCTGTCCCTTGGCGTCGCGGCAGCGCAGATTCCCGAAATCGCCGACGATGGCGCCGCCGACGTTGCGTTCCCAGCTCATCGGCACGTGCGGGGCAATCCAGGCGGGGGCGACATAGCCGACGACGACGACGACGACGCTGATCGCTGCCCCGGCGACCAATGCGGGAATGAGGCCGATGCGGTCGATCCATCGTCCGTACCGCTCGCGCTTGCCGAGCAATCCTGCGAGCGCCGGCTCGGCGTCGGCGGGAAGCAGCAAGCGCCAGCCCGGAAGGTCGCTGCGCCCGAGACGCAGGAGGCTTGGCCCGCCCTCGATGCGTTTGAGCTGCGCCGCATCGACGCTGTCGCTCCAGCCGCCGTCGTGGCTGAGCTCGAGGCGGCCGCCGGCGACGGCGACACGCACCGCATGCGGATGCGCGGTGACGGCGTCGTAGAGCTTGCCTTCGATCACCGGATCAGATGGCGCCGACGTCGAAGGCATCGGCGAACCCTTCCGCCTCTCTCGGCGCGTGCGTTGTCGACTGGGTCAGCTCCGCCACGTCGATCGTGCCGTAGATGTGCAGGTGGCGGACCATGAAGGCCCAGTTGCGGTAGCCCCAGTAGGTCAAGCCGAAGCCGAGCGTAACGATGGCCAGGCCGAGGTTGCCGAGAAACAGCTTGAGCCAGTCCCAGGTGCTCGCGTCGAATCCGAACTCGAGGTCGCCGAGCCTCGTCGCTTCGGCGGCATGGCGGAAATACTTGGCGTACCAGTGGAGCGTCATCAGCGGGATGCCGATGTAGAATAGCAGGAAGATCAAGAGGAACGCGACGCCCAGTCCGGCCATCGGCCCGGCCCCAATTTTCTGAGCGCCAAGTCCGAGGATGCTGACGAAGATGATTGCGCCCAGGATCGCGGCCCCAATGGGTACCAGATAGATCAGCGCCCACCGCCACTTGAGACCCTCAGCGTCGAGATTTGCGCGGAAGTCGAGCGGGCCGAAGCTCATCGCGTTCCAGCGCGAGTTCCACAGCCGCGTCGCCGCCCAGGGAAAGATGATGAACATGGTCATCGCCGACAGCGCGATGCGGCCGAGATACTCGCCGCCGTAATTCCAGCCAGGATTGTTGCTGCCGCCGCGGATGCCATGCCACCAGGTGCGGGAGAGCCGATAACGCAGCGCCCGGAACCGCGCGAAACCGCCGAGATAGATGAGCGCGATGTAGAAGAGCGTGAAAATGCCGAACGCGGCTTCGGCCTTACCGCGGGCAACCAGCGCCGGGAACAGGAACTGGAAGACCAGGAAGAAGGGGGCGAGGATAGCAATGACGATCAGGAAGCCGAGAAACATCTCCTTGCCAGTGCCCGTCCATTCGAGGCTGTCGTCGATGATGTGGGTACGCGACCACAAATAGCGACGCTGCCGGGCCGTCGCCCAGAAGCGGTAAATGCCAAGCGTGCAGACGATCAGCAGGGCATTGGTGATCGCGATCGGAAGATATTCTCGCCAGGTACCGGTGAAGCGGATCGCGCGGCTGTCCCCCGCAGCCGCCGGCATCGTCAAAGCATCCATGTACAGGCTCCCCCGTTCCCTCGAGCAGCGCTGAAGCTGCAACGGAATGAACGGCTTGGCAAGCGAGTGACTGCGCGGCGGTTGAGAGGGCTGTCCCGTGCCGCTACAGCGCTGCGCACATGACCAAGATGTTCAAGATCGCGCTCCCCGACGGCTCGGTGAAGGAGATGCCCGAAGGCTCGACGCCGGCCGATGTTGCCGCGGCGATCGGGCCGGGGCTGGCCAAGGCGGCGCTGGCGGCCAAGGTCGACGGCGAGGTGCGCGATATCATGCGCCCGTTCGAGGGCGACGCCAGCCTTGCGCTCATCACTTCGCGTGACGAAGCGGACGCGCTGGAACTGGTGCGCCACGATTTCGCGCACATCCTCGCCGAGGCGGTGCAGAACCTGTTTCCCGGAACGCAAATCACCTTTGGTCCGGCAACCGAAGACGGATTTTACTACGACTTCGCGCCCACGGCCGAGCATGGCCCATTCACGGAAGAAGAGCTTCCGCTGATCGAGGAAGAAATGCGGCGCATCATCGCCGCCGACAAGCCGCTGGTGCGCGAGGTCTGGGACCGCGCGAGAGTGCGCCAGTTCTTCATCGGCCACGGCGAGGCGTTCAAGGCCGAATGGGTAATGGAGCTGCCCGAAGGCGAACCGATCACGATGTACAAGACCGGGCACGGCGAGGCGGACTGGATCGACCTCTGCCGCGGGCCGCACCTGGCCTCGACCGGCAAGCTCGACCCGAACGCGTTCAAGCTGACGCGCGTGTCCGGCGCCTACTGGCGCGGCGACCCCAGGAACCCGATGCTCAGCCGGATCTACGGTACCGCCTGGCTCAACAAGAAGCAGCTCGACGCCTATCTGGTGCGGCTCGAGGAAGCGGCCAAGCGCGACCATCGCAAGATCGGGCAGGAGATGGACCTGTTCCACCTCCAGGGCGAAGCGCACGGCAGCGTCTTCTGGCACCCGCACGGCTGGATCATCTGGCGCCAGCTCGAAGCTTATCTCCGTCGCCGCCTCGACGGCGCGGGATATCAGGAGATCAAGACCCCGCAGCTGATCGATTCAAAGCTGTGGGTGCAGTCGGGTCACTGGGGCAAGTTCCGCGAGAACATGTTCGTCGTCCCGGACGAAGTGCCGTCGACCGAGGAAGGCAAGCCGGTGATCACCGGCGACGCCGAACTCCTGGCATTGAAGCCGATGAACTGCCCTGCGCACATCCAGGTCTTCAAGCAGGGCATCACCAGCTATCGCGAATTGCCGGTGCGCTTCGCCGAATATGGCTGCTGTCACCGCAACGAGCCGCACGGCGCGCTCCACGGGATCATGCGCGTTCGCCAGTTCACCCAGGACGACGGGCACATCTTCTGCACGCGCGACCAGCTGGTC
>WNFM01219607.1_pt1 | contig 10170 bp, 5 predicted proteins | sample 5400271 | NCBI WGS metagenome assembly WNFM01 (sample SAMN13153352, study PRJNA577476) | soil metagenome | isolation source: 60 cm saprolite on Douglas fir-dominated hillslope | place: USA:California | collected 2013-09-17
TGGTGTATCCTCAGTGCAATTCAGACTCGCTGTAAGTCGTTCCGCCTGGAGGCTTTCATGACTGCCGAATTCACCGTTGGTCAAAGCGTTGGCGACTACCAGGTCCTCTCCATTCTTGGACTGGGCGGTATGGGCAAGGTCTACAAGGTTCGCAACGTCATTTCCGATCGCGCGGAAGCCATGAAGGTTTTGTTGCCGGACCTGACCGCTCACCAGAGCCTCGCCGACCGCTTTCTCCGGGAAATCCGCCTGCTGGCGTCCCTGAACCATCCGAACATCGCTGCGCTCCGAACCGCGCTCACCTACGAAAACCAGTTGGTGATGATCATGGAATTCGTGGAGGGCGAGACTCTGGCGAACCGCATCGCGCGCGCCCCGATTTCAACCGCCGAAGCGGTGAATTATTCAGAGCAGATCCTTTCCGCGCTCAGCTACGCCCACAAGCACAACATCATCCACCGCGACATCAAGCCTGCCAACATGATGCTGACTCCCCAGGGTGTCGTAAAACTCATGGATTTCGGAATCGCCCGCTCCGGCACCGATGGCTCGCTTACCTCCACTGGCACCACGCTGGGTTCGCTGAACTACATGCCCCCCGAGCAGGTCCGCGGCGAAGCGGCGGATGCCCGCTCCGACCTTTACTCCTTCGGGATTTCGCTCTACGAGCTGCTGACCGGGAAGCTCCCCTTCCAGGGCGACTCGCAATACTCGCTGATGACCGCGCAGTTGAACCAGCAGCCGCCATCGCCGATCAGTTTGCGCGCAGACGTTCCTCCCGCGCTCAACGAAATCATCCTGATGGCCATGGCCAAGGAGCCCGCGGATCGTTTCCAGAGCGCCGATGCGTTTTGCAACGCACTGAAAAGCGTTCCGGTCTCCGCGCTGCCAAGCCCGGGAACAACGTTCGCACCCGCGTCGAGAACGCCTGTGTCACCCGACGACACGCTGATGGGAACGCTGGCCCCAGGCGCCGGAGCGATGGGCCGCATGGCCAGCCCGCCCGCGACCACTCAAGCCGCCGTGAGAGTTCCTGTGCCGCCGGCGCAGCCTCGTTCGCCGTCCACCATTCCAACGGTGCCGATGGCACCGGCCCCTGTGGCAGCGGCCGAATCCGCACCTCCCGCCTATGTACCGCCACCTGCGCGCTCTTCGAGCCGCGGCTTGTGGATGGCGATTGGGGTGTTATTGTGCGCTGGCGTGATAATTGGTGCTGGCGTGTACATTCCGCGAAGAATGAAAACTCACGCGGACCCCGAGCAGTCGAACCTGCCCTCGCAATCCACCACCGATTCCACGGCCAAGCCGAAGACCGGCACCAACGCACCGGTGGCCATCACCACACCGGCGGGCTCCGTGAACGTGGACGAAAAAGGAAATGTTTCGGTTCAGGCGCCGGGAGTCTCCGTTAGTGCCACGCCGGATGGCAACGTGAACGTCAGCGGGCCCGGCACTTCGGTTCAGGCAGGCACAAATCCCAAGGTGGATGCAAAGCCAAAGGCCGCGGCCCCGCCAGTTCCCCCGGGCCCTTTGCCAGAGGAAATTGCAAAAATGGAAGATGAAGCCGACCGCCTGAGCGTCCGCGCAAGCTCAGCCTCCAGAAGCGTCGAGACTTTGCGCCAGCAGCAGCAAGCGGAAGGATACAACCTGCGCGCTGACATTTCTTCCGCTCAGGACCGCATGCAAATGTATCTGGCAAAAGGGGACGCCGCCCTGAAAGCGAAGGATCTCCCGAAAGCGCAGAAATACTTTGACCAGGCCGACGCCGAGTTGACCAGACTCGAAAAGTTTCTCGGCCACTGATTCGGCTGAGGCCAAAGCACCCCGTTCCTACATCCAAGAAACACGCTTTGCTCCCCGTTCAACGAAGAGCGGGTGGTGCAGCCCTGTTTTCTGATTTTTGCATGGCGCGGGAATATCCGTCCGCGCTCCCCGGAGAAGGCCAATGCCCATTCAAGAGAAGGTAGGAACGCACCAGAAAGCGCTCACCATCAACCTGGACGCTGCAATTTTTGGCTCGTTCGCGGAAATCGGGGCGGGTCAGGAAGTGGCCCACTGGTTTTTGACGGTGGGCGGCGCCTCCGGAACCGTCGCTAAAACCATTTCCGCCTACGACAAGGAAGTCAGCGACGACCTCTACGGCCGCGGTACTCGCTACGTTTCGCAACCTCGCCTGGAAGCCATGATGGACAGCGAATGGAACCAGTTGCTCGCGGAGTTGCAGCCGACTCGCGGGGCAACCACGCGTTTCTTTGCTTTTGTAGACACCGTCTCCGCGCGGAATTTTGCCGGAACCAACGAATGTCACGGCTGGGTGGGGCTGCGCTTTCAGCACACCTTGGGCGGCGCGCCAAACGACGTGGTGCTGCATGTCAACTTGCAGGATCCAACCAACCTCCAGCAACAGGAAGCCGTCGGGATACTTGGTGTAAATCTGATTTACGCCGCCGGGCACCACCTGAACTCGGCTGACGAATTTCTCGCGGGCTTGTTTGAGGATTTGAACCTCTCGCGTTTGGAAATAGACTTCGTCGGCCTGAAAGGCCCGGTCTTCGATTCCTGGGACAACCGCAACGTACACGCCTCCCTCGTGACGAATGGCTACGCGGAGGCTGTGGCCTTTTCCGCCGAGGGCAAGGCGATTCCTCCGACGGAGATGCTTTATAAAAAGGCCCTCGTACTGGCGCCGGGATTATTCGAAACCGCCTCTGAATTGCACGGACAATTGATCCAGAGCACACTGGCGCAACTTCCGAAAGAAGAATTGCAGCAGAGCAAGGGAAGCCTGGGTCTGTTCTGCCTCTCAGGTCAATCGCGGATTCCAGGCGGCCAACCGCCCACGGCGGAACATTTGATGCGGCACGTGGAAGAACTGCAAAAGCTGGGATTCGGCACGTTGATTTTCCGCGCAAGAGAGTTGTACACCATGAGCGCTTATGTAAGCCGCTATACGAAATCGCAGGTGTACTTCGCAGTTGGCTTGTCCGTGCTTGTTTACGCGATGCAGGACCGTTACAAGAATCTGGACGGCGCGCTGCTGGAGGGAACCTCGAGGCTATTCTCGCAAAACGTCAGATTGAGCGTCTATCCGATGACAGAGGCAGCCCTGAAGGAAAGATTGCAGGAGTTGGGCGCGAACGCATGGTCATATGAGCTGACCGATGGAGTGGTCTATGTGGACAACCTGCATCCACCCGAACCGATCCATTTTCTTTTCCGCTATCTTTTGGCTTGCGGTTTTGTAGTTTCCGCCCATCCGGCCGTTACCTGAGTTAGTGGCAGAACTCGCAGGCGCGGCGGCTCATCACTCATCCGCTGGCAGCGGAACGAGCAGGCTGCGTCAACTCCGGCGAGGACGCCCTCGCACCCACCGATTAGCGGGAACTGGGTACCGGCGCCAGAACCGTTGTCGTATCTCGGGCTGCGGACACCTCTAAAACTTCCCGGATCGCACGGAATAACTCCGCGGGGCGAATCGGCTTGGTGACGTAGCCGTCCATTCCAGCAGAGAGGCAACGATCGCGATCTTCTTTCAGTGCATGGGCCGTTAGGGCAATGATAGGAGTGCGTCGGCCGGTGTTTTTTTGGCTCTTTCGGATTTCCGCGGTCGCTTCAAAACCGTCCATCTCCGGCATCTGAATGTCCATCAAAATCACGTCAAATTCCGCGCTCTGTACCGCGGCGATCGCCTGCTTGCCGTCCACGGCAATCGAGACGCTGAAGCCGCGCTTTTGCAGCAGGCGCTGCGCCAGGGTGCGATTCACGGCATTGTCTTCCACCAGCAAAACGGTGCGACCGTTGCCGATGAACGTTTCTCCGTTGTCAGGCAGCTCCGCCTGCGGCACAACTCCGTGCAAGCCACCCTGTTCCTTCGTCGTTTTCGCCCCTTCCCCTGCGACTGCCAGATCCAGCGTAAAGTGAAAAACGCTGCCCTTCTGCGGAGCGCTTTCCAGCCAGATCCGCCCGCCCATCATTTCGACCAATCGGACACAGATCGCCAGTCCAAGGCCTGTTCCCCCGTACTTGCGCGCCATGGATCCGTCCGCTTGCGAAAATGGGGCGAATATTTTTTCCTGTGCCTCCGCCGATAGCCCGATGCCCGTGTCCTTTACACCAAAATGAAGCAGCACGCGGCCCTTGACGGGAAATGCCGCACCCACCGCCACATTAATTTGCCCGCGCTCGGTGAACTTGATCGCATTTCCGATCAGGTTCAGCAGCACCTGCCTGATGCGGCCGGGATCTCCGATGAGTTCATCGGTAACGTCAGCGGGTGCGTTGAACGAAAACTGCAAGCCTTTCTGCTGCGCGCGGATCGCACACGTCTTCAGGATCGGTTGCAGGCTCTCGCGCAGCGGGAATGAAATCAGCTCGATTTCCAGTTTGCCCGCTTCGATTTTCGAAAAATCCAGGATGTCGTTGATGATGGAAAGCAACGAATCCGCGGAAAATCTAACCAGGCTGAGATTTTCCCTTTGCTCGGATGTGAGGTTGGTATCCAGAACGAGTTCGGTCATACCCAGGATGCCGTTGAGGGGTGTACGGATTTCGTGGCTCATCGTCGCCAGGAAAGTGCTCTTCGCCTGGCTGGCCGCCTCTGCAAAGCGCCTGGCGTTTTGTAACTGCTCCTCGAACTGCTTCCGTCCAGAAATGTCTTCCGCGGAGATAATGATTCCCCCGACTTTCCCCTCCGGATCATTCCACGGATAGACGGCCGAACTCACCCACTGCTCAGATCCATCTGTGCGAATCCAGATGTCTTCGCCCAGATTCTGCTTCTCACCTGCCATGCCGCGCCGATGGGATTCCCTCCATTTTTCGGGTAGGTTGGGAATCAGTTCGTAAAGGCAAAGTCCGCTGAGGTCGGAGTGCCCAAATCCGTAATCTGTGGTCCAGCGCCGGCTGGCCGCCAGGTAGCGCATCTTCCGGTCGAACATTGCCACGCATACCGGGGCGTCCTCGATGAAGGCGCGCAGTTGGCGCTCGCTCGCGCGCAACTCTTCTTCCACGCGTTTGCGTTCCGTAACGTCGGCGGCGAGCCCGAGAATGTATTGCGGCTTCCCCGCGGCATCGCGCTGCAGGGAGAATTCGACGCTCGCCCAAACCATGCGCCCGTCCCGGAGAACATAGCGTTTCTCGATGTGGACGCGTTCGATTTCACCCCTGGTCAGCCCTTGGTAGGCGCTCCGGTCCCGTTCGGCGTCATCCGGGTGAGTAAGTTCGTCGAATATGCCGAGGGAACTCATCTCTTCCGCGGTGCAACCGAGCATCCGCCCGTACGCCGGATTCACGCTGATTTGGCCGCTCTTGAGATCGGCAACAGCGACCCCGAATTCGGCCCCTTCAAACACCGCGCGGAATTTTTGCTCGCTTTCGCGGATAGTCAGTTCGAAAGAGCGGCGTTGCGAGATATCAAGAAAAGTGACTACCGTACCAATCGATTGCCCGTGCCGGAGGAGCGGGTGTGACCAATATTCCACCGGGAAACTGGTTCCATCGGCGCGCCAGAAGACATCGTTGTCGGAATGGGTCCCCTTCAAGGAACGAAACGCGTGAGCAATCGGGCAGTCTTGCATGGGGAATGTGGCACCGTCAGTGTGCGAATGATGAAAAAGCAGGTGACAATTCAGCCCCAGAACCTGCTCACGCGTGGAAAACCCCAGGATGCGCAACGCCGCTTGATTGATAAAGGTGCAAACGCCCTGAGCGTCAATCCCATAGATGCCCTCGGCTGTGGATTCAAGGATCAGACGAACGCGCTCTTCTTCGTCGGCCAGGCGACGCTCGGCGTCCTTGCGTTCACCGGAGATGGCGCCGAGAAGGAGTGCGGCGAGGGCCAACACGAGCATGCAGAACTGGAGGGTGGCCATGTGCATAATTTCCTGGTGAATGACATGCATGGTGAACGCCAGGCTGGAGTCAACCAGGATCAGAGCAACGATAACCCCGCGAATTCCATGACGCAGGGCCACCCCGATCAGTGGCAGGAGAAAAAGGTAGTCGAGATTGGCCTCGCGTGTATGGCTATTGAAGAAGTCGAAGTAAATCAAAGCAGCGAATGCGGTTGCAAAACCGAGGCATTCGAGAAGATCGCGAGCGCTCCGATTTGAGCTCTTGTCAGAGGATTGTGGTGTGCCGTAAGACGCGAGACCGAGATATACGCGGCAATGCGGAAGAACATATTCCAGAAGGAAGAGGGTAACGCTGGAAATGGCCACAGCGTCGCCAATCCACCAGTTGAAGCTAGCCTGAAGAAATTTTGCGGGAGGAACCTCCCCGTTAAACACGAGGATCCCGGTGCCAATCGCCCCAACAGACAAAGAACAGTGGAGAGATACACCTAGAAATGTCATGACATCCCGGGTGGAGCGGACACGAAAATGGGGGTGGAGTTTGCGGCGCAGGTACAGGCAAGCCGTCCCGTACCCCAGCATGATGAGCGGAGTGACGAATAGAAAGGGAAGGCTGGTAATACTCTGATGGTAATTGAGATAACCAGAAAGGTAGCCTGCGACGAGGAGCACGGGTATCATCTCCGGCCCTATGCCGATCATCAGGGCGACCGCGAGACCCGTGGGCGGATACCAAGCGCTGATGTCAGGCCAGATTTGCAGATAAACCGTCGTGCGATCCAGCAGCCCGTAAACCGATCCAGCAGCCCGTAAACAACGATACAAACGAGACCAAAAATTAGCCGCCGAAAATAAAATCTGAGGTTTCGGGCAGGAGGCTGCTCTGGCTCACCAGGCATACGTTGTGAGCGGAAAAATCGCCTGTGCACAGCCGGGAACAAATTTCGAGTAGCGGAGCGGACTGCCCCATCCTGGTACACCTTGTTCGGCTCGCGCTCCATCTCTGGGGCCGCCGGCGCGCCCTCATCACCTCCCCTCCCCGGTTCGTTTTTTCGGCCAGCCACGAATCCTCTGTAAATTGTTGTACTTTCGGGCCCCGCGATAGGCGGCGGCAAAAGCGCATTTCATTTGGCCACAAGAGGCCGCAAACAATGAGAGCATTTGGGTTACCGAACAGCTGGCGCTACATCAGCACGCCGGGATTCCGGTACAATGCGACTGGCGGCTCAGTTGAGCAACGACAGACAGGTGCAAGCGTGATCCATCGATTTGTGTTTCATAACGAAGAGTTGAAAACAGTCGACAAGGTGCGATGGTCTCCCGGGCAGGCCGGTCTGATCTGCGGATGGGGACTCTTCACCACCGTGCGAATCGTCCGTGGGGAAGCCTTCGCCTACGAACGACACTGGCGGCGCCTCGAAAAAGACGCGGCACTCACCCGGCTACCGCTTACCTATTCCAGCTCTAAGGTGCGCGTCCAACTGCAGGAGGTGATTCGCGCAAACAAACTCGAAGACGGTTGCGCGCGAATCTATCTTGTGTGGAACTCCGTGGGCTTCTGGAAAAGTGACGAAAAGATGCCCGAAGTAGACCTGGTGATCACCAGCGCCGATGTGCCGGGCTACCCGGAGACGCTCCGCATCGCCGTCCGCGAACATGGCCGCCATGCGGCTTCCCCGCTGGCGGGCGTCAAAACCACTTCCTGGCTGAGCAGCGTCTGGGCGGTCGCCGAGGCGCAACGCGAGGGATTTGACGAAGTGGTATTGCTGAACGAGCGCGGCGAGGTCAGCGAATGCACCGCGGCAAACATCTTCGCCGTAAAAGGCGATAAGGTCCTGACGCCGCCCCTGAACTCGGGATGCCTGGAGGGCGTGACACGCGGAGTGTTATCGGAGGTCGCGGCCGAGGCGGGCACCTCGGTGGTCGAACAGACGCTCCGGCTTGACGATCTCTACACCGCCGACGAAGTCTTCATCACTTCCACGAACCGCAATGTGATTGGCATCCGTGAAATCGCCGGCCGGAAAATCTCAAATGGAACCACTGGAGCCGTTACCAAGCGGCTCGACGTCGCATTCGACGCGTTCGTGATGGATTATGTGGAGCGAAGACTGGCCGCCAACCGCTAGACTATTCCAAGGCATGTAGCAGGCTGGTGGCTAAGCCCCCGGGACTGGCGCAAGAACCAAGGCGCTGCACACAAGCGCGTGTTACAATGCGCGGCTTAGTGGGGGAGTAAGGGCGGAGCGGATGACCGAACAGCTGGTCCAAAGCGAAGCGGTTCTTGAGGTGATTTCACCCGACGGGGCGCGGAAGTACGTTCGCGTCACCCAGGTCCCTTTCCTGATGGGCCGCGGAGCCGAAACCGGCAACCACCTGCAGTTGACCGACCGCCGCATTTCACGCAATTGCGCGGCTATCGTGATGGAAGCGAACCGCTATTATCTGGAAGACCGCGGGCAGCGGCGCGGCATGTTCGTGAACGGCGAAAAAGTGGAAAGCCGGATGTTGAATGACGGCGACACCGTCACCTTCGGCCTGGAAGATTCCTACCAGTTGATCTTCCGTTCCGCATCCGGCACTTCCGAAGAAGCGATCCCGCAACTCCTTACGCGCATCGATCACATGACCAGCTCCGAGTCCACCGGCGGCGGCCTGCGGAAATTGAATATGTTGCTGGAAGCAACCTCGCTGCTGCATTCGCAACTTCCGCTCGATTCCGTGCTGGCAAAAATGATTGACCATGCCATCGCGGTGACCGATGCCGACCGCGGGCTGTTGCAGGAAGCCGTGGACGGGAAAGTGGAGAACATGCGCGTTCGACTGGCGCGGCGTAGCGGCGGGCAACGCCTTCCGCCCGAAAGCATGACCCCCAGCCAGACCGCCATCCAGTTGGCGATGAAACAGCAATCGCCGGTGATTACGGAAGACCTGGCCCAGGCGGAAATGAATCTTCAGGCCGCTGCCAGCATCGTCGCCCAGGGTTTGCGCGCAGTGGTCGTGATCCCGCTTTACGCTAGCGCCCGTGCAAGCACAGACGCTTCCTCCACGGACGTCCGCCGCGGCGATTTCCTCGGCGTGCTCTACATGGATTCCAAGCGGCCCACGGCGTTTTCCAAGCTGGACCGCCAAATTCTGGATGCGCTGGCCGCCGACGCCGCAAGCATTCTGGACAACGCGCGTCTGGTCGAGCGCGAGCGCGAGCGGCAGCGCCTCGAACAGGAAATCGGCATCGCCCGCGACATCCAGCAGGCCCTCCTGCCGAAAAATCTGCGCGAGTATCCTCACCTGGCTGTCTCCGGCGTAAATTTTCCCTGCTTGTCCGTCGGAGGCGATTATTTCGACGTCTTCCCCTTGGACGACCGGCGCACCGCGTTTCTCCTGGCCGACGTGAGTGGCAAGGGATTGGGAGCGGCACTGCTGACCACCATGCTGCAAGGCGCGCTTTCCGGCATGACGCTGGGCACCGACCCCGCGCGTACGTTCAATCACGTAAATCGATTCCTCTGCGACCATGCCGAAGTGGGTCGCTACGCAACCATGTTCTTCGGGATTCTGGATGACACCGGCAAACTCGAGTACATCAATGCCGGACATCCTTCACCGATTCTTTTGCGAAAAGATACCACCGAGGAAGCCTTCACCGAAGGTTCCTTCCCCGTGGGTCTGGTGCCGGAAGCGGAATTCACCACCGCTTCGGTTCAGCTGGAACCGGACGATACGCTGGTGCTCTTCAGCGACGGCGTCACGGAGGCCATGGACCCGGAAGAAGAGCTGTACGGCGTGCCCAGGTTGCGCGCCGTTCTGCAGGGAAAGACAGATCTGCCGCTCGACGAAATTCAGAAAACGGTGCTGGAATCAGTGGAGAATTTTGCCCGCGGCGCGCGCCAGGGCGATGATGTGACCATCCTTGTTGTACGATACCGCATGGTTGCAAACGGCGTCACCGAGGCCGGTGTTCCAAGCGGCAAATCCGCCGCGGCCAGCGACTGACCCGCTTCAGTCTTCAGGCAAACGATAGCTTCACTTCGAACAAGCCGGCGGTACGGGCGCTGTCGGCGCCGCCTTAATCTCCTCCACCTTTTGCTCCTTTAATAGTTTATTGAAGGAAGGAATTGTTTCCGCATTCAGTTTGTTCCACGCGGCGATGTTCTTCGCAATCGAATTACAGCCGCTGTTGACACTGTTGTACGCCGATTCAGCCGGCTTCATGTCGGCACTCTGAACCATCACAAGGTCGTGGCCCAAATCCCGGTTCAGTATGCCGAAGCCGGGAGCTTCCGTGTTCCCGTCCTCAAGCGCATGAAATTGCTTATCA
>WNFM01337345.1_pt1 | contig 10170 bp, 7 predicted proteins | sample 5400271 | NCBI WGS metagenome assembly WNFM01 (sample SAMN13153352, study PRJNA577476) | soil metagenome | isolation source: 60 cm saprolite on Douglas fir-dominated hillslope | place: USA:California | collected 2013-09-17
TGCCGAACGATCTTCTTAACAACAACCTTGGACGATCAGACGAAGTTGGGGGGACTCTGCATTGTCGAACTTCTCTTACGAGGCTTCTTCCATAAATGGGTCGTCCATGACCCTGAGTACCATCCAGCTACAGCAAGTTTGCAAGAGCTATGGCGACGCCAAAGTCGTACATGCCCTCCGTCACATTGATCTCAGCGTCGCGCAGGGCGAACGGGTGGCCGTCATGGGTCCCTCCGGCTCTGGCAAATCCTCTTTGCTCAACTTGATCTGCGGTTTGGATGATCCTACAAGCGGCAGCGTCAGTGTCGCGGGTATAAAAATGTCGGACCTTAACGACGATCAACGTACCCGCATGCGTCGCGAGAAAATCGGGATGATCTTTCAGACCTTCAATCTTCTACCTACTTTGAGCGCCGTCGAGAACGTCGCCCTTCCACTTCGCCTGCAGAGTATGCGCCGCAAAGAGGCGGAACATCGCGCAGCCGCCATGCTCGAGCGCGTTGGGCTAAGAACTCGAATCACGCATCGCCCCGATGAAATGTCCGGCGGCGAACGTCAGCGCGTTGCCATCGCTCGCGCGCTTATTTTTTCTCCTCCCCTTCTCCTCGGCGACGAGCCAACCGGCAATCTCGATTCTGCCACGGGCGCAGAAATTCTCGCGCTCCTCGACGATCTTCATAAGGAATTCAACAGCACCCTCTTTCTCGTAACACATAACGATCTTGTCGCCAGCTTCTGCGATCGCGTGGTCATCCTTCGCGATGGCTATATCTTGAAAGAACAGCAGCCTCTCTGGCACATTAGTCTGCAGCAGTGGTGGAATCATCGTCTCCGCCTTTTCTTGACCACCATGGGCATTGCGCTGGGTGTTGCGGTATTTTTCGCCATCCGCACTGCCAACATCACCTTGCTCGACTCTCTCCGCCTCACCGTCGAAAAGGTTGCTGGCAAAGCCACACTGCAAATCACCGCGGGCGAAACAGGTTTCCCGGAAGAAATCCTCGAAACCGTCCGCTCTACTCCCGGGGTAAAAATCGCTGAGCCGATTATCGAAGTCATCGTGCGAACAGCCTTCGCGGAAGAAGGGCAACTCCTCATTCTCGGCGTCGACACCGCTGGCGACCAGCAGCTGCGTGATTACCAGTTCGATAAAACGCAAACCCAAATCGGCGACCCGCTCGTCTTTCTTGCGCAGCCCAATTCCATCCTGCTTTCCCGAGCGTTTGCCGATCGTCACTCGCTCAAGATCGGCGATACGCTGCCCCTGTACACGTCGATCGGTCGCAAGGACTTCACCATTCAAGGAATCTTTAAGCCGGTCGGAATCGGTGAGGTTTTCGGCGGCAACATCGCCATAATGGACGTCTATTCCGCGCAGGTCGTTTTCAATCGCGGCCGTAATTTTGACCGCGTCGATCTGAAAAATTCTTCCGATGTTCCCGTAGCAACTGTCCAGCAAAGTCTCCGTGCCAAATTATCCGCAGGGCTGGCAATCGTGCCTCCCGAATCGCGTGGCCAGGATCTCGAAAGCGCAGTCACTGCCATGCGTGTTGGTTTGTCCATCACCAGCTTCACTGCGCTTCTCGTGGGCATTTACATCATTTTCAACTCGTTTACCATCGCGGTAAATCAGCGCTGGAAGGAAATCGGCATACTCCGCGCCGTGGGTGTCGAGCGCCGCAACATCCACAGGATGTTTCTCTGCGAAGCCTTTCTGATGGGCGTGATTGGATCGGCGATCGGAATCGCCGCCGGCTACTACCTTGCGGCGATCGGCGTAAAAGTCATGGCCAATATGGCTTCTTCCGTCTACGGCTTCATGTCCACCTCGACGCCGGCCGTCTTCCGCATGCCATACGCCATCACCTCCTTCCTACTCGGCGTAGCCACGTCCCTCTTTGGTGCGTGGTTCCCAGCGCGTTCGGCGTCGCAGCTCGATCCCACTTTAGCACTGCACAACATCGAAGCGCGCAAGAGAGAAGCTGTGCTCGGATGGAGCCGTGTCACTGTCGGCCTCGCTCTTACCTTGTCCAGCCTCGCGCTAATGATCTGGACGCCCTCTAATGTGGGCGCCACCTTCCAATTCTCCTATGCCATCCTGATGCTCTTGGGCTTGACGGCCCTGTTGCCGAAGCTCATCGAGATGATTTCGCACGTGCTTCGTCCTTTCATGGACTGGATGGGTGGGGCGGAGGGCAGTCTCGCCGTCGATGCCATGATCCAGTGTCCCCGCCGCAGCTCCGCCACCGTTGGTGCGCTCATGGTCGGGCTCATGTTCGTTTTCTCCACGGCAGGCTACATTCAAAGCTACCGGCACATGGTTGACCGCTGGATGAAGCAATCCCTAAACGCCGATATCTTTGTCGCCACATCCACCACCATGCGGTCGACCACTTATCATTTCAACGAACAGCTCGGCCAGCAGATCGCCGTGGTTCCCGGCGTGAAGCGGCTGGAAAACGTCCGCTTCACCACCGTCCCGTATGGCGGCGACAGTGCCGCCCTGATAGCCATCGAGATGGACGGCTTCGTGGCTCGCGCTATCGACGCAGTGGAAGGGGAGAGCGAGAAAACCCTCCTCGACGCACTTCCGAAAGGAGGAGGTGTGCTCGTCTCTCGAAACTTCGCCACGCGCTGGAAGATGCGTGTCCGGGATTCGCTCACGCTGAATACTCCAAACGGTACTCTCGAGCGCCCGATTCTTGGCATTCTCGACGATTATCGCTCTGAAAAAGGAACGATCTTTATCGATCGCGCCCTCTACAAACACTATTGGCACGACGATGCGGCCGACTTCTTCTTCGTTACTCTAAACCCTGGCGTCGATCCAGTTGCGGCCAAGCGCCAAATTCAGAACCTAACCTCCAACACGGTCCACGCATTCGTCTACACGCAGGTCGAATTTAAGAAGTGGGTGTACAGCCTGGTTGATCAGTTCTTCGTGCTCAACTACATGCAACTGGTGATCGCCGTGATCGTATCGATGCTCGGAATCGTGAATACGCTCATGATTTCCATATCCGAACGCAAACGTGAAATTGGCATAATTCGTGCCATCGGCGGGCTGCGCGCCCAGATACGCAAGCTAATCCTGCTGGAAGCGGTCGCCATTTCGATTGTAGGTGTAGCCGTGGGGGCGCTCGCCGGAATGTTTACGACCGAATTTATGGCCCACACCGTATCTATGGTCTTAGCGGGATACGCCGTTCCATTCTATATTCCCTGGACGTTGATCCTCATCAGTCTCCCGATCGTAATCATGATAGCGCTCCTGGCTGGATGGTGGCCCGCTCAGCATGCCGTCAACAATCACATCAACGAGGCAATTGGATATGAATAGCCCGGTGTCGCGTGGCGTTCTTCGCATTATGAACGCCCTTCTCGCTTCCGCGATCCCCTTTTTCCTCGTGACTGCTCCGACCTTCAGCGACGGCGACCCCCGCAAGATTCTCGACGCTGTGTACGAGCAGGACACCAGCCATGACACAGCAATGAGAGCCGTATTCGACATCTTCGACAGAGACGGTCACAAAACCACAAAGAAGTTCATGCTGTTCCGCCTGGGCTCGCCCGGCGATAGCAAGACCCTTGTGCGCTTCACCGATCCCGCGGAGATTCGAGGGGTTACCCTGCTTTCCTATAATCACAAAGGGGACACTGACCGACAGTGGCTCTACATCCCCGCCACTCAACGCACCCGCGGCGTCACGCCACGTGAACGTTCCGAGAAGTTTGCAGGCACTGACTTTACCTACGAAGAAATGAGGTTATCGACGGGCACAAAACTTACAAAGTGGAATCGAAGCCGGTAGATGCGAGCCGGTCACAATACAAACATATTTATTACTGGGTTGCGCGAGATGTTCCGGTCGTCCTGCATGCCGAAATGTACGATCGGGATGGAAAACTGGTTCGCGAACTTCACGCCTCGACGCTCAAGAAAGCTTCTGGCATCTGGGGCGCCCGCCATGTCGAGATGCGGTCCGTAGAGGAAAAAACCCGCACGGTGCTGACCATCGACGAGGCTAAGTTCAATCAACATCTCGATGAGAAACTCTTCATGCCCGAGAGCCTAGAGAACGCGCCAGTCATTAAACACTAAAGCGTTTTTGCACATCCATTCGTTTCTGGATAGCTTCCGGGTTGCCGACCATCCACCTAGAACGTCTCTAGTTCTATTTCCACGGCCACCTTGTTTACCGGAGATCAGCTTCTGGACAATTCCAATACGGTGATTTCCGGTCGGGCGCCGAGCCGGATGGGGAAACCGGTAATCCCGATGCCGCGGTTCATGTAGACTTGCGCGCCACCTTTTTCGTACAAGCCCCGGATGTAGGGTACCCCCATCAGGCTGCCGAGGTTGAGCCCGCGGTGGATGAAATCAAGCGACAACTGGCCGCCGCCGTGAATGTCGCCGGCCAGCGTCAAATCGATACCCAGCTCGGGATGATCGAAGAAATGTGGGTAGTGGGTCAGCAAAATGTTAACGGTATTCGGCATAACCAACGCTTTGAGCTCCTGCAGTCGCCGGTCGTGATCACCTCCGTGGTCTATCCCGATCAGATTAAGCGTTTCGCCACCCAGCCGGATGGGTGCGCGCTCCTGGCGCAGCATATGGATACCTTGAGCGGCGAACAAGCGAGTGATGGACTCTTCAATCCCACCTTCCGCCTCATGGTTTCCCAGGCATCCGAAAACGCCGTGAGGCGCCCGCAGGCCCGCCAGCACACGAACCACGTCGTCCTGGGCTTCCCGGTCCCAACTGATGTAGTCCCCGGTCAACGCGATCAGGTCTGGTTCTAAGCCGTTGGTAATGGCGACGCAGTGGCGAATGTAGTCCGCAGTTGTGAACGAACCGATATGAATGTCGGAAAGCTGGGCGATGCGAAAACCCTCGAAGGCTTTGGGCAGGCGCGCCAGCCGTACGCGCTGACGAACGATTTCTACGTCTTGCCGCTCGTAGAGAAGTCCATAGCCGGCAGCGACGAAGGGAGTGGCACTGACTAGCACCGCAGTCCGCTCCAGAAAGCGACGGCGGCCGGGCGAAGGCAGGGCGGCTTCGGCATCAGCGGCGGCGGAGTGCTGGTGTATAGCCGTGCGCGCTTTGCGGTAAACCCACCCAGCGGCGCGGGCCGCCCGGTCTGCTGCCCCGAAAGCAATGACTAACAGAAAGGCCAGCAGCGATCCCACGAACCACCACCAATAACCTGCCTCGAGCACAACGCTGTGCAGCCGATAGTCGGCGGCGCGGAAAACGTGAGCGTTGGTCGATTCAATGCTGGGAAAGCTGTAGGCGAAGACAAATAAATAGACCAGGCCCACGATGATCGCGAGCAAGACGCGTCGCGGCTTACCGGGAATAAACCGCTCCCCGAGGTCGAGGATGCGGCCAATCCAGAAAATCTGGCTGGCAATAAAGAGCAGCAGCAGGGCGAAGAGGATCAGCATGAAAGGGACGAACTCGTCGAAAGGTGCGACGATGAATGCAACAAAACCGAGGATCAACAGCAGAACGATCGCACGCCAGTGAGCGACGACGCGCCGGTACACTAGGAGAAATCCGCCCATCTCGCCAATTTTAGACGTCCGACAGGCTGGAGTCACGTTCTGGTCAACTCCAATATCGTAATCTCCGGCCTTGCGCCCAAGCGGATGGGGGGACCGGTGGTTCCGATGCCGCGGTTGACGTACAGCTGCCCGCCGGGTTTTTCGTACCATCCGCTGACGTAGGGGGTCTCCGGGCGTACGAGGGCGAGGCCCCGGTTGACGAACGAGAGCGACAACTGGCCGCCGTGGCTGTGCCCGGCCAGCGTCAAGTCGATGCCCAACTCGGCAGCACGATCAAAGCTGTTGGGATTGTGGCTTAGAAGGATGTTGACCATGTCCCGCATTACCAGTTTTTCACTTCCCTCGAGATACCGGTCAACAAGGTGCCCGTCATGATCTCTGGAGAATCGCGCTTGCTGATAGTCAACGCCGATCAGGTTTAGCACTTCGCCGTGCGATTGAATACGTGCCCGCTCTTGACGCAGGGTGCGAATTCCCACCGCGGCAAAAAGTCGCGTGATGGAGTCCTCGGTTTCAGTATAGAACTCATGGTTGCCGAGGCAGCCGAAAACGCCGAATGGCGCACGAAGGCCCGCCAGCGCCTGCACCACCTCTCTTTCTGCTGCGGGATCGTCGCTGACGTAGTCGCCGGTTAGAGCCACCAGGTCGGCTTTCAACCCGTTGGCGATTGTGATGCAACGGCGAATCTCGTCCGCGGTCATGAAGGGGCTAATGTGAAAGTCGGAAAGCTGGACGATGCGAAACCCCTCAAAGGCTTTGGGCAGGCGTGCGAGCGCAATGCGCGGGCGAGTGACTTCCACGTCGAGCCGGCCGTAGAGAAGCCCGTAGGCCGCGGCCACAAACGGCGCGGCGCTTACCCTGACGGCGGCCTGCTCGAGCAACCGGCGGCGGGCGGGCGAGGGTGGATCAAGAGCTATGGCATCAGGCGTGGGAGCGGCGGTGTGGCGTGCCGCAGCCTTGCGCGCTTTTCGGTAAATCCACGCTGCGGCGCGCGTCGTGCGGTCTACCGTCCAGAAAACTATCACCAGGCCAAAGCCCACCCACGACCCCACGAACCACCACCAGAAAGGCGCTTCAAACAGAATGTGGCGCAGCGTCAAATGGGTCGAATCGCCCCGCGGGATGTTCCAGGGGCCGATGTTGTAAGCGAAGAAGAACAGACAGGTAACAGTCGCGATGGCCGTAAGCCAGGAGCGGTGCGACTTCCCGGGGACGAATCGTGTCCCAAGGTCGACGACGCGAGGAATCCAGAAAAGTTGGCTGGCCAGCAGCGTCAAGAAGAGCGCGGAGAAGAATAGGAAATAGAAGGGCCCCTCGCGCCAATTGGGAATGAGAACGAAGGCGCAAAAAGCAACCCACGAGAAAATGATCACGCTCACGCGCTTGTGAGCTCGGACGAAACGGATGATGCTTGCCATCTTCATGCCGGAAAACTACACCGACTGAATTATCATGAATTTTCTCTTTTTGTTTCGAAAAAGCCACAACCTTCGATGCAGGTCTCCACGCCACACGCGCACCAGCCGAACAGGGCAGATTACCGTGGCGGCAGGAGGTGGCAGCCTTGGATTCAGGCCTCGACGTCCGCACGTGCGTCGGCCAGACACGCTGCATCACCGTGACAGGCGATTACAGCGTTCCTGTAAGCCTGCAAGCAATCCTCGGCACATAGGTTGGGCGGCCCCTGCGCCGCCAGCAAGGACGCGAACAAAATTACTGCTAAGGAGACAAGGAGCATCGCGAATCGCTTTTTCCACCCGTTCATAGTCTGAGACCTCCTCAAACATCAAACATCGCTAAACGTTGCTGGTATCTATGCCCAACAGGTGATGATGATTGATACCTTGGGAATCAACTCGGGTTCAGCTCATACAGCACGGTCTCCCCCGGTAACGGTTGCTTCCTCAGCCAGAGTCGGTGTCTCCGCGAGGGTGAGATCGTGATTCTCATCCGCCGCGGGAGCACAACCGACAGGCTGCGGAACCTTGGCGATTCGGGACTTCGCGCTAGGTTGCGAAGCAAATGTCTCCAAGCACAGAAAGACAACATAAGTGGAGAGCGCAAGTAGCGCAAATCCCGCAAAGAAATAGGCAGCCCCACGAAGGAGGATCTGTATAAGCTTCAGTGCCGTTTCCGGATCGAGCCCGAGATCTCCCACGACTTGCCCCTTCTTACTCAGGCCTTGTGCTTGCGATGGCTGGAGAATCAGGCGGATGCTGGCGGAAGGCAATCGTGGGCGCCTTGAGTCTTCCTCACTTCTATCTATCGCTGTAACTGTTTGAGTGGATTAGACTAATTCAACTGTTCTCTGCGTTGGATGACGGAGATATACTTACCCTAGTCCTCGCACGAAGTTTCCATGCCCTCGACAATGCTGCGCTTCCGCGATTACGAACTGGATCCTGATGGCTTCGTGCTATGTCGTGCCAGCCGTCGGCTTCGTCTGGAACGCAAACCAATGGAGTTGCTTATCCTGCTGGCTGAAAACCAGGGTCACCTTATCAAGCGTGAAGAAATCATCGAGAAAATCTGGGGCAAGGATTTCTTCTTCGACGCCGAGAACGGAATCAATAATGCCATTCGCAAGATTCGTTCGGCACTGAATGACAACGCCGAACACCCGCTCTTTGTGGAAACCTCCTTAGGCAAGGGCTACAGGTTCATCGCCTCGGTTGAGCGCGTGCTCGAACCCGGTGGCTCACCTTCACCCGAGCGCGGCGTAATACCCCAAGAGCTGACTGTCTTTCGCTGGAGGCGTGCATGGGTTCCTGCCTTGGGAGTCACGGCACTCATCGCCGCTGCCTTTGCCTTCAACGTTGCCGGCATCCGCAGTCGGATTTTTGCTCCCGGTGTGGCCCCGATTCACTCGATTGCCGTGCTGCCCCTCGAGAACCTTTCTGGCGATCCAGGACAGGATTATTTTGCCGACGGTATGACCGACACGCTGATTACGGAGCTGGCACAATTCAGTTCCTTGCGCGTTATCTCACGCACGTCAGCTATGCATTACAAGGGTTCCCACCAGCCGTTGCCTGAAATAGCGCGCGAGTTGAACGTAGATGCTGTGGTGGAAGGCAGCGTGATCCGCTCGGGCAACCGGGTGCGAATCACGGCGCAACTGCTCGAGGCCCGTTCGGACCGCCACTTGTGGGCCAAAGCCTACGACCGCGACACACGGGAAATCATGTCTCTTCAGCAGGACGTCGCGGACAGCATTGCCCACGAAATCCAGGCCAAGCTGACGCCCCAGGAAAATCTGCGCCAGGCGCAAAACCGCCAGGTTGATCCCGAGGCCTATGATGACTACCTCCGGGGCCTGTACTTCTGGCACAAATTCACCGAGCCAGGCATGAGACAGGCACAGGAGTACTTTGAAAAATCGGTGCAGAAAGACCCCTCCTATGGCCTGGGATACGCGTGGTTAGCGAATACCTATGGTCAGTTAGGTGACTACGTCGGACCTCGCAAGGATTTCATGCTCAAGTCAAAGGAAACTTCTCAAAAGGCTTTGCAACTCGATGATAACGTCGCGGTTGCCCACGGCGCCCTCGGCTGGGTGAGATGGGCTTATGACTGGGACTGGCCCGGTGCGGAAAGCGAGTTTAAGCGCGCGATTCAACTCAGTCCTAGCCACGCCCTCTCTCACGGAATCTATGCCCGGTACCTCGATTCCATGGGGCGCTTTGAAGAAGCCATTCACGAGCACCGGATTGCTCGAGAACTCGATCCCCTCGACTTAGTTCTTATCTACGACCTTGGGGATCACTTCGGGGTTTCGCGCGAATACGACAGGGCGATTGTGGAGTACCGCTTGGTGCTCGGAATGGATCCCAATTTTATCGGTGCGCATCGAGGATTGGCCTTGGCCTATGAAGGCAAAGGGATGGAGAAAGAAAGTATCTCCGAGTGGGAGCAAGAGGCAATGCTTGCTGGAACACCTGAGGTGGCCGAGGGCATAAAGATTGCTTTTGCGCGTGGCGGGTACAAAGGCGCATTGAAGGCCCGGCTGACGTACGACCAACATAGGCGATCTGAAGGCTCTTATGTTTCTTTTTCGCGCTTTGCCCGGACGTACGCCGCATTGGGAGAGAAGGACTTGGCAGTGCAAGCGCTCGAAAAAGCGTTCGCTGAGCGCGAGCCAATGGCCTGGTTGAATGTTGACCCTGAGTGGGACCCAATTCGCGCCGATCCGCGCTTCCAAGACCTCGTGCGTCGCGCCGGGCTTCCGTCGAATTCCGTTTCAGGCGTCCTGCCGCATTAGCTACCCAGCCTCCTTTGAGGCTAGAGCTTCCCTGCAGATTAACCACTTCAACTGGGGCGCGAATCCACCTACATAGAGAAGAGAAGCGCCAAAGCTTTTAGGACACCAGACATGTCGGAAAAGGAGAGGTGCGACCATCGCTTCGAGTCATAAGTCCGGTACGTGGAATTTGGAAGCGCCATTGGCGCTTGCGACCGATTGAGAGCGAATCACGGGCAAACCGGAGAGCGCCGGGATAAACCGGCATGTTGCAGGGGATGCAAGAGCCCTACAGGAAAGGAAGTAGCGAATCCATCCTGACCTCGAGCCTTGCTGGGGACATCGCGAGGTGTCTCTTGAAG
>WNFM01270553.1_pt5 | contig 10169 bp, 8 predicted proteins | sample 5400271 | NCBI WGS metagenome assembly WNFM01 (sample SAMN13153352, study PRJNA577476) | soil metagenome | isolation source: 60 cm saprolite on Douglas fir-dominated hillslope | place: USA:California | collected 2013-09-17
ATCTGTTCTCCCCATAGTTGACCAAGAGTCGCAGCGGGGCTAACTTGTCTCGATGATTGATGCGGTTGAAACGGCGAAGCCGAGCATGGACTGGCTGGAGGTTCGCAAACCCATGCCACCCGCCCGCTTCGATGCGCTTTCCCGCGATGTCCTCGCGCTCAAGAAGAAATTGAACGCGATCATTCTGGCCCACAATTATCAGGTGGCCGAAATTCAGGACGTGGCCGATTACGTGGGTGATTCCCTCGGACTCTCGCAACAGGCGGCCAAAACCAGCGCCGATGTGATCGTCTTCGCCGGGGTCCATTTCATGGCGGAGACGGCCAAAATCCTGAACCCGAACAAAATCGTGGTGCTGCCCGACGCCGCGGCCGGCTGCTCGCTGGAGGAAAGCTGCCCGGCGCCCAAGCTGCAGGCGCTGCAAGCCACCAATTCCAATTTCTATACCGTCACCTACATCAACTGCAGCGCGGCCGTCAAAGCCCTCAGTGATGTGATCTGCACCAGCGGCAACGCGGTGAAAATCGTGAACGCCTCGCCCAAGGACCGCGACCTGTTGTTCGTGCCTGACGAGAACCTCGGCGCCTGGGTGATGGAACAGACGGGCCGGCCCATGACGCTGTGGCAGGGGAATTGTTACGCCCATGTCGAGTTCACTCATGCCAGCATCACGCGGATTCGCGGCGAATTTCCCGACGCGCCGTTGGTCGCCCACCCGGAATGCACCAAAGCCGTGCGAATGCTCGCCGACGAAATCTGTTCCACTGAAAAAATGGTGGATTACTGCAAACGCTCACCGGCCCGGCAAATCATCATCGCCACTGAAGCCGGCATGCTCCATCGGCTCCGGAAAGAGTGCCCCGACAAGGTCTTGATTCCCGCCCCCACAGACAATTGCCGTTGCAACGAGTGCCGGTTCATGAAGATGAATACACTGGAAAAGTTGCACGATTGCATGGCCAGCCTCTCGCCCCAGATCGAGTTGAGCGATGACATCCTCCGCCGCGCCCGCCTGCCCATCGAACGGATGCTGGAGATTTCCGCGCGCCCAACGTAGGCGTTGATCGACCTACAATCGCTCCGGTTCCCGCAGCAGCGCGGCCACTCGGGCTAACAACCGGCCAGCCGCGCCGCCGTCCAGCACGCGATGATCGAAGCTGAGGGTGAGGTTCGCCTCGAAGACGGGCACAAACTGATTCTTTTGGGCGTCCCAATTCGGCACTTGCCGCCCGGCGCCCATCCCGAGCACCAGTGTTTGTTCGGGCAACGGAATCGGTGTCGCCCAGGTCAATCCGAAGGTTCCAAAGTTGGTCACGGTTGCGATGGAGCCGCCGGTGGCATCCGGCGGAAGGCGGCGCTGGCGGGCCAACTCGACCAGTTCGTTGTAGGGGCCGACCAAATCTTTCAAGGAGCGTTTATGAGCGCCGCGGAGCACCGGAACCAACACGCCATCCTCTGCCTCGACTGCAAAACCCACGTCGATGGCCACCGGATGGACGATGTGCTTGCCAATGAGGCGTCCGGCGGTGGCGCTGTTCTCAGCCAGCGCCAGCGCCAGCGCCCGCAACGCGTAGAGGGCCGGACCCGGCTTGGGGTCCGAGGCTTTGCGGTGGGCCAGCATCGGGTCCAACAGCAAGGGCAGAGCGACTGTGGCCAGAGGCCGCGTCCAACTGCGCCGCATGGCGTCCGCCACGGCGATGCGCATGGAGGAAGCGGGGGTTAATTTGCTCTTTTCCAGGTTGGTGATGAATTTCTCGAAGTCCTGGATGGTAACCCGCCCGGCAGCGCCGCTCCCGGCGATGCATGCCAGGTCCGCGGCGTGAAGGCCGAGCTCATTCATGCGCGCCTTCATGCGCGGAGACATGTAACTGGCGCCGCTGGCGTGCGCCGGCACCCGGGATTTTTTCTCGACGGCCGGTTTGCCGGCCTCCCCGCCGGCGCCATTCGGCGATCCGGCGGCGGGAACGTCATTGATCCCGTGGCGGGCGGCCTCAGCCTTGCTGATTTCGAGGTAACCGAGGACGGCGCCAACCGGGTAGCTCTCGTTCAAGTTCACGAGGAACTTCTCGATGCGACCCGGGCCGGGTGAGGTGACATTCATCGTCGCCTTGTTCGTTTCCACTTCGAGGATGTCCTGATCGGCTCCGACCTTGTCGCCGGGCTTGACCAAAAAGCTGATGACAGTTGCCTCGGCGATTGATTCGCCGAGCTGCGGCATGATGATGGGCAGGTGAAGCATGAGTTACAATCTGAGCAAGTTGCGGGCGGCGGCGGCGATGCTCCTGGCGGTGGGCCGATGCACGGCCCAGAGGTTGGGATGATAGGGCACCGGAGTGTCCTTGGCGTTGAGTCGCTGCGGCGGCGCGTCCAGCAGGCCGAACCCTTCGCTGGCCACTCGTGCAATCACCTCCGCCGTGACCCCACCCCAAGGCCAAGCTTCTCCCACGCAAAGCAGCCTTCCCGTGCGCGCCACAGACGCCATGACGGTATCAGTGTCCAAGGGCTTGATGGAGCGAAGGTCCACCACTTCGACCTCCGTGCCTTCGCCCGCCAGTTCTTCGGCCACCGCCAAGGCCTCGTGAACCATGGCGCTATAAGCCACGATCGTCATATCCCGCCCTGCGCGGCTGATGCGCGCTTTGCCGGTCGGCATCGCTTCGGTGGGAAGTTTCTCCGCTTTAAGATGGTAATAGAGGTATTTGTGCTCGCAGAAGATGACCGGGTCGTCAATGGCCACCGCCTCCAACAACATGCTGTAGGCATCCTCGACGGTGGCCGGCGTCATCACCACCAAACCGGGATAATGCGCGTAGAGGGTCTCCATGCTTTGGCTGTGGAACGGCCCGCTGCCTGAAGTACCGCCTGAAGGGAGGCGGATGGTGATTGGGCAGGGAACATTGGTGCGCCAGAAGAGCGTGGCGGCGTGGTTGACGATTTGATTAAAGCCAGGGGTCGAGAAGTCCGCAAATTGCATCTCGATGATGGGCCGCAAGCCTTCGATGGCCGCGCCGATGGCGGCGCCCACGATGGCATCCTCGCTGATGGGCGCATCGATGACTCGTCCCGGGAATTCCTGGGCCAGATTCTTGGTCGCCTTGAAGGCGCCGCCAAAAGAGCCCACATCCTGGCCGTAGATGAAGACCCGCGGGTCTTCGGCCAGCGCGCGCGCCTGGGCTTCCCGGATGGCTTCAAGGTAGGTGATGCTCATTGGTCATTGGTCATTGGGTGGTTCCCCTCCGCCTTCACTCAGATGCTTGGACGCCAAAGCACACCAGTTTTCCTTGTAAGGGTCCGGACCGCCTTCGCGCTGCGCGGTCGTGACTGCATCTTCGATCTTGGCCACCGCCTCGCTGCGCCACTTTTCCAGCAGCTTATCGTCGGCCCACTTCTGGCGGCGGATGTTTTCCTCGGCCACTTTCAGGCAGTCGCGCCCCAACGAAGAAACCTTCAACTTCGGATCCACGTAATTGGCGTCGTCATGTTCGCCGTGGCCGCAGAGGCGGAGCAGCCGGGCCACCACCATTTGCGGACCGCGCCCTCGTCGGGCCTGGCTAATAGCATCCTCCAACACGCGCAAACAAGCGGCCAGATCGGTGCCATCGACCTCGTGGCTCTCGAGTCCGTAACCGTCAGCGCGATCGGCCAGCGAACGGCAGGCGAACTGGCGCGAGGTGGGGGTGGAATAAGCGTATTGGTTGTCGGCCACGACCAGCACCAACGGAAGCTTCTCGATCGCGGCTTGATTGAGCGCCTCATGGAACGCGCCAGTCGAAGTCGCTCCGTCCCCGATGCAAGTCGCGCCGACCGTGCCTGTGATGCCTTTGAATCGCCGGGCCAGCAACGTGCCATTGACCACCGCAATCATCGCTCCCAGATGACTGATCATCGGCAAGTAACCCTCGCGTGGCCGGCCACGGTGGACATTGCCATCCCGCGCCCGCATGGGCCCCTGCGGCGAACCAAGATAGGTGCGGACGGCATCCAGTACAGTCTCCCCGAAGGCCAGCCGGCCAGCCGCATCGCGGATGAGGGGCGCAAAAACGTCACCCTTCCGCAAGGTTTGGCCGACCGAAACGCTCAATGCTTCCTGGCCTCGTCCCAAAAAAACGCCGCCATGAATCTTCCCGCCTCGATAAAGGCTGGCGAGTTTGTCATCCAGCAACCGGGCGAGCAACATCCACCGGAACGCCTGCAAGTACTGGTCGCGAGCGTTAGAGGATGCGGTTGGAGCGTCCGTGCTGACAGCCAATTGAACCATGCAGACGGATTTATGCCGATTTTTGAGCTTGGGCGCAAATGTTTCTTTGCCCTCGGGGCAGCCTCATAGTGGCGCAGCCGTCCCGGCTGCCGCCGCGGGCGTCTCGCCCGCGAACAATCCGGGCGGGCGAGACGCCTGAAGAGGCAGGCGAGACGCTTGCCCCACTAGGCCGAATTGGCCGAATCCTGATTTGCTCAATACCTTAGCAACTGGAGCAGTTCGACGCCATGCCCGGTCAATTCCCAGTTCGAGCCTTTGCGCGTGACCAAGCGGCGGCAGGGGTTCTTCTTTTGCTCAGCCTCGTTGACGGAGAGCAGGTGAAAGGATGTCTTGGCGCTCATCTCCGACGGGGCGCGCGGGGTGACCCGAAACGGCAGCCCGTTGAAGTCCAGGGCGATTTCATAGCCAGCGATGCCTTCCTGGTCGGCTCGCGGGTTCCCTGCGACGAGCAGCGGGTAACTCCTCGCCCATGATAATGAGGAACATCGCACGAGCACGCGACAGAGCTCGGTCTGATGGCGGACGAGGTTCAGCAGGCTGAACTTGTCGCCTTCCGCTCGTTGCGCCAGCAGGACGGCCCTCGGGTCGATCCCGGCAAGGTTATGGCCGTTCCAGTCGCCATGATCGTTTCGTTCGGAGGGCCGCGCAGAGGCGTGCCACCTGGCAAAGCGATCATTAAGCATAAAATCCAGTTCGAAGTGAACATGGGCGCGTTCGCGGGAGATGCCCTGCCGGGTGTTGGCGGTGCGGCCCATGACGGCGATCTGCTCACCGGTCCTGACGGCCTGCCCGGCCTTCAGCCCCGCCCGGACTTCCCGCAAGTGCGCGTAAAGCGAATAGATTTCCAGGCCTTCGATCTGGTGGCGAAGGACAATGTAGTTGCCGTAATCGGAAAGGGCGGGGCGCGTGTTGACGTAAGCCACCGTGCCGTCGGCGGTGGCCAGAACGGGGTCAATGGGTTCGCCATGCGGGTCGCGTTGGAGGCAGCGGATGTCCAGACCCTCATGCATCTGCCAGCCCTCCGTCCGCACGCAACCGAACGTCCCGCTAGTCCAAGTTTTCCCCACCGTGCCGACGAAGAACCTTTCCTCCTGACCGGGCTCGAAGATCGCCCGGTTTGCCGTTGGCAAGTGAAACGGCTGGCCGGCACATAAGTTCAGGGCGTCCGCGAGCAACGTGGTCAGGAGGATTGTGCCGCCGACGAACGATGTGGATCCTGACCCCGCTCCTGCCCTCATTTCGATTCCGGCTCGTTGAAGGTGTTCTGGCTCCGCAGCTTCTTGACGATCTTGTTCAAGCCAAGCGCCAGCTTTTCAGCCTCTTCTCGGGTCGCATCGGGAGTAAATGTCAACACGCCGTCGGACACGCCTTTGGCGATGATCGGGGCGGCCAGCCAGCGGACCGTGTCCAGCTCGGCGAAGACGGCGATGCGTTTGCCTTTGCTGGAAAGGGTGTATTGTTCGAGCAACCAGGAACCCTGGCGATTGAGCTGAATCCTCATCTTGAATCCGCCCAAATCGTCGTCCACGACGCTTGCTCTGGCGAGGTGGGCCTCGTCCACGAAAGCGGCCTTTTGGACGTTAACAGTGAAAGGGGAGAGCTGTCCGACGGTAACGGGGCCGCTCTTGTCTGTGCCATCCGGGTTCACTTCCAGGTGCAGGCGGAGGAGGTTATATCCCTTTTTGGGGGCTTTCTTTTGGCTTTGGTCGGTTTGGCATCCCCAACCCAGGAGTCCTGCCAGCAGCAGCCAGAAAAAGAGGTTGAACCGGGTGAGTCGAATCGTCATAGTGGCCTAAGCAACCGGAACGGGTTGGCAAAGTAAAGACACATTATGGGAACGCAGTACAACAAAGTCGAAAAACGCATCCGCCGAGCCCGCTACCTCAAGCGCAAGAAGGAGGCCGCCAAAACCAAGACCAAACCGAAGGCGTCGCCGGCGCAATGAACGGCTGTTACGGGGTGCCATTCCCCTGCTGTGGTTTGAATTCGGCGGCGCGCTTGCGTGCCTCGGCCATCTGGCTTTTTTCGAGGAACAACTCCATCTCTTGCAACAAGAATCGGGCTTCTTTTTGCCCTTGGCCAGCGGCGAGAATGACCCATTGGCAGGCCGTCACGACGTCGCGAGTCGCCAGTTTGCCATCATAGAGGAGAATACCTAGGCGAAGTTGAGCCTCCGAATTGCCTTGCTTGGCCGAGCGGCTATACCAATGGAGCGCTTCTTCCGCGCCTGCGGGTCCGTTCAACGAGAGAAGGTTGCGGGCATAAACCTGCTGAATTTCGTCGTCTCCCTGTTCCGCCGCTTTGCGCAGCCACTCCATGGCCTCCGGGATCTCAGGCGGTTCTGACTCCAAAAGCAGCTTCGCCAGGCCGAACTGAGCGGCAGCCTCGCCCTTCTGCGCCCGCCGTTTGAGGTCATCGCGGCTGCCAGGTTTTCGCGACTGCGCCTGCGCCAACGCGCCTAGCAATTCGACGCCAAATCGGCTTTGGTGAGATTTAAGACCATAGGAATTGCCCGGATCGAGCCGAGCCGCCGCCTCGGCGTGTTCCCGGGATTTGCCATATTGTTCGAGGTTGTTGTAAACGTGAGACAGTTGCAGATGCACCACGGGGTTGCTTGGACTGAGCAGCAAGGCTTGCTCCAACGCCGCCAGCGCCAACTGCCACCGTCGAGCCGACACCTCGATGGCCGCAGATGCAAGGTAATAGTCCCACCGCGCAGTCTGGTTGGTCCCAAGCCTGGAGAGTTCAGTCTCCGCCTTCTCAGTGAAACCCGCCTCGGCCAATCCGCAGACCCATCGCAGCCCGGTCCAGGCATCATCCGGATCCAATTTCCGCCCGAGGCGCTTGCGGTCAAGATTCGGTGTTTCTCCAGGTTGCATCGCCTGGTGCGCGATGGCCTGGAGATCGTCCAAGACGCGGAATTGCCGGTGGTCAATGATGAAGGCGCCCCATGTGGGGTCCACCAGAAAACTTTGCTCCCCGAGAAAGAGGGTGGCGCAGTCATGGAACGCAGTGCGCCCCTCCTCATCCACGTCGATATGCGCCAGCCAGGCCGCTAACCCCGCGGCTCGCGCCGAAGCGACGAAGAGCTTGGCAAATTCCTGACAAGAGAAGCCGACCTGGGGATCCTGAGAACTCTGCAGCGATTGTTGCGCCGTTCGAATGCCGCCCTCGCCGCTGCCACGGCCACGACGGGTGACTTCACCAAAAAGCAGCACTGCGCGCAAGGCGGGATTGGTCAAACCGCGGGTAAGATTTTTTGAAAACGCGCTAAGCTCAGGCGTGATCTCGACTGGATTGATGGCGAGGGCGCGTTCCTCGGCAGTCAGGCGCTGCTCCAGTTCCTTCGTCAATTCAGCCGGCGTGTAGGAGCGAGGCCGGACTGGGCGCTTCTCCATTGGGATCGCGTTCGTTATGAAAAAACTGGCATCGATCTCGGAAAGGTGCTGAGCCGCGTTTGGGTCAGTTGCAGCGTGGTTTTGCAGCCATCTGATTTGAGTCCCGAATTGCTCCAGCAGCTTGGCCTCGAGGGCCGCTTCGAGGATCGCCAGATGCACGTTGATGCTTTCCCAAGTCGCATCACCAAGCTCTCGGAGCAATCTTTCTCCACCTTCCCCGTCTCCGCAGCGGACTCGCGTCGCAGCCAAGTAGGCAAGAGTCGAGGTTTCGTCCGGCCGGTCGGCATTCGCTTTTTCGAAGATGTCGCGTAATTCCTTCCAGCGGTCTGCGTCGTGCAGCATCTGAAAGAAACCCTCGACGGCCGTTGGGCAACCGGGGTGAACGCGGAAACATTCATTCAGTTCTCGCTCAGCCTCCGCTTTTCTCTCCGCGCGGTGGGCAAAGTTGGCCAACATGAAGTGAGGAAAGCACCAATCTGGAGCACTATTGGTTAATTTTCGATACTCCACCTCCGACTCAGAAATCCGCTCCGTGCGCATCAGCAGTTCTGCCAGGCTGGCCTGGGCCGCGAGAAATTGCGGCTGCTCAGTCACAAGCTTCCGCAGGATTTTCTCCCGTTCCGATGGCGGTCCATTTGTTCTCTCCAGGCTGATTACCTGCGCGAATTTGTCCCACGCGGAGTTGGAGCCGGTGCCGCGCCGCCGCCATTTGTCTGGCATATCCGGCGGCACTTTAGCCCCCAGTCTTTCAGCCAACTCCAAGGGGGCGCGGATCAGCAAATCGCTCAGAGCAGCGTCTTTTAGCTCCAGAGTCGCGAGCTGATTGGTCGCACGCCGCTGCCATATCCAAAACCGGAGCGTCCATTCCCCACCGGGGCGCGAGTACTCTCCCCAAAGGATCGCATCCACCTCGAGTTGACTGGCGACCTGAGACGCCAATTTGGCATCGCCCGGCTGGCCCGGCGCCCACCCCGCGTTGGTGAGCGCGCTACGGACGTCGCTCCAGCCACGCACATGCACTCGTTGCGCCCAGGCAAGTCGGCCTGCCAGCAGATCGTCAAAACCATCGCTCCAGTGCTCCAGGGACCCATCGCCAGTCGCGTTTTTGAAAGGGAGGACCGCGACTACTAGCCGAGGCGCACGATTCGAAGGCGCGGGCTGGGCGGCCTCCAGGGAGATCGTCTGCGCCCGCGGGAGCACGAACGAGACGAGGGCGAGGCCTATGAGGAGCGTGGCGTGCGCGCGCGTCTTCATGCGGGGTGAGTGAGTCTGGAAACCTAACGAACTAAATAAATAGGATATGTTGCGGCCTATTTCTGTCCATAAGCCAAAGATTAAACTTGAAGCCCGCACCTTGTAAAGCCCAAAAGTCAGATTAGCTCGACGATATTCGTTGTGTTTGGATAGCTTCCCGCCCATCGCGTGAGCTACATCCGCCAGATCATAGACTAACTTCCCGATACAGCAGTGACAGGCGGGATGTTCTTGCATCTGAATTCTAAACGGGTTCATCTGCTGGCGCATGGGAAGCTCGCAGAGTTCATATCAATATGAGGTGGCGATTCTCGGCGGGGGCAGCGCCGGGTATGCGGCGGCCCGCACCGCCGCCCGCGCGGGCTTGCGCACGGTGGTGATCGAGGGAGGGGAGGAAGTCGGCGGTCTGTGCATCTTGCGCGGGTGCATGCCCACCAAGGCGTTGCTCTACGCGGCCGAAGTCCTGTGCCTGGCGCGACAGGCCGGGTGCTGGGGCGTCCGGACGAAAGAGGTGGGGTTCGACTTCGCCAAGGTCATGGGGCGCAAGAACGCGCTGATCAAAGAATTCGCGGACGACCGGCGGCGACAGTTGGCCGATGGCAGATTTGATTTCATCCGCGTCCAGGCCAGATTTACGAACCCACACACGCTGGCACTGAACACCGGCCAGGTCCTGACGGCCAAGAGTTTCGTTATTTGCACCGGTTCGATGGTTGCCCAGGCTCCGCTGACGTCGCTGACTGAGACGGGCTACCTGGATAGCGATGGCGCGCTCGCCATGGATCGGCTCCCGCGATCAATCATCGTGTTAGGAGGCGGTGCGGTGGCGGTGGAGTTTGCGCAGTTCTTTGCCCGGTTTGGAGTCAAAGTCACTCTAGTGCAACGCAGCGCGCATGTCTTGACCCAGTTGGATACGGATGCCGCCTGCGAAATCGAGAAGGTGTTTCGGCGTGACGGAATGGATGTATTTACCGACACGCGGCTGATCGGCGCCCAACGCCGGGAGGCAAGCAAAACTCAAAAATCGGTGATGTTCGAGCATCAAGGCCGGAAGTTGGAGGTGGCCGCAGAGGAGATATTTTTCGCTCTTGGAAGAAGCCCGAACACCGGTTCGCTGGGGCTGGAGAAGGCGGGGGTGAAGATGGACAAGGGCCGCATCATGGCCAATGACCGGATGCAAACGAGCGCGCCGCATATCTACACGGCGGGCGATTGCACAGGCCCGCACGAGATCGTCCATATCGCCGTCCAGCAAGGGG
>WNFM01340343.1_pt4 | contig 10169 bp, 14 predicted proteins | sample 5400271 | NCBI WGS metagenome assembly WNFM01 (sample SAMN13153352, study PRJNA577476) | soil metagenome | isolation source: 60 cm saprolite on Douglas fir-dominated hillslope | place: USA:California | collected 2013-09-17
ATCCGGACGCCAGCTAGTTCCGGCGGACACCCGGCAAGTCGCTCGGCATCATGTCGTTCAGCCGAGAAGCCCCTGGCTTTAGCCATGGGGAGTGTCACCTGCTTACCGCTCTGCTCGTCCTGCATAGCCATGCCCTCATATCGGTGTATTTGACTTCGCCGCGGACAATGCCCAACCTGGTGTGATGAGGCCAGTGTAGACGAAGGGCATGCGCTGGGCAGCAAAGGGGAAGGCCAGCGTGGCCATCAAATGTCGCGCATGCGCCATGAATGCACGATTGCCACACAATAAAATGAGTGGTGAGGTAGCGCTTCTCCCCCTGGAGAAGAAGCCAGTTGCGACTAGGTTGACCGATTTGTGGACGACGCTACCCGTTTGATGATGGCACGCATGTTCACCCACGCATGTTCAGCATCGAAGTTCGCGACCGGGTGCGCGATCGGTTTACTAGTGCCTACATCCGCGCCAGGGCGTGAAGAAATGCCGCGTGCCGGCGGGGATGGTGCTCTTGTACCGGGGCAGGTCCGGCCAGCAGCACAAGCCGCCACGGGGACGGTGCGGCCAGGCGTACGCCACACAGCGGCACGGCGTCACGTCACCGACTGACCGCCGCTCGTTCCACCGCTCCTCGAAACTCTTCATCCAGCCCAGTTGCGGCCCACGGTGTCCCTGCCCGGCGTGCTGGCCGCACAGGCGTAGGCAGCCGCTGGCGAAATACGCTTCGGGATCGGGAGGGTGCCACATCGCCCAGCCACGGCACGGCTGCCCGTCCTTGCGCGTGCCCTGGCACTGGCGGAGCGCCCGCGCGCGTTCGTTGTAGGCCATCAGAAACCCTCCCGTTTTGCGCCGCAAACGTGCCCACGCTGAGTGTAGAAACTCCGGATTACTCTACCGCTAGGCGTCGCGCATCTGCTGCTCTATGCGTGTCAGGCGAGCAGATAGCCGCTTGTGCGCCCTGTCGATCTCGTCCCAGTCCTCGTCCTCATCAGACGCGCCGTCCTCCCCGTCCGCAGCGCTGGCGAGCGCGGCAATGTTCGCAATCAGCTCTTCCAGCGCGCGACAGGCATCGGCGCGAGTTATGCGCGCCATCTTGCCGCCCCGGACCAGCGCGCCTGCTCCTGTTGCTGCGCCGCCACCCGGCGCTCGATCTCGCGCAGGCGTTCTTCATGCTCGCCCGCCTGGAACACCTTCACAACGGCCAGCGCGACCGTCGCGAGCGCTGCGGCGTCGCGTGCGGTCCGCTTCTCGCCGCTGGCCGCATACAGCTCGTCAAAGACGCTTTCCAGCTTTGCCACCATCGGCGCGAGCCGCGAGGGCAAGAGCTTCGCCGCCCTATTTGCGCTGCGCGAGGCAGTGCCGCCCTGTGCGCGCCAGCGATTCGCCTCGGGCGCATGGGCCATGCACAGGCCCGTATGCATGGCAAGCGCCTGGCAGGGCTGGCCGTCTTTCCGTAGCGCAGCGCACCGCTGCCGCTTTTCTGCTGTGTCGCTAGTATCGCTCATAAGCTGCGCTCCACTCGCACATGCTCCGTATCATGCAGGTGTATAGTCAACTCGCCTCCTCAGGTTACGTCGTCGGCGGGCGCGGATGCGTAGAGCAGGCCCCGCACATGCTCGGCGCTCACCCGCGCCGCGGCGTGCGCGTCTGTTTGCACCTCAGTAATGTCGTCGTGGGCGAGCGCTCGATCCTGCATGATCGTCGCCTCATCCTCGAATGGCACGTCCGCCTGCGCGACGTGTGGAAGATGGTCCATGGTCTCGGTCCTTTCCCTTCCTATCCCCTGATCGCCACACTACTGCTGCGCACTGTTGCACGGTGTGTCGTCTTGAGCGGAGGTCGCGGCACTGGCTGCGGTCACTGTATCGCACGGGCTGCTCGACTGTGCTCCGACACGACGGTCCGAGCGCGTCTCCTGTGATGCGGCACCGCATCGGACTATGACATACTGTCGGTGACGCACCGCAGCGCCTCCGTCCGGTAGCGTCGCCGGTGCCATTTCAGCGTCTCTCGCCTCACGGCAGACAGGCCGGTGATACGAAATGGATCCGCAGTGGCCGCCACCCGATGACCCAGGCGGCTGGCGCGCGCTGTGGGATCGTGCAATGAGCGCACAGCCGCCTCGCATGGCGCCCGGTCCGATCCCCGATTTCTGGTCAGGGAGTTGTACCTTCCTCATCCTCCTCCTCATCAGCTTCCTGATCGTCCTGACGCTGCTCCTCGCCGCTGTGCTCTACATCCGGTAGCAGCCTGCCACCGCTCAACTCCCTTCCGTCTGACGCGGCCATCCTACCGATGCGCCTGCACCCAGCAGACGGTATACTCGTACCAGGGATTCCCTCTGACGCGCGCGGGGCTGCGGTGGGACAGGGAAGGCAGGCGCTGCAATGAAAGGCTGGATGATCGGCGTGGGGAGTATCGCGGCGGTCAACGCGTGCGTCGCGGTCAACGCGTTCGCGGCAATCGTCCTCATGTGGACGCTCTGGAACATGCAGCACGAAGAGGCTCCCGCCTCCGCCGAGCCGGGAGCGAACTGGAAGGGCAGTGGTAGCGTCGTCAGCATGCGGGGTATTCCTCCCACAGACGCCCGTCCAACTCGCGCCCCCGCCCTGGCTTCGCGCCACTAGATTGCTTGAAGAAGAACGCGACACCCGCCACCTGGCACTGTTCGCGGATGCTGCGCGCCCAATGGAGGTCCATGGGGCGATAGTGCTCTTCGGACTCGCCGCCAACGATGACCCAATCCAGCCGGCGCTCGCCGTCCGCGGTCAGGTAGCCGCGCAAGTCCACATCACCGAGCAGCGGCTCACACGAGAGGAAGCGCACCGCCGCCGACGTGTCGAGTAGCAACGGGATACGCTCATCAGCCGCGGCCTGATGCTCCACGCTCGTGCCGAGCCAGACATTGGGCAGAAGCGGCAACAGGTCCCGGCACAGCCGCGCCATACGCTCGGGGCGCTTCGTCAGGCCTTGCAGGTGCGTGACTTCGGCGACGGCATAGGCGGGGTAGCCGCGTTTCGCCAGCGTGAGTTTGAGCGTGAGTTCCGCGGCTCAGTTATGGGCGTACACCAGGTAATCCCGTGGATCATGAGGCAGGAGCACGCCGGGGGACCGCCAAGCTGGTGGCTCTCTGGCGTGGCGCTCGACGAGGGGGACTTCGAGCAGCATGAGGACGGCACGATCAGTACTCACAAGCACTTCCATGTCCAGTGGAAGCGCGACGGTCTCCCTGCGGGGCCGCAGACTTCACACGAGCAGCCGAGTCTGAGTCGGCGCGAGTTATTGTATTGGCACTACTTCCTAAGTAGTGGCGGCCGCCACCAGCAGCCGCCAGCAGTGAGCAAGGTCATTGTTCGCGCGGGGACCACGCTTGATCGCTTGCGCCGACTGTCCCTTGCGCTCGCCGAAAACTACCAATGGGATCCAGCGCAGGCGACGACGTTCGTCCTCACTGGCCTCGTCCCGTATAGCCAGACATGGGCGGAGCGACTGCCAGGCGCCCTTGTGCGCGGTAGGAGGCCGCGGGAAATCTCTCCGAAGTTCTCGAACTTGCGCTCTTTACCGCGGAGCGCGAGGGCGAGCCACTGGCTGTCCGCATGACCACATGGAACGCCCAGCATACCGAGTGGGCGTATGCCCAGGTCACGAACTTTGGGCGCGACAGTCGCGAGGCAGTACGCCGGCTGGAGGAGCGCATGGGCATCGAGTCAGACTCCACAGATGGGGGGCGGTAAGCATGGGCAGCAAGCGGGGCAATGCCGAGGGAACGATCCGCCGGCGCACGACCGATGGCCGCTGGGAGGCACGTCTCACACTCACCGATGGCCGGCGCAAGTCGTTCTATGGCGACACGCGGGCAGAGGTCGCCAGACGCCTCTCAGAGGCGCTGCGTGACCAGGGAAGGGGCCTGCCTGTCGTCCCTGAGCGCCAGACGCTCGGCCAGTACCTCCAGACGTGGATCGAGGGAATGAAAGGGCAGATTCGCGCCAGCTCCTATCGTCGCTACGGCGACCATGTCCGTATCCACCTCGTACCCGGTCTCGGGCGGATCGCGCTGGCGCGGCTCAGCCCGCAACACGTGCAACTGTTCTACGCGCGCATGCTAGCTGACGGCCTGTCGTCTACCACAGTCCACCATCTGCACGGCGTGCTCCATCGCGCGCTGGAAGATGCCGAGCGTATGGGCCCCGTGCAGCGCAATGTGAGCGAGCAGGTGCGGCCGCCCCGTCGCAGCACGGCAGAGATGCAGACGCTCTCTGAGGCCGAAGCACAGCAGTTCCTTGAGGCCGTCGCTGATGATCGTTTCGCTGCGCTCTACGTGCTCGCGCTCACCACGGGCATGCGCGAAGGCGAATTGCTGGCGCTGCGCTGGCAGGACGTAGATCTGGAGCGCGCGGCGCTCTCCGTACGCCTGAACGTCCAGGAGACACCGGGCGGCTACGTCCTGGCCGAGCCGAAGACCGCGTACTCTCGCCGCAGCATCGCGCTCAGCGCGACGGCCGTCGCCGCACTTCGTGAGCACCGGGTGCGCCAGCATGAAGAGCGCCTTCAGTTGGGGCCGGCGTGGGACGCATCGGTGGATCTGATCTTCCCCAACACCATTGGCGGGATCATGTTTCGGCACAACCTGGTGAGGCGCTCGTTCAAGCGCCACCTCACGCGGGCAGGGCTGCCCGAGAGCATTCGCTTCCACGATCTACGGCATACGGCCGCCACGCACCTGCTCTCGCGGGGCGTGCATCCCAAAGTAGTGAGCGAGATGTTGGGCCACGCGGACATCGCGATTACGCTACGCGTCTATGCGCACGTGACGCCCCACATGCAGCAGGCAGCGGCAGATGTTATGGACCGCATCTACGGTACCCGACCAGCGTAAGCACAGCGCGTTGGGGTCACTTTCGGGGTCAAAACGACACAGCGTAGCGCCCAGGAGGCTTAAATCCTGGGCGCTTCTGGTGAGGATACGGGAGCATGCCGCTCCCGGCTCGCTTCTGGGGTCGGTCGTCACGTTCCCCCTGTGTGGCTAGTCGACCACCAGGCCGAACGGCTTGGCTCCCGCCGGTTCCGTGAAGGGCGAGGCGGAGAGCTCCGTCAGGCTACCACCGTTCACGGCAAAGACGCTCACCGTATCCAGCCCGCTGTCGACGACGTAGAGAAAATCCCCGCTCGGAGCCAGGCGCGCGTCGAACGGGCGTAGGCCCGCCGGGTGAGCGAACGGCGTGCTGCCAAGCAACGTCAGTGAGCCATCATCCGCGATGGCGTAGCGCGAGATGGACGGCGTGCCAGTATTGACCGTGAAGAGGTACTGCCCGTCGTGCGAGATCTCAACCCAGCAAGGCGCCGTCTGCTGATCCGCGAAGGGCGAGCCGAGGATAGACGTGAGCCCTCCATCCCCAGCTACATTGAAGGCTGAGATGCTCCCATTGCTGGCACCGCCATGCGCATTCGAGACGAAGAGCTGGCTGGAGTTGGTGGGGCGGAACTCACTGCCGAAAGGGCCAGCCCCTTGCGCGGCGACTGGAGAGCCGGCGGCGGGCGTCAGCCGTCCGTCGGCGCCGACCAGAAAGCTATCGATACGGAAGGTGCTCGGGTCGGTGGTGCCGACCTCGGTGCCGACGAGATGGGCGCCATCCGGACTGAAGAACACGTCACCGGGATTCGCGGTGGCCGGTAGCGCCACAGTGGAGCCGGCGAGCGGCGTAAGATGGCCGCCGGAGTTGAGCGTGAAGCCGGTGTAGTTGCTGCCCGACGTCCCGTCGCCCTCGTTGGCGACGTACACCAGATTGCCGTGTACGGCGATGCTGATTGGCTCGATGCCGCCCGACGAGACAGGCCCTCCGCCTACAGCGCGCAGCTCGCCATCGGGACCGATGCGCAGCACGGAAATCTGGTTGCTGCCAGCATCGGCGGCGATCAGATAGTTGCCGTCGCCGGTGATCTGGAGCGCGCCCTGCGAGCCGATGTTCTGGCCGGTTCCCGCGCCCCCAGCGGCGAACGGCGAACCATGCATGGGCACGAGCGCGCCATTGGCGAGCCGATTGAACGCGCCGATCGTGTTCGTGCCGGCGGTGTTGTCGTTCACGTAGACATGCCCCACCACGCTCGGCGCGGCCACCAAGTTGTGAGTCCCAACGAACGATGCCGCGACGGCGAGCGCCAACACGCCAAGTGCGGCAGCGACACGTGTGAGCAGATGCATTTCTTTCTGCCCTCTTCCCTTTCTTATGATCGACCAGCACACTTCTGCTGGCCAGCTGGCGTCTGCGGTGTCTTCGTCAAATGAAGGCTCTCCGCTTTCACCTGTAACTGAGATATCAACAAACTCTTACCTGGCAGTTGCAGGCATTAACTTCGTCTTACGGAGTTGCGGAATATTACAAACGAGCCATCGGAAGGTGCTCGGCACGCATGGCTCGGCGCGGGGATCGCCTACCACGCTCAGAGGACTGGGAGGAAATGGGAGGCGCATGGCCACGATCCGCTCGCGCCTGGTGGCTGACGCAGCCCGTTGCTGTGCTGATGCTGTACGGTACTGGCCTGCTCGGCGTTCGCTGCGTGCTCCTGCGAGAATGGGGACGCTGAGACGCAAAGAGGCCGGGAGAAGGCATCCCTGCCTCGCCCGGCCCTAAAGTGGCTCGTGTGGCTACTGTGCGTCAGGAATCAGTCGCAGTAATCAGTTGCCACCATTGCGCTCGCCAGTGATGGGATCGAGGAACAGCTTGTTCGCGTGGCCATGGCTGGAGAAATCGAACAGATTGTCCAGCGGTCCCGCCACCGCATCGAACGACTGGTCGCCGACGCGGCCGAGGCTCCAGTTGTCCTCGACGAAACGCAGAATCGAGCTCTGGTCGGTGACGCTGTGATCCACGAAGTTGACGCGCGCGTAGCGCGAGATCACCATCAGCGGCAGCCGTGGGCCATAGCCGCAGCGATCCAGATAGGCGCCCGCCTTCGCCGTGCCGCAGAGGCCTGGGCCGGTGAGCGCGTCGTTGGCATCACTGGAATGGCTGATGATCGGGCTCATCTGGTGATCGTACCAGCCATCGGAGTCGTCGTAGGCGATCACGACCGCCGTGCTCTCCCAATCGGGTGTGTGCTCGAGCCGGTTGATGGTGTCGACGACAAAATGCTGCTCGTCGAGCGGGTCAGAGTAGCCGGCATGCCCGTCCTGATAGGCCGCTGCCTTCAGGAAGCTCACCGCCGGCATGTTGCCCGCGTTCACCGCGTCCCAGAAATTCGATAGATCGTACTGATGTTTTGCCTGGTCGGTCTGGCCGATCATTGCCGTCGAGGTCGGCGGCAGGTGATGCTGGTTGGCGGTGGACGTGTAGTACTGGAACGGCTCGTGGTGCGGGATGTAGTCCGTTACCGTCGCGCCGGCAATGTTCTGGTGGCTCGCGTTGCAGATGGCCTGACCGGTGGGCGTGGTGCCGGTGGGCGCAAAGCCACCCTGGAACCAGCCCCAGCTGATGCCCTTGTCGTTGAGCAGATCGCCCACGTTCGTCCCGCTCATCTGTATCTTCGTGCCGGAGGCTGGGGAGCAGTCGTCCAGCACTGGGCGCGGGTCGCCGATAACGGTGCCGTTCGCGACGTTGCCTGGCACGGTGGCGGGGGTGGCACCATGGGTCTGGCCGGAAATGAGATTGAGCGCGCCCGGCGACGAGGGACCGAACTGCGTATTGTAGGAGTTGTCGCTCAGCGCGAAGTTCTGCGCGTAGTTCCACATCCCAGTGACGGTGTTGCCGTCGTAATAGTTCATCACGATGGACTTGTCCGTGCAGCCGCCGCCACTGACGAACTCGACGAACTTATCCATCAGGCCGTTATCATTCTCCGCCAGAAGACCCCGGACTTCAGTCCTGGGGATGAATGGCGCTCTGGCTCGCTGTGTGCTAGACTGCCCTCATACCGCAGGGCCTGCGGGAATCTACGCCTGTGGAGCGGACTCGACAACCAAGAGTCCAACGAACGTGTAAGCCGGTCACAGCGTCTCCCCTTCGGGTGAGCATGTCTGGTCCGCAGTGTTCGGCCCGGGAATCCCCTGCCTTTAGGCATGGGGAGAGGTCAACGAACGACTTCTGCTCGTCGGTGTACCCGTGATCCTGGTCGCAGGTGACGGCCTGCGAGCGATCGAGCCGCTGCGGATTCGCCGCGTTGGGGTTATTGGTAAGCAACGCTCCTGTCAGCCCGTTGACTGAAGGCGTGCCAGGCGCCGCCTCGAATCTCGGCTCGCCAGCCGGATTCGCCGCGACCGGATAGGTGCCGAAGTAGTGGTCGAACGAGACATTCTCCTGGAAGATGACCACCAGATGCTTGATTGGAGTGGTAGTGGCGTAGCCTGAGGCTGCCGAGGCCGCCGAGACACCTTGGCCGCGCAGCGATAGACCCAGCAGGCCAACTACTAGCACCGCCGTCGCGAGCACTGACACCGCAATGGCTGTCGTGCGCCGAGACCTCATAGTTGCTCCCTTTCATCCTCATCTGCCCACGAACGCTCAGGGGGGGCAGATCCGTTGCCGGCCAGCCCCCAATGGTTCACAGTAGTCGGGCAGGGTTAAAGGAAAGGTCGAGTAAGGTTAAAGGCAGGTCAGAGGGTGTGCAAGGAGGCTTCACGTCTGGTGTTACGTCAAACAACCGAGATGGAGATGCATGCCGGTGCGATCTTGAATCGCCAGCTAGAGCAGCCGATCCCGTCAGTGCATCACCCGTCTCGACGACACCCTCTCGTTCGGACGTGCCGACCCTTGCCGGGTATGACAAAGCCAGCGGAGCCGCTTCCTACGGCTCCGCTGGCGCTATCGGCAACGCTTCCGTTCAGCGCGGCGCTCGCGTCGTGTCAATATCTGCGCCGGCTGATGAAAGCTGCCCCGTGCCGCCTCAGTTACCGCCGTTCCTAAAGAGCGGGGTCATCGGCTGAATGTTACCGGTCGCTGGGCAGCTATTCTGCAGGCATCCCAGGTGGAACGCGTCCTCGATGGTGAGCATCAGCGCGTAGTGGTTCGTTGGCCTGCTGTACGTCACGCCGCGTGGTCCATGGTTGGCGATCACGATCGTTGGCACCTGGCCACCGTCGGACGCGATACCAGGGGAGCCGTTCGTCGGGCTGAAGTCGTTCTCATCCCAGGTGACGACGATGGCGTTGTTGCCTTCTTGCCACGTCTTCGAGCTCATGATCGCCTGAACCGTTGCAGACACGTACTGATCACCTGCGGCAATCAGCGTGGCGTCGTTGGGGCAGCTCGTTGTCCCATGCATGTCGTGGCACTGGTCAGGCACGATGTACGCGAGGTTCGGCACGGTACCGTTGGCCAGGTCGGTGGCGAGCTGTGTGTCAGGGACCATCTTGTTGAGCTCGGCCTGCTGCGCCGCGTTCGGCGTGAAGTTGTCCGGGAACTCACCATCTGCTGACGTCGTAGGAACTGGACCATAGAAGGACAGGTAGTTCACGAACGGGTTGTGCTTTGAGGCATAGAGCTTGTCCTGCGCCCCAGGCACCGCCCCAGCGGGATAGTTATTCCCCGTGAAACCGACCGAAGGCAGGCTCTGCTGATAGGTCTTCCAGCTCAGGCCGGCATTCTCAAGCTGGCTGCCAAGGTTCGGTGCGGACACTTGATGTGTCCAGTAGGGGGTGTCGTCCTGAATGCCATAGAAGCTACCGGCTGTCGATGCCACATAGTTCGGCTCGCTCGGGTGCGTCACCCCCCAGTAAGTGGTCGCGAGTCCGTAGGTGGTTGCCCGCGCGTTCATGTGGGGCGCGCCCGCGTTGCCAATAATCTCGTCGTACGAGTGGTTCTCCATCATGATGTAGAAGATGTGGCTATACGCTGGCACACCAGTCCCGGCGTGGGAAGGCGCCTCAGCCCGCGCAAATCCCCCTCCGATGCTCATCGTCACGATGCCGGCGACGACGAGGCCAACGGCCACGATGCCCAACCGCTTGTTGCGCATGCGCTACGTCTCCTTAGAAGTAACAGACTTCTGCCCTCAGACGCTACCCATTTGCTGACACTCCGCTGGGGCTAAAGCCCAGCGGGTTCTCGGTTCATTCCCGCAGGCACCCCCGCGAGTCCCCGAAGGCGCTGTCCGCGCCATTGGATATTCCTGGCCGCGTTCTCATCGCGGTCCATGACCAGGCCGCAGGTGGTGCAGACGTGGGTCCGCACGGAGAGTGA
>WNFM01350661.1_pt1 | contig 10167 bp, 8 predicted proteins | sample 5400271 | NCBI WGS metagenome assembly WNFM01 (sample SAMN13153352, study PRJNA577476) | soil metagenome | isolation source: 60 cm saprolite on Douglas fir-dominated hillslope | place: USA:California | collected 2013-09-17
GGCAACTTTCGCGCTGTGAATGATGTTCTTGCTGGGCATGCAGGCAATGTTTTGGCATGACCCGCCGACGTACTTTCGTTCGATCACCGCGACACGCTGTCCTTGCCCGGCAAAAGTCCATGCCGCGATTGTTCCTCCGGTACCGCCGCCAAGAATGACCAGGTCGTATTCCTCGGGATTCGCTTTCCACCGTGGCTCGTTTGCGGTAGCGTTTTGCATCGTGCTCATATACTTTCCTTTCTCGAATGCCGAAGCATTCGTTCTCTAGCAACAGCCTTGCGCCTGCCTCTCTGGAGTTATGCGCGGCTGACTACTCGGCCGCGCGCATGCGGACCGACGTTAGCGACTCGCCAAGTGACCATATGGCTGCTCCCAGCAACACTAGGTCCTTCAGCAGAAACTGCCCAGGCATTGCCGAAAGCGCAGGAAAACCACCGAGACTCGGTTCCCATCCCGGAGTCGAAAACAAGAACGAGAGCGTGGTCAGAAACATCACCACCGCCAGGGCGCTGCCTACCGTTGATGTCTTCGGCGACCACGGCCGAAGAGCAATCAAGATGGCGATGGCAACTTCAACAACTCCCAGTCCTGCCGAAAACTGCCGTACGCTCAGAAAGTGGTACATCCACCCCATCAATGGGCTGTGCGCCACAAGCGGTTGGATCCCGTTCGCCTCATATCCTGTGAACTTCATCAAGCCGATCCATCCGACCACCAGCACCAGCCCGTAACGCAGCACTCGCGACCCGAGAACCGCTATGGCCATGCCTTTGTTGGCCAGAGCACTGCTTGCTCCTGAATGTGTAATGGTTTTGTCGATTCTTTGGTGATTTGTCTGCGGACCGAGTGAGAGATTTTGCCCTAGCTCGCCCACACCTTGTGTTCCTTTCATTGTTCACCTCCTACAAGCAAATCTACTTACGAAACGCCGTGTTTCCCGCCTCTGCGAACGGAATAAGTCACTTGCTCTCGCCTGCCAAGGCGTGGTCAAGCGGCGTTGGGGAAATGTGGTCGAGGTAGTTGCTGATCGTCTTCAGCGCGATACCCAGCAGAAGCTCCATCACCTGTTCCTTTTTATAACCTGCGGCGAGGAACTTCTGAATGGTCTTCTCTTCCGCATAGCCGCGTTCGCGCACAAGTTCTTTCACCAAGTTCACGAGGGCATTGAGCTTGGCATCTGGAACCGGCGTATTGTTCTGAACCGCTGCAATGACTTCAGCGGGGGTACGGAGAAGGGTCTTCGCTATTTGTGAATGTGCAGCTGCGCAGTAATTGCAATTGTTCTCTACACTCGCAGCCAGCAGAATGATCTGCCTTTCTCTTGGTGTGAAGGAGCCCTTCTCGAACACGGCGCCCAACGCGAGATACCCTTCCAGGACTGTCGCGTTATTCGCAAACATGGCCATCAGATTGGGGATGAAGCCGAGTGACTTCTGAACTTTTTCCAGCATCGGCCTGGAAGCTTCCGGCGCGGTTGCAACGGTCAATGGTGCGAAGAGTGTATCCGTGGTAGTGCTTATGTTGCCCATGGTGTTTTCCTTTCTGGGTCAGCGAGTCGCGGTCGCTGAACAAAACGATCAGATGTTTCGCGAGCTGAGAGGAGAAGATTAACCAGCTTCAAATCTCCGTAACCATTGAATCCTCTCGCTCTCATCGCTCGCATAGATTGTTCTTTTTTTCCTGTCGTTCTTCCGCTGAACGAAAAGTTCTCATTACGCGAGATCTCTGTAGCCAGCCTGTCATTCATCCCATTGCCGCGCTGGCATAACCAGGTATAGCTCGGTGCGATGGGGCAAATGCGCCACGTAGGGCATTCCGTTCGATGGATCACGATTGAATCCCTGAAAATCGTCTTGACGGGGACTGACAATCATCAGGTGCGGGCCAACGTGGAACTCATGGCCCGAGGAACCATCTTTCGACTGCCAGGCGCCAAAATACATGTACGAGATGCCGATGCGATCAATGTGCGGCGTGCGGCCGGCAAGGCTGTCCTGCATCCACCGCAGGAATATCGGGTCGAAGCACCCTGGCTCATCGTGCGGATAACCAGGAATAGCCGGAAGACAGGTCCATTCGTTCGATCCTTTGCGAAGTAGCCGGTATTCACCTCCAGGCGCCGAGGGCCAATCGAGCACAGTCGCGTCCTTGGTGATGAATGCGGGACCGGCGCGCAGTGCGTCCGCGATCTTCTCCGCGTCAGTCACCGGCAATCGATCTGACGACTGAGCGAAGGCGGTGACTGCCGTCAAAAGAACACTTGTGAGTAGATTCATCCAAACGTTAGTACGGATCATGTGTTTCTCCTTCTTCGTCTTTCTACGTTTTCTTAGATACTCGGGCGTGCTATCCGGCGTCCGCCCCCGAGAGCTCCAGGTCGCCAGCGGAATTCCCCGAAGAAAGCGCCGGCTGCTCACTTCCGCTTCCCGGGGTTGCGTTTTGATTTGAACTTTCGTACCCAGGACGAAGAGGCGGCCGGTCTCTGGCGGCAAACCCAACCAGCACGCTGTGAGAACACGCAGAATATGCCCATGGGCGAACAGGAGCGCGTCACCCGAACTGGCAACCGCGCGATCAATTACGTTTTGAGCCCTCGCGGCAACCTGCTCGATGCACTCGCCGCCGATTACGCCATCCCTCCACAGGGACCAACCGGGCCGTGCGATTTGAATTTCTGGAGTTGTGCGCCCCTCATATTCTCCGTAATCCCATTCCCGCAGGTTTGCGTCGATGATCGCTCTCTCGCCATATCCCGCGAGTCGGCAAGTTTCGCGGGCTCGCTCCAACGGACTGGTTAACACTAGGGCAAAGCCGCGGCCGTTGAGGAATCCGGCAATCTGTCGTGCGTGGAATTTCCCCTCGAGCGTCAATGGCAGATCCGTTCGTCCGGTGTGTTGGCCTGTGGTGCTCCATTCGGTTTCTCCGTGGCGGACAAGCCACAATTGCATCGGCTTGGTGGGTTTGTGTTTGGCATCCAAAATGGTCGGAGAGCTCATCGGTTCACCCGTCGATTAACTCGGCCCGTCATCGTGGATTATGTTGGAGCTGGGCCGTCGCCAGTTGAAGTGACGATTGGGTAGAGTGTGCCACCCTCAGTACATCCTGCCGCAGCAAATAGACGGATACGGCTAGAAGAACCAGATCTTTCATCAGGAAAGCAACGGTTTCGGTCATCGCGGGGAATCCGCCGGCAGACGAGGCCCAGCCATTTGGCATAAAGGGAATGATCGTGATGGTTGAGATGAACGAGAAAATGCCGCCGAGCGCGCCAAGGATTCCCAATTTCTTGTTCCAAAATCCTGCGCACAACAGTGCGCCGAAAAACCATTCTGCAACCCCCAAAAACCAACAGGCTCCCCGAATGCCAAAAACAGGGTACATCCAGGAAATCAGCGGGCCATTGCTGATGTACGGAATTAATGCCTGGGCCTCATAGTCGAACCATTTCTGATACCCAAAAAACGCGAAAATGATCACCATCGAGGCGCGAATGAAGTGGTAATCAAGATCCTCCCTGAGGATGCCGACCTTCATCAAAATATTTGTCACGAAATTCATCTATTTGCTCCTTTGTTGACCAACAAACTTAGTGTTTGAACCATGGTGCGCGGAGGCCGTCTCCACAATCAGGCCGGTGTGTCGCGACGCGGGACAAATCAGCAACCTGCATTCCAAACTGTTATCAGTCTGAAAGTTCCACTCTCAAAGCCACAAACACGATGGGAACACCGTGTTTCGCGAAGGGACTCCTCAGGGGCCGTACGGGTTCGTCGCGAAGTCACTTCCACCAATCACGGGACATGCAGCAAATTCTCGAAACGTCTCGTGCCCCGTTAGCAACGCATTCGGATTCTTCCTTTTCAACAGCAGCACGCTTTGCGCCTTTGTATCGCCCCCGTTTTCCCCGGGTTCCGCGACACACACGTAAATTCCCGAGGAATTCTCGTCGAGAACCTTGATCGCCAATCTCCGCACTCCACCCGCCGCCTCGACGATGGCCTCGTTGTCGTCCACCCGCTGCGCTGTGAATCCGTAATCCGCAAGGGTCTTCTTTCCTTTTTCTTTCTTCGGCCGGAACGCGGACGGCAGCGAAGTCAAATCCAGTTTCTCGACCACGAACGCCGCTACCTTTTCTTTGGGATATGCGTCCTCATTCCCGGACACCATTAACGGCGAGTAAGCCAGCGCCATAACTGCCAGCAGAACTTTAGTTTTCATTTTTCATGCTCCTCTTTTGTCATCGGATTTCTCCGGATCTTTCCTTGCAAACGTCGCCAATACTTTTTTGGGCCGGCTCTCCCGCAGCATAAAATTCCTGTCGGAGAATCGGCGCACTCTCATCTCACGAGTTTCGGAACACCTTCCCTGCAGAAAACAAATCGTGCTGTAAAGGGTCCAGGCCACATTGCCTGCGCCAAGATAAGGTAGCGTTGGCGACCTTCGTCTTGGCTACTCAGCGCATACGAGCAACTGATGTTCCATCGCGATTGCAATTGCATGATTGAGTTTTGCTTCGTTCTGCTGCGACGAATTCAAGGGGATAGCTTCGTTGGGAACTCGTGCAGTGTGACATCACCGGTTCTTCAAATCGCAAGAAGCCATTCACTCGCTTTGAGCTCGCCTGTAGCTCGGTGCATGGCCGCGATTGCTTCACGGGGTGCGTTGTACGGAGGAGCGCCTGACTCAAATGTCCTTTTGAATTCGCCGAGCCGTTTTTTGAGAGTAGTCATCTATTCTGAGCCCTTTTGTTTGTAGGGCTGCAGCGGGTTCGATGCGGCCGTTGGCCAAAAGTTGTGATCCGTACATAGAAGTCAACGCCGCGATGTCCGGCGGTCTCATTGGGCAAAATAGTAACTCGCATTGACACAGCGGCACGTAGGAGTCGCCAACTGTTTCTGATTTCGGATCGCGGAGAATCCGAGAAAACGCGGGTTAGCAAAACAAATTAGGCACGCGCGTTTTGGCAACGCAAGTGCCTTACTCCCGGTCGCTATGAAAAACAAACATGTACTTCCTCGTTTCAGCCATTCATTGATCCACACTGCAATTCGCCGTTGCAGCAATGCCATGACTTTTCTTCAATCCTGCCCCAAGTTCTGGGCGCAACAACGAAACATTGTTTTGTGCTGCATTGTGCCACTGATGTTGGGTGCGGCAGCGGCAGCACAGAACGCACTGCCGTCGAACCCCAGGCCCAATGGCTCGTTCGCTGACTTTGCGTCGCGGCAGTATCTCTTCGGAGACTGGGGAGGTGAGAGAAGTGCCCTGGCGGAAAAAGGGATCGTCTTCGACTTTTTCTACATCACGGATATGCAGGCCAATCCCAGCGGCGGACTGCAACAGACCTATGCTGGTTGGGAACGAATTCGAGGAACGGTCGACATCAATTTCGACAGGATGATCCAATGGCAGGGGCTTAGCTTTCACGCCACGGGGCTGTGGCAGTCGGGACGCGACCTGGGCGGCAAGATCGGGACTCTCGCCAACCCCAGCGATTTGGTGAGTCGGCACACTACGCGCCTCGATGCGTTTTGGGTGCAGCAGGCTTTTTTGCACAACAGGATCCGAGTGAGAGCGGGGCAACTGGCTGGACTTGACCTTTTCGGCCTTCAAGAATATGGCGGCACCTTGGTTATGGAGCCCCTCGGCTACGCGTTCGGGAATCTTTTCAGTTCCATCTACGAGTCGTTCAACCCCGCAGGTACGCCCGGAGCGGAGATTCTCGTTGCGCCAACGAGTCATTTCTACATCAAGAGCGCAGTCATATCCGGCAACCGGAATCCCTATCAGCAGGATCCTACTGGCACCAACTTCGCAATTCGGAATAGTCCGAACTTTCTGTTTGAAGCAGGCTATCTGAGGGGTGGCAATCGGTGCTGGCCGACCGAAGTCGGCCCGCCGCCTCCCTCCTGCACCACGGGGCCGGAGGCCACTGGCAAAACGTACCCCGGCGCATACAAACTCGGCGCCGTATACAACGGCGGCAAATTCCCCAATCCCCGGGGCATCGAAAGTAGCGGCAACTATCTGATCTACGGGATGGCGAGCCAGGCTCTATTCCGCCTGGAACGGGGATCGAATCGGGGATTGGACGCGACTTTTGGTTTCGACTACAGCCCCGGTGACGTAAGCCGCGAAAATGTGCAAATCACGGCGGGGGCCCGCATCAACGCTTCATTTGCGCGCCGACCGAAGGACCGCATTGGCATTGGTTTCGTATATAGCAAGATCAGCGATCCTTTCGGAAACTACCAAGCGTTGCTTGGCGGCCCGCGCCTTGGTTCAGAAAAAGCGTTCGAGTTGAACTATTCCCTTCAGGTAAGGCCGTACTTATTGGTGCAACCTACATTTCAATATTACGCGAACGTAGGTGGCAATCCCGCTTTGTCGAACGCCCCAGTTTTGGGGTTCAGGACCAAGATCACATTTTGATTCAGGGGCGCTCATGAAAAGCAGAGTAGAAGAATTGAAAAACATCGCAGGCCAGCAGTTTGATTTGTGCGTGATTGGCGGCGGAGCCACAGGCGCCGCCTGCGCGCTGGATGCGCATCTGCGTGGGATCCGAACCGTCCTTATAGAAGCGGGCGACTTTGCCGGGGCCACCTCCAGCGCGGCCACCAAGATCATTCACGGCGGCGTGCGTTACCTAGAAGAAGCCATCAAGGGCGCGGATCTTCAGGAATATCACGTACTGGTGCGGGCATTGCACGAACGCGTTCGAATGCTGGAAAACGCACCGCACCTCACGCGCGTCCTCGAGTTCCTCGTGCCCAGCTACCACTGGATCGACGTCGCGTACCTCGATATCGGCCTGAAGATTTACGACTGGCTCGCGGGACCCGGACGCATCTCTCCCAGCAAATTTCTTTCGCTGGAAGAAACCCTGAAGCGCATGCCGGGGCTGAATCAGAAGGGACTGGTCGGCGGTGTGGCGTATACCGATGGCCAATTCGATGACGCACGCTACAACATGATGCTGGTTCAATCTTTCACCGTGGCTGGCGGAAATGCGCTGAACCATGCCAGAGTCACCGATTTCCGGCGTGACGCGAATAGAAAACTCTCTGGCGTGGTGATCAAGGACCAATTGAGCGGTCAGACGTTCACCGTAGACGCCAAAGTCATCGTCAACGCCACGGGGCCGGTCTCGGACTCGGTTCGCCAAATGGCGACGCCTACGCTGGGCAAGCGCATGCGCCCGAGCAAAGGCGCGCACATCCTTTTCCCGCTGGATGTTTTCCCAACGCAAGACGCCCTGCTGATTCCGAAAACAGAGGACGGCCGCGTCCTGTTTGCGGTTCCATGGAACGGAAGGCTGCTGGTTGGAACCACGGACGAAGAGGTGTCGCCCGATGCCGAATTGCTCGTGACCAAGGAAGATGTTGAGTACATGCTTCAACAACTCAATCAGTATCTGGCGCGACCTGTTACTCCTGACGAAATCGTCAGCGGCTTTGCCGGCGCCCGGCCGCTTGTCGGCTCGGAAGGCGACGGCGACACAAAAAAGCTGGCCCGCGACGATGTGATCGAAGTGGATCCGGCCAGCGGGCTCATCAGCATCATGGGCGGCAAATGGACTACGCACCGTGCGATGGCAGAGGACACGATTCATCGCGTTCAGCAGGCTTTGGGATTGCCCCATGCAATTTCTCAGACCCGCAATTACGTCCTCTATGGTGGCAAAGGGTTCACGGATGACTACTGGAATAAGCTCTGTCGCCAGCACCGACTTCCCGGAAAGACGGCGCGTCATCTGGCCTCTAAATTCGGGACTGCAGCCGAAGAGGTTCTTGCACTCGCAAGTGAGAACAGCGCGCTGCTGGATCCAATTCTCGAGGGACGTCCCGCAATCAAGGCGGAGGTGGTCTATGCGGTTCGCCATGAGATGGCCGCAACCATCGAGGACGTTCTTGCCCGCAGGATTGGAATGCAGCTGTATTCCTGGCGCGACGCAATCCAAGCCGCTCCGGTCGTTGGCTCGCTGATGGCCGAAGAACTGCACTGGACCAGTTCGTTCACACGCGCGGCAATCACGCACTACGTCGAAAAGATCAACCACTTTCTGGATTCGGCCGGCTTGACCCGGAAACGTTCTTCAGCCTCGATGAGCCGCGAATCCGCAACAGCTCAACACTGAAAAAAGGAGAAACAAAGTGTCGGACTACATAGGTGCAATCGATCAGGGTACAACCAGTACACGCTTCATCGTGTTCGACCGTTCAGGGCGAGTCAAAGCGGTCGCCCAGAAGGAACACGAACAGATTTACCCCAAGCCAGGATGGGTTGAGCATAACGCAGAAGAGATCTGGCAACACACGCGCGAGGTGATCGCGGAGGCGGTGGCGAAAGGCGGCCTTCAGCCGCAGGACCTGTCCGCGATTGGAATCACAAACCAGCGCGAGACCACGATCGTCTGGAACCGCAAGACAGGCGAACCCGTCGCAAACGCGCTCGTGTGGCAGGACACGCGCGTGGCTGACTACGTCAGCGAGATGGCAAAAGCCGGCGGGCAGGACCGCTTCCGCGCGAAGACCGGGTTGCCGCTGACGACCTATTTTAGCGGCCTGAAAATTCGCTGGATTCTCGATCAAGTACAAGGTGTGCGCAAATTGGCCGAGGCAGGCGAAGTGATCTTCGGCAATATCGACACATTTCTGGTCTGGCACTTGACCGGTGGAACGAAAGGCGGCGTTCATCTCACCGATGTCACCAACGCCAGCCGCACGCAGCTGATGAATCTCGAGACCCTGTCTTGGGACAAGGAACTGCTCGATGCGTTTGGAATCCCCGAGGCGATGCTACCGAAAATCCGCTCTAGCAGCGAGACGTATGGGCTGGCCAAGGAACCATCGATAAAGAATGTAGCCATCGCGGGAATTCTGGGCGACCAGCAGGCCGCTTTGGTGGGGCAGACCTGCTTCGAAGCGGGAGAAGCAAAAAATACCTATGGCACGGGCTGTTTCTTGCTGATGAACACGGGGGCGCGCAAGGTCCATTCCAAGTCGGGCCTGCTCACGACGGTGGCATACAAGCTGGGTGAACAGCCGGCCCATTATGCGCTCGAAGGGAGCATCGCCATCACCGGGGCGCTGGTGCAATGGGTGCGCGACAACCTCGGTTTGATCGAAAAAAGTCCTGACATCGAATCGCTGGCAAGAACCGTGGGCGACAACGGTGGTGTCTATTTTGTTCCTGCATTTTCCGGTTTGTACGCTCCCTACTGGAAGGACAGCGCACGCGGAGTGATCACCGGCCTGACGCGGTACGCAAACAAGGGGCATATTGCACGCGCGGTCCTTGAAGCAACGGCGTTTCAAACCCGTGACGTGCTCGAGGCGATGGAAAAGGATTCGGGTATCAAGCTGGACGTCCTGCGTACGGACGGAGGCATGGTAGTCGATGACTTGCTGATGCAATTTCAGGCGGACATTCTCGACAGACCGGTTGTGCGCCCTGTGACGAAGGATGCGACGACAGCGCTCGGCGCGGCCTATGCGGCTGGTCTCGCAGTCGGATACTTCAAAGATCTGAAAGATCTGCGCGCGAACTGGGCCGTTGACCGCACATGGCAACCAAACCTGAACAACGGCAAGCGCGAAGAAATGTACAACCTCTGGAAGCGGGCGGTTACTCGCTCATTCGATTGGGCCGCATAGTTCAAACAACGTCTTAGTCGGGAGTTTCGATCAGAAAAGGAGTTCTTACATGCTTGCAAAATGCTTTGGTGAGTTCATGGGTACGCTTGTACTGATATTGTTGGGCGATGGAGTGGTCGCGAACGTACTGCTCAAGCGTTCGAAGGCCGAAGGCGCGGGCTGGATGGTGATCACGAGCGGATGGGCGTTCGCCGTCATGGCAGGCGTGTTCACAGCCATTGCGTGTGGCAGCGGCGATGCGCATCTCAACCCGGCAGTGACGATGGGCTTTGCCGTTTCGTCGGGTGAGTTTGCCAAGTTCGCGCCGTACCTGGTTGCGCAGATGGCAGGCGCTTTCGTAGGAGCCGCTCTTGTGTGGCTGCACTTCCTGCCGCATTGGAAGGAGACTCCTGACCAAGGTCTGAAGCTCGCCTGTTTCTGCACCGCGCCCGCGATCCGGCGATTTGGCGCAAATCTAGTTAGCGAGATCGTCGGCACTTTTGTTTTGGTTTTTGTGGTTGGCGCCATCTTT
>WNFM01338894.1_pt1 | contig 10165 bp, 10 predicted proteins | sample 5400271 | NCBI WGS metagenome assembly WNFM01 (sample SAMN13153352, study PRJNA577476) | soil metagenome | isolation source: 60 cm saprolite on Douglas fir-dominated hillslope | place: USA:California | collected 2013-09-17
GCGCGCCGGCGGCCAGCCGCTGCCGATCGACTTCCAGATGCGCAAGACCGAGAAGGGCTGGAGAGTCTTCGACATCGCGGTCGAGGGCGTGAGCCTGGTCCTGACTTACCGCTCGGAGTTCGACGCGGTGGTCAAGCAGGAAGGCATCGACGGCCTGATCAAGCGCCTCGCGCAGAAGAACACCCCGGCTGCGGTCGGCGGCTCGGCGCCTAAGAGCGAGAAGAAGTAGTTTTTGGCGACTGGCGCAGCGTGAGGCTGACTCGCGCTGCGAGCAGCGAATCATCCTGCAGCTTCGCGAGCGCGCCCGCTAGCTGCTCGCGCGACACCACCAGGAAGCGCAGCGACGGCCGGTTGGGAAATTCCAGCGTGGTGGCGCCGCGGGTGAAGCGTCCCGCGGTGATCTCGCCCTCGGCGAGCGCGCGCAGCGCGCCGCTTTCCATGTCGCGCTGATAAAGCGGAATCAGCGCCGACAGCGCGAGCGCGATCACGTCGAGCGTCTTGAAGTCCTTGGAGGGGTGCTCCGGGAACAGGCGCTCGTGGGCGAGCGCCGCGGCGCGCGCCAGGGGAATGAAGTCGGCCACCACGCAGCCATCATAGGAAACGCAGGGCGGCGTGAGCGGCGCGCCGCGCTTGCGCCGATCGGCTCATGTCAACTATCGGCTACGCGCCGTTGGGTTTTCTCGACGTGACGGATTTCCGTCACGCCCGGTCGACAGCGCAAAGCGGTGTCCGGCGATAGCCGGCGCCGCGGCCCGTGGGTAAAAAGACCCTGTAAGAAGAAAGGGTCCCTATGGCTTCCACTTCGGAATCTCTGCGCTGGCATGCCGCCGTGCGCGCGCCACTCTCGCAACGGCGCGTGCTGGTCGCGCACACCGAGAAAAGCATGCGCCAGCTCCTCAAGCTGCAGCTGGTGTGCGCCGGCTACGACGTGATCGTCGCCGAGAACGCCGCGGAAGCGAGCGAAGCCATGTTGCGCCAGCCGCCGGACGCCATCGTCCTCGACACCGAGCTGCCGAACATCGACGGCCTGGAGTTCATCTCGTCGCCGAAATCCGATGCCGAGGTGCCGTTGATCCCGGTGATCTTCCTCACGCCACGCGAGGCGGCATTGGAGCGCGCGCTGCGCCTGGGTGCGATCGCGTGCCTCACGACGCCGTTGCACACCGAAGAGCTGCTCGAGGCGGTGGCGCGGTGTATTGCGCCCGCTGTGGAAGCGCGCACACGGATGGGCTTTCGCCCGGCGCGCGCGGCCTAGGGCGCGCTCACCATCGCGGCCTGGCGCACGGCCGCCGATTTCTGCTGATGGATTGCGGGCTGGATGGCGCCGGCGTAGAAGATCGCGGGATGGCCGGAAGCCACAATCACTGGCTGGTGCTGCTGTCGATCGTAGTCGCGACGATGGCCTCGTTCGTGGCGCTCGAGCTCGCGTCGGTGGTCGCACCGCATCGTCCGGCGCGCGGGCGGCGCCTCTGGATCGCGCTCGGCGCGCTCGCCATCGGTACCGGCATCTGGTCGATGCATTTCGTCGGCATGCTCGGTTTCAAGGCGCCGGTGCCAGTGTCCTATGACGTCGCGCTCACGCTGCTCTCGCTCGCCATCGCGGTGGCGGCCTCGGGCGGCGGGCTGACGCTCGCCAATCGCGGCGCGCGCGGCCTGCGTTTCCTCGCCGGCGGCGGCCTGCTGATCGGCCTCGCCATCGCCGCCATGCACTACACCGGCATGGCCGCGCTGCGCATGGATCCGCCGATCCGCTACGCGCCGCTGCCGTTCGCGCTGTCGATCGTGATCGCCATCGCCGGGGCGGTGATCGCGCTGCTCGCGGCCTTCGAGCTGCGCATGGAGTCTTTGACTTCGGCATTCTGGAAGAAGGCCGGCAGCGCCTTCGTCATGGGCAGCGCCATCTACGGCATGCACTACACCGGCATGGCGGCGGCGCAGTTCGCGCCGGGCAGCGTGTCGCGCGCCTCGGCGCAGCACTTCGACGCGCTCGCTTTCGCCGTGATCCTGGGCGCGTTCACGCTGCTGTTCCTCGCCGGTACGCTGCTCGTGTCCGCCTTCGAGGCGTACCGCGCCTCCGGCGAGGTCGGCCGCCTTTCGCGCCGCCTGATGGAGCTGCAGGACAAAGAGCGGCGTGCGCTCGCCGCGGAGCTGCACGACATCGTCGGCCAGTCGCTCTCCGCGCTGAACGCCGAGCTGGCGCTGATCCGCCAGCGCCTGCCGCAGGACGCCGAGACGGCGCAGCGCATCGCCAGCGCCTCGGGCCTCGCCAAGCAGAGCGTCGAGGCGATCCGCAGCGTGATGGCGCGCCTGCGGCCGCCCGGGGCCGACGAGCTCGGCCTGCCCGCGGCGCTGCGCTGGCATGCGGCGGCGTTCGAGGCGCGCACGGCAATCCCGGTGAGCGTGCAGGCCGACGAGAATTTGCCCCGACCGGCCGCGGTGGTCGAGGACGCGTTGCTGCGCATCTACCTCGAGGCGCTCAACAACGTGCTGAAGCACGCCGGCGCACGCCAGGTGCGCGTCGCGCTCGAGCCGCGCGACGGCGACATCGTGCTTAGCGTGGCCGACGATGGGCGCGGCTTCGACCTGGACGCCGTGCCGCGGCCGGGCGAGGAGGGCGGCTGGGGCCTGATGATCATGCGCGAGCGCGCCGCCGCGATCGGCGCCGAGTTTCGCGTAGAGTCCGACCCCGATTCGGGAACGCGCATCGAGCTTTTGCTCTCTAAAGACAAATGGTCATAAACGTCCTTCTGGTCGACGATCACGGCGTGCTACGCGACGGCGTGCAGCGGCTGCTGGAATCGCACACCGATATCCGGGTCGTCGCGACCGCGGACGACGGTCACGCCGCCGTCGAAAGGGTCGCGGCGCTGCGGCCCGACGTCGTCGTCATGGATATCTCGATGCCGGCGCTCAACGGCCTCGAGGCGACGCGGCGCATCGTAGCCACATCCCCCGCGACAGCGGTGGTGATCCTGTCCATGCACTCGACGCCGGAGATCACGCGGGAGGCCTTCACCGCCGGGGCGCGCGGCTACCTGCTCAAGGAGTCGGCGGGCGACGAGGTGGTGAAAGCCGTGCGCGCAGCGGCAGCGGGGCGGCGCTATCTCGGCGAGGGCGTGGCCGACAAGCTGATCCCGGGGCCGTCGTCGCCGGCGCCGCTCGACCGGCTGACGCCGCGCGAGCGCGAGGTGCTGCAGCTCATCGTCGAGGGCAAATCCAACGCCGAGACCGCCGCGCTGCTCGCGCTCTCGCCGCGCTCGGTCGAGACCTACCGCCTGCGGCTGATGGAGAAGCTCGACATCGAAGACCTGCCGGCGCTCGTGAAGTTTGCCATCCGCAACGGCATGACCACGCTCGAGTAGGCCGGCAACAGTCGTAGAAACCCGATCAAAAGCATCGCGGTTTCACGGTATTCAAACGCCGCGCGGCGCCCCTACGATTCGCCGCGTGAAAAAGAAAAGCGCGCCAATCAAGGTGCTGATCGCCGACGGGTACAGCATCGTGCGCGACGGGCTGCACAGCCTGCTCGAGCAGCACGACGACCTGCGCGTGGTCGGCGCGATGAACGACGGCCCAGAAACGCTGGCCGCGGTCGAGCGGCTGACGCCGCACGTCGTCATCGTGGCGCTCGGCGTGCGCATGAGCGAGGGCCTCGAGGCGCTGCGCGCCATCGCCCAGAAGAAGCCCGATATCGCAGTCATCGTGCTTTCGATGCACGACTCGAGCGTGGTGATCGAGCGCGCGCTGCAGGCGGGCGCGCGCGGCTACCTGACCCGGCATTCCGGCGGCGACGAGCTGGTGAAAGCCGTGCGCGAGGTGGCCGCCGGCAAACGCTACATCGCCGGCAACCTCGCCGACAAGGTGTTCGAGACGCTGCGGCGCCGCGCCCCGAGCGCGCTCGAGGAACTGACGTCCACCGAGCACGATATCCTGCGCCTCGTCGCCGACGGCAAATCCAACGCCGAAGTCGGCGCGCAACTGCGCCTCGCCACGCGCACGGTGGAAACCTACCGCATCCGCCTGATGCGCAAGCTCAACCTCGACGACCTCGCCTCGCTCGTCAAGTTCGCCATCCGACACGGCATCACTTCGCTCGACTAGATTCGTGCCGCCAGAGAATTCCCACACCCGCACGTTGCGCAGCGCGGCACAGACCCTTGGCAGCCCGGAAGCTCTGGCCACGGAGCTCGGCGTGACTCTGGATGTACTGCAGGCCTGGATGCGCGGCGACAGCGCGCCGCCCTTTGCCGTGTTCTCGCGCGCGCTCGACATCGTGGCGCGCGGGCCGTTCGGGCCGCGCAAAGTCTGACGCATCGTAGTTCCACGACAAAATGTGTCGGGTAGTTACGCTATCCAAGCCGCCGCGCCGAACTTACCTTGCCGGCTTGCCGCAGAAACCCATCCATGTGCTGCTCGCCGACGACGACGATTCGATCCTCGACGCGGTGCGCTCGCTGCTCGAAGCCGAAGGCGATTTGAAGGTGGTCGGCTGCGCGAGCGACGGTAACGACGCCGTGTTGCTCGCGAGACAACTCCGCCTGGACGTCGCCATCCTCGATATCGGCATGCTGGGCATCGACGGCATCGAAGCGGCGCGGCGCATCATCAAGATCGCGCCCGAGACGCGCATCGTGATGCTCTCCGCGCATGCCTCGCCGGCGCATGTGATCGGCGCGCTGCAGGCCGGAGCGCACGGCTATGTGGCCAAGCAATCGCTCTGCAAGGATTTGCTGCCGGCGCTGCGCACGGTGCTCGCCGGCCGGCGCTACCTGAGCGCTTCGCTGAAGACGTCCTGACGTGTTTTTACCAGCGCGCTTCGCGGCGTCGTGGGAATTGGGAACCGCCGACGGAATAGCGAGGCCTTCCCCATATCTTTACCTCTCCGGTCGGCGTACAGTCGTTCCGTAGGAGAGAACGCTCCGCATACCACCGGGGGGTGGCGTTACGGCTGCGAGTTTGAGGGAGGCAATGCCGAATCGGCAATTCCTGGCCACGCGGTTCGCGTACGCCCGGTATCGTGTTGTCGAAGCCGGCGAGTGCCTCCTGCTTGCGATAGAGCCGCGTGCTGGCTGAGCGCGTCATCGGCGTTGTTCTCGCCGTGCTCGGGGCGACGGTAATGATGGCCTGGTGGTGGCAGGCGGCCACCATCGTGCGCGTGCTCCCAGGCTTCAGCCCGATGGCGTTCAACACCGCGCTTTGTTTCGCGCTCTCCGGCTGTGCGCTGCTCGCAGCGTTTTCGAGACCGGCGATCGGCGCGCTGCTCATCGCGTTACCCGCGCTGGTGCTCGCTGAGCATGCCTTCGGCCTCGACCTGCGGATCGACTGGCCTGAACTCCACGCCTGGCTGCGCGACGCCAATGCAACGCCGGGCCGCATGTCGCCGGGGACGGCACTGGGATTTCTCCTCGGCGGCCTGGTGCTCGTCCTCGGTCCGCGCGCCAGCATTCCCTGGGCAGGCACTGCCTTGCGCGTCGTCATCCTTGGGATCGGGTTGATCGGTGTTCTCGGCTGTGCGGGCTTCCTGGTGAGCGCCCGGCTGCTGTTCCCCGACTACTGGTTCTCCGGAATCGCCCTGCATACCGCGCTCGGGCTTATCGCGCTCGCCATCGGCTTGCATGCCGCGTCGAGGCGCTTCGAATGGGGCCGCCAGCGGTTGTTCGAGAGCGAGGATGATCGGATCACGTTCGTCGGCGGGGCGGTTGTTGCGACCACTGCGTTCATCGCCGGGGTTGCCACCTTCGCCATTCTTCAGGAGCGCGTGCAAACACTGGTGCGCGACGACCTGCTCATCTCGCTCGGCAGGCGCGTCGACGTTTTCCAGGACCTGATCGCGCTGCGCGAAGGCAGCGCGCGGATCGCCGCAACGCGCCCCTCGGTGCATCGCAATCTGCGCGTGATTCACAGCGGTCGCGACGACGGCTCGAACCTGGCCAACGTCGAGGCGGTCGTGGACAGCTTCTTGAAGGAAGGTTTCAGCGCGATCGCCTACGCTACCGCCGGAGACCAACGGGTCGTCAGCGGCGGACGTTTCGTGCAGACGGCTGCGCTTGCGGTCCCTCTGGCAACGCCCGACAAGGCGGAGTTGCTCTGGGATGATGGTTTCGTAATACGGCACCGCCTGGCGATGCGCGATGCCGGCGGGCAGGTGGGCGAGGTCATGACCGAGCAGCCGTTGCCGGTTCTCACTCGGCTGACCCAGCGCACACCCGGCAGGGGCGAGACCTGGGACACCGGCCTTTGCGTCCGGCGTGCCGACAAGCTCCACTGCTTTCCGGCGCAGCTGCAGCCCGCAGTGTTCTCGACCCCGCTCATCAACCTCGCGGACCAGCCTTTGCCTATGACGCGCGCGTTGCGCGGCGAGACTGGAACTGCGATCACGCGCGATTACCGCGGCCAGAACGTGGTCGCGGCCTACGGCCCGATCGGCAGTCTCGGTTTGGGCATGGTGGTGAAGGTCGACGCCGCCGAGGTGTTCCGGCCGATTCGCCAACAGCTCGAATTCGCGGCGGGTCTGCTGGTCTTGCTGGTTGGCGGCGGCGCGTGGCTGCTGCGATCGCAGGTGAGGCCGCTCGCGAGGCGCCTGATGGACAGCGGCATGCAGGCGAGAACGCAGGAGCGCAGGATGCGCGGCCTGCTCGAGTCGGCGCCCGACGCGATGATCATCGTCGACCCGGACGGCAGGATTGTCCTGGTCAACTCCCAGACGGAAAAGCTGTTCGGTTATCCGCGCGCGGAGCTGCTCCAGCAGAAGATCGAGCTGTTGCTGCCCGAGCGGTTTCGCGACAAGCATCCTGGACATCGCAACGGCTTCTTCGCCGATGCGCGCGTGCGTCCGATGGGCGTGGGCCTCGAGCTCTACGGGCGACGCAAGGACGGCCGCGAGTTCCCGATCGAGATCAGCCTGAGCCCGCTCGAGACCGAGGAAGGGCGGCTGGTGTCGAGCGCCATCCGCGACATCAGCGACCGCAAGAAAGCCGAGGAGAAATTCAAAGGGCTGCTCGAGTCGGCGCCCGACGCCATCATCATCATGAATCGCGACGGCGAGATCGTGCTGGTGAACTCGCAGACCGAGACGCTGTTCGGCTGGCCGCGCGCCGAGCTGCTCGGCAAGAAGATCGAGATGCTGCTGCCCGAGCGCTTCCGCGGCAAGCATCCCGGGCACCGCACGCGCTTCTTCACCGATCCCAAGGTGCGCCCGATGGGCGCAGGCCTGGAGCTATACGGACTTCGCAAGGACGGACACGAGTTCCCGATCGAGATCAGCCTGAGCCCGCTCGAGACCGAGGAAGGGCGGCTGGTGTCGAGCGCGATCCGCGACATCACCGAGCGCAAGCGCTTCGAGCAGACGCTGCAGGAAAAGAACGTCGAGCTGGCGAAAGCGATGCAGGCAAAGGACCGGTTCCTCGCCACCATGAGCCACGAGCTGCGCACGCCCCTCAACGCGATCATCGGCTTCACCGGTACGCTTCTGATGAAGCTGCCCGGCCCGCTCAATGCCGACCAGGACAAGCAGTTGAAGACGGTCCAGACCAGCGCCAGACATCTGCTCGCGCTCATCAACGATCTGCTCGATCTCGCCAAGATCGATGCCGGCAAGGTGGAGCTGCACCGCGAAGCCACTGGCTGCGCCGGCGTACTGGATGAAGCCGTCACGGCGTTGCGTCCCATGGCCGAGGCCAAGGGACTGGAGCTGACGTTCTCCCCGCCGCAGGACGATGTGCGGCTGCAGACCGACCGGCGCGCGCTGAGCCAGATCGTGATCAACCTCGTGAACAACGCGATCAAGTTCACCGAGAGCGGCAGCGTGCACGTGGCGATCGCTCGCCGGCGCGTGGAAGGCCGGAGCGTCGTCGAGATCAGCGTGGCAGACACCGGCGTCGGCATCCGCGAGGAGGACCAGGCGAAGCTGTTCGCCGCCTTTGCCCGGTTGGATACCGGAACCGGGAAGTCCTATGAAGGCACGGGCCTCGGCCTGCACCTCAGCCAGAAGCTCGCCGGGCTCCTCGGCGGCAGCATCAGCCTGCGCAGCGAATACCGCAAAGGCAGCACCTTCACGCTGCGCCTCGCCTCGGAATAGCCCATGCCCGCGCGCATCCTGATCATCGAGGACAACGAGGCGAACCTGGAGCTCATGTCCTACCTAGACGAATCGCCCGACGCGGTCATCGCCACGTCGCCGGAAGGAAAAGTGTTGTACTCGAGCAAAGGCCCAATTTGTGGGCGACTGTGATTGAAATGAGGGGCTTCAAACTCGGTCGCAACTTAGGCTTGGATCAGGCGCCGTCCAGTGCGCACCGTGAATTCCTGTCGACAAATCCCGCAGGGCGCCCTGAAGTCCGATTTGCTCTAGCGGTTGTCTTGATTTCCGCTGTGTTCTTTGTCGTCGCGGCGCCATTCGCGAAGACTCCGCTGGCGCAGGTACCTGCTTTTATTCCCATCTACGCATCGGCGCTCGTGGTCTGCGATCTAGTCACGGCTACATTGCTGTTCAGCCAATTCAGTTATCTGCGCTCGCGGACGATATTTGTGCTCGCCAGCGGTTACGTGTTTACCAGTTTCGTTACTCTTGCGCAGAGCCTCACTTTTCCGGGCGTATTTTCCCCGACCGGCCTGCTTAACTCGGGGCCACAGACTGCAGCTTGGTTGTATATTTTTTGGCACGCCGGCTTTCCGATAGTCGTAATCGCTTACACGCTGATCAGGGATGGGGGAGCCGGCGCAATCGGGACCAGCGACCGTCCGCGCGGATATGCCTGGGGTCCCATTCTGTGCGGGGTTTTAGCGGTTCTTGTCATCGTGTGTGCCCTTACGGTCGTCGCTGCGGCGGGTCTTCAGTACCTCCCTGCAATCATCCAAGACAACCGTATTACCGCCGCTGGGCGTATTGCAATCTCAAGCGGCTGGGTGCTGAGCGCCCTCGCACTATTCCTGCTTTGGGCGCGAAAGCAGCACACTGTGCTCGACGTTTGGCTGATGGTCGTGATGTGCGCGTGGATCTTTGATGTAGCCCTGGCGGCGATCCTGAACACCGGCCGCTATGACCTCGGCTGGTATGCCGGTCGGATCTACGGAATGCTGGCCGCGGGCCTAGTCCTTGTCGTGCTGCTGGTTGAAAACGGGATGCACTACGCCAGACTGGTCCGCGACATCAGCGAGCGCAAGCGCTTCGAGCGCGCGCTGCAAGAAAAGAACCTCGAGCTGGAGAACGCGAACCTGGCGAAGGACCGCTTCCTCGCCACCATGAGCCACGAGCTGCGCACGCCGCTCAACGCGATCATCGGCTTCACCGGGACGCTGCTCATGAAGCTGCCCGGGCCGCTCAACACCGACCAGGACAAGCAGTTGCGGACCGTCCAGACGAGCGCCAAGCACCTGCTCGCCCTGATCAACGATCTTCTCGACCTCGCCAAGATCGACGCCGGCAAAGTCGAGCTGCACCGCGAGCCGACGGCGTGCCGCACCGTGATCGAGGAGGCGGTTGCGGCACTGCGTCCCAGCGCCGAGGCCAAGGGGCTGGCGCTGACGTTCTCTCCGGTGGCGGACGAGGTGCTGGTACAGACGGACCGGCGTGCACTGAGCCAGATCGTGATCAACCTGGTCAATAACGCGATCAAGTTCACCGATAGCGGCAGCGTGCGGCTGCAGGTCGTCCGGCGGCGGGTGGACGACAAGGAGGTCGTCGAGATCAGCGTCGCGGACACCGGCATCGGCATCCGCGAAGAAGACCAGGCGAAACTCTTTGCCGCGTTTGCGCGCCTGGATGCGCGAAACGGAAAATCCTACGAGGGCACCGGTCTAGGCCTGCATCTGAGCCAGAAGCTTGCGGTGCTGCTCGACGGCAGCATCAGCCTGAGCAGCCAATACCGCAAAGGCAGCACCTTCACGCTGCGCCTGGTCGCGCAATAGCCATGCCGGCGCGCATCCTGATCATCGAGGACAACGAGGCGAACCTGGAGCTGATGTCCTACCTGCTGCGCGCCTTCGGCCACAGCGTCGTAGCCGCGCGAGACGGCGTGCGGGGCCTGGAGATGGCTCGCAGCGGCGAGGCCGACCTCGTGCTGTGCGACATCCAGCTCCCGGGCATCGGCGGGCGCGAGATCGCGAGCCGGCTGCGCGCGGATACGGCGTTCGACCAGCTGCCGCTCGTCGCGGTCACGGCGCTCGC
>WNFM01201453.1_pt1 | contig 10164 bp, 17 predicted proteins | sample 5400271 | NCBI WGS metagenome assembly WNFM01 (sample SAMN13153352, study PRJNA577476) | soil metagenome | isolation source: 60 cm saprolite on Douglas fir-dominated hillslope | place: USA:California | collected 2013-09-17
AAAGTGAGCCGCCGCCCGCGCTAATCGCACCCGGGCATTAACGACCGTCGGGACGCTCTGCCGTTCCAGCCGGCAGCTTTGCTCTGTCCCAATCTGCCTCAGTGTCGCATGGCTGAAAGCGGATGTCGGTCAAGCAGCTGACAGATGGTCAAAATCGGCCTTGACTCAACCGGGTACCCTGGGGTGAGCAGCGGGCTCGTCGCAGTTCTCATTCATCTCAGTTTGTGCCTGCGTGCGCCTGTGCATTTCGCGGCTCTCGGCTATGCTGGCGAGCCCGAGCTCTATTACCGCAACAATATCGGCGGCAGCACTGGCTGAAGAAAGGAGCGGCGTTACCGGAGCCGAGCTCGGTAGCTCCGGAGCGCGGCATCAACTCTGATTGATTCGCTCCGCCCCAAGCGCATGTGGTCGTCCTTGCGGTCGACCGCGCCCGCTTGCGCCTCATGCGGTCGTCCTTGCGGCCGACCGCGCTCGCTTGCGCCTCATGTGGTCGTCCTGCGCGGCGACCGCGCCCGCTTGCGCCTCATGCGGTCGTCCTTGCGGCCGACCGCGCTCGCTTGCGCCTCATGTAGTCGTCCTGCGCGGCGACCGCGCTCGCTTGCGCCTCATGTGGTCGTCCTTGCTGCCGACCGCGCTCGCTTGCGTAGTCGTCCTGCGCGGCGACCGCGCCCGCTTGCGCCTCATGTGGTCGTCGACCGCGCTCGCTTGGGGCTGCATAGGGCGATGGACGCGGCAACCAAGACCTCTCTGCACCTTCGATCTCGAGGAGAGCCCCCTAAGTAAATAGGTTATAGTCTCCTGCTCTTCGCCCAGCCCTACCATTGTACCGATAATAGATTCGGCCATTTCCTTCACACCCGTTCCCTTAATTATTTGCTAACCATAAATCTCGAGGAAAACTGCGCCCCGATAGAGGGTCTTGACAACCTGACATTCAGGCAAGAGCGATGGCTACCGCGCATCAGGGGAGATAACCCATGCATCGGCCTAAACACGATTACGCAGTCGGCTACAGCAAGCCTCCAAAACACACCCGCTATGAGCAAGGCCGATCCGGCAATCTCCAGGGTCGGCCGCGCGGGTCAAAGAATCTCAAAACGTTGCTCGACCAAGCCCTCGACGAGAAGGTCACGATTACCGAAAACGGCCGGCGGCGCCGAATCAGCAAACTCGAAGCAGCCTTTATGCAGCTCGCCGATCTCGCGGCGCGGGGCGATCTCAGAGCCACGCAAACCGTACTTGGTTTGTTCTCGGAGATCGAGCGCCACAGCGTTGCGGACTCCCGGGAAAGCATTTCCTTCAGCGCGGCGGACAGGAAAGTCCTGCAGTTCATTTTGAAACTCCGCATACGCAAGACCGGAGACAGCGATGAAGGACCATGACCTCATCCAGGAATACCAACAGTTACTCCGCGATGATTTCGGCGCATTTTGCGTGCGCGCGTTTGCCGAGCTCTACCCAGGGCAGGAACTGGAGCTGAGCGAGTATATCGAGGTAATGGCGAGCCGTGTCGTCGACGTCCACGAAGGACGAACCCGTCGACTTATCATCAACGTGCCGCCGCGGCATCTCAAATCCCTGATCGGCTCGATCGCCTTTCCGGCTTGGTCTTTGGGGCTGAATCCCTCGGCGCAAATCATGTGCGTTAGCTATGGCGCGGATCTCGCCCTGAAGCTCGCGCGCGACACCCGCACAATCATGACGAGCGACTGGTATCAGCAGCTCTTCCCCGATACGCGGCTGATCTCGCAAAAGCCCGCTCTGGAGGAGCTCATCACTACGGCCGGAGGCTATCGGCTGGCAAACTCGGTCGGCGGATCCGTGACCGGGCGCGGGGCCGACATCATTATCATCGATGACCCGTTGAAGCCAGACGAGGCGATGTCGGACAGCCAGCGCGAGGCGGTCAACGACTGGTTCGACGGCACCCTCATGACCCGGCTGAATGATCAGCGGCTCGGGGCAATTGTGATGATCATGCAGCGATTGCACGAGGACGACTTGGTGGGCCACGCGCTCGGGCAGGAAGCGTGGGAGCATTTATGCTTTCCGGCGATCGCCGAGGAAGACGAAGTGCACTCCTATATGACCCCCTGGGGACCAAAAACGTTCTGCCGTCGTAAGGGAGAAGCACTCCATCCCGAGCGGCTGCCGCTCGACGTCCTCGAAAAGCTTAAGCGGGCGATGGGGGGCTACTTTTTCGCTGCGCAGTATCAGCAGAACCCGGCGCCTCTGGCCGGTGGTATTGTTAAGCCGGAGTGGTTTCGCCGCTACGAGCCCCACCAGAAGCCGCAATTCGATCGTGTCGTGCAGAGCTGGGATACCGCCAACAAGGCGACCGAACTGAGCGACTACTCCGTCTGCACGACTTGGGGCATCAAGGGGAAGAACGTCTATCTGCTTTACGTCTTCCGGCAGCAGCTCGAATTCCCCGACCTGAAGCGGGCGGTACGCACTCAGCAGCAGATCTTTTCGGCGACCGTCGTCCTGATCGAGGATCAGGCCTCAGGCACCCAGCTGATCCAAGAGCTGAACCGCGACGGGCTCGCTGCTGTTACGCGGTACAAGCCGAGCGGCGACAAAGTCATGCGGATGATCGCCCAGACTGCGACAATCGAGGATGGCCGCGTCCATATACCCGCAGACGCCCCCTGGCTCGACGATTACCTGCGCGAGTTGGCCGTGTTTCCGAAGGGCCGCTTCGACGACCAGGCCGACTCGACCGCGCAGTTCCTGGACTGGGTCAACACGCCAATGCCGCAGGCGGGATGGCGCGAATACTACCGGCGCGAGGTCGAAATCATGAGGCATCCGGAGCGATCCCGCGTTCGCCTCCGGCGTCCTCGCGGATACCTTGGCGATCACGTGAAGACGATGTCAGGGTTTGTGCCGCTTGATCCGGAGGGTACGACCGAAATGTCCGAGAGGGATGCCAAGCCATTAATCGCGCGGGGTTGGACACGGATTGGCTACCGGTACGTCGAGGACGAGGAGGGATCATGAAGGTCGGACTCGCAGAACGCTGGCGCGTGCATCGTCTTGCCCATGCACAGCGATATGTTTCGCTTATGGACATCGCGATGCGAGAAGGGCGCTCCGACCCTGATCAGCACCAAAATTCCCTGTTCCTGTCCGTAGGGAATTGGTCTCTATGTCTTTGGAAATAACGGATTTTCATATTCAACCGAGCATCCTGGGTGGTGAAAATGGTCGAGTTCCCTGTTCTTTTCCCTGTTAGCAGGGATTTGGGTGCGGGAATGGGCCTGCCATCCCTTCCACTCCGTAACCTATATGGCCGACTAGCTTTTTACGAAAAGCCGGGAAGCAACCGAGATAACTTGATCAGGCATCGAAGGTCCTTATTGCAAATGCCCTGCAAAAGCGAGACAATTTGCGGACTCTCCAAAACTTGTTGATCGATGCTGGTCGTGACACAAGATCTAGAGTCTGTGGCCATGGTTGGGAACATTGAACAGCTTTACGACGAGCTTTCCGATCACATCCGCCTTAAAGACGATGAAGGTGTGAGACGAGTATACCGGGATCTGCTCCACGCCGGGCGGTCCCGGAGTGAAGTCGTCGGTGAGGTGATACGTCTCGGCCTTGTGAAACACGGCACCGGGGAGAAGATACCGGGTGGCGGCGATTTGAATGGGTCAGAGACGACCAATTACAAATTCGAGCCAAACGCCGCTGGCCGGTCGTACGATCTCGTTTTTGGGCACGAGAATATAGCAATCCAACAGGTGCGCGACTTCGATCTGCCGGCTCTTGGGGTCACGGCCGAACAAGTTCCCGATCAGCCTGAGCTCGAACGTATCAACTATCAACCGACTGACCGAGTCAGTCGATTCACGATTTCGCTCTGGTCGACGATCGCCCGGTGGCGCGTTGTAGCGATCCTAGTCACCGCCATTGCAAGCGCCACGGGCGCGCTGCTGCTGCGCCCAACTGGAGACCTGTTGTCAGCACATCTCGCGAACGTCGCTCAATCTCAGCACACCCCAGAAGCAGCTGCATCCAACGCAACGCCTGCTCAAGCATTGCCTCCATTAGCAATTGCGGTAGATGGCCCGCCCACGCCCAGGTCGGGCGCAACGTTGGTCGATGCCACATTTAATCCGACCACGCTTAGTGATACGGCAGGGAGCGCGGAAAAACCGTCTGACAACTCCGCTGTAGGCGCGGCGTCTATCGTCGCCCCCGTTGCAGGAATTCAGGCTATTGAGTTACAGGGTTCGGCTGTATCCAGCCCAACACTCTTGGCGCGCGGCGATGCCCTCTTCAGAATTGGGGATCTTGCTTCAGCACGGCTCTTTTACGAGCGAGCTGCCGATGCCGGGGATCCGACGGCAGCCGTGCAATTGGGCGAGACTTATGACCCAGCTTTTCTGGTGCGAGCCCGCCTCGGCGGGGTTCGGGGAGATGCCTCATTAGCCGCATATTGGTACGAACGCGCTCGCGAGCTCGGGGCGCCTGAGGCAGAGATGCTGTTGAGAACCATCGTGCTCAAGGAGCATTAAGTACAATGGATCCAGTAGAACTTGAGGGCAGCAACGCTGACCGGTGGATTCACCGTCGTGCTAACCCCGATAAATCGCAATAAACGTTAGTCGTGAACCGCGGTATCGTTGCATTGGTGACCTCTAGCTCGACCATCTGTCCAGTTTGCCGCACCGCGGGGCTGCGACTTGGTGCCGGCGCCGGCGTGGTACACAGCTCACACTACACAGGTGCGCTCGGGCCAGACCTCCTCCGGTGCGTACCAATGCGGCAAGGACACCTTTGTCCTCTCGTTGCAGGTTTTACCGCCGCGTCTCGGCGCTCGGGCGGTCTTCAGCGCGTCGACCTCGAACACAGTCTGGCCGGGATGGCAGCTGGTCGAAACCAGGATGCTAAATGTGGGAACGGGGGAAGCCGCCCAGAACTGGTCCCAGTCGGGGCTTACGGCCCACGATCATCGCGAGATTCTAGCTTCCGCTGTGTGGGTGGGTGGCCGCCCTGCATGGGGTATGAAGGGACGAATCCAGCAAGCGCTAAACGTGTTTAGACGTGCGCTGTCCCGACGATGGTTGCGCGTGTCGATTACGTGAGTTCGAACCCGCCAGCTGCTTTCCGCAATGCCATGGATCGATTTCTTCAGAAAACTGAAAGCCTCTCCTCGCTGATTGGGCACAGGTCCGCGTTGGATTGTGAGTGACGGCTAGGCTAGCGAGCAGAGCTGATCTGGATGTACCGGATCCTACCCAAATCGGCGAAACGCCCCAAAATTAGGAGACGGGAACTGAACCTGCAGCGGGCCAGGACCAGCGCCCGGCGGAGCTGAGACTTCGCCGGGCAAAGCGCCTTCACTTTCGGAGCCGGCGGACTTCTCACCATGCCCCGCACCTGACGGTTCCGTGTCTCCCTGCTCATTCGCAGTGGTATCCTCCGAACGCGGAGTTTCGGTGTGGAACTCATCCGTAAACCTGTCGATTAGGGCCTCCAGCAGCTCAACCTCAGCCTGCTTTGCGTTGAGCGCTTCGAGCTCTGACATCTGCTTGGCTTCCAGGTTCTTTAGCTCCTCCGCGTGCCGGGTCACGATTGTGGCGCGGCGGCTATCCAATTCTTGCCTTACCCGGCCGATGTCGGCCGAGGAGAGCTGGTCCCACATTTGCGTTACTCCCCTGAAGTTTTTAACCGCTGCATAGAAAACGATATTAACGTAAAAATTCAGTTAAGCGACAGGAGCAGGCGGCGCTCGTAATAGCCCACTCCGATCGGACGAGCTTCCTTGCGGTCTAATTTTGCTGAAGCTGGACCTCTCAACCGATCTAGCCGGGCGCGCCAGCCCGATGGCGAAGACTGACCTTAATACCTGCAAAATCTGGCGCCACTTAGATTGTAAATACCGGCAAAATCTGCGGCTACTTAGATTGTCGACCAGATGCCTATCACCAATAAGACGAGAATCGCCCAGGACATGGCGGACAGGCTGGCAATAACGAGCATCGAGATGCCCCAGGGGAGCTTGTTTTCAAGGTTCGCCTGAGCCACCAAGGCCTGCTCGGCAGTACGGAAATTCGACATTTAACCTCGATTGCGAACTTATGCCGCACCAGCTCGTGCACATTAGAATCAAAAAGGTTCCGAATCGGTTAAAAGAATGCTGCTGCCTAAAAAAAAGCCCGGTAAGCTGCTGAAAGCTCACAAAGATCCGACGCGCGAGGCCAGATCGCCCGACCCCGAATACGTCCCGGAGTATCCACGAACCAATCACCGATTCGGCGGTCTAGCTGCCGACGCCCGAAACTCGAAGAACCTGGATCGTGGGTCGAAGCGGCGAAGCGGCCCTCCAGGCGTTCTGATGAACGGCCTTTCAGGCCCGGGTGCCAGGAACATTTACCTGTAAGGTCAGGTGCTAGCTCATCGGTAGAACACTGCCCGCACACGGCAGAGGTAGCGGTTCAATTCCTTCCCGCGCCTACCAAAACTAGCAGCTGCTATTAGTGGTCGATAACCGCCGGCTCGACCCGGCGGGGTTTCCTTCTGGAGGGCGCCGGACTTTGCCACCCGCCGGCGGGCAATTCGCCTGACCGCGGTGTAATCATGTATGGCATGAACCACTTGGGCCCAGAAGTCTGGCCCGCAGATTGCCCCGATCTATGCTGCGGTTGAGCCGTTCGATCGCGATAAACACTGCACGAACGCTGTGCTTCTCGATCTGCGCCTGGGCTGAACCCTCCACCGTCGCAAGCATTGGTCGAAAACTCTAGCCTCTTAACCTCGCCTGCCTCGAAATATGCCCTTAAGGATCAATTTTGTCGCAAATGCATCCAATCTATGGGAGGCTACTACTGCTCGGCCCGGCACGACACCCGTTCGATAGCGTGAAGAATCTTCGCCCATGGTTGGAGACCAATCACCGCGCTCATCGCGGAAAGTGCTGATCGTCGAAGACAACGCGCTGAACCTCAAGCTTTTGAACGACATTCTTGAATATCATGGATATGAGGTACTAACAACGGGCCATGGTGGGGCTGCGCTTGAAATTGCTCGACAAGAACATCCCGACTTGATCCTGATGGACATTCAGCTGCCCGACATCACCGGAATGGAGGCCGCGAGCCGCCTCAAGGCCGATGAGCAAACCCGCGCGATCCCGATCGTCGCTGTTACTGCCTTTGCGATGAGTGGCGACGAGGCCAAGATTCTTGCGAGCGGGTGCGATGATTATGTTGCCAAGCCCTTTAACGTCGTGGACTTTCTTAAGCTCGTTGAACGGTATGTCGCCCGCGATACTGTATGAATATCGTGTACTCTGGAATCAGATCGCGTCCACGTTGCTCAAAAGGCCTTCAAAACACGATCTGGATCATCCACAGGAAACGGCGTACTCTTACAAGCTATGAGAGCTATCAGTGAGGACGACATGACCGACGAAACATTCGAGGAATTTGTGAGTCGCGAGCGGGCTCGACTGCATAGCGAGCGCGAAGTCATCTTTACGCAGCAGCAAGAGCTCGAGAACAAGCTGGCCGGTATAAACCGCGAACTCGCCGCTATCGAAGCATACGAATCGGCCAAGACGGGAAAGCTCGCCGCGCGCCCGGCTGCAAGGGGCCCTCGACGCGCTTCCAGTGCACGGCGCGGGAGCAAGCGTGATGAGCTGTTGCGAGTAATTCGCGAAAGCAATGGCCTCATCCGCGGGGAGATCCTAGACAAGATGCGGCTTAAGGGAAATAGGTCCGGTGAAATGTCGGTATCGAATGCACTGACCGCTCTCACCAAGAGTAATCAAATTCGTCGGGAGGAGAATCGAAAATACGTCATCGCGTAACCGAAGCGTGTGCCAATTCGAATATCGACAGCACTCATCACCGATATGCCGTTCGGCCAGCGTATTACCAGTATACTCCTCGGCTCCGCTATCCTGGCCCTCCCGATCGGGGCCAACAGTGAGACGCTCCGCTTTCGGTCGGACGACTGGCTGACAGAGTGCGATACCTCCCATGAGACAGCTGACGGTGACTGCTCAATAATTGGGGTCTTTCGGAACAGCTCCACCGGAGGCACTAAGGGCTCATTTTCGTTCCTTATCGATCTGCGAAACCACCAAGTGGCTGTTGTTGGTGAACCGGCGCCGACCAGAGCGACATTGACCGTAGATAAAAACCCAGTGTTGGGATGCACGGGCTCCCCCTGCATTTTTTCCACCAGCGAGGCTGACATAATTTCTCGTCAACTTGAACTTGGCTCCCTCGCTTTGATCGACGTATTCACCGCAAAGGGCGTATTCCGATCGAGCCTCAGCCCTAAGGGTTATCAAGCCGGCTTGGCAAAGATAATGGCGAATGGACAGCAGTACCGGTCTTCGTCTAAGTGACACAGCATCACGCCTTCAATAACGCAACCCATAATAGACCCGGCCGATCAGCTCATGCAGCGCATAAAAGCTTGCGTCAAAAGCGCCGCTGCTCGGTAGAAAGTCCTCTAATCGACCGGTTTTTGGCTCTGTCCGCGGCGCATTCCAAGAAATTGCGTGCAATCCCGCTTTCTCGAAACTCCAAATTGCTCGTGGCAGGTCTCGTGCTTGAGTTATGAGGATTACCGTATCGACATTGGCGTCCCGAAGAACTTCCGCGCTATAGAGAGCGTTCTCATACGTCGTTCGCGAACGATCCTCTGTCCATGTAACCGGAACAGCAAAATACACCTCTAGAGTCCTTTTCATCAGCTCGGCCACCGGAGTTCGCCAGTCCGATAGGCGACCGCCGCTGACCGCTACAGGTAAGTGTAACTGCCGATAAGCATCGGCCGCAAAAACGAGACGCTCAAGCGATTGTTCCCCAAGTCTGTCCGGAGCGCCTTGGTACCCTGAATGGACGTCCGCCCCCAATACCACAATGGCCTGCGCGGACCTTAGCCGCTCACTTTCCTCCGGAATCTGACGTTCGAGCAAGCTGATGAGGTAAGACGAAAATGCTGGCGTCGCGGCGACGAACACACTCGCGACCAGAACAGTTGGCTGGCCCAATCGACGTCGCAACGACGCAAGGAGCGCTCCCACGAGACAAAGCACGATAAAAACATTCGGCGGAGCAAGGCAGCTATAGCCCAGGAATGTTTGGATCATACGCTGTACCACACAGCCTTAATCTGTTGATGTACGGCAGGATGCCGGCAGATGCGCAAGTCCATGCCAGGCGCTAAGAAGTTTGTATTTGCGGGAGTATAACACCGCACAGGCCCAACGGGTGGGCAGCGCTACTCTATGGACCGTCGACGACCTTTCGGGTTTGTCGAAAAGCTGTCGGCAAACTTTACAGCAGTCATAATCTGAGGGATTGATCGCGGAATCAATGTTCCGGGAACCCTCTGAATTCGGGAAAGCAGACCGGGCAAATCGCGTTCGGGTTTCGCCGAAATCTCCCTCGAATGCTTCGGCGTCGTGGTCTCAACGCGGCTTGATACCGGCACCACGAAGAACAGTAGGAAGGCTGCGAGGCGCAGGCGCGGCCGCCGGAACAGTAGCAAACTCGATCGCCGCGGGGCTCAAGCTGGGTGCAGGTACAGGCGCGGCGGCTGCCGTCGCCGCCGTCAGACTAGGTACTTCGGTCGGCGGTTGCGTGCTACGCAGTTCTATCAGTGCTTCCGGGCCTGAGCTTTACGCCAGCCGCTGGCGCGTCAGCCGACTTCGTGACCATCAGATCATGGGCCTTCTCAGCTATCACGAAGCCCGCCACCGCGAGAGCGCATAACAGGCAGATTGCAACGAGCCTTCGCCGGCGGGCCGCCCCCCAACGGTCCTCCGTGGTGATGCCCAAAGGCAAATATCGCGCCGTTCCGATCCCCATCGTCTTCCCCATCGATGCGTGACGGACGGTGTAGATTAACTCCCCGGCGGGCCATGGGGCCCATTTCCACGCCGCCTGATGCACGCCGATGCGAGGCACAGCAATGATTTTCCCGAGGCGTCCCCCTGCCTGGACTTCGACAGATTACGTCAATTGACGGGCGAATCAGTTTCTAAGAAATAGAACAAACTGCCAACTGAGTGGCGAACTGGCGGATGGCGAAGAACAAGCCCCAGCGGCGTTAGCTTGCGTGATTCTATCCCGCAGGATTTAAGACTAAGCCAGCCATGGTTTTCGAGGATCGCGACGTGCGCGGCCAATGGCGTGT
>WNFM01223151.1_pt2 | contig 10164 bp, 6 predicted proteins | sample 5400271 | NCBI WGS metagenome assembly WNFM01 (sample SAMN13153352, study PRJNA577476) | soil metagenome | isolation source: 60 cm saprolite on Douglas fir-dominated hillslope | place: USA:California | collected 2013-09-17
CCAAACCGAAAGCGACTCCACCCAAGAAGCCGAAAGCTCCGGCCAAGACTCCTGACGCTTCCCCAGGCAGCACCGATAATACCAACGCGGGGCAGCAGGAGACTGTACCGGCCCCGGGGGCAACGCCCGCAGCTACACCCTCCGCAAACCAGGAGAAGCCCCCGCGATGAACGCCGGCGTTTCCCTTACATCACGCGAAGAGATTGAGGTCCACCGATTTAGTTGGCCCGCGTCCATCGGGATTCCGCTGCTGGCCGTCTTTTTGCAAGTGTTTCTGCGGATAGGGCTCCTGAATTTCCTGGACCTGCCCTTGCTGGTGACAATCTTCTTTGCCGTGGCCCGCCGTCGTCCCGTTCCCGGCATGATTACCGGCGCGCTAATCGGTACGCTGCAAGATGCGTGGACCGGGCATCCCATCGGGCTGTTTGGAATCGCCAAGACCATCGTCGGCTATCTGGGCTCGTCGATTGGGGTCAAGCTGGATGTGGATAATCCCGGCTCGCGCTTCCTGATGACCTTCGCCTTCGTCCTGATCCACAAGTTCATCTATATGGTGATCGATCTTCAGTTGGTGGGCGGAAGCGAGGCCTGGAACTGGGGCCATACCCTGTTCTCAGCCCTGGCCAATGGGCTGGCGGCGGTGGTGCTGTTTGCCGTGCTGGACAGGCTCAAGCAGAGGAACTAGTTGTTCTGTCGCTTCGCTCCAAACCGCTTACTTGCCAACTCTTCCCGATCGATCTCCAGGCCCCGTGGCAGCGGCCTCGGCGCGCAAGTCGGCCTCGGCCGATTAGATGTACATTAATCCTTAATCCTTCGGTAACTGCGCTCAGGGCTTTGTCCTACACCGCGGTGGACGAAAATGCGGTACTCTAAATAGGGACCCCGACAAAGGAAATTTTTACCCCGTGCTCTGTTGTACAGGCGACAGACCGTAACAGGTATGATCGGTCGCGACGAAAAAATCCCGCAACCCAAGTTCTCAGCTGTCCAGTACTTCATCCTGGCAGTATTCGTGGTGCTCGCTTACGGACTGTGGAGTCTGCAGATCCGCAAGAGTGACGAGTATGTAACGCGCTCTGAGCAGAACCGCATACGCCAGGTCCCAATCCTGGCGCCGCGCGGCAAACTCTATGACCGCAACGGCCAGTTGATTGTCGATAATTATCCGTCGTTTTCCGCGCTGCTGCTGCGCGACCAGATGCGCGATCTCAATGCCGACGCGCAGAAGATCGCCGACGGTTTGCACCTTCCGGTGGAAGACGTGCTCGAAAAGATCCGGCGCAATCAGCTCTCGCACAAACCGGCCTTCGAACCGATTTTCATCAAGGACGACATCACGCCTGACGAGCGCGCCTTTATCGAGTCGCACCGCGACGAGTTTCCCGAGCTGGAAACCCTGATGATCCACCGGCGGCTCTATCCCAAAGACGGTTTCATGGCCCATCTGATCGGCTACGTGGGCGAAGTGAGCGAAGAAGATCTCAACTCGCCCAAATTTGAGACTTATCAGCGCGGAGACATCGTTGGCAAAGCCGGAGTGGAATTTCAGTACAACGATCTGCTGAAAGGTCAGGACGGTTCGCGGCGCGTGCTGGTCAACAGCAAAGGCAAGGAAGTGGGGCGGCCTCCCAACGCGAACATACCCGCGGTCCGCGGAGAGAACCTGAAGCTTACGATCGATCTTGATGTTCAGAAAGCGGCGGAGCAGGCGCTGGAAGGCAAGAACGGCGCTGTGGTGGCGATGGATCCGCGCACCGGCGAGATCCTGGCCATGGTGAGCCGGCCAACCTTCGATCCCAATGATTTCGCCGTGCATATCTCCGCCAAAGAGTGGAGCCAGTTGGCCAACGATCCTGACCATCCGCTCCTGAACAAAGCGATTCAGGCGCAGCTGGCGCCTGGTTCAGTTTTCAAAATCGTAATGTCCGTTGCCGGGATGCAGGAAGGCGTGGCCCAGAACCTGCGCGTCAACTGTGCCGGAGGCGGAGTGTTTTACGGCCGCTACTTCAATTGCTGGGTAAAATCGGCGCACAAACCTGTGCATGGCAGTACGGACATCTCCAAGGGCATCACCCAGTCGTGTGACGTTTTCTTTTATACCCTGGCTGAGCGGCTAGGAATTGAAAAGATCGCCAAGTGGGCAACCGCTATGGGGCTCGGCAAGAAGACGGGCATTGATCTGCCCAACGAAGTCAGCGGGCTCATGCCGTCAGAAGAATGGAAGATGAAAACCTTCCGCCAGAAATGGTACGCGGGCGAGGTCATTTCGGTCGGTATTGGGCAGGGCGCAGTAACGGTGAGTCCGATCCAGCTGGCGCGCACCATCGGCGGAATTACCATGGGCGGGACCTTCTATCGCCCGCATGTGGTCAATACGGACCAGCTGCCGTCACAATTCAAGAACATTGGTGCTTCATCCGAGCCGGATGTGGTCCACGTACCCATTGATCCTCAGAACTGGATCACCATCACGAACGCGATGGCCGGGGTATTGGACCCGGGAGGGACGGCGCCCAGCGCCCACATTCAGGGTGTGGATTTTGCCGGGAAGACCGGCAGCGCACAAGTAGTGAGCAATACGTTTCGCAAGAGCAGAGGCGGGAGCGCCAAACAATTCAACGACAACAGCTGGTTTGTCGGTGTTACACCCCGGCGGAACCCTGAGATCGTTGTCGCCGTGCTGTTTGAAGGCGGCGAGCACGGTTTGCTGGCGGCGCGCCTGACTTCGCAGATTATCAAGGCATATGTAGAGAAGCAGCGCCGAATTCGCAATAATCCCATGTTGTTCAGTGATAAGGCTGATCCTGGTTCTGTGCCGATTGCCGGGCTGTGGAACCAGCCGGACACATTCCGCCAGGGTCCCGCAACACAGAACCACGTACATCACGTACATGAGGAAACGGCAGAAGTCGATCACCTGCAAGGGGGCACGGTGCTGGTTCACATCGGCAAACCCAGGCTCCGGCAGACGGCAATAGGGTCGGCGGGAGCAGACTGATGCGGCGGATGATCTCGTTTCGTGATTTTGACTGGCTGCTGCTGACTTTCGTGCTGATCATCTGCTCTCTGGGAGTTCTGGAGATTTACAGCACCACCTACGGAACCAAGTTTGCCGGAGCGCACATCCGCCAGATCTACTGGATCATGTTTGGCTTGGCGGTGATGCTGGCCGTAAGCATGATCAACTACCAGGTCCTGCTCGAAAACGCCCACTGGCTATACATTGCTTCTGTGGTTTCTCTGCTGGCGGTATCCATCTTTGGCAAAAAATACCTGGGCGCACGGCGATGGATCCAGCTTCCCGGCGGACAGCACTTCCAGCCTTCTGAGTGGGTCAAGCTGGTGCTGATCCTGATGCTGGCCAAATATTTCAGCGGCGAAGGCGAACGTGAAGCCTCACTTTCTGACGTGGTGAAGGCCGCCCTGATCGCCGGCGTGCCTATGCTTCTGGTGCTCAAGCAGCCCGATCTCGGCACCGCTCTGACGTACGTTCCGGTTGCCCTGATGGGCCTGTTCCTGGGAGGCATACAGTTCCGCCATGCGGCCATCATCCTGGTGGTTGCCGGGGTGCTGATGCCGGCGGTCTGGCATTACGGCCTCAAGCCCTATCAAAAAAGCAGGCTGACCAGCTTTTTGCATCCGGAAGCCGATTCCCAGAAGACGGGGTATCAACTTGAGCAATCCAAGATTGCCGTTGGTTCGGGCGGAATTTGGGGCAAGGGTGTGCGTAAAGGCTCGCAAACACAGGGGTCTTTCCTTCCCGAGCCGCACACCGATTTTATTTTTGCCGCCTGGTCAGAAGAGCACGGCTTTGTGGGCGCGGTGGCCTTACTACTGTTATACTTCATGGTGTTAATGCGTTTGATCCATAATGCTCAGACCGCGCCTGACAGCGCGGGCGGCTTTGTGGTAATGGGTGTGGTGGCAGTTTTACTTTTCCATATCCTGGTGAACGCGGGAATGGTGGTTGGGTTTATGCCCGTCACCGGAATTCCTTTGCCGCTGATGAGCTACGGTGGCTCGTCAGTGTTGTTCATGTTTCTGGCGCTGGGAATTGTGATGAATATCAGGATGCGCCGTTTCGTGAACTAAAGGAATTGAGGACCGCCCCGAGGGGCGAAAAGCAACGAGATCTTTTAAGAATTGAACGTGACGCCCTTACGTTAAAGAGGGCGCCGGCACTTTGAAGAGGGCCGGAGAGTATCAGAAAGCATTGCCGGGCAGGTAACGGCCCCGCCGAAACGCTGGGTGGCCACAACCCTGGAGTGCAAAGGTGCACAGATTTTTCAAAAAAGTCATAAGCAGATTGCAGAGGTTGGCCGGAGAGGTTTACTCACCGCAGCCGAAGTGTATTTCCTGCATAAGATCAGATTGAATCTCCGAGCACTTAAAGCCAGTCAGCCCGCGTCGCAAACGCCGGCATCCTGACGTTTCTGAACCCTCCTTCTTCTTCCCGCCGGTAGACAGCGGAGAAATATCCATGGCGAAAGAACTATTTGTCTCTTCCACACCCCACGAAACCAAGGTGGCGGTGGTGGAAGACGACCAACTGGCAGAAATTTATTACGAACGAGAAAACGAATACACGCTGGCCGGCTCCATTTATAAGGGCCGGGTCACGCGCGTGCTTCCGGGAATGCAGTCGGCCTTTGTCAACATCGGGCTGGAACGCGACGCTTTTCTCTATGTTTCCGACTTCCTGATGGAAGAGGACGAAGACGCTGACGCGATCGGCGAGGTGGTCTCGCGATCGCGCAATGAATCGCCCGTGATTGAGGTACGCAGCACGGAAGCCCATCAGGGACCAATTGAAGCCGAACAGATCCTGCCGCCGGTCGAGGCTGGAACGGAAGACGACGAGGCCGAAGAAGAGCCGGCGGAAGCTGCGCCGGCCGAAAACGATGGCCGGCAGGAACCCGAGCGCGAAGGCGCGCGCCGGTGGCGCGGACGTCGCCGTCGCGGAAGAGGCGGCCGTGATCGCTTTGGTGATCGCGGCGCCAATGACCGTGGACCGGCGGAGCGCGGCAGTGACCGTCCAGAGCGTGAACGTCCCACCGAGGCCGCATCGGAAGATCGCGGCGAGCCGCGGCCAGAAAGCCGTCCGGAACCTCGCTTTGAGGGCCGCCCCGAAGCAAGATCCGATTACCAGAGACCTGAGCCGGTGCTGCTGCCGGGCGAATCGATTTCCAAATACCAGCCATCGGGCTCTCAACCGGCAGCTGGAGTTACGCCGGTCCCGGCAAGGACTGAAGCTACGCCGCGCCCGAGGCCATCTACTGAATATTCGCTGAACCCGGCGCAGTTTTCCGCGGGCTCCATGGTGCTGCCGGGAGAATCGCTGGCCAAGTACGGCAAACAAAGCCCGCGAACACATGCGGCCACTGAGACGGTAGAACCTGAGGCTGCCACGGCTGAGCCCCAGGAACACGGCTTCCATCAGGATCCAGAGTCGGCGGGGCCTGTTCCGCGCCAGTCAGAAGAGCGCGAAGAGGCGCGGGTTGAAGCGCCAAGCGTCTTTCATCGGCGAGAGCCTGCGCCAGAAACTTCGGCTCAGGGAGAGCCTGCCGAACACGAGGCATCGCGCCCGGTCATCCGCGAAGCCGAGCCCGCGCCGAGCGCGAAAGACGAGCAGCGATTTGAAAGCATGAACGTGGCCAGCGTCTTTGGCGGCGAAACAGAAGTGGAAGAGGAAGAACAAGCTGAGGAAGCTACGCATTTGGATTCGTCGCTTGAGTCACCGGCGCAGGAAAAGCAATCATGGTTTCCCACAGGTGACGCTTCTGAGAATCGCGGCCCGCAAGCTCGCGGGGTGATTGAAGAAGAAGAGATCGAAGAAGAAGAGAGCGAAATTCCAGGCTTTGAAGAAGATATGGACATGGCCGAGTTCGAAGAGATGGAAGAAGAAGTGCTGGGCCAGTCCGGCGACCAGTTGGTCCCCATGGGCAATGAGCTGATGGAAGCGGTGCGAGACGCTCACGTCAACGAACGGGCCACCGGCAAGTATGAAGCCGAAGGGCTGGAACCCGAAGAACTGGAAGAGGTCGAAGAAGCATTGGGGCTGGCGGACGAAGGGCCTGAGGGGGGCGAAGAAGGCGAGGAAGAAGCCGAGGAGTTGGAAGGCGCGAGCGCAGAGCAGCGCGCTCCGGCGACGGCGGGATACCAGCAGCGCACCGAGCGCAGACCGCAGGACCGTCGTGGCGGACGCCGCGGCCCTCCGGGACGGCGCCCTATGCGCGGACGCCCGCGTCATCAGTCATCACGGCAAATGCCGGCCATCAGTGATCTGCTCAAGGAAGGCCAGGAAATTCTGGTGCAGATTGCCAAAGAGCCCATCGCCAAGAAAGGCGCGCGCATTACCAGCCACATCGCGTTGCCCGGACGCTACCTGGTCTACATGCCAACGGTGCATCACACCGGAGTTTCGCGCAAGATCGCTTCAGAAGAAGAGCGGCACCGCCTGAAAAGGATTGCACTGAGCGAGCGCGGCGACGCACAGGGCGGGTTCATTGTCCGAACGGCCGCAGCAGGCGCCGAAGAGCAGGACCTGCGCAACGATATCCGCTTCCTGATCAATTTGTGGAACGAGATCAAGGGCCGCGCGGAGACCTCCAAGGCGCCGGCGCTGATCTACCACGATCTGAACCTGGTTGAACGCATTCTGCGCGATCAGGTCAGCGGAAGCTTTTCCGCCATCTGGGCCGATACCGAGCAGGAATACGAGCGCGTTCTGCGTTTCGTCAGCCGCTTCCAGCCCTCGCTGGTGAAGCGGGTGAAGCTTTACAGCAAAGACACGCCGCTGTTCGAGCAGTTCAACATCACCGACGAGATCAACAAGGCGCTCAAGTCAAAGGTGTGGCTGCGCAGCGGCGGCTACATTGTCATCAACCAGACGGAAGCGCTGGTGGCGATCGACATCAATACCGGTAAGTACGTGGGCAAAACCGCGCGGCTTGAGGACACCATCGTCAAGACCAATATTGACGCTATCAAGGAAATTGTGCGGCAGATCCGGCTGCGCGACCTGGGCGGCATTATCGTGATCGACTTCATTGACATGGACGAACGCCGTAACCGTGCCAAGGTGATGCAGGCGCTAGAGGAAGCATTGAAGGCCGACCGCGCGCCTTCGAAGGTACTGCAGTTCAATGACTTTGGTCTGGTGGCGATCACGCGCAAACGCGTCAAGCAATCGCTGGAGCGCACGCTGGGACAGCCATGCCCAACCTGCCAGGCGACGGGCATGATCAAGTCTGTGACCACGGTGTGCAACGAAATCTACGTGGAGATGCGCAAGATGGCGCGGCACTTTGACCGTGACGTGATGATCCGAGTGAATCCTGAAGTGGCCAAGGCGCTCAAGGGAAACAACGGGCGCTGGCTGCAGGAGATGGAAGAACTGGTGAAGCGCACGGTGCTGGTGAAGTCTGATCCACTGTTGCATCCGGAACAGTTCGATATTCAGTAAGAATGATTCACCGCAGAGAACGCGGAGAACGCAGAGAAATTCACCGCAGAGAACGCAGAGGAAAGAAAATTTCCGTGGCGTTCTTCCTCCGGTAAATTTCTGAGACCGTAAAACATTTTTTATCGCAAAAAGCGATGCAGGAGGCAGTACAAGAAGCGTACGGAGGAGCCAGCCTTCCGTTCTTCCTCTGCGCGCTCTGCGTTCTCTGCGGTGAATTGCCTTTGCGCCCATCCCGTCCTTTGCGGTAAATTTCCCCCATCCGGTTTTCAGGAAACAAATGTCCAACAAATTCAAAGGCACGCCCGCGCAGGAGCGCGCTCTGAGCGCGTACGTAAAGCTGGAACGCGCGGCCAGCGCGGCGTTCGCCTATGCCCGGGTCGGCCTGGAAGAAGAAGGGCTCACGCTGAGCCAGTTTGCCGTCCTGGAAGCGCTCTATCACGTGGGGCCGCAGTATCTGGGCGATTTGGCGCGGCGCATTCTGACCAGCAGCGGCAATCTGACATTGGTCATCGATAACCTGCAAAAGCGGGGATTGGTAAAACGCGAACAGCAGGGCAAGGACAAGCGCTTTATCTTGGCCACCATCACTCCGGCCGGCGCCAAACTGATCGACCGGATTTTCCCTGACCACGCCCGGCGAATCACGGAAATCATGGCGCGACTCGGGCCTGAGGAGCAGGAGCAGTTGGGCGATCTGTGCCGCAAACTAGGCAAAGGAGAGTGAAGAATCGTCGTGATCGCGCCTGATCGGAAAATCAGAACCATTTACCGCAAAGGACACGAAGGAACACATAGGAAGATCAGGCTGATCTGAAAATTTTGAAATCTCTGTGTCTCTGTGGTGAGATTTGGTTTTCCGATCACGCGCGATCACGGCGATGGCGGCGATCACGGCGATTTGCTATCTTAGTTCGCTCATGCGCCCACGTGCCTTTCTTTATGCTGCCGCAATCTTTCTCAGCAGCAGCCTCCTTTTTCTGGTTGAACCCATCGCGGGGAAGCGCCTGCTGCCGCTTCTGGGAGGATCTGCAGCGGTGTGGACCACCTGCCTGGTTTTCTTTCAGACCGCGTTGCTTCTCGGGTATTTGTGCGCGCACGGAATCGCTACGCGGTTGCGGCCGCGAACGCAAGCCGCAGTGTACAGCTTGCTTCTCATCGTGAGCCTGGCGCAGGTCGCGTTGAACCTGAACCCGCATCCGCATGCGTCCACGCTGCGGCCGATTTTCAGCGTGCTTATGGTGCTGAGCACTCTCATAGGACTACCGTTTCTGGTGCTCTCAGCCACCAACTCTCTGTTGCAGGCGTGGTACGCGCGCGATGCCGGCCGGAGTAGCGATGCAACGGGAACAATTGCAGCGCCTGCGCCTCCTTACCGGCTGTTTGCGCTTTCGAACTTCGGTTCACTGCTGGCGCTGGTGATTTATCCCGTGTTGGTGGAACCATATTTCAGCCTGCGCGCGCAGACATTGACGTGGTCAATGGGATTCCTGGTTTTCGCGGTAGTTTGCGGCGCCATCAGTTTGAGCGGAAAGCTTTCTGCCGAGTCTCCGCGTGACAGTGCGGCTCCTGATCCAGGCCTTGCCGGGGCAGACCAGCCGTCGCCTCCAAGAGATCAAGCGCTGTGGCTGCCGATGGCCGCCTGTGGATCTTTGCTGCTTTCGGCCGTGACCAGCCACTTGAGCCAAAACATAGCGGCAATCCCGCTTTTGTGGATTGTTCCGCTCACTGTGTACCTGTTGACCTTTGTGATCGCATTCAACGGTGGCAGACTGTATTCGCGGTGGGTGATGGCGCGCCTGCTGGCGGTAGCGCTGGGATCGGTGGCCTACCTGATTGTCGACACCGACAAAGACGTGCCCATCAAGATTTCCGTGCCGCTTTTCTGCGTTATGCTGTTTATCGGCTGCTTGTTTTGCCATGGAGAGCTTTACTGGCGGAGGCCATCGCCGCGCTATACCACGCAGTATTACCTGCTTATCGCAGCAGGCGGAGCGCTGGGTTCGATGTTTGTAGGCGTCTGGGCCCCGTTCGTCTTTCGCGGAAGTTATGAACTGGCCTGGAGCATGGTGTACACGGCGGCGCTGGCCGCCGGCGGCAACTCTCGGGCTGCTGGTTGTAGTGGCATTGCAGGTGCATGGCTACAGCAAAAACACCATCGTCCAGGTGCGCAGCTTTTACGGCGCCATGCGCGTCACAGAGGAGTCCACGGCCGAGGCGGGCATGTTTCGCACGCTCATCCATGGGACCATACAGCATGGCACGCAGTTCTTTGGCAGTGATGAAGACCGCACCAACCCGACCGCATATTACGTCCACAATTCCGGGATCGGGCTGGCGCTGGACTTGTGCTGCAACGGCAGGCCTCGCCGCGTGGGGATAGTCGGCCTGGGCGCCGGAACGCTGGCGGCATACGGACGCCCCGGCGATGTGTTTCGCTTTTACGAGATCGATCCCCGGGTGGAAACGATCGCTCGGAACGTTTTCACTTATCTGAGGGAGTCGAAGGCGAAAATAGAAATTGTGCAGGGCGATGCCCGGCTGTCGATGGAAGCGGAACCGCCGGAGCGCTATGATGTGATCGCCGTCGATGCCTTCTCCGGCGATGCTATCCCGGTGCATTTGTTGACGGCAGAAGCCATGCGCCTTTACCAGCGCCACATGCAGGCCGGTGCGATCCTCGCCTTCCATGTTTCCAATTC
>WNFM01352942.1_pt2 | contig 10164 bp, 10 predicted proteins | sample 5400271 | NCBI WGS metagenome assembly WNFM01 (sample SAMN13153352, study PRJNA577476) | soil metagenome | isolation source: 60 cm saprolite on Douglas fir-dominated hillslope | place: USA:California | collected 2013-09-17
TCGATCCCAATAATCAAAATATTATGCTGGTCTCTATGACAGGCGAAGAGCGACGATTACCGCCCGGTGAAACGGTGGATAATACGTACGAGCTATATTTGCCGCCGTGCGAAGGGTCCTGCGATATTCAGGGCGCGCCCCGTATCCTGATCCAGCCCGGCGATCCGCAGCCCGGTTGGACACTCAATGACAAGCAGCTTGTCAACTTAAGCTAAACCACGCGATTCTTGAGAGCCGGGCATTGAAAGAAAAGGCCCCGCTCTATTGAGAGCGGGGCCGGCGTCAGGGCGTATCAAACAACCTCTTCGAGAATCTTAGGGCTTTACAACATTCCACACATTGCCGACGCCTTGACCCTTTGCATCACCAGGAGCCGCATCCTTGCTGTAGAGGTACAGCGGCATTCCATTGTATGTCACCTGCATAGTGTCGTCATCATGTTTGATGGTTCCCAGTTTGCCGGTAACGCCTGTTCCAGCGACAAGTTTATCGCTGTTATAGACCCAAAACGCGGGCCAGGCTTTGGCGCAGTCACCTGTACAGGTACTGGTATTGGCGGTATCTTTCGCGAAGGTGTAGAGCGTCATGCCATCTGCTGAGATCACGATGTTGCCCTGATCTTTGTTGGCACTAACCACGACAGTTTCCGGTGCAACCGTAAACCATACCTTGCCAACATTTTCGCCGTTGGCGTCGCCGATGGCCTTGTCCTTGGCGAAATAATACAGCGGTGACCCATTATAGGTAACTTGCAGCGAACCATCATCGCGTTTGACTGTGTTCCATTTGCCCGGCAGATTAAGCCCTGGAACAATTTCGTCGGCGCTCTTAACCGTGAGTGCAGGCCAGTTCTTCAGACAATCGCCAGTACATGCGATCTTATCTGGAGTGTCCTTTGTAAACATATACAAGGTCATACCCTTCGGGCCAACCAGGACGTTACCCACTTTAGGCAGTTCCTGCGCATATACTGTCGCAGGAGAAACGACCCACCAGTTGCGGGTTACGCGGTTTCCGGTTGTATCGCCTGCTGCCTTGTCTTTGAACCAGTAGTAGAGTGGCATCCCGTTATATGTCACTTGTAATGAACCATCTTTGTGGGCAGTAGTTCCAAACGTACCCGGAATACTTGGGTCGTGAGTCGCTTCATCCGCACTCTTGACAATGAGGGACGGCCAGGCTTTGGCACATCCGCCGTCCTGGCACATGCTCTCATTCAGTGGATCGACAGTGAAGACGTACAATGTCATACCATCTTTACCGACAAGATACTTGCCCAGGTCCTTGGAACTGCTCACGCTGATTAAATACGCGCCAGCGGCTTCGGTTGCTGCTGGTGTTGACTGCGCTGCCGTCGGCATGATCCCGGAAAGCAGCAGCCCTCCTATCAAAAGGGTCACTAACATGCCCAAGTGGATGCGAATCTTTTTCGTACTTGTAAACTTAGAAACCATCGTTTTCTCCCTCCATAAACCGGACCAAAATTATGAGCACCAAGAGCATTCACGTGTAGGTGAGTGGATTGGAAGCACGAAGTCTTGTGATGGCACTCAGGTTCGATCCAGCTATCGTTACAACAAATGCAATTGGATTTCTAAACGCGAAAACCAGCGATGATCAGGTTTGATTTGCCACGCAACACTTGTTATATTTCTGGCACATCAGTGCCTCTCTTAACGCTTTGATGGTGTATGAAAGTTCACGACCAGACAACGATTTTGCCGACTGACATTGAGCTAATGCGGCGCATAGCCCAGGCGGATCAGTCTGCACTGTCAACTTTATACCAGCGATACGGCGCTGTTATTTATAGTCTGGCGCTTCGTGTCCTTCAGAATACCGGATTGGCCGAAGAAGTGACACAGGATGTATTTCTGGAAGTTTGGAACCGTCCGCAAATATGGGACCCTGGCAAAGGACGGTTGAGCAGTTGGATGCTAACAATTACCCGCTACACAGCTATTGACCGCCTCCGGAAAGACCAACGCCGACCTGAAGCAACGACCACACCCTTAGATGACCTTGCTGAGCGATTGAGCATCATTGGACAAACGGATGATGCACTCTGGCAGGACGGTCAGATGCTCCGCTCCCTCATGCAGCAATTGCCAAGCGAACAAGCAGAGGTGATCGATCTGGCATTCTTCCAGGGATTGACTCACAGCGAATTGGCGCAAACATTAAACTTGCCTTTGGGTACTATCAAAACACGGGTCCGGCTTGGCTTAAGGAAATTGAGAGGACTATGGAACGATGCCCATGAACAGACCAAATAACTGTGTCTTGTTGAGATCAACTGTAAGTGCCATAAATCCAATTGAAGTACCGAACGGCGATAGATACATAATTGGTATATCTTACGTAGAATGTTTAGGAATATATTGACACGAGATTGAGTCTATCTTTTAGAAGGGCTGATAGATAAGTTAGCTACTACCGTGATAATCAACTAAGGATAAGCAGTTCTGACTGTTAGCTAGGAAATCCATCGTGGACCAGAGTGATCATCAACCTGAAATGCCGGGCGAACTTGGAAAAAATGGGCAATCTCCTTCTCGGAGCGACCTTTGTGAATCAATCGAGATGCTGATCCCGGCCTATGGCATAGGAATAGCGGACGCTGACGAACGCGCATTCGTCGAGGCGAACCTTGCTGACTGTCCTGACGCAGCGACACAACTGGCTGAATATCGATTACTGCACCAAGCATTACTTCATAGTGCGCCTTTGGTTCAGCCGCCAATGAATCTGGAGAAAAAACTCGCTGAGGCTGTTCAGAAGAAAACTGGCACCAAAGTTGTTCAGGATCTAGCTGCAAGCTCGGTGAATACAAGTAGCCCAAGACTGCAACGCCAGCACTTTCTGTATGCTGTGGCTGCGATCCTAGTAATTGCACTGGTCTCACTCAATATCTACTGGATATTCCAGAATAACCAGCTTCGTGACACACAGCAGCAGATTTTAGCAAAACTAAATGACCAACAAATGCTATTTCGGCAGTTCGGTGCAGGCACAACACGGCGTGTTGAATTAACTGCGGTGAACACGACTTCAGCAGGTGTAAGGCCATACGCGGCGATTCTTTGTGATCCGAATGGACAGCGGGGATTACTCTACGTGAAGAATTTCCCGGCTTTGCCTTCCAACGAGGCTTATCAGCTGTGGATGCGACTGGATGGGAAACCGATTAGCCTGGGGGTGTTCAAAGTAGACGGTGACGGAAGCGCTACAGTAGTTTTTTGGACACCAAAGACAATTAGTGCCTTTGACACCGCCGGTGTTACGACAGAGCCAAGCAACGGTAGCCCAAGCCCCACTGGTTCGCCCGTTGTTCGCGGTGAACTCAAGTATTAACCATTCACACTTTTAATCTGGCGTGCTATACTTCGCTCCGTTATGGATGATGCCGTCTGGATGCGCCTTGCACTCACGGAAGCTGCCCTTGCTGTAGCCCATGAAGATGTGCCAGTAGGAGCGGTTGCGGTTTTAGAGGGCCAGGTTGTTGGGCGGGGTCATAATCGCCGTGAAGTGGAACGTGACCCAAGCGCTCATGCAGAAATGATCGCCCTGCGTGAAGCCTCTCGGACGGTCAATCACTGGCGATTGGACGGTGTGACGCTGTATTGCACGCTCGAACCTTGTGCAATGTGTGCCGGAGCCATGATACTGGCTCGGCTGCCCAGGCTGGTGTTTGCAACAGCCGACCCCAAAGCTGGCGCAGCCGGAAGCGTGCTCGACCTTTTGAATCACCCACGACTCAATCATCATGTTGCGGTTGAGCAAGGGTTGATGGCCGAAGAGGCGGCAGCGTTGCTGATTGGGTTCTTTGCACAATTACGAGCCTCAGGCCAACGCCATTAACAATTGATAAATGCTATTGGAGGGGTGCCAGAGTGGTTGAATGGGGCGCTCTCGAAAAGCGTTGTGCAGCAACCCTGCACCGTGGGTTCGAATCCCACCCCCTCCGCCTTTTTGTTTATCCTCACCCCGTCCCGGTAAATTGGTGCTTGATTTATTACGAAAAGCTCGTATTATTTTCGTAGTCTTTAAATTCAATTTAATCTCGCGATTCCTTCTTTGGCAGCCCACTTTCATCATGGCAAGGTGGTTGCTAATGTATACGGGAATCCAGCGCAGCGGCATCACGACGAGAATATTTATTTAGGAACCTTTGCACGCGTCAAAGGCTGTATTTAGTGTTTGCTTTTGCAAGGTCGCGAGCGCGACAAATAAACTTCAATAGAGGAAAGAAATGTCAGCTTTGAAAGTAGACCAACGTTCCTTTGAACACCCCGAAATTGCCGTGAAGGAGACACAATCGACAGGTTGGGGGTTGTTCGCCAATGCTACTTATAAGCCAGGCGATCCAATCTTCTGGCTTAGCACTGAGGATACGTATGCTTCAAAGATTGTGAAGTGGGAGGATAGCTTCGGCGATTGCTTTGATAGAGGCTATACCATTGTGCCGGATTTTGGCTTTTGCTGTACTTCGGAGTCGCCCTTCTGGAATATGAATCACTCCTGCAATCCAAATGCAGGTTTTGTCAATTGGGGCCGGATCGAGAATGGCCTGATCCCTATAGTTGCTTATAAACGCATTGCTGTGGGTGAACAGATCACGGCGGACTACGCCACGTTCACCATGAGCTACGATGGAACACCTGATGGCGGCCCCTGGGAAATGGGGCCGTGTTTATGCGGCGAAACGGATTGCCTTGGGGTCGTTACCGGGTTTGAACGACTGCCTCTTGAATTGCAGATGAAGTACATCTTGCCCGCGAGTAAGCCGTACGGTCGTGTGCTGGCACATATTGTTCACGACCTGCCCAGGTTAGAGGAAATTTTGCGCCAGCAGTCACCAAAACGCTTTGCGGAATATCAGCAGGCGCTCAAAGGTCTATATGGCAAATCGGCTGAATTGCAGCAAACGATTGGTCCGTCGCGCCCGCCTTCACCCGACTGGAAGCGCTAGCTCATCAGGTTGAGGATGTGCGCGACCACATCGGTTGACAAAATAGGCTTGGTCAAGTAGCTGTCGATTCCGCTCTCGAATTCTTTCGAGACGAAAAAGCTGCGGGATACCGCCGTCATAATCACGATCAACGTATGGGTATCGGGAGGTTCCAGCTTGCGAATCTCTTCCGCAACCTGGAAACCATCCATTCCCGGCATCGCTACATCCAGTAAAATAATCGGGGGATGTTTTTCTTCGAAAATTTGCAGCGCCGCGTCGCCATCATAGGCAATATAAGTCTCAAAACCGTTGTCCTGGAATGCCAGCGACATTAGCCTACACAACGTCTTGTCGTCATCCACAATCATTATTACTTTGGCTACCATACGTCATTAACTCCGACGCTCTGAACAGAGTCCAATGTGTCTACTATGCCATGCCGAAAAATATACCGGGCTTTGATGGGCAAGTCTATTACAATATTAACTCAACATACACATCATTGTGCATCAGTGCGAAATTTTCCGTTCAAGAGCATTTTGCAGGACGATGACTCCTATAATGCATTCATTTTACGGATGACTTGTTCCAGGCGTTTGGCTTGAGCCAGTTTGAGCGTCGGTCTCCGCGCTTCCAGGATGGGTAATAACTCTCCACGGTTAGATGCTTTAACGGCTACCAAACAACTTTCTGCATGTCTTGGCAAGTCTTTGGAAGGGCAGTTTTGCAAAAAGGTTCTGAGAAAAGCGAAGATTTGTTTCTCGTGATCTGAATCTTTGGCGGCAACCATCGCTAAAACCCGGATACCCCAATCCTGCGTGATGACCGATCCCTCAAGAGTTGCGCCCGTAATCACGTTTAGCTGTTTTGCAATGTCGGCAGCTCGTTGATCAGCAATTGCGCCGAGTGCCGTCATTGCGCCCCAAACCAGTCGATTATTTCGACTGCTTAGGAGCTTGATGAAGGCTTCGACATAAGGTGCAATCAGGTCGGGGTTGAGTGAACCTATTTCGTACAGAACTTTGATGCAATCACTCTGAATTGCCTTGTCAGGATTAGAGAGGTTTTCTACCAACTCCTGAACGCCCTCTTGATCTTCGGCGGTGGCAATCTCTTTGGCAAGAACTTGGTTTGGCACTTCATCACCTCGACCAAGTGCCGAGGCTAGTTTAGTCAAATTAGACACATTTGGCGTCCTTTTCAAATATTGTACGTTCGCTACCGACTAATTATCGCCAATTCATGATTTGAGTTGAAGAGATATTCGCTTTGCCTCAACCATTACAACCAAAATTCAGGCTGAGCGATTTACGGGGAAAAGTCTGCTACCGCTATAAAATCAGCCCAATTTCTGCTTGAAAAACTCATCCAGTCGCTTCAGGTATTCGTCGTGGTGATATGTGATGGCAACAGCATGAGCCTCGTCGGGGAAAGTCGTGTCGGGCAGGCTCCAAAAGGTCACATCTACCCGCACGTTCTGATACGCATTGTAGAGATCGACGCCGTGATGGTAAAGCACACGTTTATCCTGCTCGTCGTGAATAATGTAGACGGATTGCTTGTTTGCGGCAAAGGTTGGCCCCAGGTCTATCGGCGTGACTTCCCAAATCCGGTCACCTGTTTTCAAGAAGCCCCAGATCATTCCCGGCAGCACAATAACAGAGGGATAACCAAAGTTCTGGGCCTGCTCCGTCAGCACTGAATCGGCCCGAGCATAGCCACTGTCCTCCCAGATCGCCTTGATACGCGGCTCCGATCCTGCCGCCATAAGTACCGTCGTGCCGCCTTCGGATTCACCGACAAGGCCAATCTTATTGGCTACGAATCCTCGCGTCAGCAGATAATCGAATGCGCCGAGGACATCATAGCGCTCTTTGTAGCCCATACTGAGTCGCCCGTCTTCGACCGTATCCCCGCCGTTATCCTGCAGATCAATTGAAAGCACTGTATAGCCGAGATCATGCAAGGATGCAGCGCGGTCCAGGTGATATTTGTCGTGGCGCGTGGCCTTCCAGCCATGTACGCTGATTAACGCGGCTTTGCTATTTTGACCGGATAGATAGAAGCCATGCACTTTGTAATTTTGGCTGCGCGAAGGAAAGGTCACATCCTCGAAACTGCCGCTCGGTGTGGCGGGCGCAACTGGATCGCCGGGTAGCGATAGCACATCGTAGGCAGTTGACGAAACGTACATGATAAGACCGATGGCTGCCACGATAACCAGGCCAACTATAAAAAGGATCAAGCGCCGTCTATTCAATTGTCTAAATACTTTCTCAAACGATTACGGTATCGAGAATTCGCAGGTATTCACACGCATTGAGCACGTCTGCAAAATTCGGGTTCCCTTTGTGACGTAAAAAGTGTCCGGTGCGTCAGTATCATTCTTCAACGTCCACAGCAGATATGGGAAGCTTGCGTCCTCATAGGGCCATTTACCCACGGGATCGCGACAAATATCTGGATTATTATTCGGATCAATGGGTTTCTTGCCAATTTGGAGGCATTTGCCAGCACCCACACCAAGATAAGTGGGCGTGCCAAACTTGGATGCCGCGAAGCCCAATGTTTCCTGGTTTTTGAGTCGATCACTCCGCACAAAAACGACATCTTTGAAGGAAATAGTTTGATTGGAAGCGTTGTAAACATAAAACGCGTCTTTACTGTAAATCAGGCGCACCTGGTAAGATGCAGCCGTTAGTATCGGAAATGGTCCATCCGGAACGATCACGTTCGTCTGGCGGCGATTGAGCGCAGTTACTCCCACCCCAACCATCGCAGCAATGAGAATCAGAAGTAATAACCGGATACGCAGCCGTTCTGGCTGAGGTGGTGTATTTGTTCTGTTTGCGGCGCGACCCTTCGGCAGATTCACTTCGGCCATGAGCGCGGTCCGTTCAACACCGCTGGTTGCGCTGGCGTCCGATGGCGTAACGTCGAGCATTTCCTGCGTAATCGTGACATTCGGCTCAATGCCTGTGTAGGCGTCACGCAGCGCGTCAGACATAGCAGTAGCGGTTTGCCAGCGATTCTCAGGCCGCTTTTCCAGTGCTTTGAGAATGACAGTCTGAACCGGGTGTGGTAGATCAGAGCGAACTGACTGCGGCGGCGGCGGCTGGTTGGTAATGTGGCTGAGCGCCAGTGTCATGGGTGAATCGCTGTCGAACGGAGCTTGACCAGTTGTCATCTCAAACAGGACAACGCCGAGTGCATAAATATCGCTTTGAGGCACGGCCCGATGCGAGGCAATAGCCTGCTCCGGGGCAATATAGCGTGGCGTCCCAAAAGCCGTGCCGAGTGTGCTTTCCGTCCCCATCTGCATGGTCAAGCCAAAATCGGTCAGGATGGCCCGCTTATCCCCTTCGGTCAGCATGATATTGGACGGTTTAATATCGCGGTGAATGACGCCTTTGCTGTGCGCATAGTCAAGCGCTGCGGCGATCTGACTAATCACACTCATGATGAGTTCTGGCTCAAGGAATTTCTTCTGCTGTCGCATCTTTTTCATGAGATTGAGCAGCGTGCGTCCCTCGATGAGCTTCATCGCCATATACAGGAGGTCGTCTGTTTCACCAAACTGGTAGACGCTGACGATATTGGGATGGTCGAGATTGGCGGCAGCGCGGGCTTCACGGATAAAGCGGGCCGTCATCTCCTGTTCCTGGTCGTGCTGTACCTCGATCACTTTGACCGCAGCCCGGCGACCCAGTTTTGTATCCAGCCCCTCATAGACACGGGCCATTCCGCCGCGACCAAGCAGCGATTGAACGGTGTAATCACCCAGGGTTGTTCCGATTAGTGCATCAATTTTTTCTGTCTTGTTCGTCAAACCGGCCTCACCAGAAATACTAACCGGACCCTACGGTCCGGTTGTTCAGGGTCATACAACGGGTACCAACCTACTGGTCAACGTCACCAATAATGCCCTGCAGCATAGCGTCCTCGAACGAAATCCTGTTACCACTAGACCCCGCACTCGCAGCAAGTTTTTCGGGCGAGAATAAATCGTCGGCAGTGCTCAGATCGATATTGTCCAGCGAGTCCAGCAGGCTGGGATCGAAATTGGCAATAGGCTCAAACATCGGTTTGGATGGTTCTGGCTCTGGTTGCCTGGAAGGCTTAATAGCCTCGGCAACCACAGCGGGCATTTCTTGAGTGGTACGGCGCTTCCGACCCTTTGTTGGTGCGACCTGTTGTGGATTGGGAGCAGGCGGCGCGACTGGAACCACGGGCGCTGGCTTGACACCATAGGCAATGTCCGCGCCAATGACCTCTAGCATACTGTTCACAGCATTGCCGCCGTAGCGCTTGACATTGCCGAGGTTTGCACCTGCTTTGTTGTCGAAGATCAAGGTCACAAAATAATGCAATCCTACAGCCAGACCGAACAGGTCGAGCTTGTCACCGTCGTAGTATTTGAGCACGCGGGGCTGCTCGCCCAGCACCGACAGGATTCGTGTGGTTGTCCCGAACGACGGTCCAAGTGTTGCCGCCAACAGATCGCGATCCACGTAACCTGCGGCACCTTCGTAGCTGATAACTTTACCGTTGCGATCCGCCAGAACAGCAGCCATCGCGCCGACATCACGCATCACCTGGAACAACAGCGGACGTAGTTTGTCGATGTCAATGACCGGGACGGGTCCCAGGGTATCTTCCTGCGCTGCCTGCTGCGGCACAGCTTCGGGGCCATCGAGCGAGACACGCAGCGCCCGGATAAACGATTCAGGGGGCAGCGGCCTTCTCAAATATACGAAGGGTGATTGCGCCAGCGTTTCCTCGTCCATTTCAGGGTCGGTTTCGCTGCCGAGCACGATGACGGGCAACGCTGCCAATTCTCGCTTTGCCGAAAGTGCCAGGATGGGGCCAAAAGACGTTCCCCCTATCGTCTGCGCTGTCACCAGCAAATCGGGTGAGCTGACCCGGAGTTCCATTAACGCATCGTCGCTGGTCTGCGTCTCGATAAGCCGAGGCTTGCGTCCGAGAAGCTCTAGCGAAGCCCGAACGATGTTATAGATACCTTTATTGTCGTCAACGACAATAATTCTTGGGTTCGTGGGCGGCATTAGTTGACCTGCCTAAGACTAAACTTCGATTGCAAAACATTTGTACGCTTATTATAGAAGCAAAACTTCCCAAAGTGTACATTTCGTCACAACTTTGAGCAATAGCCGATAGGTCCGCTTGTCTAGCAGACCCATCTGCTGAAG
>WNFM01089764.1_pt1 | contig 10162 bp, 11 predicted proteins | sample 5400271 | NCBI WGS metagenome assembly WNFM01 (sample SAMN13153352, study PRJNA577476) | soil metagenome | isolation source: 60 cm saprolite on Douglas fir-dominated hillslope | place: USA:California | collected 2013-09-17
TGGTGCACCGCGTGCGTCGCCCAGAACCAGCGCACCCGGTGAGAAGCGCGGTGAAACCAGTAGTAGAAGAATTCGATGCCGAGAAGCAGCAGGGCCCAGCTCCAGAGCGAGTCGAGCGGCGGCGTCCAGATGCGATGCGCATAGAGCCAGAAGCTCGCCGGGAAGGCGATGGCGAGCGGCAGCAGGTTCGTGAGTTCACGTCCCACGGCGACGCCGAGAGACGCCGCCGCTTCGCGCCAGTCGTACGCGCGTTTCGCTGCCAACAGGATCGCAGCCTCGACGAACGATGCCGCGACCGCGATGAGCGATGCGGCGATCAGCGTGAGCTTTATGCTATGAAGCGCCGCAGCATCCATCGTTATCCGGCACTAGCTCTTGATGACCCACTCCCCGCCTCCTTGACGGCACGCGATGCCGTTCCTTTCCTTTTCCTTTGCCCTTGCCCTTCCCATGCTCCTCCTGCTCGTCGCCGCGACCCACTGCAACCGCGGTGAACTCACGGCAAGGATTGCGCTTGTCGCCAAAGTTCCTTGTGGGGGTGAGAACGAAGCTGACTCCCGTCTGCGGGTTGGTCCACTTCACAGGTTTCTGTTCTCCGGCCAGTTCCAATGCGTGGCCCATGCAGCCACGGTCACCGGCATCGATCTCTGCCCCGATCTTGTTGCCGATCACGGCGCCGAGCACGGCGCCCACCACGATCGCCACCGGCCGATTGGGTGAATCTTTCGCGACCTGCGATCCGATCACCCCGCCCACGGCGCCGCCGAGCACCGTGCCTACCTTCGCCGCGTCGCAGCTGCCCTCCAGGACGCCGTAGTCGTTATCCCATTTCTTGCCGGTGTAGCCGACATAGTTGGGATCGTTCTTCTTGCGCCACCCGTGTGCGGGCGCCCATGGCGGCGGATCCGCGGGCGCGGGAACCGGCACGAAGCTCAACATCAGGAACGCGATGATTCCGGCCGAGAGTCGTTTCATGATCTTTCTCCTGAACGAATCGCGGGCCATTGTAAGGCCGGCGAGCCCGCGCGCAGGAGGACAGCCTCGGGGATAGAAACCCCCGAGGCTCGGCTGGACTTCTTACTTGGTTGGAGGCGTTATTCGCCGCTGGCGATTCCGTCAGCGGACATCGAAGGCGTCCACCACGACATAGGACTGGTCGGTCGACGTGACCTGGATCATCAGCGTATGGGGGCCGTTCGTCAGGCCATCCGCCCTGAGGTGCAGATGAACCTCTGTCTGCAATACGCCGTCGATATAGACGTTGGCCGTCCCGCCCGCGCTCCCCTTTTCGCAGCCGATCCAGCTCACCGACGTGCCGGTGAAGGTAAAGGTGGCCGTCGCGCCCGTGTCCCTGCTGACGAGTGAGTGCCCTTCGCTCCAGACTCGCGTGTCGCGGTTCTCCCAGAAGCCGTTGGCAAAGGTGACCGACGACTCGTATTCCTCGTAGCGCCTTCCCGGCGTGATCACGTCGAATGCATCGACCACGATCCTCGAGGAGCTCGACGCGGCGTTCTTCTGGCCGGTCGTCGTGATCGTGAACGTGTGGTTGGCATCAGCGAGCCCTGTGGCCGTGAACACGATCTGCTGGTACTTGGCCGCCGGCGAGTAAGTGTCCACCTGGCTGGGCGCGCCGCCGTCGATCTGCACGGTGGCGATGCCGCCGTCGGGGCCGGTATAGCCGACCCAGCTGAACGCCGTGCCACGGAACGGCAGCGAGAGGGTCTCGCCCGCGTTCGTGGTCTCCTGCGCAGTGACCGGCAGCTCGGGCGAGTTCGCGACGCCGCTGCCGCTCCAGGGGAAGCCTTGCTGCGACTTGGTCCAGCCGGCGCTGAAGTGTGCGTTGGGGTCCGTGTCCTGCCAGTGCGACACGGTGAAGTTCGGCTGGATATCGAAGGCATCGACCACCACGGCGGCCCCTTCCGCCTGGGTGTTCGCCGTGCCGGTCACCTGGATCGTCAACGTATGGGGCCCGTTGCTGAGATCGTTGATCGTGAGGATGGGCGAATGGGCTTCATCGACCGGGCGCGCAAAGAGGTCGACTTCCTTGGTGGGTCCTCCATCCACGCTGATGAGCGCGATGCCCATCGCCCTGCCCCGGCTGCCGAGCCAGCGGATGGAGGTCCCGCTGAAGCTGACCGTGGCTTTCGCTCCAGCGCCCGAGGATTGCATGGCGGCGCCTCCGCTCCATCCCCAGTTGGAATCGCTCGCCGTCCAGGCGCCGGTCAGGGTCACCGATGGATCGGTTTCCTCGACACGTACACCGGCACCGGCACCGCCGCCTCCGGAAGCGCTGGCGCCGGAATTGCTGCCGTCGCCGCCGCCACCGCACGACACAAGCAAACCCGCAAACAATAAGACAGCGCCGCGCTTCATGGACAATCCCTTCGTACGCATTGAAGGGGCTAGTGTGGGACGCGAACATTTCGTCCCGGCGCGCGGCGGATGATCTGCTGAGGCGGTTTCCTGGAGGGGAGGATGGTCCGATCAGCGCGGATTCACATTCCCACGACACCGGCGAGCGCGCCGACAGCCAGCAGCCAGAGTGGATTCAGCCGCGTGACAGTAACGACGGCGAAGGTGGCGAGCGCGAGGCCGTAGCCCGGCACGCCGTGGCCGACCGAACGCAAGAGCAGCCAGCCGCTCGCCAGCATGAAGCCGAGCGCCACCGGCGCGAGTCCGCGGCGGATGGCGAGCGCGAGCGGCGCATCGGGGTGCTGCGCGTGGAACACGCTCGCGACGAGCGAGAAGCTGGTGGCCGGGATCAGCACGCCGAGGGTCATCGCGATGGCGCCGGTCCAGCCGGCCGCCTGCATGCCGAGGAGCGTCACCCACAGCGCGCCCGGCCCGGGCGCCGCCTGCGAGAGCGCATACATATCGGCGAACTGGCGCGCGGTGACGAGTGCCTGCTCGTCCACCACGTAGCGATACATGTCGGGCAGCACGGTGGAGCCGCCGCCGACCGCGAGGCATCCGAGCAGCAGGAAGTGCCAGAAGAGCGCCATCAGCGCCTTTTCCAGGCGGTGGCCATCGCGAAAGGCGCGAGCCCGCCCATCACGTAGAGCAGCGGCCAACGCAGGATGCCGGTGCCGATGAACGCGAGAGCCAGAAAGAACCATGGCAAGAAGCGCCGCGGCAGCGCCGTGGCGATCCCGACGGCGTTAGCGAGAAGGAGGCCCGCGGCGACCGCGGTCATGCCGGTGAGCGCGCGCTCGAGGACTGGAATCGCGGCGAACTGCCGGTAGAGCAGGCCGAGCGCCACCAGGAACGCGAGCGGCACGCCGGTGAGTCCGGCGATCGCGGCAAAGGCGCCGCGCAAGCCGGCGAAGCGGTAGCCGAGCATCACCGAGAGGTTGTAGACGTTCGGCCCGGGCAGGATCTGGCCGATGGCGAGGCCCTCGATGAATTCCTCGTCCGTGATCCAGCGCTTCTCCTGGATGATCACGCGCCGGATCCAGAAATTCACGCCGCCGAAGCTGATGGCTCCGATGCGCGCGAAGGTGAAGTAGATCTCGGCTACGCTCCGCGGCGCGGGAATTTCACACCCCTCGGAAATTACGCACGTTGTCCGGAATTCAGGATCTCCGCCGCGATGCGGTGGGCGTCGTTGGCGGCGGGAATGCCGCAATACATCGTGAGCATCAGCAGCACCTCGCGGATCTCGTCGGGCGTGGCGCCGTTGGCGAGCGCGCCGCGCACATGCACCGAGAATTCGGCCGGGCGATTGATCGCGGCCATCATGGCGAGCACCACCAGGCTGCGGATCTTCGGCTCGAGGCCGGCGCGGCTCCAGACATCGCCGTAGGCGTAGCCGTTGATGATGTCCTGCAGCGGCTGGCCGAAGTCGCCCGCCGCGCTCATGCGCTCCTTCACGGCCTTCTCGCCGAACATCTTCGTGCGCAGCCTGAGGCCGCGCTCCTTCAGCTCCCGGGTATCCATGTGCGCCTCCGTTGATGCATGATAAGCGGATGCGTTCGCTGCTTGTCGCTTTGCTCCTCGCGGTTTCGACGGCGGCCCTGGCGCAAAGGCCGGTGCGCTTCGTGGTGCCCTTCCCCGCCGGCGCGCTGCCCGACCAGCTGGCGCGCGCGCTCGCGCCGCAGCTCCAGGAATCGCTCGGCCAGCCGTTCGTGATCGAGAACAAGCCGGGCGCGATCGGCACCATCGGCACCGCCGAGGCGGCGCGCGCCGCGCCCGACGGCTACACCATCGTGATGACGACCAACTCGACGCTTGCCGCCGCCGGCGCGCTCTACAAGAAGCTGCAGTACGACCCGCTGAAGGATTTCGCGCCGATCATGCTGATCGGCAGGACCTCGATGATCCTGCTCGTGCGGCCGGACTTTCCCGCGCAGACGCTGAAAGACTTCATCCAGCAGCTCGCCGGCGGCTACGGCTCGGCCGGATCGCAGGTGTCGATCGCGAAGCTGAAGGCGGGCGGCGGTTTCGCCGCGGTGGACGTGCCCTACAAGGGCGTGCCGCCGGCGGTGACCGATCTCCTCGGCAACCAGATTGCCTACACCTTCGCCGACTTCGCGGTCGCGCTCGGCCAGATCCGCGGCGGCAAGCTGCGCGGCCTCGGCGTCACGTCCGCTGCCCGCACGCCGCTCGCGCCCGAGATCCCGGCGATCGCCGAGGAGATTCCCGGCTACGAGGTGGTGCTGTGGTATGGCCTGGTCGCGCCCGCGGGCACGCCGCGCGACGCGCTGAACCGCATTTACGAGAGCGCGGCCGCCGCGATGGCGAAACCCGAGTTCAAGACGCGCTTCACTGCCTTCGGTGTCGACCCGGCGCCGCTCGGCCCGGCCGAGTTCGGCGACTACATCCGCCACGAAACCGAGAAGTGGACGCGCGACATCAAGCAGGCGGGAATCGAGCCGGAGTGATCCAGGCGGCAATCGTCGGCCTCGGCCGCTGGGGCAAGAGCCTCATGGCCGCCGCGGCGAAGAGCGAGCGCATCGCATTTCCGCAGGCCGTCGACGATGCGCCGGGCTTCGCCGGGGTTCTGCAGGACCGCGCGATCCAGGCGGTGGTGCTCGCCACGCCGCACTCGCTGCATCGCGAGCAGGTGATCGCCGCCGCCGCGGCCGGCAAGCACGTCTTCTGCGAGAAGCCGCTCGCGCTCACGCTCGCCGACGCGCGCACCATGATCGACGCGTGCAGGCAGGCCGACGTCAGGCTCGCGGTCGGGCAGAACCGGCGCTTCTGGCCGGCGATGGTCGCGCTGCGAAAGCTGGTGGGCGACGGGCGCCTCGGCCGCGTGCTGCACGTCGAGGGCCACAACAGCAACGAGAACTCGAACCGCGTGACCGGCGGCTGGCGCACGCTCGAGCGCGAGTCGCCCGGCGGCGGCTTCACCGGCGCCGGCCTGCACGCGCTCGACGCGATGGTCAGCCTCTGCGGAGCCGTGCGCAGTGTGCGGGCGCAGCTCCTGCGCCAGCGCGAGAGAATTCCGCCGCTCGATACCCTGTCGGCGCTCTACGAATTCGAGAGCGGTGCGAGCGGCCTGCTCGCCACCGTGCGCGCGACGCCGTTCTACTGGCGCGTGCATGCTTTCGGCACCGTCGGCTCGGCGGAGGTGCTGGGCGAGACCGAGCTGGTGCTAAGGCTTTCCGGCGCGCCGGCGGAGAAAATCGCGCTGCCGCCGGCCGATTCGCTGCTCGCCGAGCTCGAAGCCTTCGCCGATGCGATCGAGGGGCGGGCGCCCTACCCGATCAGCGAGGCGCAAATGCTCGCCACCATGGGCGCGTTCGAGGCCACGCTGCGCGCGCTGGGCTAGAGAACCCTCTTGCTCTCGCCGTCGATCAGGTGCATGTGGTTGAGATCGGCGACGAGCGTCACGCGGCTGCCCGCCGGGGCGCCGGCAGCGGGGTCGACGCGAGCGCAGACGTCGATGCCCTGGAGCGTGAAGTGCAGCAGCGTCTCCATCCCGAGGGGCTCGCAGACATCGACCGCCACCTCGAAGGAGCGCTGCGCCGGCCGCAACGGCGGGCGCGGATCGGTGATGTGCTCGGGCCGCAGCCCGAGGATCAGGCCGGGTTTGCCGGCGTGCGGCCGGTAGCGCGGGTCGCGCTCCGCGGGCAGCGCGAAGGCGATGGTGTCCGAGAGCCGCGCGCGCAGGCCGCCGGCGGCCTCCTCCACCGCGCAGGGCAGGAGGTTCATCGCCGGCGAGCCGATGAAGCCGGCGACGAACCTGGTCGCGGGCGAGTGGTAGAGCTGCGCGGGCGTGCCGACCTGCTCGATGAGGCCGTGGTGCATCACCACGACGCGGTCGGCGAGGGTCATGGCCTCGACCTGGTCGTGGGTGACGTAGATCGTGGTGGTGCGCACCTTCTGGTGCACCTTCTTGATCTCGGTGCGCATCTGCACGCGCAGCTGGGCGTCGAGGTTCGAGAGCGGCTCGTCGAACAGGAACACCTTCGGATCGCGCACGATCGCGCGGCCCATCGCCACGCGCTGGCGCTGGCCGCCGGAGAGTTGGCGGGGCTTGCGCTCGAGGAGCTCGGTGATGTCGAGGATGCGCGCCGCGTTCTGCACGCGCCGCTCGATCTCGTCGCGGGCGAAGCGCTTGAGACGCAGCCCGAAGGACATGTTCTCGTGTACCGTCATGTGCGGGTAGAGCGCGTAGTTCTGGAACACCATGGCGATGTCGCGGTCCTTCGGCGGCACGTCGACCACGTCCTCGCCGGCGATCAGCACGTCGCCCTCGCTCACGTCCTCGAGCCCCGCGATCATGCGCAGCGTGGTGCTCTTGCCGCAGCCCGACGGGCCGACCAGCACGACGAACTCCTTGTCGGCGATGTCGAGGTCGATGCCGCGCACCGCGAGGGTGTCGTCGTATTTCTTCACCAGCTTGCGGAGCGTCACCTGGGCCATGCTTAACCTTTCGTCGCGCCGGCGGTGAGGCCAGCGATGTAGTAGTCCATGAGGAAGGCGTAAATGATGAGCGGCGGCGCGGCGCCGAGCAGCGCCCCGGTCATGATCTGCGCCCACGTGAAGACGTCGCCGCGGATCAGCGTGGTGATGATGCCCACCGGCAGCACGAGCTGGTCGACCGAGGTGATGAACGCCAGCGGATAGAGAAACTGCGCCCAGGAGACGGTGAAGGCGAAGATGGTGGCCGCGATGATTCCCGGCAGCGCCACCGGGATAAATATGCGCACCAAGATCTGCACGTAGCCCGCGCCGTCCATCACCGCCGCCTCGTCGAGCTCCTTCGGGATGCTGGCGAAGTAGCCGATCATGATCCAGGTGCAGAAGGGCACCGTCAGCGTCGGGTAGAGCAGCACCAGCACCCACCAGTGGTTGATGAGCTCGATGCCGGTCAGCTCGTGCACCGTGATGAACATCTTGAAGAGCGGAATAAAGAGCAGCGTCTCCGGCACGAGGTAGGTGAGGAACACGCCGGCCGCGAGCGCCGCCGAGCCCCAGAACCGCATGCGCGAGAGCGCGAACGCCGCAGGGATGCTCACCGCCATGGTGATCGCCACCACCAGGAGCGACACCAGCGCCGAATTGCGGAAGAAGCCGAGATACGCGCTCGAGGTGAGGAGCTCCGCGTAGTTGCCGAGCGTCGGCTCGTGGATCCACCAGGGCGCCGCCGCCATCGAGATCTCGGCGTTGGTCTTGAACGACGTGATCAGCATGTAGAGCGGCGGCGTCAGGAAGAAGAGCGCGAAGATCACCAGGAACACGTACGACCAGACGAGCGCCCGGCGGCGCTCGGCCCTGAGGCTCGCGCGGGCTGCGGCCATCAGGCCTCGTTCCCCCGGCGCGAGATGTCGCGCAGGATGAACCACGCCGCCACCGCGAGGATCGGGAACATGAAGAGCGACACCGCCGCGCCGAGCGGCAGGTCGTTGCCCTCGATGCCGATCTTGAACGCCCAGGTGGCGAAGACATGCGTCTGGTCGACCGGGCCGCCGGCGGTGAGGATGCGCACGATGTCGAAGTTGGCGAAGGTGACGATCAGCGAGAACAGCGCGGTGATGGCGATGATGTTGCGCATCATCGGCAGCGTGACGTACCAGAGCTTCTGCCACCAGTTGGCGCCGTCGATCGACGCCGCCTCGTAGAGCTGTTCCGGCACGGATTTCAGCGCGGCGAGGTACATGATCATGAAGAACGGCGCGCCGAACCAGACGTTCACCAGGATCACCGAGAAGCGCGCCCAGTTCGGGTCGCCGAGCCAGCTCACCGGCAGCAGGCCGATGTGCTCGAAGACCCAGTTGAAGGCGCTGTACTGCGGATCGAACAGCCACAGCCAGGCGAGCGTGCTCATCGCCGGCGGGATCACCCAGGGCACGAGCAGCATGCCGCGCCACTTGCGCTGGCCCTTGGCCGGGATGTTGTGCACGAAGTGCGCGACGCAGAAGCCGATCAGCGCCTTGAAGAGGACCGCGCTCACCGCGAACACCACCGACTGCTTGACCACCATCCAGAAGGTCTCGCGCCGGAACAGGAACTCGAAGTTGCCCAGGCCGACGAAGCGCTCCATCGATTTGTTGAGCGTCGCGAGGTGGATCGAGTAGAGCGCCGGGTAGAGCACCATCCCGGCGATGATCACGATGAGCGGCAGCGTGAAGAGGAAACCGATCGTCGACCGGCGCCGCATCAGCCTGCGCACGGTCGAGCGCCTGCGGGCCGCCGGCGCGCGCACCGCGCCGGCCGCGGTTCCGTCCATCGCCCTCCCTCCCCTAATTCAGCGCGCGCGACCTAGCCGCGCATGAACCCTTCGAGCTCGGTGGTCGCCCAGTCGATCGCCTTGTCGACCGAGCCCCCGGCCTGCGTCGCCTTGCCGACCATCTTGGTCATGATCGCCTGGCTGTAGATCTGCACCGCGATCTTCGGCGGCGCCGGGAACGCGGATGCCGACAGGATCTGCTCGCTGCTCGGCGGATAGTGATACAGCGTGCCCTTCGGCGGGCCTTCCTCGGCCCAGGTCTTGAAGTCGTTGAGCTTGGCGAACGCCGGGATGTCGTAGCCCTGGCTCGCGGCGACCTGCTTCTCGACCGAGGAGCGCTGCGACAGATGCACGAGCAGGCTCTTCGCCGCCGCCTTGTTCTTGGAGAACTTCCAGACTCCCCAGAAGTACGGCAGGTAGGGCTCGTAGCGGCCCTTGGGCCCGCGCGGCGACGGGAAGGTCCAGAGCTGCTCGGCGACCTTCGGGTTATCGCGCTTCGCCACCGCCCACGCGCTCGGCGGATTCATGATCAGCGCGCTCTTGCCGGCGATCAGCATGCGGTTGTTCGACGCGTTGTCCCACGCGAACACGTCCGGCGGCAGGAACGCGAGCAGCCGCCGGTTGAACTCGAGCACCTGCCTGACCGCGTCGGACTTGACGGTGATCCTGCCTTGGGCGTCGACCAGCACCGCGCCGTAGGCGCTCCACAACGCGCCTTGCGTGTCGACCGAGTCCTCGGTCTGCCCCAGCCCGATGCCGAACGGAAAGCCGGCCTTGTGGCATTTCTCCGCCGCGGCGAGGAACGCGTCCCAGGTCCAGGCCTGCGACAGCGCCTTGTCGGGCGGCGCACCCGCCGGATACATCTTCTGCACGTCGAGACCGGCGTGCTGCTTCATGAGATCGATGCGCGCGCACGGACCCTTGATCTGGCTGCCCGGCGCCGCCGGCACCGCGATCCAGTGGCCCTGCACCTTCGCGAGATATTCGATCAGCGGCGAAACGCCGCCGTTCGCCGCGAGCAGCGACTTCATCACGTCGTCGAGCGGCTCGAGCTCGCGCGCCTTGTCCGCCGGCTGCCAGGTCGGGAACGCGAGCATGTCGTGGCCCGCCTTCGCCTGCGACTCGGCGGCGATGGTGATCAGGTTCTTGTTGCCCTGCGACGGGATGTAGTCGATCTTCAGGTCGACCTTCTCCTTCGCCGCCCACTCGTTGCACAGCTTGGTCAGGGCGTCGTTCGCCTGCGGCACCCAGTGATCCCAGAAGCCCACGGAAAGCGATCCCGCCGCGTGCGAAGTGCGGATGTAGGGCGCTGCGATGACCGCAGAAGTTGCCGCGGCCGTGCCTAGAAAGCGACGGCGCGTAAAGCCGGATTTGCTCATGACTCCTCCTCTCTCCGAGGCGCAGCATGAACCGGGGGTCCGGCCCCGTCAATCCACCTTCACCCTTCAGGCGCCGATCCGACGCTCGAGCGCGTGGAGGACGATG
>WNFM01304680.1_pt1 | contig 10162 bp, 8 predicted proteins | sample 5400271 | NCBI WGS metagenome assembly WNFM01 (sample SAMN13153352, study PRJNA577476) | soil metagenome | isolation source: 60 cm saprolite on Douglas fir-dominated hillslope | place: USA:California | collected 2013-09-17
AGACGGAGTACAAAGAGTGCTGGCTGTTTATCGGGAAGTTGGGTGAAAATCCGATCCGGGTCGAAGAAAAACCGGTCGAAGAAAAGCCGGTTGAAGTCGCGCCGGTAAAGAAAGACACTGCCGCCATTGCTCCCCCTGTTGAGATTGATTCTTCCACCATCAAAAAGCCGGTAATAGAAACGCCGGTGGTAGAGAAGTCGGTTGAGAAAAAGCCGGAAGGAAAGCCGTTCCTTTTCAGATTGGTAAACGGGGCTACGGGAAACGATGTAATGGGTGAAGTGCAAATTCTAGAATCGAACAAGGCCACACAGTACCAGGCGTTCCCGGCAAATGAAGTAGCCTATCTCAAGGCTCCCAGCAACAAGAATGGAACCTATACCTTGGTCACGCAGGCTCCGGGATACCAGCAAATCAGGACTATTCTCGCCTACAATACCCCGGGAGTAAGCCAGGGAGAGCACGGTGAGTACATCATTGCCCTGGATTTGAAAAAAGCCAAAACCGGAGACTACATCGACTTCAACAACGTGCGGTTTGTCCGCAATTCTTCGGTCATGAACCCGGAATCACAAAATGAACTGGATGGGTTGGTGGCCTTGATGAAGGAAAATCCGAAGTATAAAATAAAAGTACACGGTCATTGCAACGGGAAACAGAACCGCGAGATCATCGCCCTCGGCTCCAGTCAGAAATTCTTTCAGATGGACCCCGGTTCCAACATCAAGGAGACCACTACCGCCAAGGTACTTTCAGAGGAGCGCGCTAAAGCAGTAAAAGCATACTTTGTAAGCCTGGGTATAGAACCTGATAGAATTAAGATCAAGGGCGAGGGAGGAAAAATTCCGCTCTACCCCGAAGCCAGTACCCTTGCCGGCAATAATGACCGGGTAGAGATCGAAGTGAAGAAGAATTAGTAATCGGTGGGCTCAGTCTGGTTTACTGGCTATACCACCGATTACTGATGACCGATCACCGGTTAAGACGTCATTGCTTTCAATACATCATGCTGCGTAATAATGTGAGTTTTCTCATTGGAATCCCGCACCAGGAGCGCTTTGTTGTTTTTGTTAAGCAGCGAAGAAAGGACATCCAGCGTACTGTCCAACGCGACGAAGGGCATCGGTTTGTCCATCATTTCACTGACCGTCTTATCTTTCACATCAGGGTTGGTAATGATATGCTCTAATAAACTGGCTACACTTACGCTGCCCACAAATTCATGACCGTCGACAACCGGTACCTGGTCAATTCCTTCCTGATTCATGACTTTGATGGCTTCGCCCAGGGTTGAGTTTTTCTTCACCGTAAAGAGGCTTTCGTGACCATTACGGCTGCGAATAATGTCGCGGGCGGTGGCATAAGCACGTTCCTCCAGAAACCCGTGGTCTTTCATCCAGTTGTCGTTGTAGACCTTGTTGAGATACCGCGTACCATGGTCAGGCAAGAGAATGACCATCAGGTCCCCTTTTTTCAACTGCTCACGGGCATACTCCAGCGCGCCGTGGACAGCCGAGCCGCTGCTCCATCCCACGAACAGGCCCTCTTCACGCGACAACCTGCGCGCCATGATGGCCCCGTCTTTATCAGTCACCTTAATAAATTGATTAATCACATCAAAGTTGACGTTCCTGGGCAAGATGTCTTCCCCAAACCCTTCGGTGAGGTAGGGATAAACTTCATTCTTGTCAAACACACCGGTCTCTTTATATTTTTTAAATACCGAGCCATAGGTGTCAATACCCAATGCAAATAAGGAGGGGTTTTGCTCTTTTAAGTACGTTGCCGTGCCGCACATGGAGCCGCCGGTTCCAACAGTGGCAACGTAATGTGTAATTTTTCCCGCAGTTTGGGTCCAGATTTCAGGGCCCGTGGTTTCATAATGAGCTGCCGTGTTCGAAAGATTATCGTATTGATTGGGATAGAAAGAATTGGGGATTTCCTTGTTCAGTTTGCGGGCAATCGAATAATAGGATCGGGGATCCTCCGGTTCTACATTGGTCGGGCATACAATCACTTCGGCACCCATGGACTTGAGGATATTGATCTTCTCCTGCGATTGTTTATCGGCCATGGTAAAAATGCACCGGTATCCTTTAGCAATAGCCGTGATGGCCAGGCCCATACCCGTATTGCCGGAAGTGCCTTCGATGATGGTGCCACCGGGTTTCAGAATCCCTGCCTTCTCAGCATCCTCGATCATTTTCAAAGCCATCCTGTCCTTGGTAGAATTGCCCGGGTTGAAATATTCCAGTTTTACCACCACCGTTCCCGTAATTCCCTTACTGATATGGTTTAACCGCACGATGGGTGTGTTCCCGATGGTATCTATGATAGAGTCGTAAATCATGAGAAGTGGACGTTGAGGCTGTAAAGGTACTAAAATGAGGCTAACCCGGGTTTACGATTTTTGCGGGAACCTGCTGCAAAATCGTTGTACACCGGTCGCGACATTGAAGTAAACCGAAATCAGGTCTAAGAAGTTGCACCGGCCAGCAAATACAGTACAGCCATCCGGATGGCCACACCATTTTCTACCTGATCCAGGATGATGGAGTGTCGGGAATCGGCTGCATCGCTGGTGATCTCAACACCACGGTTGATCGGACCGGGGTGCATCACGACGATGTCTTTCTTTAAGCCGTCGAGCAATTTTTTGTTGATTCCATAATACAGTGCGTATTCCCGTAAGGAAGGAAAGTAGCTGATCTGCTGCCGTTCCAGCTGGATCCGGAGTACGTTGGCTACGTCGCACCATTCCAATGCTTTTTTTACATCCAGCTCAACCGTTACCCCCAGGCTTGAAATGAATTTGGGAAGGAGGGTCGGGGGCCCGCATACCATGACCTCGGCTCCTAACTTGATCAGGGCAAAAATATTGGACAGCGCTACCCGCGAATGTAAAATATCGCCAATGATGGCAACCTTTTTTCCGGCGACCGTCCCCAGTTTTTCACGTATCGAAAAAGAATCCAGCAAAGCCTGTGTAGGATGCTCGTGGGTGCCATCCCCTGCATTGATAATGTTGGCTTTAACATGTTTAGCCAGATAATGAGGTGCTCCGGCACTGGCATGGCGCATCACGATCATGTCGACCTTCATGGCCAGAATGTTGTTGACGGTATCCAGCAAGGTTTCTCCTTTTTTTACCGAACTGGTAGAGGCGGAGAAATTGATCACTTCGGCTGATAATCTTTTTTGGGCGAGTTCAAACGAAAGGCGGGTGCGGGTAGAGTTCTCAAAAAAGACATTGGCGATCGTTACATCCCGCATGGCAGGGACCTTCTTGACAGAACGGTTAATCACTTCCTTAAAATTGTCCGCCGTTTCGAAAATAAGCTCAATGTCCCCGCGAGTGATGTTTTTAATCCCGAGCAGGTGGGGTTGACTGAGCTTTGACTTCGCCTTCATTCCGTATCTTTATTGATCAACCAGATCTTGTTGTATTTATGGCCCTGCGCCTCCAGCTCCACCAGCACACGCTGCGAGGAGACGGTATCCACATATTTTCCTACATAATCGGGTGCGATGGGTAAGTCGCGTGTGCGCTTACGGTCGACTAAAACCAGCAATTCCACTTTGGCCGGTCGACCAAAGGCAATCATCGCATCGAGCGCTGCCCGTACAGTCCGCCCGGTAAACAGGACGTCATCGATCAGGACCACCTTTTTACCCTCGATCGTAAATTCAATACGCGTTTCGCTCGCCCGGACCGGAATTTCCCTGCGTCGAAAGTCGTCCCGGTGAAATGTAACATCGAGGTGCCCGAAGGGAATGGCGCTCTTGATCGTGCGTTCTAATTTCTTGTGAATGAGCTCCGCCAAAAAGATGCCCCTGGGCTGGAGTCCGAGGATGACGGTTTCGCGAAAATCGACATGGGTTTCAATGAGTTGCTGGCAAAGGCGGTTGAGCGTGATATCTAGCAGGTCGGAGTCGAGAATGAGTTTTTTCTGCATACGCTGGCGCAAAGATAGCCTGAAATTTCCGAATACTGAGTACCGAACTTTGACCCGGTACCCCGAGGTCGCGACGACCGCATTTGATAGCTTCGGTACCTCGCGGCTGTCGCACGAATGCCTATGTATCGATGTGTTTTCACCTTCTCAGCGCGGTGTCTGCTTTACCGATAGGACACTTTATTGATAAAAAAGACTCTTTGCGACCCATCGTCTCCTGTCGAAAGGTCCTTAACGCGCTGGACGCCATACGAATAAAAATTTCCCTGATACCAATACTCCAGTTGACTCCACTCTTTATCGTCCGTATTTATTTTATTGTATTTTGATTTAGCTTCCAACGCATCGTTCCCATTGCCTTCCCATACCTTGTTGTCCTTGATAATTTTTGAGCGGATCCTGTTTTTAAACATGTATAACAGAATAATGTTGTTATCCAGGGGATAGGTTTTTACAAATTCCTTCAGCTCAAAACTCCTGAGGTCGCTGATTTCAAAGCTATTGTCCCAGAGTAATTTTCCGCTTTTGGAAAGTCCCATCACTACGGCGTGCGTGTACTGGTATCCGGTAAAAACAACCGTCCGTGAATACACGTCACCCCGGTAACTATAGGTTGGATAAAAGGCTTCGCCGATCAAGAGGTATTGATCCTGGTAAGGAATGAGCCCATGGACCAGGAAGCGGTAGTCAAACTTTATTTTTTTTCCTTTTATTTTTCTTCTTTCAATTCGCTCGGTCACCCGCTTCTCCCGCTTGGCTTTCATGTAGTTGAAAAAATGCTTCAAGTCGCCGAAGTTATAGTAGTTGACCCGGTATTCTCCGTACGGATCGATGTGGGCAACAAACACGCCCCTGGACAATTCCAAATGGCGACCATACACTCCCGCGACCACCTGCTCATCATCTGGCATTTTTACAGATTGGCCAAAGAGTAAGTGTTTGCCGGGACCCGGACTCACTATGATGGTTTTATTGAGATTTCCCTCAACGTCGTAATTGCGTATCCACAGGCACTTTCGCCTTTCGATACTTTTGGCCCCGGTAATGACGTCGGCGGCTCCATTTTCATACACCTTCAGTTGAATGAGATCACCAGGCTCATTGAGAAACCCAGGCAAAATTTTTGCTTGCCGTGTTGTCAAGCTATAGTGTAACACCAGCGGCCGATAATTAAAGTATCCCCCGATCAGCACGGCCGCCCCTGTCACCACAAATTCTACCGGCGTAAAGGGGATCGCGTTGCTAATCTTGTACGCGGTATATTCTTGCTTACTCCAACTCACGGCAATGACCTGAAAGTTTCCGATGCGACGGAAGGGATCCCGCAGAAGCAGGTAAACGTTGTCCGGCGAAAGGCTGGCACGCTCAACCAACATATTCCCTTCGATCGGTATAAATCCTTTCCACACGGACTTCAACGCAGTGTCCATGCGAATAATTTCTATTCCCGGTTGATTGTCACGGGCGATTGCGTTCCGGTAAAGAACAATGCCTTTTTCCCCAGCCGAAATCACTTTAAAGTTTACGTTTTCCCTTTCTGCGAGCGGGAGTTCGAAGTGCGCAGATTGAATCACCTGCCCCGGACAAAGCGCGGCGGATAAAAAAAAACAGATAAGGAAGCAAAGCGGAGCCGACTCCTGGCGCGCTTTAATCCAACCTGACCTTGTTGATGTAATAAACATACCTGACGGGATCGGCGGATTGTTCCACTTTGTTCTTGATCGTTTCATACCCCCACGCATAGCCATAAGGACCAAACCAATACCGGATCCCCCCCTGGTCGTCGGATTCATTGCGGACAACGTCCAGCTCTGATTTCAGCCCGATCTTTACGGTATCTTCCTCGGCCGGATTCCCGTCCTCCCAGTTGAAAGCCAAAAAGACGTCCCTTTCTTTTTTATAAAACTGAACGAATTTCTGCGATGCGTAGAAATCGGAAACTTGCTCCAGCGAGGGTAGCTTCACGTCATTTAACTTAAATCCAAAATCTTCCTTTCGTTTCCCCAGACGGTCAAACATGATCAAAGAAGAATTCAGAATGGTAACATCGGAATTTCTGGGATTTCCGTAAGGACTGTAGGGGGAGTTGTAATACCGATTCATCATCATCGGATTATACGCGTAGGGACTGTACCCGCCGTAATAGTATGGATTGTAGAGTGGGGAATTATAAGGATTGTACGCATTATTATAGTAGGGGTAATTTGTGCTTACGGAAGGAGCATATACTTCACACAAAAGCGCAAATCCTTTGGCCGATTCTTCCATCTTTACGACATGCACATTAACCCGGAAAAGGGGCGGCTTGTTTGCCCGTCTTCTCCGCTCCGCTTTGTTTTTCATTTTAGTTACCCGCCTCGGAGGCAAATAGTCAAGAAAATGTTCCAGCTCGCCAAAATCCATGTAATGAATGGGTTGCTTGTTGAACGGATCCACCAATACGGAAAATATGCCGGAGGCCTGCTTGCTCGCGCCGGCGCCCTGGCCCCAGACCCCCGCCAGCAGCAGTTCATCGTGTTTCAATGTGCTGGTGGTGCCCGCCAGGATGGTCCGATCATCCTCTACCTCAATGTCATCCTCCAGCAAGAGCGAACCGGACTCATCAAACGTTTTGAGCAGCAACAATTTTTTTTCGCGTCTTCCCCGCTCAATCAGCAAGGCGTTAAATGTTGCATTGCCATTGGCCTTCAGGTCGAGCAGTTCGGTGTTGTCTACAAAGAACCCCGGGATAACCTTCAGGCGATCGGAAGCCATTTCATAAAGGAGTACGGCTGGCTGCCGGGTGACATAACCACCGAAGATAGCGCTGTTGCCCGCAACAATGAAGTGGGTGAGCTTGAAATCGAGTTTTGGAGTGATCTTGAATTGCTGAATGGTATGGCTGAACAGGTAGATCCGAAATAGAAACAGGTCATTGAAATCCGAATCGGTCTGGCGGAAAAGAAAATACAGTTCACCCGGTGTGTAGTCATACCCTACCAGTGTCTGCCCCCGTTCCAGACCCATGACGGTGTTCCAGGTCTGCTGAAGGGTACTGTCCAGCAAAACGATTTCCCAGAAACGTTGATTTCCTTCTGATTTTTGTTTCTCCCGAATGAGGGCCAATCCGTTTTCTTTCAGCGAAACGGCAGTAAACTCCTGATCGCCATGTTCATGGATGAGTTCAAACCGGGTATTGGCAGGCTGCTGAGCCGCTGCCGGCCTATGCCCAAATAAAAAAAAGCAAAACAAAAGCAAAAACGGGAGTACCGTTTTGCATCCAACATAGAGGGAATAAACAAAGGACAAAAACTTCATACTATTTTTCTGCCGCTAAACGGATCACGATATCAAATTCCTCCTGTTGAACAGGCTGAACGGAGAGCCTGGAATTTTTAACTAATACCATGCCGGCCAGCGATTTTGTCGCTTTGACTTGAGCCAGGGATACCGGTTTTTTGAGTTTCAGGTCCACTCCCAGGTCCACGACCACCCAATCGCGATCTTTCGGATCGGGAAAGAATTCCTTGATAACGTTAGCAATGCCGATAATGGCCTTTTCTTCTCCGCTATGATAAATAAACACGCGATCACCCTTTTTCATAGACTTGAGATGGTTGCGGGCCTGAAAATTCCGTACCCCATCCCACGTGGTCTTTTTGTCCTTCTCAAGGTCATCCCAGGAATACGTTCCCGCTTCGGTTTTCACTAGCCAGTAGTTCATGATTCTTAATTTAGAATTAAATTTACATGAATATAGTAATTTGATTTTCACCAGGAAGAAAGACTGTGGCAATGATTTTTAGCGAATGAAGATTCTCATAATACGGTTTTCCTCGATCGGTGATATAGTTTTGACGACCCCCGTTATACGAACCGTCAAAACACAATTGGAAACCGAGGTTCACTTTGCCAGCAAAATCCAATTCGACCCCATCCTTAAAACGAACCCCTATATTGACCGGTTGCATTTTCTGGACGGCAGCCTGTCGGTACTGATCCGTGAACTCCGGAAGGAAAAATTTGACTACGTCATCGATTTGCACAATAACCTGCGTACCCGGATTATAAAGATCGCCCTGGGCGTGAAGTCATATAGTGTTAATAAGCTGAATATCGAAAAGTGGTTGATGGTTAATTTTAAAATCAATGTCCTGCCTCCAAAACACATTGTCGATCGGTATTTGGAAACAGCCGCCAGGCTGGGTGTAAAGAACGATGCCCTGGGCCTGGACTATTTCATTCCCCCGGAAGACGAGGTTGCCCTGGACCGGTTGCCGGAAACACACCGTATGGGATATGTAGCCTATGCGATCGGGGCTCAGCACGGTACTAAAAAACTTCCGGTGGTCAGGATGATCGAACTATGTGAAAAAATCAACCGGCCGATTGTTTTACTGGGCGGTAAGGAGGATGCTGAAGCAGGGGAGCACGTGAAGAATTATTTTGAAAACAAAGACCGCTCCACCGGTCAGCCAAATGGAAAAACGGTCATTTATAATGCGTGTGGTATATACCCTCTCAATCAGTCGGCCAGTATTTTAAAAAAAGCCCTCTATGTGTTCAGCCATGACACCGGCTTGATGCACATGGCGGCGGCCTTCAAAAAAGAGATTTTCAGTATTTGGGGGAATACCCTGCCCGCGTTCGGAATGTACCCTTACCGAACGCGATTTACAGTTTTAGAAAACAACACGATCTCCTGCAGGCCGTGTTCGAAAATAGGTTTTGATGCGTGCCCGAAAGGACACTTCAAGTGCATGAAGGAGATCAAATTCGATTTTTATTTACCCTGAATCGGTGATCGATGGTTTGGACTTTCTCGACAGGGTTTGCACACCCTGATCACCGATTACCGCCTAATAAGCCCGTACCAGCCTCCCCTGCATGTAATTGACATAGGCACGGTTGGCCACGCGCATACCCCCTGCGGTGGGAAAGTTGCCGGTGAAGTACCAGTCGCCGCTGTGGTGAGGAATGGCCTTATGAAGGTTCTCTACGGTTTGGAATACCACTTGCACTTCGGCCTTCATGCCTTCCGGCCGGGCAATGTCTGCGATCTTGGCGGAAATTTCTTCGTACCCAAACTGGTCATATAACCGTTTTACATAATTTTTCGGCAACTCTTCATTCTCCGATTGCAGGCATTGCTCATAGACTTCACCTAACAAATAATCCTTGCCTTGTTCTTTGATGAGCTGGATCATCGCCCGGAAAGCCACAAAGTCGGCCATGCGGCTCATGTCAATACCATAGCAATCCGGGAAACGGATCTGAGGGGCGGAAGACACCACCACAATTTTTTTAGGTCCCAACCGGTCGAGCATTTTGAGAATGCTTTTTTCCAGGGTCGTGCCGCGGACAATGGAGTCATCAATTACCACCAGCGTATCTTTGCCTTTATTTACCACCTCGTACGTGGTGTCATACACATGGGCGACCAGTTCATCGCGATGCGTGTCGTCGGTAATGAAGGTCCGGAGTTTTACGTCCTTGATTACAATCTTTTCAATCCGGGGCCGGAAGGAGAGGATGTCATCCAGCGAATCCACGCTGGGCTTGCCGTCCACAATAATATCCTTTTGTTTGCTGATCAGGTAATTTTCAATCTCCGACATCATTCCAAGAAAGGCCGTCTCGGCCGTGTTGGGGATGTAGGAGAAGATCGTGTTCTTAAGGTCAAAATTAATGGCCTTCAGGATTTGGGGTACCAGCAACCGGCCCAGTTGTTTTCGCTCCTTATAGATTTCAGGGTCTGTTCCGCGGGAGAAATAAATTCGCTCAAAACTGCACGAGGTCTTTTCCAGCGGTTTGAGGATGCGGTGCTGCGCATACTCTCCGCTTTTGGTAATGACCAGCGCATGTCCCGGTTTGATTTCCTCGATTTGGTTATAATTGACATTGAAGGCGGTTTTGATCGCGGGCTTTTCAGAAGCCACTACCACGACCTCATCGTCTGCGTAATAATAGGCAGGACGGATCCCCGACGGATCGCGAACCACAAAGGCTGAGCCGGAGCCGGTTAAACCGGCCATGGTATACCCTCCGTCAAAGTCTTTGCAGGCCCTCCGGAGTACCTGTGACAGGTCAATTTCATTTTCAATGATATCCGAAATCTCACGGTTGGAGTATTGATCCTTGTACTTCTTGAAGAGCGATTGGACCTCTTCATCCAGAAAGTGGCCGATCTTTTCCATCACCGTAATGGTATCTACTTTCTCCTTGGGATG
>WNFM01201647.1_pt1 | contig 10160 bp, 9 predicted proteins | sample 5400271 | NCBI WGS metagenome assembly WNFM01 (sample SAMN13153352, study PRJNA577476) | soil metagenome | isolation source: 60 cm saprolite on Douglas fir-dominated hillslope | place: USA:California | collected 2013-09-17
AGCTCAGGCTCGAGCCAGCGCATCGTGAAGCCGTCGGGCAGGCGCGGCCGGATGGTCTTGTCGAGACGATCGTTCAGCAGCTCGTCTCCGTGCGTCCCCGCCGGCACGTAGGCGCGCGCGCCGATCGCCTCGAGCAACGCCGCGTCGCCGTCGAAGGCAGAGATCTCGATCGTCGCCTCGCCCCGCGCGTGCACGCTCTCCTCCGCGCGATCGAGCAGCCAGAGGTAGCGATCCAAGGACGGATCGCCGGAGACGAGCATGACGTACCCGCCGTCGTCCACGATCGCGCCCCCGAGCGTGCCGCCGTCACGCCACTGACGAACTTCGAACGGCCGATGGCCGAACCAGCGCAGCAGCCACTGCAGCCCACCGGGATGTTCGAACGCATGGGGGGCGTTCGTCGCGCGGCCACGCGAGACGACCGCGAGAAGGTCGGGGAGATCGCGCGCGAGCTCGAACGGATGCTCCGCGGGCGCCGGCACCTAGCGAATGACGCGATAGTCGACGAGCAGATAGCCGGTCGGTGAGATCGCGCTTCGGATCGTCTCGAGCCGGATCGATGGCAGGCCGTCGAGGAGTCGCCGTCCGCGGCCGGCGATCCTCGGCGCGATCACGAGCCTGAGCTCGTCGACCAGGTCGGCGGCGAGCAGCGCCTGCGCGACCGAGATGCTTGCGTGGACGCCGACGTCGCCCCCGCGCCGCTGCTTGAGGTCCCGAACGAAATCGAAAAGCCCGCCGTCGAGCGCCGTCGCATTGGCCCACTCCCGGTCAAGGGGCGTCGAGGTCGCGACATACTTCGTGACCCCGTTGATGAATGAGGCGAATGGCTGGATCTTGCTGATCGGCCAGAACTCCGCCCACTCGGTGTAGCTGCGGCGGCCGAGAATGACCGCGTCCTGTGTCGCGATCACGGCGGCAAGGTTGGCCTCCATCGCGTCGTCCCAGTCGGTGAAGAACGTATCCGGGGCCTCGGCGACCCCGTCGAGGGACAGCAGCTCGTACACGACGATCTTTCGCACGCCTATACCGGACCGAGGTCCACGTCCTGCGGCGGATCCTTCGGCAGCGTCCAGCGGATGTACGCGTAGCCCGTCTCGACGTGCTGGACGTTCGCGTTCTCGGTCGCGGCGGCGAATGCGCGGTCGAACGCGGCGCGGTCCTGCGTCTCGATCGCGGCGAACACCGGAGCGAGCATCACCGTCTCGAACGTCGCGAGGCGCTCGGCGTACTTCGGCCGGATGATCGCGAGGCGTCGCTGCAAGCTCCGCACGCGACGCGCGTAGAACGCGGCAAGCGGCCAGTTGCCGCCGCGCGCCGCGTACGCGCATTTCCACCAGGCGTTCCCGACCAGGACCATGAGGTCCGCCGTCCCGGGAAGGCCGGCGGCGATGTGCTCGGAGGACAGCTCGTCGCTCACGCGCACTATTGAATGCGATGCGCGACCGGGGCGACGTCTACTGGTTCTTCACGAACATCCGTCGAAGCGATCTGCCGATCCATCGGCGGGCGCTGCGGACGATCGCGAACCTCGCGCGTCGCGTCCCGACGCCGCCGCACGACTGCTGCGGGCGACCCGGCGAGCCCGGCTGCTGACGTCCGGCACCGGCGGACGGTCGTTCGCCTCACGCGCATCCCCGCTACCATCGCCCCGAATGAAGGAATTCCTCGAGGGCCGACGCTTCGGCTTCGCGTTGCGTCCGCAGCTCGGGCAGATCGCGCTCGGTCTCGCCGTCGCGGTCACGCTCCTTGACCTCATGGCCTGGTTCGGCTGGGGCGCGCGCGACACGAACGGCTTCGTCATCGCGAACGCCTGGCTCGCCGTCGCGACCGCGGTCGTCGCGCTCCTCGCGACGATCGCCGCGCTCGCGGAGTCGAGGGACGCCGCCGATGAGGATCGTCCGCTCGCGCGGCTCGACCTCCTCGCCGCGTTCGTCGTGTTCGTCCTCTACGCCGCGTCTTCGGGCCTCCGCATCACCGACCAGAGCGCGGCCGGCGCTTCACCGGGCGCGGTCGTCGCCGCGTTCGCCGGGCTCATCGTGTTGCTCGTCGACGGCGTGATCGCCTCGACGCTCTACGCCAGTCGAGAGTGGGCACTCCTTGATGAAGAGGAATACGAGCCGCGCCGCCACCAGAAGCGGCGCCGGGCGAGCTAGCTACACCGCGGCCCCGGTCAGGAAGAACAGCACCCGCGCGCTGACCTCGCCCGCGAGCACGCACCCCAAGCCGACGAACAACAGACCCGTCGACGCCTGCGTGTTCATCCGCGCGGTCCACCACGCCGCGAGCGCGACCGCGAGCGTCGCGAACAATCCGACGCCGATGCGCAGGCCCGCCGCGACAACGAACGCCATCTCCATGTTCAGCGTGAGCTCGCCGCGCGCGACGGACACCGCGACGATCCCGAGCTGCAGGCTGACCGCGCCGACGAGCACGAGCGACGCGCGCTGCAGCGGTCCGGTCGAGAGCTTCGGCGTCACCAGGTACCAGTGGCCGAGCAGCATCGCGGCGTCGGCGCCGCCGAGCGCGAGCGCGCCGAGCGGCAGCGCGAGCAGCGCGAAGACGTCGAACGGCGCCTGCGACGGCCGCGCGACGGCGGCGAGCACGAGATCGAAGACGCCGGCGAGGATGGTGATGATGCCGACGGCCTCGCGCACGGCCTTCCACGGAAGGAATGCCGCGACGAGCTGTGCGACCACGAGCACGATCACGACGACGAGGATCTGAGCGAACGCCGCGAGCGCGTTGGGATCGAGGTTGGCGCGCACGACGAGGTCGCCGCGCGGCAGCGCCGGGAGGAGCACGCCGGCGAACGCGATCGCGCCGGCATCGACGAATGCCGTCAGCTTGAGGAAGCCGGATGGCGCCGCCTCGGTCCGGTCGATGTACCACATGAGGAACGCGCCGCCGACCGCGAGCTCGACCATGAGCACGCACAGGACCAGGGGCAGCGTCGCGAGCGCCATCTAACCGAAGAGGTCCGTCAGGTCCTGCGGATGCGGGGACGTCGGTGTCTTGCCGGTCCGATCGATCGCGAGGTGGAAATATTCCTTGCCGGCCCGGCGCTTCAGCAGGTCGTAGAAGAAGTCGCGGTCCTTGTGCTGCGTCTTGTGGCACTCGAACGCCGCGGCCTTGCGTGACTCGAACGCCGCGACGTCGATCGCGTGCGTCGGGGTGGTCGCGCCGAAGGCCACCGGCGCGTCGGGAATGAACGGCGTCGCGCTGAAGAAGAGCCGCCGCGCGAGGTACGGCGCGCCGCGCTCGGGGTACTGGTCCGCGACCGCCGCGCGCGCGAACCCTCGCGACGCGAAATACGAAGCGGAGCGGTGGTCGTCGTGCTCGCTGCCGGCGCCCTCCGGACCGAACGTGAACACGATGTCGGGCCGCGTCTCCCGGATGGCCTGCACGATGTCCGCGGTGATCACGTCCCCCGGCGCGTCCTTGAGCCCGCCATCGGGATAGCGCAGCAGCCGCGACCACCCGTACCCGATGACCTTCACGGCGGCGGCCCATTCCTTCGCGCGCTCGGCGCCGAGGTCCGGTTTCGACCACGAGCCGAAATCCTTCCCGAGCCAGAGGCCCGCGTCGCCACGGGTGAGAGTGAGCAGCGCGATCGTGTGGCCTGCTTCCGCGAGCTTCATCGGAGTGCCGGACACGAACGACTCGTCGTCGGGGTGGGCGTAGATGAAGAGCGCGGTGCCGATGCATGACAGGTTAGCGGCCATCGCAGCGCGGAGGTCTAGGCTGCGGCCCGTGGACTTCGACCTTCCCGAAGAGCTCGTCCTCCTCAAGCGCACCGTGCGCGAGTTCGTCGAAGGACGCCTGCAGCCCATCGAGAAGCAGGTCGAGGACGAGGACAAGATCCCCGACGCGATCCTCAAGGAGATGGGCGCGCTCGGCTTCTTCGGCCTGCCGTTCCCCGAGGAGTACGGCGGCGTCGGCGCGGGCGACCTCGGCTACTGCGCCGCGCTCGAGGAGTTCGGCCGCACCTCGGCGGCGTTCTCCAACCTCATCGGCGCGCACACCTCGATCGGCTCGATGTCCATCTATCTCGGCGGCACCGAGGCCCAGAGGAAGCAGTACCTCCCGGACCTGACCGCCGGGAAGAAGATCGCTGCGTTCTCGCTCACCGAGCCGAGCAGCGGATCCGACGCCGCGTCGATCCAGACGAGCGCCGTCAAGAAGGGCGACCGCTGGATCCTGAATGGCACGAAGATCTGGGTGACGAACGGGCCGATCGCCGACGTGATCGTCGTCTACGCAGCGAACGACCGGGCCAAGGGCGCGCGCGGCGGGATCACCGCGTTCATCGTGGAGAACGGCTTCAAGGGATTCCGCGTCGGCAAGGTCGATGACAAGATGGGCCTTCGCGGGAGCTACACCGGCGAGCTCATCTTCGAGGACTGCGAGGTGCCGGAGGAGAACGTCCTCGGCGGCACCGTCGGGTCGGGCTTCAAGACGGCGCTCGGCGCGCTCGACATCGGCCGGATCTCGCTCGCCGCGGGCGCGGTCGGCTCGAGCCAGCACCTCCTCGAGATGGCCATCGAGCACAGCAAGCGTCGGGTGCAGTTCGGCAAGCCGATCGCGGTCAATCAGGCGATCCAGTGGATGCTCGCGGACTCCGCGGTGGAGATCCACGCCGCGCGGCTCATGGTCTACGACGCCGCCGCGAAGCTGGACGCGGGAAAGCGCCCGTCGATCGAGGCGGCGATGGTGAAGGTGTATGCCTCTGAGATGGCCGGTCGCGTCGTCGACCGGGTGCTCCAGATCCACGGCGGCATGGGCTACATGAAGGAGTCGCCGGTGGAGCGGGCGTATCGGGATGTCCGGATCCTGCGTATCTATGAAGGGACCAGCGAGGTCCAGCGGATGATCATCGCGGAGGACCTGCTGAAGTAAGCAAAGCTTCTGAGAACCATTGCCTTCGGCAAGGCTCCAGTAGGGGAGGCGACCATGGCGAAGCGGTTCGCGGTCAAGGGGAAGGCGGGCACCCTGTCGCCGAAGTACGCGGCGAACTACGACAAGGACGTGCCGTCGGCGATCGAGTACCCGCGGGTCCCGCTCCACGCGTTCCTCGACGACGCCGCGGAGAGCTACCCGGGGTCCACCGCGACGATCTTCTACAACGCGAAGAAGTCGTACGCGACGCTGCTCAGGGACGCGAAGCGTTTCTCCGCAGGGCTCCGCGCGCTCGGCGTGAAGAAGGGCGATCGCGTCGCGATCGACCTCCCCAACTGCCCGCAATTCGTGATCGCGTTCTTCGGCGCGCTGCGCATCGGCGCGATCGTCGTGCCCTGCAACCCCCTCTACACGCCGCCCGAGCTGCGCTACCAGCTCGCCGACGCGGGGGCCGAGACGATCGTCGTCCTGTCGCGCGTCTACCCCGCCGTGAAGGCGGCCCGCGAGGGCACGAAGCTCCGCAACATCATCGTGACGAACATCAAAGAGGAGATGCCTCCGGTCCTTCGCACCTTGTTCACGCTCGCGAAGGAGAAGAAGGACGGTCACCGGCAGCCGTTCGAGGGCGACCCCGGCGCGATCGCGTTCCAGAAGCTGCTGACGCTGAAAGCCGACGACTCCGCCGCCGACGTGAGCCCCGACGACGTCGCCCTGCTCCAGTACACCGGCGGCACGACCGGCACGTCGAAGGGTGCGATGCTCTCGCACCGCGCGCTGGTCGCGAACACGATGCAGTGCTCGGCCTGGTTCGGTCACGCGATGCACGACGGCAAGGACAACGTCATGGCGGTCATGCCGCTGTTCCACGTGTACGGGCTGACCACCGTGATGAACTTCGCCGTGCTCTCGGGCGGGGGCATGATCCTCGAGCCGCAGCTCGATCTCGAGCACGTCTTCAAGGACATCCAGCGCCACAAGCCGACGCTGTTCCACGGCGCGCCGCGGATCTACAACGCGATCAATAACTCGGCGCTCGCGAAGAAGTACGACCTTCGCTCGATCGTGGCCTGCATCTCGGGCTCGGCGCCCCTGCTCATGGAGACGGCGCGCAAATTCCGCGAGCTCACCGGCGCGAACCTGGTCGAGGGCTACGGCCTGACCGAGGCGTCACCGGTCACGCACTGCAACCCCGTGTTCGACCAGACGAAGAACAAGTTCGGCACGATCGGCCTGACGTTCCCCGATACGGAGAGCCGGCTCGTCGACATCGAGACCGGCGAGAAGGACGTCGCGCCCGGCGAGCCCGGTGAGCTCGTCATCCGCGGGCCGCAGCTCATGGACGGCTACTACAACAAGCCCGAGGAGACTTCCCAGGCCCTCAAGGGTGGGTGGCTCCACACGGGAGACATCGCGACGATCGATGCCGACGGCTACGTCGCCATCGTCGACCGGAAAAAGGAGATGATCATCGTCTCCGGATTCAACGTGTATCCGCGCGAGGTCGAGGAGGCGCTCGCGAAGCACCCCGCGGTCCTCGAGGGCGCCGCGATCGGCGTGCCGCATCCGCTGAAGGGCGAAGAGGTGAAGGCCTTCGTGGTCCTCAAGCCGGGTCAGAAGGCGACGCAGGAGGAGCTCATCGCGTTCTGCCGCGAGCAGCTCGCGCCGTTCAAGGTCCCGAAGGCGATCGAATTCCGCGACTCGCTGCCGAAGACCCTCATCGGCAAGGTGCTCCGGCGTCAGCTCGCGGAGGAGGACAAGAAGAAGCGCGCGTCCGCCGCGTGATCGGCGAGCGCGCGCGAGCGACCCTGGTGACGGTCTGCGGCACGTTCGTGCCGGAGGCGAACGCGGGGGTCGTCGCCGACACGATCGTCGCGGAGCTTGGCGCGATCGGACGGCCGAAGCTTCTGGGCGACCTCGGGCTGTTCTTGAGATCGATCGACTCGCGCCTCGCGAACGTCGTGCTCGTCGGTCGCCCGGTGCGCTTCAGCGATCTCGGGCAGAGCGATCGCGAGGCGTATCTCCGCCGGTGGGCCGGATCGCGGATCCCGCTGCTTCGGAGCGGCTTCCAGGCCGCGAAGCGGCTGTCCCTTTTCATTGCGTACTCGCGGCCCGAGGCCGGCGCTGCGACGCTGCTGCCCGAGACCGGTTACCTGCGTCCCGATCCGCTTCCGCTCCCCGACCGGCCGCTCGCGATCGCGCCGCTCGCCGTGCGCGACGGCGACGTCCTCGACTGCGACGTGTGTGTCGTCGGCTCGGGCGCGGGGGGTGCGGTCGCCGCCTTCGAGGCCGCCAAGGCGGGACGGTCGGTCATCGTGCTGGAGCGCGGTCCGGCGTGGAGCGAGACGGATCTCGTGCCGCGCGAGGCCGAGGGGAGCGCGCGGCTGTTCTGGGACCGCGGGCTCGCGGCGACAGAGGATCTCGGCGTGGTCCTGTTCGCCGGGCGCGCGCTCGGCGGCGGCACGGTCGTGAACTGGATGACCTCGCTTCGGCTGCCGGATGACATCCGGGCCGAATGGGAGTCGCTCGGCGCGGACGGCATGGGTCAGGAGCTCGATGCGCACTACGCCGCGGTCGAGGAGCGCATCGAGGTCAACACCGACGAGAGCCTCCAGAATCCACAGAACGCGGCGCTTGCCCGCGGGCTCGATGCGCTCGGGAAGCCGTGGTCGGTCATCCCGCGGAACGCGCGCCGCTGCGGCGACTGCGGGCACTGTGGCTACGGGTGCCGGGCCGGCGCGAAACGGTCGAGCGCGCGCACGTTCCTCGCGGACGCGGCCGGGCTCGGCGCGCGCGTCGTGACGGATTGCGAAGCCCGCACGATCACGACGGTCGGCGGGACCCTCACGGGCGTGACCGCGAGCGCCGGAGGTCGATCGATCGTCGTCCGCGCGGAGCGGGTCGTCCTTGCGGGCGGCGCGATCGGGACGCCCGCGCTGCTGCTCCGCTCGGGGCTCGGCGGTCCGAACGCGGGCAAGCGCCTGTTCCTTCATCCGGTGCCCGCGGTGTTCGCGCGGTACGCGGACCCGATCCGGATGTGGTCGGGCGTGCCGCAGAGCGTCGTGTCCGACGCGTTCGCGCGGCTCGACGGCGCGTACGGGTTCCGGCTCGAGGTCCCTCCGGTCCTTCCTGGTGTGGCCGCCGCGGGCATCACGTGGAGCTCCGCGGACGAGCACCGTGACGTCATGCGCGCGCTCGACCACTACGCGGCGTTCATCCCGATCGTCCGCGACCGCGAGTCCGGACGCGTGCATGTCGATCGCGACGGCGAAGCGATCGTCGCGTATGCCGTGCGGGGCGCGGACCGCGCGATGTTCGTGCGGGCGATCGTCGAGACCGCGCGGGTCCACCTGGCCGCGGGCGCGCGCGAGGTCCGAACGTTCCACACCCGGCCGCTCGTGCTCGAGCCGGGTGGGGACATCGACGCGTTCGCCGACGCGGTCGCGCGACGCGGGGTCAGGCCCAACACCGTCGGCGTGTTCAGCGCGCACCAGATGGGGACGGCGGGAATGGGGAGCGCGCGCGCGAGCGTGAGCGATCCCGACGGCGCGGTCCGCGGCGTCCGCGGGCTGCACGTCGCCGATGCGAGCGCGTTCCCGAACGCGAGCGGCGTGAACCCGATGCTGACCGTGATGGCCCTCGCGCGCCGCAACGCGCAGCGGATGCTCGCGGCCGAGTGACTCTCGGCCATACTCCGCCCGTGAAGGCGCCAGAGGTCAAGTACGCGAAGAGCGGCGACGTGAGCATCGCCTACTCGGTCGTCGGCGACGGCCCCTTCGATGTCGTCTTCATCGCCGGATGGGTCATCTCCACGCTCGATTACGCATGGGAGGGCCCGCCGGCCGTTTTCTTCGAGCGCTTCGCGAAGTTCTGCCGGCTCATCCTCTTCGACAAGCGCGGCACCGGCCTTTCCGATCGCCACACCGGCATCGCCGATCTCGAAACGCGGATGGACGACGTGCGCGCGGTCATGGACGCCGCCGGCTCGAAGCGCGCGGCGATCGTCGGGGTGTCCGAGGGCGGACCGATGACGGTGCTCTTCGCGGCGACCTATCCGGAGCGTGTCGCCGCGGCGGTCATCATGGGTAGTACCGCCACCTACACGCAGACAGAGGATCACCCGTGGCGCCGGCCTCGCGCCGACACTGAGGCGGGGCTCGCGCGGTTCGAGAAGAACAACACCTGGGGAACGCGCGCCTATGCGGACGGCCGTCTGGCGCTGTGGGGTCCGGACTATCACCCGGATGAGGCGACCCGTCAGTGGTTCGACCGCTTCCTTCGAATGAACGCCAGTCCCGCCGACGTGATCCAGCTCGACCGGATGAACCTCGACATCGATGTCCGGCAGGTCCTTCCGAGCATCCGCGTGCCGACGCTGCTGCTCCATCGCAAGGACGAGCGCGTCTTCGACGTGCGTGGCATGCGGTACATGGCCGAGCGGATCCCGGGCGCCGAGTACGTCGAGCTCGCGGGGCGGGACCATGCGTGGTTCATCGATCCGGAGCAGCAGCTCCGCGAGGTCGAACGTTTCCTCACCGGGATCTGGGCGCGTGGCGAGTGGGACGCCGTCGAGACGGATCGCGTTCTGGCGACCGTCCTGTTCACCGACATCGTCGGCTCGACGGAGAAGCTGATGGCCGCGGGGGATGCTGGATGGCGCGACACGCTGCGGAAGCACGATGCGCTGGTCCGCCGCCAGATCGCGCGGTTCCGAGGCGTCGAGATCGACACCGCGGGCGACGGGTTCTTCGCGCGCTTCGACGGCCCCGCGCGGGCGATCCGCTGCGCGTGCGCGATCGCCGGCGGCGTGAAGGAGTTCGGCATCGACGTGCGGGCGGGCCTGCACACCGGTGAGTGCGAGGTCGTCGGCGACAACGTGACGGGTATCGCCGTGCACATGGGCGCCCGCGTCGCGGCCCAGGCCGGCCCCGGCCAGGTGCTCGTGTCGAGCACCGTGCGCGATCTCGTCTCGGGCTCAGGGCTGCGCTTCGAAGCGCTTCCGCCGACCGAGCTCAAGGGCATCCCTGGCACGTGGTCGCTCTACGCGGTCGATCCCACCTCGGCCTGATCCCTAGCGCACGCAGCGCGCCGCGACGATCGAGTAGCTCAGGTTGTGCACAACGACGATGTCCGTCGCCGCCGTTCGGAATGGGAGCGAGTCGGTGAAGGGCTGCCCGGTGATGAGCGTGCGGGTGCCGGCGGTGAACCGGACGGGGTCCTGCAGCTGAGGCGGGCTCTGCTTCGCGAACGTGTACTGCAGCTCCACC
>WNFM01005578.1_pt1 | contig 10159 bp, 10 predicted proteins | sample 5400271 | NCBI WGS metagenome assembly WNFM01 (sample SAMN13153352, study PRJNA577476) | soil metagenome | isolation source: 60 cm saprolite on Douglas fir-dominated hillslope | place: USA:California | collected 2013-09-17
AACTATCCGATCCACTATGTGCCGATAGACCTCTGGTTCCTGCTTCACTGGATCGGTCATCTACCTATCCCGCCCTGGTTCTACACTTTGATCCAACTTGGTACGGGCGTCGGGCTGGCTATGTTCTGCATTTGGGCAAAATGGAGAAACTGGAGAACCGAGCGCCTGTTAAGCGCGCTTTTTTTCCTTGTCTCGGCCTGGATGGTTCTATGTGGTCCAGCGACAGATTCTCACACCTATTTACTTTTAGCTCCGGCGCTCGTTCTCGGCCTGGTCCAATCGTTCAATCGATGGCACCCGGCCTGGCTCCGTGCCCTGGTTTGCGCCGCGTTTGTGCTCCAGCTGGTCCATCATACCAGGATCAGCTACCTGTTTCATTTGAAAGACCAATGGATATTTTCAGCGCAACCCATCTCCGCTCTCCTATTCGTTGGCTACTGCTTTTCCTGGCTACTCACTGATCCATTTTTGCCAGCGAGACTGGCCCTGAACTCCGAAGATCAGAAGTCGTCCTCGTCTTCGCGAAATCCTGACGTCCCACCGCAGCCTAACGACACAAAATGATGCTGTATAGACGCGACCCCTGTTTCTGCGCCCAGAATTCTGAAAATAGCCCCTCCTCCGCGAAGCGACTCGACTGAGCTCGCCGAAGTCCTACGGCGCGGCAAGCTGCGAAAGACCCGCCCGCATCGCTACGCGAAGCGTTGCGGGCGTGGACGCAGAGAACGCAAAGAAAATACCGCGAATGAACACGAAGAAAAATCTCAAGCAAACGGAGAACGGGCAGATTCACAGAAGATCACAAAGGTCACAAAAGATTGGCCAGAAGACCTTTCGCCTATCACTTTTCACCGTCTTCCCTTTGCGCCTTTGCGTCTTTGCGTGAGTTTTTGTCTCCCCCTTCTTTTTTGGCTTTGCCGCGCTGTGATCTTTCTTGACCGACATAGTCCCGCGGACGCGGGACGAAGTCTGTTGCGGCTATTCCGACTTCAGAAGTGCCAGGCAAGGCAGCCGCAAGACGCGGTAAATGACGCTTCTCCGAGGTTCGTGGGGACGATGCCCCGATATCGATTAGCCCGCTTGTAGCCGATATCTTCTGCTGCCTGAGAACCATATCGGTTTTCAAAGGCACTCATCGCTATATCGCATGCTGAAGTCTCCCGGTAAGACTCATAGTGATGTTCGTTGCTGTGATCCTCGCAAACCAGTTCTACCAGGAATTTCTCGACGTACCTGCGTTCACGCGCAGAGTCCTCATCTCGAGAAAGATCAACGCAGTAAAACCAATCGGCCATTTCAATAACGCCTCTTACGGCTCCCCTTAGCCTGAAGCAAGCTGGGGCTCGATCGAGTAGCGGAAAATCATCCGTTGTAGCTATGGAACTCCGGACATCATTTCGCCAAATTGAACTGTAAACTTGAATGCCTGGCGCTCCACGTGAGGGGTAGCATGCTAGAGCACGGATGATAGCCCGAGTCGGATGCGAGAACCGGCACCCCTCTCATGAAGCGCCATAAATGAGCAAGAAGAACCTGGGGAGAAATGGACGCCGATTGGTGGATCACTTCTTTATGGATCTATTACTCGCCAACCGTACCGGCTATTGTTGGATTCTTGAGTGACACGGACTAAGCAACGCTTAACCAACCTCGATCTTATGAGCGAACTCGACAGCAACAAAGGAAACGAAGCTCAGAGTTTATTTCGGATCGTTCTTCCCACCAATCACCTCTCACCTTTCACCTTTTACCAAGCCTCAGTTATTCCTTCCGGTAATATAACTCTTCGTCCAGGTGAGTATTTGGTAGGAATTTTTGTCTTATGATCCAGATTTTTGCTCTGTCCTGCTTACGGAGAGCTGCCTCGACAAATTCGACCACTGAAATGATGGTATCGCAATCTTCTTTCCGAAGGTAAAATCGGTGTTCATCCAGATAGTCTAGAGCGGCATTATATCGGTCCCTATTTATCAGCGAGGCGCCTTTCAATTCTTTGATTTCGGCGATTGCCTTATCTATAGCGGATCGTCGAACAGCCGGCCGTAGGTTTGGAATGAAGTCAATTCCGCTGTCCTGTGACACCACGACCGCCAAGCAGGGCCAGGCTGCTTCTACATAACGGAGCGCAGAATTAAAGCGAGCCCCGCGGCTAGGATCGCCGCTCTCACTAGCCATGCCATCCAGAATTGTCCCGAAACCGTGACACATGCCATCAGGCGAAAGCAGAATGGCTCCGTCGATAGTTGTGAGACGTCGCAGCAGGTCGGGGGTTAGTAAGCACGAATGGACCGGCATACCCTGTTTTCGCAGGCGATGCGCTTCAGCGGCAGAATTCTCACTGATGATCAAAAGGGCGCCGTGCGATACATCCTCAGCCGCCCGGATCAATGTCACCAGACGATTGGTATCAGTTGAAGTTATTGATCTGAAGATTCTGGTTAGATCACTCCGCAGCTTGGCCTCATGAAAGGACAACCGCGGCAAGGACGGTATACCGTACCGCACTTTCATGAGCGTTTTGCCGTCGTGATTTAGTTCCCAATGCTGGTCACCGAGCACCTGCATCTCAAAGAGATCCTCTTGGGTTCCGTCGTAGTCCCGAAGCGATACTAAACCAAAAACTTCCTCGGAATCCGAATGCAGGGAGAGATCGCCGGACGCGAGCTGAAAAAGTTTTCTTGCTGCCCTATATCTAGATAGCTTTTCCGGCTTTATCAGTGAGATCCGTGCGTTCAGCGACGGGTGATGCCTCCGGGAAAGGATTATACGCCCCGATGCCACCGACTGTTCGTATCCAAGCGATGAAATCGTAGAGCAGGCGTTAAACAGGTCATGCATGCCTGCAATTCGGCCTTGATCGATTCTCGCGACCGTGTCTCTGCAGAGCGACCGACCAGCGACGCGGATAATATCTTCCGGTTCGATCTCGAGTTCGCCGAGGCCGGGATCGAGTTTCAGAAGCTCCTGGCGCAAACGCTCGAGAAACTCTTTTGCGGCCGCGTCGATTAACGACACAGCTACCTCAGCATTTCTATGTTTATGAATCCGTACCACAGATTGCTTCAGTTCGTAGTGGGCATTAACTACCTCGCGTTGCAAACCGAGAACTGCACAAACCAGGTAACCTTCTACCCTGGTCGGAAGTGAGACGAAGTAGCGCAAACAGGAACCTGCTGATGATTCCATCTCAATCGTGTCCCTGATAGCATCCCGAATTGATCGATCGAATAAGGCTTTGTCTTGCCGCTCTTGAGCCAGAGGATGGGATTGAACCATTCCGGCTTCCGGATATGCCGGCATCAGCGTCTGGGCTAGCCTTAACACGCTACTGAAACGTTCCGAGTGAATCCAAAAATCTTTTTCTGGCTCCACGCAGGCTGGAAAACGATCGGGATTGTTATCAGCGAGAATGCCAATTAAAAACAGTTGGGGTTCGAAAAGTTGATCTAGAACCTTGAAAACCCTCTCGGCAAAGTATTTGGCAGCAACTCTGAAATTTGGCTGATACTTCCACATGAAGTAGGTGATCGACTGGGAACTCATCTTTTTCCGTTATACTTCTTGTGCACTCTGCATTGTCCTTGTTTTCAGGGGATTTGTCTATTCGGCGTTCCATTCCTAGGCCTCGGAAGCTCAATCCCGCGGGCGCGCATCAACATAAGCGGTCGGTTGTACGGCCGTGAGCGCGGTAGGGCGAAAAACTCGGCGCGCCCAGGACAGCGTTTACTCCTTCAGATTATTCGGCGCCGGTTTTGAGCCGCTCCGTGCGTGCGCGAACCCGACGAGGTTATATAGATGGGCGAAGCGTTGACGGCACGGGAGAGTTGGCACCGCATTTGGATGGCACGTTCACGGCGCGGCTCAAAACCGGCGCGAGACGCTTTAGACGGTTATCCGAACGATGGGCGCGCCGAGTTCTTCGCCCTACCACTCCAATCTTAAGGTTCCCTTCAGTTGTAAAAGGAATGCCGTGACGCTACTCAGTAACCAAGCAACTGAGACCAGACCGACAGCCTCATCCGATCGTACACTCGGATTCGCGGTTACGGAATTGGGCCTCAGTGTGTATCAAAGTCGTATCATGAAGAAGTATTTACTACCGGTGCTGTTAGCGCTCGGTCTATTCGCGTTGGTGCCACAACAGGCGAAGGCTGACGGCTTTAGCATATTAATGGGACCTGCTTACTGCGAGCCACATCCGCAGTATAATGGTGGCTACTATCGCCGTTACTATTACTACGATAATCCGTACCAGTACCGGCAATATCACCGCCATTGGCGCCATTGGCAGCGCGAGGATGATGATGAATAGGTCCCTCACAGCGCACTGACGCTGTTTGAGTCGCGCCAGCCGGCCTAATCCAAGTAATTACATCTAAAAGGGGCTGTTGCTAATTGGGCAACAGCCCGTTCGTTCGGAAGACAGAATTCTGAAAATAGCCCTCCTTCGCAAGGCGACTCGACTGAGCTCGCCGAAGTCCTACGGCGCGGCAAGCTGCGAAAGAAACGCAGAGAACGCAAAAAAAAAGAGGATTTGGTTTAGGTTCTGCACCGAGATTTTTGTGCGCTTTGCGATCTTTCTTGACCGACATAGCCTTGGCGAAGTCTGTTGCGGCTATTTTCAGAACTCTGTCTTAACCTTTGCGCCCGCCCGCATCGCTACGCGAAGCGTTGCGGGTTGGGCCTTGGCGGCTTTGCGTGAGATTTGGTTCCCCCAATGCTCGCTCTTTGCGAGATTCCACACCACCACTACTCGTAGGTTGCGAACACCTGGTTCATGCATTTGACGCTGCTCTTTCGCATATCTCGACGGAGCCGAAGCAATTAACGACACTCCGCGAACGTTGGCACGTTAGACGCTTGGGAGGCAGCAATGATATCAATTACTCGGGTAGTTACCGCAGCAGCGGCAGTGTTCGCGCTCGCAACGGTGTGTCCCGCACAGGAGCCGACCGACCTAGGCAAGGGGGCGGGGTTCCAGGGCAAGAAGATCGAGATGAAGGATAAAGGCGAGGTCGATTACCTCCTGTCCTTCACAGCGGGGAAGGAGTTTGAGGCGACGACGGACGGCACGAAGAACACCGATGTGCACCTGTACGTCTATGACGAGGCCGGCAAGGACGATTCGCCCGGTCCGAAATGTTCGGTGAAAATCACGCCGGCGAAGGACGGAAAGTACAAGTTCGTAATCAAGAACGCCGGGGGCGACAACACGGTGAGCTTCGAGATAAAGGTCGCCGGGTCATAACCTGTCGATTGTCAGAGGGACCTGAGGATGCAAGCGGCTCTTTGGTGGCCCGAATCACGCTGGGTGACGCCACCCGAAGCTGCAACGCTTCTAGCCGCAGAGAAGGGACGTTCTTGGGGATGCGTCTTTAACATTCATATTTTCTCTGGGGCGCCCGGTCTTGCCCGTCAGCAAGAGCCGGGCGAAGGGCAGCGTCACTCTACTTCAATGGTTCTAGAGATCAGGTCACACATTGGCGCTAGTTGTTAGCAACTGATAACAGCGACACGCGTTAGGTTTTACTCGTCCACCGTGGTTTTGGTCTTCCCGACTTTCTCCACGAAGGCGTGATTCTGCGAGTCAAAACCGAGCGTGAACACCAGCACGCCGGTATAGGTTGCCCCGTCCTCACGTGACATCATCATCGAATCAGTGGACAGCTCGAGTGCTCCTGATTTCAACCACCGCAATGGTTTAACCGCGCCTCCATAGTTTTTCACCTCGCCACTTGGTCCGTTGCGATACTTGATGTCCGGTGCCGGCAGGTCGTCCGGCAATGGGATTTGATCGAAGGAGGAACCATTCCAGAAATAAACGCTCGTTTCTCCTTCTCGCCCGCCTCGGGTGGCGTACGCAACCCGCTTTGAGTTAGCCGACCACACCAGAACAGTGTCGGCCACATGCCTTGGAATGGCCGTCCCCAGATCGGCCATGACTTCGCCGGAGGTTTTCTTGATCAGTTCGACTTTCAGGTCCTGGCTTTCGCCTTCCGTCGGTTCCGAAATCCGCATCGCGAAACGCCCATCTGGCGAGGGGTATTTGATAGAGACACGATCCGCGGCCAGGCCGAACGTAGCCCAACAAAGCGCCGCAAGACTTAAAAAAGTGCGATACATAGGGTTCCCGGACCAGGCTGGCTGAAGTCGAGCCATTAATACAAGCCTGAAACGGTTGAGATTGCTCGCCGCCGCCGCGTCTGTTTCGTCGGGCAGGATCGGTAGGGATGAAGAATTAGATGTGGCCTGCACTTACTTTAGCAATCTTCCACGCATCGCCCTCTTTGATCAGATTCAGCGCCAAGGGATGCCTAGACTGCTTCGTGGCTCCTAGCGTGACCGTGGCTGAGGCGGTCCTGTCCTTAATCTGCACGTCGGAGACGGCAATGTTGCTAGCCCAGTCTTCGAGGTAATCCTGTGCCCGGATAAAGTAATCTTCATCTAACCCTTCCGCGCTCTTGCTGCGTCGGTCGATTTCTCGAAGCAGTCCCTTCGATACGTATCCCTCAATCTTTGCACGATCGTCATGAAGGGGATCACGACTCTTAGCTAACGCTTCCAGATACCAGTGATAGAAGGCGGTCAGGGTCGCCTGTGGCGTATTTTGTGAGCTTGCGGGCGACTGCGCATACGCTCCAATTGCGTACACCAGAAGCAGGCAAACGAGAGTAAACGGAGCGAGCAGCGAGCGGACTCGCTGTTTTTGAAAGAATCTCCCCATAGGATTTTCAAAAGGGGCAGCAGTGAATCGCATAGGAGGCTTCACCCTAAGCATAGGGTCGCACGGCGGCAGTACTGGACGTTAGAAATATGCAGTCGACGGGATGAGGTCAATTCTTTTGGTCAGAAGAGGCTTGAATACGGTTCGCAGAGTTGCGTGCATCTGGAGCTAGTGCACCAAGTCTGAGGCTCGTATAGCAGCGCTGCTGCGAATTTTGGCTGGGTGCGCGGCGCGAGGAAGGAGAATACCCGCTGCGGTCTTTGACTGACGAGCAACAAAGCACCGGGCCAAAATCCGCGCAGCCCTTCGGGTTGGGGCGGCGCCGGCGCCTCGCGGCGTTGCTGGCTCGTTAAATAGGGCTCAGCTATTCGCCTCGCCAGCCCCGAAGGCTTTCGGGGCTCCCAACGCTGCTACACGAGCCTCAGACTTGGTGCACTAGTGTCGCTTACTCAACTGTCATTATCTGATCAAGCCAACCGTTGAAACGCACCTTCCGCATCCCTACCCGGTACGCGGGTGCGATTCGGACTGGCGCAGTACTCCAATACTCCCGCCCGCAACGCTTTCGCGTAGCGATGCGGGCGGGCCAATACTCCATCACTCCGCGTGGCCGGATTCGAGGACGAGGACGAAGCGCCAAATCTCTAGGTTGATCGGTGTTCCTTCAGACCTTAGCGTGCGGTTCATGGGCGACAAATCTCCAAAAGACAAAAGCAAGCAAGCGGTGCAGAAACAAACAAAGGCGGACGTTGAAAGCCAGAAGAAGAAAGACGCGGCTAGCGCTAAGCAGATTCCGAAGACTAAAAAGTAGTTCGGAAATTTCACCACAGAGACACAGAGGAATGAGATAAGACCGAACCGGCGAAGGGACGAGCGGGCGACGCGGAGGGGGCATTTGGCGAGAAGCCTCGGCCTGCTGTTAGGCTACATGATTGATTACCAATCAGCGGAACTTTGCAGCTTTGCGTCCCTGGCCGACGTAGCTAAAGGAGGAGATGGGGCGACCAGTCCGCCATAGTATGGGTGTACGGGACGGAGGAGGAAGTCTGCTTGGCGTGCGATTTCCGTCTTTCAGTCCTTGTTCGATGAGCCGGTGAGCTTCTGGTAATAGGCGGCTGCATCGTCTAACTTTTCAAAGCTAGAAATTTGGCCAGCAGCCTCCGGCCAGACGAATCGTTCGAAGCCGTGAAAATCGATAGAATCAGCGGTCACAACCACGTATCTCACTGCTAGATCGTTCAGTCGAAGTAGAAAGACCGAGTCAGACTGTCGCCTCACGGAATAGACTTTTCCGTCTACGACCACGGTACGCCGGCACATTTCCACGCGCTCTGTCATCACTAGACTATCGCTCCACTTCTCGAAGAGCGCACTCGAATCCTTGACTGGGGCGACGTGACCCCGATCGTGTCATTCTCCTCACAAAGCGCTTCGTTCTCGTCCTTGTCGTCGTCCTCGAATCCGGCCGCGCGAAGTGATGGAGTATTGGCCCGCCCGCATCGCTACGCGAAGCGTTGCGGGCGGGAGTATTGGACTACTGCGCCAAGTCCGAATTGCCCCCGCCTAGCGGGTTGGGGATGGTGAAGGTAGGCAGCCACTACTACCGGTTGAACAGGAAAAATTCGGCCCTTGAGCTCCAGCGTTTTTCTACTGCAACTACTTTTGCACACGTGTGGGATAGTGAAGCCGATTTGTTTTTATTTGTGGAGCGAGAAACGAGCGAGCGCTACCCGTGTTAGCGGGTGATAACGGACAGAGCGCTATTCGGGCGTCCAATGGCTGGGTTTGGCGGTGGACGGTTTAGCGACCGGGTGCACTCTGTAGCTTCGATGCGCGTGTGCATCGCGACCTTTGTGCTCCGGTTTACCAGGGCGACATGGCGCCACATGCAGCTTGCAATGCCGGCAGAAGTCCGCCAGCGGCCCGGCAAAGGTCTCGCGATTGACGCTTGCTATCACCGGCACCTTGAGCGAAAAGGTTATCTCTCGGCGGCCGCCAGCCAAATCGATCCCACGACCAGCGCAGGCAGGCTGAGAACGGCATTTGCGAATAGGGCGATTTGCTAATAGACGTTGTGGACGGACGCTGGGGCCGGAGAGAACCTTCGGGTATTTCGTCGACAAGAAGGTCGCTCCGGAAGCAAGTCACCAAAGTGAATCACATTGAATGCGGAAATCAGCGAATCAATAGATGGACAAGACGATTCGGACCGGCCAAAAGCATAGGATCGCTTGTTCAAGAGTTTCACCGCGCAGTCCGGGCGGGACTGCGAGGCCGCGCTCAACCCGCTATTCGCACCGTTCGTGACGCCTTTCTCCGCGTTTGTCCGTAATCACTGAGCCTTAGGTCGCCGATCATTTTATAATCAATCCTTCTTATGGACCCCGAAAACAGCGCTTCCTGCAAGATAGCATGCCCAGAGATCGAACATGAATCCCGCGGAAGCCGTAGGAACCCCATGAGATCAGGCAAGGAACTCATATTAGCCACCAAACCATTTGCCGTGGATTCGACCGTAAAGAGTTGGTGGTGCATTCTTTCAACCAGCTTTTTGATCGTTCTTTGTATGGCCGGAACGATCTGGAATTTCGCTCTTCCGTGGAAAATCGGCTGCAGTATTCTCTCCGGTTTGTTGATCTTACGGATGTTTGTGATCTATCACGATCAGCAGCATAAAGCCATATTGCCCAAATCGCGTTTAGCCGGTGGTTTGATGCGATTGTACGGCCTTTTCACATTGAGTCCGGTCAGCATCTGGACGAGTTCGCACAACCATCATCACAACCATAACTCCAGGCTTAGAGGGTCACATATCGGGTCATTTCCGATCATGACCAAGGCACAGTTCCTCAAGTCGACCTCCAAAGAACGCGCCAAATATCTCTTCATGCGTCATCCATTGACGATTTTGTTTGGTTACATCTTCGTGTTCCTGGGTGGCATGTGCATATTTCCCTCTCTGGAGAAACCAAAAGAACATTCCGATTGCATCATCGCGCTCGTTTTTCACGTGACCTTCCTCGTACTGATCACGCTCTTTTTCGGCTGGGGAACATTGATCTTGCTGGTGCTCATCCCGTTTACCATCGCGGGCGCAATCGGTTCCTATCTCTTTTACGCTCAACACAACTTTCCTGACGTGTCCTTTTATGACTCAGGAGGTTGGACGTACGAAAAAGCGGCGCTCGAGTCGTCCAGTTTTTTGGCCACGAACCGAGCGATGGCCTGGTTTACCGGCAATATTGGTTACCATCATATTCACCATTTGAACGCCCGGATCCCTTTTTACCGGTTACCGGAGGTGATGAAGAAGCTGCCTGAATTGCAGCGCCCCAAGAGAACGTCACTGGACCCTCGAGACATCGCGCGATGCCTGTCGTTGAAGGTATGGGACGTTGGTTCCCAGCGAATGACCGGTATCAAGCTTGCGACTGA
>WNFM01117729.1_pt1 | contig 10159 bp, 9 predicted proteins | sample 5400271 | NCBI WGS metagenome assembly WNFM01 (sample SAMN13153352, study PRJNA577476) | soil metagenome | isolation source: 60 cm saprolite on Douglas fir-dominated hillslope | place: USA:California | collected 2013-09-17
GCCGGCGAAGGTCAGCCAAAAATGAATTTTTCCAAGAGCCTCGTTGAGACACCGCCCGTAGAGCTTCGGAAACCAGAAAAATAGCGCGCCGAGAATCGCGAACGTGGCCGCGACGCCCATCACCAGATGGAAATGTCCGGTAACGAAATCGTCGGTGACTGCAGCAGCCGCGACGTCATGGCGGGAAAGAAACAGCCCGGACAATCCGCCCGAAAGAAAAAGTGAAATAAATCCAATGGCAAACAACATTGCGGTGGTCAGGCGAATCTCTCCGCCCCACATGGTTCCGACCCAGCTTGCCAGCAGCACGGATGCTGGGATTCCCAGCGATGACGCCAGGAACGCAAACACCAGCGGCGAGTAGGGATTCAGCGCGCTGGAAAACATGTGGAATCCCCAGATACAGAAGCCGAACACTCCTACCGCGCAGAGCGCCAGCACCGCGGCACGTTCGGCCCACACCGGACGCCGTGAAAATGTTGCCACCAGATGAGAAACGATGCCAAAACACGGCAGCATCGCAACATACACTTCAGCCTGCGCGAAAAACCAGAACCAGCGCTGCCAAATGGATGGCAAGGCCACCCTCGATGGCGCATGCACTGCAAAAAACTGGGTTCCGAGATACCAATCCGAGAGCAGCAGCGCGCACGCCGCCAGCAAGATCCCGAAGATCAGCAAGCTCAGCACTGCCGTCACATACCAGGCCCAAACCGTAAGCGGCAGCCTCGTCAGCGTCATACCGTCGGTCCGCAAGTCGGTCACTGTCGTACAGAAATTCACGGAGGACAGGACTGCGCCAAAGGAAAAACTCACAACACTGAATAGCCACAACATCATTCCGCTCTGAATCGGCAGAAAGAACGAAACGGAAACTCCGACGAGAGACGCGAACGTCAGCCAAAACGAAATTCCGCTCAAGCACGGAAACGCCATTTCATTCGAACCGATCTGCAATGGCAGGAAGTAATATCCGAAACCAAATTGCGGCGCGGCGCTAAGCACAAAAAACACCATCAGCGAACCGTGCAGCAGGATCAGCGCTGCGTATCGCTCGGACCGCCCTGCAACAATGGGGCCGATCTGCATCCGCATGCCGATCGACAAAACCATGCCCAGCACCACGCTGAACAGCGCCAGCCACAGATACCGCAGCCCCACTTGTTTGTGTCCGTAGGAAATATAGTCCAACGAGTGGCGCGCCCTACAGGCAGGCGCTGCGATGAAACCTTGCGGAACAGCTGGTTTGGGCGCGAGGGAAACACGAATATACCGGTCGGTGAACAGAATAAAATTGGTGCGGTGGAAAGGATTCGAACCTTCACGGTATTGCTACCGCCAGCCCCTCAAGCTGGTGCGTCTGCCAGTTCCGCCCCCACCGCAAAAAAACTTTTGCATTACTGAGTGTATCGCCGCCCGGTCCGGCCGCCTGAGGGGGCAGCCAGTCGTACTACTTCTGATTGTCCCGCAAACCGCGGCAAAATCAATCAAAACTCTTAGCGAGAATTCTCCGCGCCACGAACATCGAACGTTCGCGTCGAACTAAGGCTTCTTATCCGGCGCCGCCGGAGCCGATGTAGTCGGTGCTGGCGCGGTCGGAGCAGGTGTCCCGGGAGTAGCGGCCGGCGCCGGAGTCGTCGCAGGAGGCGTCGCCTTCTTCGCGGGCTTGTTGGCATCGTAAATCACCGAGCTTCCCGACCCAACCGCGCGATCCGAGCGCAACGCCAATGCCATCGCGCAAACCATGAACATCACCGCGCACCAGGTGGTTGCTTGCGAAAGCACGGATGCCGCTCCGCGCGGGCCAAATGCAGTCTGGCTGCCCGCTCCGCCGAAAGCTCCTGCGAGGTCAGCCGCTTTACCGCTCTGCAGCAGGACCACAATGATCAGCACCAGGCAGTTCATCACGAAAAAAGCCGGCAACACCCAGGAAAACCAGCGGTTATCTCCGAGCCGCCAGCCTGCGAGAATCACTCCGAATCCGATCAACAGCGCGATCGCCCATTTCATCCAAGCTGGCATTGCTTCATCACCTCAAAATTCGCTTAAATTTTCGGCCTCAGCCGGACGCTACTTGCAATTCACAATCGCGGCAAACGACCTGGCGTCCAGGCTCGCACCGCCGACCAGCGCGCCATCCAGCTCCACTTGCGCCATCAACCCGTGAATATTGTCAGGCTTGACGCTGCCGCCGTAAAGAATTCGAACGCTGGCGGCCGCTTCTCCGGCAAACTGATCGTGCACACAGCGCCGCAAGAACCCGTGAGCCGCCGCGGCAATCTCTGGCGTAGCCGTACGGCCCGTCCCAATTGCCCAGACTGGCTCGTAAGCTAATAGAATACGGGAGAACTCCTCAGGGGTCAACGCGCCCGGCCCGCCGATAAACTGTTGAGAAAGCACCTCTTCGGTCCGTCCATCTTCGCGTTCCGCCAGCTGTTCACCCACGCAGATAATGGGAGTCAGACCGTCGGTCAAGGCCGCACGGCTCTTCTGTGCCACCGACCCATCCGTCTCGCCAAAGTACTGGCGCCGCTCCGAGTGCCCAACAATGACGTACCGGCAGCCCGCCTCAGCCAACATCCCGGCGGAAATCTCGCCGGTGAACGCGCCTTCCTTATGCCAATGGAGATTTTGCCCGCTAATCGCGACGTTGCTGCCTTTTGCGGCTTCCACCGCCGCTGCGATCGCGGTAAACGGCGGCGCAATCACCACGTCACAGTGAGTTGCGTCGGCCATCAGCGGTAGAAACGCCGCGAAAAATAAGCAGGTGTCTGCCTGAGTCTTGTACATCTTCCAATTCCCCGCAATCACCCTGCGACGCCCGTTACCGCTGCTCATAGGACTCATCGATTGGTCAGCGCCTCCACGCCGGGCAGCTTGCGGCCGCCGAGAAATTCCAGTGAAGCGCCGCCCCCGGTCGATATGTGCGAAATTTTGTCGGACACGCCGGACTGATGCACTGCCGCCACAGAGTCTCCCCCGCCCACAATCGATGTCGCACCGCCAACCGTCGCCGCCGCCACAGCTTTGGCTACTTCCAACGTGCCCTTAGCGAACGAAGGCATCTCGAACACGCCCATCGGGCCGTTCCACACGATGGTTTTGGCTTTTGCAATTTCCGCTGCGTACTCCGCTATGGTCTTCGGTCCGATATCGAGGCCCATTTGATCCGCGGGCGTGGTTGTCGCATCGCCCACGCTGGCCGGTGCATCGGCTATGAATTCTGGCGCGGTCACATGATCCACCGGCAACAGAAACTTGAAGTTACGAGCTTTCGCGTCGGCGAGAATCTTCTTCGCAAGATCGATCTTGTCCTTCTCGACCAGCGACTTGCCGATCGCCAAGCCCTGTGCCTTCAAAAACGTATACGCCATGCCGCCGCCAATCAGCATCGCATCGGCAATCTTCATCAGGTTTTCGACCACCTCGATCTTGTCGCTGACTTTCGCGCCGCCAAGAATCGCCACAAACGGCCGCGCCGGATTGCTGACCGCTTTCCCCAGGTACGCCAGTTCCTTCTCCATCAGCAATCCCGCTGCGGATTGCGGCACAAACTTCGTAATTCCCACTACCGAAGCGTGTGAGCGATGCGCCGAACCAAACGCATCGCAAACAAAAAGCCCGTCGCACAAAGCCGCTAGCTGCTTCGCGAAAGCTTCGTCATTTTTCTCTTCTTCCGGATGGAAGCGCACATTCTCCAGCACCAGCACTTCGCCGTCACGCAGCGCTTTGCTTTGCCCTTCCACGCCCGGCCCCACGCAATCCAACCCAAACGCCACCGGCTTACCGAGAAGCTCTTCCAGTTTTTTCGCCGCGGGCTGTAGCGAATATTTTGGGTCCGGCCCGCCGCCCTTCGGCCGGCCAAGATGGGAGGTCAGCACCAGCCGTCCACCTTTTTCAATCGCCAGCTTCAACGTGGGAAGCGTCTCGCGAATCCGCGTGTCGTCAGTCACCACGCCTTCCTTCAACGGCACGTTGAAGTCGACCCGAATGAAGACGCGCTTCCCGCGCAAATCCAAATCCTTAATCGTCAGTTTATTCACTATTCAGTCCGATTGAATCTCGCACGTCCCGGTACGGAAACGGAAGAATTGACTGCAGCAACTGGCGACTCTAGCTTTCACGAGTCACCAGGCACTAGTCAACAGTCACTAAAACTTCGACGCCAGCAACTTGATCAAATCCCGGCACCGGCAGGAATATCCCCACTCGTTGTCGTACCACGCCAACACTTTCACGCACTTGTCGCCGACAACTTTGGTGTACTCCGAATCCACGATCGACGAATTCGAATTGCCTTTGAAATCCGCGGAAACGAGTTCTTCTTCGGTGTAGCCAAGAATCCCCTTCATCGGGCCATTCGCGGCAGCCTTCAGCGCAGCATTCACCGATTCTTTCGTCGCAGTCTTGTCCACAAACACCGTCAAATCCACGACGCTGACATTGGGCGTAGGCACCCGCATCGCGTAACCATCGAGCTTGCCCTTCAATTCCGGCAATACCAGGTGTAGCGCCTTCGCCGCTCCAGTCGAACTCGGAATCATGCTGATTGCCGCCGCACGCGCGCGCCGCAAATCCTTGTGCGGCAGGTCCAACAGCTTCTGATCGTTGGTGTAGGAGTGAATGGTGGTCATCGTCCCGCTGTGAATCCCAAATGTTTCGTGCAGCACTTTGGCCACCGGCGCCAAACAATTCGTTGTACACGATGCGTTCGAAATCACATTGTGCTTCGCGGGATCGTAGGTGTGATGATTCACACCCAACACAAACGTCGCATCCGGCCCGTCCGCAGGAGCCGAAATAATCACTTTTTTCACCGAACCACGAAGATGTGCTTTGGCCTGTTCGCCCTTGGTGAATAACCCGGTCGACTCAACCACGATGTCCGCGCCAACGCTGGCCCAGTCAATCTGCGCCGGATCCTTCACCTTGAATACCTTGATTGCCTTGCCTTCCACCGAAATCGTGTCTTCGGTGTGCGTAATTGTGTGCGGCAAATTTCCCAATATCGAGTCGTATTTCAGCAAGTGCGCCAGCGTCTTCGAATCGGTAATGTCATTCACCGCCACGAACTGAATATCCTTGTCGTCCAGCGCGGTGCGCACGATGTTCCGCCCGATGCGCCCAAAACCATTAATCCCAACCTTGATCGCCATTCTTCCTCCAGGAAATAGTTGCACCAGCCATATATAGAAAATTGTCTTGTCGCACTAAAGACTACCGAGAGGTCAAGCGCGATTCGCGGGCAAATACGCAGCACTCAGTAGCGGGCCACTTCGCCTTGCGAACTGAAAATGCTATGGGCTGCCGCCACAAAAGTCAACGTGACTCGCGCACTAGCGTGCGCGAGTCACGTTCACTTGTTCCGCCGCCTCTTCAGTGGCACAGCCTTCTGGCCGTGCGCGATACCGGTCCTGCCGCGGCCACAACATTGAAACGCAACTTCCCGAAGCAAGTCCCCAACGCTGCTATCATCACGGCTGATGACTTCCTTCCACCTCGGCATCATCTCCGACACCCACGGCCTCCTCCGGCCTGAGGCACTGGCAGCTCTAAAAGGTTCCCAAGCCATCATCCACGCCGGCGACGTCGGTGACCCCGCCATCCTCGACCAACTCAAGACCATCGCACCAGTTTTCGCCGTGCGCGGCAACACAGACCGCGGCGACTGGGCCAGCACATTGCCGCTCCACGAAACTGTGCAAGCAGGAGACTCCCTTATCTACGTCTTGCACGATTTGCACGATATCGATGTCGACCCAAAGTTGTCAGAAATCTCGATCGTCGTCACTGGCCACACTCACCAACCCGACTCCCATTGGCAAGGCGGCGTTCTCTATATCAATCCCGGCAGCGCAGGTCCCCGGCGTTTCTCTCTGCCCATCTCGCTCGCCCGTCTCGACCTAGGCAAGACTCCTTGGCAGGTCGAATTTCTTCAGCTCGCCGCCACTTAGTCGTATCGTCGCTTTTCTGCTTGACACCGGCCCGTTGCTCTCTCCGAACGTAAACTCTTTGTTTTTATACTCTTATCTCTTTTGAACTTCTAACCTCTTTCCTTTCACACTCTTCACTTTCCCATATTTTCAGCGCCCTTTGTTTTCATATTCTTATGGACAGCAGTTGGGGGGAAGGGGCATCCGACGCAAGAGAGTTTAGCTTCAAAAAAGCCCGCCGAACATCGTCGGCCACGAGTGACTCACAAACCGCTCGTCAGCGTCGCTACTGTGGAAACTGTTTAATGCTCGTGACTTTATCTCCCGTAAACCGGACAAACACCGTCCGATCCGGCGGCGTCCCGTAAATCCAATCCTCGATCTCGTTGCCTTCGTTGTCCCGTTCACGAACCTTATGCCCGGGCTTGCCAATCGCCGCCACCACCATTTCGCGGTCCATGCCAACCTTGGCGATTCGTTCCTGAATAGCCTTCTTAACGTCTGGCGGCAAGGTGTCCGCCCATTGCACCGAGGCTGACCGCTGCTTCGCAAAATCCAAGAACGGTGAAAGCAGTTGCTTTAGCTCTTGCGGCGATAAATCAGGAATCGTCTTGCTGAACTCCAAGAATAGGGTGCTCCCCGCTCCCGGTTGTAACCCCGGTGGGCCCTTTTCCTGCGCTTCCGACGCCGAGCGCATGGTCGGCGCGCCGCCCGCCGAAATCTGCACGTGATCCATAAAGTGCCGTTTGCCCCGCCCGCCGCCATTTACATCCACCACGATCGTGTGGTCGCGAAATTCCAGCTTGGTGATTTGTACCTGGTCACCGGCGTGCACCGCAGCCCCGTGCGTCGCCACTGCTCGGGTCAATAAATCCTGGTTCAGTGGCTTATCTACGTATTGCAAAAAGCCGTCTTTGCCCGCAGGCAGCGATTTCGCGGCCTTGGCAAACTCGCCCGAAACATACCGGATCAGCTCCAGCTTCGAAGTCTCCTGCAGCGTGGCCTTCTTCGGTCCGGACTGGGCGGGCGCTTGCCCTTGCTGGTCGTCACCCCACAAGGGAAACAGCGGCAGTTCTTCATTGGAAAAACTTGGAGCGGGAGACGCTTCAGGAGGGCGCAGGCTCATCGCCCGCGGTATATCCGCGTCGGCCAGCAGCAAAACCGTCAAAACTATGGCGATCGCGTTCATCAGTCCCGTGGCAGGCCAGGTTGGGCCACCTACCCCACATTCTACGACGCTCTGACCCCATTGAATAGATGCTTTACGCGCAACTCACCGGCTCAGATGCCTTGCACCCGTGGTGGGCTATTCCTATAATCCGGCCAGTCCGGTTCTGCGCATTTTTGAGTGGCGGCTTGTCGGAACAGGTGCGCAGTCTCGCGCGGTTTCGTTCGGAAAAGGTGAACCTATGCCGTCGGGCGCGTCATACGACGTTCAAATTCTGCTTCCCATCCACAACGAAGCAGAAAGCATCGAAGCCACCATCGAAGAGCTCTATGGCGACCTTTCCCCTCAGGTGAATCTCCAATTCCTGTTGTGCGAGGACGGCAGTAAGGACAACACCAAAGAGATTCTTCGCGGTGTCGCCACCCGCCGCCCGGCCAAGCTGCTGCTCAGCGAAGGCCGTAAAGGCTACTCGCTCGCGGTGCGCGACGGCATGAAGGAAAATGACGCTCCGTACCTATTGTGCCTCGATTCCGACGGACAGTGCGATCCTCACGATTTCCCGAAATTCTGGGAAGCCCGCAAATCCGCGGACATCATTCTCGGCTGGCGGGTCGATCGCGCTGACAATTGGATGCGCAAGACCATGTCCCGCACCTTTTATCTGGTTTGGAAAACTCTCTATGGCTGTAAAGTGCAAGACCCCAGTTGTCCATACATGCTGGCCCGCCGCGAAGTGATCGAGGACATCGCGCCGCGAATGGGCGCCATGCAGCAAGGGTTCTGGTGGGAATTTGTCGCGCGAGCCCACCTGCTCGGCTATTCGATTAAGGAATTGCCGGTAAATCATCGCGAACGGGCCGCAGGTGAAACCCAGGTCTATCGTCTGCGCAAGCTGCCGGGCATCGGTTATCGGCATTTCGTCGCGCTATTCACGATTTTGAGTGAATCAAAGCGCGCCAAGGCCAAATAAATTCGCACAAGAAGTTGAAGCGATCGCTGCGGTTACGCTTTTACCGGGAATTCTGCCGCTTGGAAAAAACAATGTTTCTTCCAAACACCTGCGCGTCAGTCCAATCCTTTTTATACTCGTCCCATTTCAGCGGCACTTTCGTGCAATCAAGACAAATCACCGCGCACGGCCTTGCCCCGGCCACGGCCAAAGCATAGTTCGCCGATAGATTGTCCACGTCCACGTAACGCGCGGTTTTCGTGAACCCGTCGACATGAGTCAACGCAAACATAGGGTAAATGAAAAACGGATATATCTCTCCCTGCAGATCGACCGAGCGTTTACCGGTATAAGCATCTATCGCCAAATCACGGCATGGCAATTGATTGACGGCGTTCGCCAGCGAGATATCGCTCGCCGCCTGTTCCTCATGCTGGTCCGCGAAATACTGCATGGCTCGCGGCTTGTAAACGTCAGCCACGCGACTCCAGGGAATCAGCGACCGTGTGCGATTCACCAGCGAAAACGTGAGCCCGTACATCAGCAAGATCGCAACCACCGCAGTGCTGAGCCGCTTCGATGCGAACTGTTCCAGCAGCAGTCCGCAAAGCACAGCCGCCAGCACAAACAACGGCAGATGATGCCGAGCGCCCCAGATCTGCCAGCGCAGCAATTCGCAGAACATCAGGAACGCAGCGAACAGTCCTGCCGCGAAAGTCATTACTTCTTTTTTCTGGCGCAGCCGCCGATAGTTCACCAGCAGCAGAATTCCGCAGGTTACTGCCAGAACCAGATGCAACGGATCGCCTGCATGAATTTCATGCGTCGAGAAATGGTTCAGATCGAAGTGAAAGCCTCGCCACACCGCTCGCGGATCGTCGGGATCTGCGCCCACTAGATGAATCAGCGCGCGAAATCCTCTTAACAAAACCGCATTCATTCCCGCGGACGGCGTCACCACATGCAGTGAGATGTTGCGAATCACGTTTGCCACAAGTTCCCGAACGCCAAACCCCGCAGCCATCCAGGCCAGCCGCTGACCGCCGTCCGCGAACGGCATTCCCAGCGGCGAACCGGTCAGCTTGTAGCATCGCCAGAACTGCGGCCCATTCAACGCAAAAATAAAAACCAGAAACACCGGCGACTTTTTCCAAAATTCGATGCGCGCATTTGAATTGCCCGCCAGCCAGCATCCCAACACCAGGAACGGCAGATAAACGTATGCGCTGCCTTTGGTCAAGACCGCTAGTCCCGCGGCGGTTCCCACCAACACCGCGTTGGTCCAGTTCGGCTCGACATTAAAACGCAGCAGAAAGATCACCGTCAGCAGGATCCAGAAGGACACCACGTAAACATTCATCGGCCCGGAAGCCTCCAGCACACCTTCTGTAATGCTCGCGGCGATCACCGCGGCCAGCAACTGCCCCCATCGGCCGGCACCAAGCAGCTTCGCGCAGTACGAAACTCCCACGATGCAACCAATGAAGCTGCACACCTGGACGAAATTTACGAAGCGATCCGAGCCCCACAACAAGTACGTGTGCATCATCGAAAATTCTGCCCACGGCGCAAAAATCAGGTGCGCGTAGTCCGGCGTTGGAAACAGCGCCACACTGTGACTGCTCATCCACATGCTCACCCGCGGCAGGTGATACTCCATCGCGTCCCAAACGTTTGGTGCGCCCGCAAACGCAGTGATAGCGACGATGATCGTCAGCAGTCCAACTCCGCCGAAAAGCGCTTTGGCTTCTGTTCCGTTCGCGGGCTGAACGCCATCTTCCGCGGCTGCGGCACCGCTCGTGCCCGTCCGTAATAATTTGAGCCGCCACAGCACGATCGCCGCCGCAACACAGATCACCGCCCACGCGACCGCGACTCCCATCCTCGTCACGGCATGAAACACGCTCAATACTTCCGTCGCCACGGCCACAAAAACGCCCAGCATCAGCGCCGCCAACAAGGCCGCCAGCCTTCGATCATCTGTTCTTGGTTTGAAAATGAAATAGTGCAGCAGGAAAGCGATCGGGATCAGAGCCAGAAACATTCGGTCACTCAACTCCTCCACGAATGCGCCTTAACGATTGGCATTCGTAGTGACGTGTAGACTGC
>WNFM01163419.1_pt1 | contig 10154 bp, 10 predicted proteins | sample 5400271 | NCBI WGS metagenome assembly WNFM01 (sample SAMN13153352, study PRJNA577476) | soil metagenome | isolation source: 60 cm saprolite on Douglas fir-dominated hillslope | place: USA:California | collected 2013-09-17
CAGCCACCCAGCCGTACCCGCGCGCGGCGACGCCGAGCCCCCCCGCCGCGCCGCCCGCCCCGCCCCGCGTCACTGAGGCTCTCCCAACCCACCCAGCGCTCTCCTTGACGCGACAAAAACCGCTGTGGAATAATCGCCACGGCCGCAACCGCCCAGCTCCGTGCGGCCTGGTTGGACCGCGACATTCCGGCAGATCCGGGCCCGCGGAGTCGCACGGGATCGACTCTCCCTGGGGACCATGAAGGTTCTTGTCGTCGGAAGCGGCGCCCGTGAGCATGCCCTCGCCTGGAAGATCCGGCGCAGCACCGTCGTCAAGGAGCTCTACTGCGCTCCCGGTAACGTCGGTATGGCCCGAGAGGCCGACCGCGTCCCGATCGATCCCTCCTCGATCGTCGAGCTGGCCGATTTCGCCGCCTCCATCAAAATCGATCTCACGCTGGTGGGCCCCGAGCTTCCTCTGAGCCTGGGGATCGCCGACGAATTCCAGAAGCGCGATCTGCCGATCTTCGGCGCGACGAAAGCGGCCGCCGAGATCGAAACGAGCAAGGTCTTCTCCAAGGAGTTCATGGTCAAGCACGACATACCGACCGCCGACCACGAGGTGGTCGCCACCGCCGAGCAGGCCCGCGCCATCCTCAAGAAGCGGAAGTCCGACTACCCGGTCGTGCTCAAGGTGGACGGACTCGCCTCCGGCAAGGGCGTCGTGGTGGCGGGGAACAAGAAGGAGGCGGACCAGGCGGTCGAAAGCATGCTGGTCGAGCGGCGCTTCGGAACGGCCGGGGACCGCGTGATCATCGAGGAATGCCTGGAGGGAGTCGAGGCGTCGTTCTTCGCCCTCTCCGACGGCGAGCGGGTGCTGCCTCTGGTGACCTGTCAGGACTACAAGCGCCTCGGCGACGGAGATGCCGGCCCCAACACCGGCGGCATGGGCGGCTACTCCCCCTCCGTGCATATCGACGCCGAAGCGTTCCGCTCCATCATGGAAACGATCCTGAAACCGACGGTGAAAGGCCTGGCGGATGAGGGCCGTCCGTACCGCGGCGTGCTTTACGCGGGCCTGATGCTCACCAAGGAAGGTCCCAAGGTCCTGGAGTTCAACGCCCGCTTCGGAGACCCCGAGGCCGAGCTGATCGCCGTCCGGATGAAGAGCGACCTGGTCCCGGTGCTGCAGGCGACGCTCGCCGGCCGGCTGGACGAGGTCAACATCGAGTGGCTCAAGGCCCGCTCGGTCTGCGCGGTCCTGGCCGCCAAGGGATATCCCGGCGAGCCGGAGCGCGACCGGCCGATCAGCGGCATCGAAGCTGCGGTCGCGATGGACGGCGTCGAGGTGTTCCATGGCGGCACGACAGTGAAGGATGGACACTTCGTGACCGCGGGGGGCCGCGTCCTGACCGTCACCGCGGTCGGAGCCTCCTTCGCCGAAGCGGCACAGCGTTGCTACGCCGGCGTCGACGCGATCAGCTTCGACGGCCGGCAGGTCCGCAGGGATGTCGCCAAGGACGCCATCGAGGCGCTCGCCCAGAAGAGCTAGGAACCTGTCCGAGTCCCGGCATGGGATGGGTGGCGTTCGCGGCACCTCCCCCGTGCGGCGGACGCCCCGCAACGCCGCGCTTCCCCTCCTTGAGCCTCCCCGGATCGCGTGGTACGATCCCCCGTATCGATAGGATGAGATGCAACATGCGCGACCGGAAAATCTTCGAGCTCCTGCGGGTCTATCACCAATCCCGCGAGAACATCCGCCTGCTGATGGAGCTGAGCAGCATGGCCGACTTCGAGAAGGTCGGGTTCATCGACGCCTGGCAGACGGAGATGGCCGACTATTTCGAGCGTCACGGATATTGCTTCGCCTGCAACCGCACCCTCGATCGCTGTGCCTGCGAGGAGCCGTTGCGCCCGCTCGCCCCCCTCTCTGCTACAATCACGCCTCCCCGGCACCGCGTCTGAGGCCCGTTCCACCGATCGGGCGATCCTCGGGCGCATGAATGACCGCATGGAGGCTCGAACGTGGCCCGAACAAACGGCAGGCGATCGACCCGCACGGCATCGACCCGCGCCTTGAAAGTCTGGGTCGCGATGGGTAGCGACAGCGATCTCCCGATCATGGAAGAGGCGATCCGCACCCTGAAGGATTTCGGCATTCCTTACGAGGTCAACGTCACCTCGGCGCACCGGACTCCCGACATGACGGCGGAGCTGGCCCGGACCGCCGAGCGGCGGGGTTTCGGGGCGATCATCGTCGGCGCCGGGCATGCCGCCCATCTGGGCGGCGTGGTGGCGGCGCACAGCACCCTGCCGGTCATCGGCGTCCCGCTTCCGTCCTCCGCCCTGCAGGGGATGGACTCGCTGCTGTCGACGGTCCAGATGCCGGGTGGAGTTCCGGTGGCCTGCATGGCGATCGGGCGTTCCGGCGCCACAAATGCCGGGATCTTCGCGGCGCAGATTCTGGCGACCCGGGATCCCGAGCTGCGCCGCCGCCTGCAGGCGCACAAGGGGCAGCTGGCATCCCGGGTGATCGAGAAGAACCGCGCCCTGAAAAAGGGCCCCGCTTCCTCGTCGAAGAGCTAGGAGCCTGTCCGGGTCATAGGAGCCTGTCCTGGCCGGCGCCCGGACCGTCGATGGAGGGCGGGCTCCAGGACACCTCATGCCGACCTATCGGATCGTCACGTTCGGCTGCAAGCTCAACCAGGCCGATGGAACGCTCATCGAAGGCCGGCTCCGTCGGCTGGGACTCAGGCGCCTGGAGGAGGCCGACCGTTCCGCGGCGGCCGATCTGGTCATTCTGAACAGCTGCACCGTCACTTCCGGCGCCGACGCCGCGGCGCGCCAGGCGGCAAGGCGCTTGCGCCGCGAAAATCCCCATGCCCTTCTGATCGCCACCGGCTGCTACGCGCAGCGCGATCCGGAGGCTCTTCGCGGCCCGGGCGCCGCCGATCATGTCGTCGGGCTTCGAGATCAAGGGACCGGCCTGACTGCGATCGTGGCCGAGCGCTTCGGGCTGGAGATTGACCCCGGGCGGCGGGAGCTCGGCCCGTTCGGAGCCACCGACGCCTGCGATCCGCCGCCCCTGGCCGCGGAACGGACCCGGGCCTTTCTCAAGATCCAGGACGGCTGCGACCTGCGCTGCTCGTACTGCATCATCCCCGCGGTGCGCGGAGCGAGCGTCAGCCTCCCTCCCGGCGAGCTGCTGCGCAGGATCGACCTGCTGATCGAGGCGGGTCTGCGCGAGATCGTCCTGACCGGCGTGAACAGCGGCGACTACGGCCGGGACCTCGATCCGCCCCTGCCGCTGGCACGGCTGCTCGATCTGGCCCTGGAGCGTCCCGGTCTGGGGCGGCTGCGGCTCAATTCGCTCGAGCCGAGGACGGTGACCCCGGAGCTGGTCGATCGTCTCGCGGCCGGAGCACCGCGGATCGCGCGGCATCTGCAGATCCCGCTGCAAAGCGGGAGCGATCCGATCCTGAAGCGGATGCGGCGCCCGTACCGGATCGCCGACTATGCCCGGGTGGTCGAGACGCTCGATCGGCGCATACCCGGCATCGGGCTCGGCGCCGACCTGATCGTCGGCTTCCCGGGAGAGACAAACGAGGAGTTCGAGGCGACCTTCCGCTACGTCGCCTCCTCGCCGCTGCGCTATCTGCATGTCTTTTCATACTCGCCCCGTCCGGGTACCGCGGCGCTCTCCCTGCCGGACGCCGTCCCGGCGCAGACCGTCAAGGAGCGCAGCGGTCGTCTTCGCGCCCTCGGGGAGGAGCTGGCGCTCCGCTTCCGGCGATCTCTTCTCGGGCGCGCCGTGCCGGTCCTGACCCTCCGCGAGATCCGGGCCGGCGGCCGCCTCCGGGCGCTGTCCGACAACTTCATCGATCTGGATCTCGATCTCGGCGGCCTGAACGCCACGGACTGGGTCAACCGCCTCGTGATGGCCAGGGTCACGGCGGTCACTCCGACCGGGACGCTCGCCGTTCTGGCCTGACCGGGCGCGCGGATCGAAACGGCCCGCGGGCTCAGGCCTTTTTCGGCCGCGTGTCGATCAGGTGCTGCATCATCGCATCGCGCAGGTCGCCCTCGTTGCGGGCGCGCAGCGACGCGAGATAGATCAGGTCGGGACGGGGGTCGGCGCCGAGCGCGGCGCAGGCGTGACGGCTGGCGCGCCGGCTGGCGGACAGGATGATCCGCTGCATGAGCCTCGTGCCGAGGAAGGAGGTCGCAATGCCGTACCCGCGGCCGGCCTTCGAGAACAGAACGCGCAGACCGGGCGAGGGCTTCGCGCCGAGACGGAGCAGGACGTCGGCGATCCGCCGGCCGCGCTCCGCTTCGGAGGTCAGGTAGAGCTCGAGGATGGAGCGCGCGCCGGGATCGCACATCCGTCCGGCGTAGACGCGATAGATCGACAGCACCAGGTCCTGGAGGTAGATCTCCTGAGTCAGGGTGCGGACGTCGCCGCCGGGATCGGGCATCCGGGAACTCAGGCGCCTTTCGGGATGGCGGCTAAGTCTTGATGAGATCCTTGAGCGCCTTGGCCACGGTGAACTTCACCACGGTCTTGGCGGCGATCTGGATCGCTTCCCCGGTGGCGGGGTTGCGGCCGACGCGGGCCTTCCGCTTCACGACCTTGAACTTGCCCAGCCCGGCCAGCGGAACGTCCCCTTCCTTCTTCATCTCGTTTTCGACGATGCGGGTGAAGCCCTCCAGGAAGGCCTTGGCCACTTTCTTGTCGGCCTCCGTCTCCTGGGCGATCGCGTCGATCAACTCGGTGCGGGTCATCTTCGCTCTCCAAGGTTGAGGTGCGCGCCGGCTCTCCCGGGTGGTTCCGGTCCGCAGGCTGGTCCTTGTACCACGTTCCCCGAAGGGGGATCAAGACCGGGAGCGCGAGCCGGAGCTCCCGTCCGCCCCGGGCATCCTTATTTCCATTCCACCGGAAGGCGGAGCGGCCGGCCGTCCCGGTCGCGATAGAGCACATACCCGTTGCGCTGGCCGAACAGGAACAGATCGCGGGTCACCTCGACATCGCGCCGGCAGTACTGCTCGATGAGATCGACCTTCCCTTCCTTCCACCATTGCAACGATTGCAGACCGTCGGCCGATTTCCCCACGCCGAGCGTCGCCTCGGCCAGATCGGTCAGCTTGAGACGAAAACCGAGCTTGCGGTAGATGTCGGTCAGCATGTCGAAGGTCCGGATCCGTCCCAGGTCCCAGTCGGTGTAGGCCTTCAGGACCGTCAGGTCGAAGCGATCGATGTTGTACCCGATGACCCTGTCGGCCATCACCAGGTCGAGCAGCAGCTTATCGACGTCCTTCTCGAGGTAGATTCTGAACTGGGAGGTGACATCGTTGTAGGTGACCGCCAGGGCCACCTTCATCGCCTTGATGTTCCCCCACCCGCCGACCTCCTCGGCGCTTTTCTGCGTCTCCAGATCGAAGAACAGGGTCTGCTCGCGCCCCGGCGTCCCCTCCGAGCCGCCGCGCTTGCGCGGCGAAGGCGTCGGCTCCGACTCCTCGCCGCGCCCGAAGAAGCGGATCGACGGACCGTCCGCCGGACGGGGTGGCGGCAGAGGACTCGGAGCGGCGGAACGGGGAGAGGCCGGCGCAGGACGCGGCCGGGGCTTCCGGGTCCCGGGGTCGCCCGCCGGCCCGGGGACCTGCGAGACCGGCAGCGGTCGTCGACCGATCAAGGTTTCGAGGATCATCAGGGCCGCCTCCTTGTCGAGCGGGTTGTTGCCGTTGCCGCACTTCGGCGACTGGACGCAGGACGGGCAGCCGGTCCCGCAGCGGCACGCGGCGAGCAACGAGGCGGTCCGCGCGATCAAGGTCTCGAGCGACTCGAATCCCCTGGCCGCGAGGCCGATGCCTCCCGGGTGACCGTCGTAGATGAAGATCGCCGCGCCGCCCGTCTGGGGGTGCAGCGGATAGGAGATCCCGCCGATGTCCCCCCGATCGCAGATCGCGAGCAGAGGGAACAGCGCGATCATGGCATGCTCGGCCGCGTGGATCCCGCCCATGAAATGCCCCTGGGAGGCGACCACCGCCTCGCGCAATGCGTCCGGCAGGTTGATCCAGAGACCGACCGTCTCGAACGACAGCGGCGGCAGGTCGAGGTCGAACAGGCCGAGACGATCGCGGCCGAACAGCCGGCGCTTCTCGTAGCCGGTGATCGTCTCGGTGATCTTCAGCCGCCCCAGGCAGGCTTGCAGCGGCCCGACCGTCCGCTCTCTCGAGACGTCCAGGATCGCGGTCTCCTTCTCGCCGCGCACCTCGGTGTAGTAGTCGACCTCCGCCGGCAGGGCATGGACGCGGCGCGCGTCGACCGACAGCTCGCGCACCAGGTAGGTCTGGCCGCGGTGCAGGTAGACCGCCCCGGTGTGGGTCTCGTGGAAGGCGCGCACGGCATCGATCGTGCCGATGACCCGCCGCGCGATCTCGTCGACGATGGTGTAGCTGTTGCCGGCGGAGCGCAGCGCCACGTCACGCTGCGGACGGCGGCGCAGGGTGTGCCACCGACATCTGCCGTCTTCGCGAGCCAGCAGGCCCGCGCGTGTCAGCTCGTCGACCAGGCCGAAGACCCCTTCCCCGTATGCCTCCCGGTCGCCCGGATCCGTCAGCGGCAGCTCGGCGCCGGCGCAGATCAGGTGAGCGCGGGCCACCACCGGGTTCGCCGGGTCGAAGACCACCTCTTCGAAGCGGCGCGTCAGCAGCTCCTCCGGGTTGGTCATGAAATACTGGTCGAGCGCGTCCGGCATCCCGATCAGGATGGTCAGCGCGGCGCGGTCCTCGCGGCCGACGCGGCCGATCCGCTGCCAGGTGGAGACCAGGCTTCCCGGATAGCCGACCAGCAGGCAGATGTCGAGCCCCCCGATATCGACCCCCAGCTCGAGCGCGCTGGTGGCGATCACTCCCTGGAGGGAGCCTTCGAACAACCGTTTTTCGATGTCGCGCCTCTCTTCCGGCAGGTACCCGGAGCGATAGGCGCTGACCCGTCCGCGATGCCGCGGGGCCGCCTGCAGCAGCCACGAGTGCAGAAGCTCGGTGACCTTGCGCGCCTTGGTGAAGGCGATGGCGCGAAACCCCTCGTCCAGGGCCCAGGCGAGGAGCGAGGTCGCCGCCGTGTAGGGGCTTCCGCGCGGATTCAGGAAGAGCAGGTGACGCGCGGCGCGCGGTGCTCCGCTGCGCTCGACGACGGCGAATGGCCGCCCGATCATCGACTCGCCCAGGCCGCCCGGATTGGCGACGGTCGCCGAGGAGGTGATGAATCGCGGGTGCCGGCCGTGATGCGTCGTGATGCGCTGCAGGCGTTTGAGGATCTGATGCAGGTGCGAGCCGAAGATCCCCTTGTAGACATGCAGCTCGTCGATCACCACGGTGTCGAGATTCGCGAAGAAGGAGCGCCAGTCCTCGTGGTGCGCCAGGATTCCGAGGTGGAGCATGTCGGGATTCGTGATCAGGATATCGGGCGGATCCGCCTTGATCCGCCGGCGCTGGCTGTCGGGCGTATCCCCGTCGTAGATCGCCGCGCTGATCGGCCGTCCGACCGTGCCCGGCAGCCCGGCCTGGGCCTCCTCCGTCTCCGGGCGGCCGGAAGCCGGCGGGCGAGCGTGCACCAGGCCACCGCGACGGGCCACCGCGCGCGACAGCTCGTGGATTCCCTGAAGCTGGTCCTGGGCCAGCGCCTTGTACGGAAAGAGATAGAGCGCCCGGCTTCCGGGCCGCGTCAGCGCCGCTTCGAAGCTCGGCACCAGGTAGACCAGGCTCTTGCCGCTCGCGGTCGGCGTGACGGTCAGGACATCCCGACCTTCGCGGACGAGGTCGATCGCCTCCGCCTGGTGGGAGTACGGCCTCGCGATACCGAGATCATCGAGCGCCTGCTGCAGCGGCGCCGGCAGAGGCCGGGCCAGCGCCGCGTGCTCGGCCGCCTGCTTCGGCACCGCCGCGACATGCGCCACGTCGGCGCCGAAATTCTCCGAATCGAGAATGCGAGCCAGAAACCGGGCGACGTCCGATCTCTCCGGGGGGCTCTCGGCCACCCGGGGCGGGTGGCGGACCCGGCGGCGCGGGCCCGGGGAGGGCGCGCCGGCCGGCGCGACGTGGGGCCCGAGGCTCAACGCGGCCCTTCCGCAGGGTACTCGTAGAAGCCGCGCCCGGTCTTCCGGCCATGGAACCCGGCGTCGACCATCCGCCGCAGGAGCGGGCAGGGCCGGTACTTCGAGTCTCCGAAACCCGCGTGCAAAATCTCCATGATCGACAGACAGGTGTCGAGGCCGATGAAATCGGCCAGCGCCAGGGGGCCCATCGGGTGGCGCATCCCGAGCGTCATCACCGTGTCGATGTCGTCGCGGGTCCCGAGACCCTCGTGGAGAGCGAAGATCGCCTCGTTGATCATCGGCATCAGGATCCGATTCGAGATGAACCCGGGCAGGTCCTGCGACACCACCGGCGTTTTCCCGAGCCGCAGCGCCAGTGCCACGGTCGCGTCGGCGGTCTCGCGGCTGGTGGCCTGGCCGGGGACCACCTCGACCAGCTTCATCACATGCACCGGATTCATGAAATGCATGCCGATGACCCGCTCCGGGCGGCGCGCCGCCGAGGCGATGCGGGTGATCGACAGGGACGAGGTGTTGCTCGCCAGGATCACCTCCTCGCGGCAGCCGCCGCCGAGCGCCTCGAAAATCTGCATCTTGACCGGCAGCCTTTCGGTCACCGCCTCGATGACGAAATCGCAGGCGGCGATCTCCTTGAGATCGGCCACGGCGCGCAGGCGGCGCAACGCGGTCCCCTTGTCGGCCTGCGACAGACCTCCTTTCTCGACCATGCGGTCGAGCCCGCGATCGATCTCCTTCTGCGCGGAGTCCAGGGCCCCGCCCTCCCGGTCGTGAAGCAGGACCGTGAAACCGTCCAGACACGCGATCTGGGCGATGCCGCGTCCCATCTGCCCCGCTCCCACGACGCCGATCGTCTTGACGTTCTCGATCCCCATCGGTCTCCTCAGCGCGCGCCGCGCGGCGGGTTCTCGATCCAGAAGCGGTTGGACGTCTCGAAGCGCACGACGAAGCGCTGTTTCAGCAGCGGGTTTTCGCGCACCGCGACGAAATAGTTCTCCACCCCCACCACGAAGCCATGAAAGAAGCGGTCCAGATCGAGGCGCAGGTGCCCGCGCCGATCGCGCAGATACGGGCGCCGGAGCGTCTCATCGATGCTGCCGCGCCGCGGCACGAGCGAGTGCGCCATCCCGCTGCGGAAGTCGCTGTAAAGCTCGCCGCTGACCGGGTCGTAATCGGGCATGAAGCCGCGAATGAACTCCTGGAAGTCGCGCACGCTCCCGCTGCGGACCGCCTTGCGGCCGTGCAGATGATGCCCGAGCGCCTCGATGCCGGAGCAGATCAGCGTCACGATCGCCAGGTTCCAGAAGCCGGACCCCGGGTCGTCCGAGGCGCTGCGGGGAGCGCCGCCGCCCCAGCGGCGCATCTCCCGGAGCGGGGTGATCAGGATCCGGTGCAGGCGTCCCTCGAGCCATTCGATCTTCTCGTCGTCGGTCAGGATCGAAAGGTCGTCGCGCTCGGGGAGGAAGCTCCAGGCTTCGGCGGGCATCAGAGAGCGCGCACCGCCAGGGCCACGCCATTGCCGCCGCCGAGACAGAGGGCCGCGACCCCCGTCTTCGCCCTGCGGTCGGCCATGGCGTAGAGCAGCGTCGTCAACACCCGCGCGCCGCTGCAGCCGATCGGGTGACCGAGCGCCACGGCGCCGCCGTGCACGTTGACCCGCTCCGGCCGCAGGCCGAGCTCGCGCGTCAGGGCCACCATCTGCACCGCGAACGCCTCGTTGATCTCGTACAGATCGACGTCGTCGCTCTTCCAGCCGGCGATCCCGAGGACGCGGCGGACCGCCTCGACCGGCGCCATCAGCACCATCTTCGGCTCGAGACCGCTCGAGGCATAGGCGACGACCTCGGCCAGCGGCCGGCGTCCGGTCTTCGCGGCCCGGGCTTCCGACATCACCGTCAGCGCGGCCGCTCCGTCGTTCACCCCGGGGGCGTTCCCCGCCGTCACCGTCCCGCCGTCCTTGAAGGCCGGCTTCAGCCTCGCCAGGGCCTCGATCGAGGTGTCGCGGCGCGGCGATTCGTCGGTGTCGGACGGCACCGGCGGCGCCCCCTTCTTCTGCGTCAGCGA
>WNFM01201846.1_pt1 | contig 10154 bp, 11 predicted proteins | sample 5400271 | NCBI WGS metagenome assembly WNFM01 (sample SAMN13153352, study PRJNA577476) | soil metagenome | isolation source: 60 cm saprolite on Douglas fir-dominated hillslope | place: USA:California | collected 2013-09-17
CGCCCCCGAAGCTGGGCACTTGGTTTGGAGAATAACGCTCGCGCGTGAAGCTCGGATCGAAATTCAGGCGGGGCAGCAACTCGCTGCGTGCCACGCGCGCGGCAGCGCGAGCCTGATCCACTCGCGCCACGGCGCCTTTGAGATCTTGATTGGCTTGCAAGGCTTGCGCCTCTAGTTCATTAAGACGGGTGTCATCAAAAATTTCCCACCAATGGTCTTTAGGCATGTTGTCGAGTGGGCGGCCTTCTTTCCACTCGCCCAGCTCGACTGCTTTGTATTTCGCGGGAACAGCATTCGTCGGCTGCTGGTAGTTCGGGCCGACGGTCAGCAGGCCTGCGTTGAGCGACGTGCAAAACGCTAGAGTCAACCCGAACGCTGCGAGCAGAGCCGGGGCTTTCGTTTCGGAGTAGTTTTTCATGGTAAACCTCATTTCATGGTCATGGCAGTTGCAGGATTCGATCCCTCGATGAAGACGTCCATCTGCTGACCGACAAACAAGGGCAGCGTGTCGTCTTCGACGCGGTAGATCACTTGCAGCACGCGGGTATCAACGCGCTCCGTGCTGTCGCCGGTCAGCGATTTTTTTGGAACGACGAACGGCTCGAACCGAACGAACGCGAGCGGCGCTTTCAAGCCGGCGTTGCCGCGGACGGCGGCGGTGGCCTTCGCTTCGGGATGCACGCGCCAGGCTTCGTGCTCGTCCACGTCCACGCGGATGTGGAGCGGTTTCAATCGGCCCAGGAGAACGAGCGGTGTGGCGGTGACTCCGGCGGGAGCAAATTCGCCGGGATGCACTTTGACTTGCAGCACTTGGCCATCCACGGACGCGCGCACCGTGCTCCGCTCGATTTGGGTCTCGATTATTTGGATTTGCGCGGCGGCAGAAGCAACTTGCGCGCTGGCTTCATCAAGCCGCGCCTGCGCAGTCTCGACGGCGGAGCGGCGACGCGCAAGCTCCTCCGAACTGATCGCGCTTTTGTCGCGAAGGTTCTCCGCGAAATTCAACTGGCGCACTGCGTCGTCCAGCACGGCGGCGTTCACCTTGACCTCGCTTTCGGCCACGCGCAGTTCGGCCTGGCGCGCGGCGAGGTCGGCGCGGCGCTGACGATCATCGAGTTTGAACAGCGGGTCGCCAACCTTCACCGCTTGGCCGACGGTCACCGGCACTTCCGTCACGACATCCGACAACGGCGTTCCGATGGCGATGTTCTCGGTGCTGGTTTCGACAAGTCCGACGGCGGCCACGGTGCGCGCGTAAGGCGAGACCGGCGGCGGCGACGGCGGTGTGGTCGGTTCGTGGTTCGGCTGGGAGCGGACGACGGAGACAGCGCCGAATATCAGCGCGGCCAATGCAATCAGGGGAAGAATGAGTTTTTTCATAAGTCTGTTTTCCTTTCTTCATGCAACAGCGGTGACGCTGTCTAATTCGGGTGTCTCCCAAGGTTCGCGCGACTCGGCTTTCACAATCCGGCCGTCGTCCATGTGGGCGATGGCGTCGGCGTAATGAAACACGCGCGTGTCGTGCGTGACGACGATGACGGCGCGGTCGGGATGGACAGCGTTGCCGGCGAGCAATTCCATCACGGCTTCGCCTGTCGCGTGGTCAAGGGCGGCCGTCGGCTCGTCGCAAAGAATCAGTCGCGGCTCGTGCACCAGCGCGCGCGCCAGCGCCACGCGCTGTTGTTCGCCGCCGGAGAGTTTGCCGGGCAACGTGTCCAGGCGCTCCTCCATCCCGAGCTTGACCAGCAGCGCCTTGGCTTTGTCCACGGCTTCGCGACGCCGCGCGCCCGCGGCCAGCAGCGGCACGGCGGCGTTTTCCGCGGCGGTTAACGCCGGCAGTAAATTGTATTGCTGGTAAACGAAGCCGAGATTTTTTCGGCGGAAGAGGATGCGCTCGCTGGCTGAAAACCGTTCCACCTTCTGATTGAACAGCTCGACTTCGCCGCCGCTGCTGTCGAGCAGTCCGGCGATGACTGAGATCAACGTGGTTTTCCCACAGCCGCTCGGGCCGACCAGAAACGTGAGTTGTCCCTGGAGCGCGTCGAACTTCACGCCGCGCAAAACTTGCACTTGGGTCGCGCCTTCGCCGAAATCCTTGCGAAGGTTGCGGCATTGAACGGCTGGAATCAGTTTTGCATTCATAATCAACCTCGAAAAACAATGGCCGGTTCGAGCACCAGCATGCGGCGCAGGCTCAGGAGGCTGGCGAGCATCATGACGAAGACCATGCATCCACCGGTCAGCGCGACGCTCTGCCACATGAGGATGATGCCGCGCGTGGCGAGTTTCTGGCCGAAGAAATTGAAAAACTCCCCCGCCATGCCCGTGCCGAGGGAGAAGCAGATGAGGCCGACGGTGGCGGCTTGCAGCAGGATCATGCCGATGAGCCGCGCGTTGGTCACGCCGATGGCTTTGATCGCGCCGAACTGCTTCAGGTTTTCAACCGTGAAGAGGTAGAAGGTTTGTCCCGCGACCACGATGCCGACAATCAGCGCGATGGCAATGGTGATGCCGAAGTTCACGGGGATGCCGGTGTTCTTCAGGTAATAGAGGACACAGTCCCAGCGAAACTGATCGCCCGTGCGCGCGCGCAAGCCGGTTTGCGTCTCGATGCGCTGGCAAAGTTCCCTGGCGTCCACGCCCGGCTGCGCGCGCACGAGCACGTAGGAAAGTTGCGCGCGCTCGCGTCCGACGAAATTCACGGCCTGACTGTAGCGCGTGTGCATGACCGGCCAACTGACGAAGGGCGCGGAGGCGTCGGAGATGCCGACGATGGCGGCCCTGTGATCGTTGAGTTCCACGGTGCGGTCAAGCTGCAGCGGCTCGCCGGGAAACAACAGGTTGTAGCCGGCGTGATCAATCACCACCGAGTCTGGTTCGCGCAGGCGTTCCCATGAGCCGAGCAACATCTTGCGGGGCGCGCCGGTGAGGGTGGCGTCATCGAGGCCGAGGCAGAACGAGACGGCAAACTGGCCGTTCAAGGTTCGCGCGACGGGGCTGCCTTTGAAAAGTTTCACCGCCCATTGCACGCCGTCCACGCCGCGCACGCGCGTGAGGTCGGTATCTTTGAGCGCCTTGGTTTGCTCGAAATACTCCGTCTTCGCGTCCATCACCCAAATCTCCGCATCGGTGACATCGGCGATCTGACTGCCCGTGCGTTTGAGAATGCCGGAGAAGATGGAAGTCTGATTCTCCAGCAGGAACGTGCAGAAAGCGATGGTGAAGACCAGGCCGAGGTATTTGGCCCGGTCACCGGTGAGCATTTTGAGCGCGACGAAGTTCATGATGGTCGGGGAGAGGGGAAGCCCTGCAAACATTGAGCAAACGTCTCGGCAGCAGAAAAGGAACCCCTCTCCCCGCTCGTTCCTCGCAGGGAGAGGGAATCGCCGTCGTGTCGGCGATCCTTCGGCCTCCTCAGCAAGGCCCGCGCTTTCGCGGCCGGGGCTTCAGTAAGTTCGATGGGCTGCACCCACGAGTTCAACTCACTCCTTGGCGCAAACGCGATTTGAAGTATAGTGATTGTGTTCATGGCTTCCTCTCATTTCGTCAAACATGCGCCGGTTCGGCGCCGCTGGCGGGCAGATCGGCTTTCGATTCGGGCGCGGGCACTGGCTTCTTTTTCCAACTGAGTTTCATCAGCGTCACGTAAAAGACCGGCGTGAGAAACAAACCAAACAACGTTACGCCGATCATTCCGGCGAACACGGCGATCCCCATCGCCTGGCGCATCTCCGCGCCGGCGCCGCGCGCGATCACCAGCGGAAAAACCCCGGCAATGAAGGCGATGGAAGTCATCAGAATTGGCCGCAGGCGGAGGCGGCTCGCTTCGATGGCGGCCTGGAAGGGCGACAGGCCCTCGTCTTGTTTGTGTTTGGCGAACTCGACAATGAGAATTGCGTTCTTGCACGCGAGGCCGACGAGGACGATCAACCCGATCTGCGTGAAGATGTTGTTGTCGCTCCCTTTGAGCCACACCCCTGTAATCGCGAAGAGCAGGCACATCGGCACGATCAGGATGATGGCGAGCGGCAGGCGGAAACTTTCGTATTGCGCGGCCAGGACCAAGAACACGAGCAGCAGGCAAAGCGGATAGACATAGACCGCGGTGTTCCCAGCGAGGATGCGCTGATAGGTCAGCTCGGTCCATTCGAAGGCGGCGCCCTTGGGCAGGCTTTCGTTCGCGAGTTTCGCGATGAGCGCTTCCGCCTGGCCGGAACTGAATCCGGGCGCCGGGCCGCCATTGATTTCCGCCGCCGGATAACCGTTGTAACGCATCGCCCGGTCGGGACCGTGGGTTTCCGTCACCTTCACCAATGTTCCAAGCGGCACCATTTGACCTTTCGCGTTGCGCGTCTTGAGGCGGGTGATGTCCTCCGCGCGGTCGCGGAACGGCGCGTCGGCTTGCGCAATCACTTGATATGTCCGCCCAAAGCGGTTGAAGTCATTCACGTAAAGCGAGCCAAGATAAATCTGCATGGTCTCGAAAAGGTTTTGCAAGGGCACGCCCTGTTGCTTGGCCTTGACCCGGTCGATGTCAGCGTCGAGTTGCGGCACGTTGACCGTGAACGTGGAAAACACGCCGCCCAGACCGGGCGTCTGATAACTTTTGCCGATGATCCCCTGCACGGTTTGATAGAGCGCGTCGTAGCCGAGGTCGGCGCGGTCCTCGACGAAGAGTTTGAAGCCGCCGATCGTGCCAAGCCCCATCACGGGCGGCGGCGGCACGGCCAGCACAAAGGCGTCTTGAATGGCGCCAAACTGCTGGTTCAAGGCGCCAGCGATGGCCGGGCCGCTCAGGCTTGCGGCCTTCCGCTCGTCAAATGGCTTCAAACCAAAGAAGACGATGCCGGCGTTGGGCGCGACGCTGAATCCGCTGATGCTCAATCCGGGGAACGCCACCGCGTCTTGCACGCCGGGTTGCTTCAGACCAACTTCCGACATCCGGCGAATCACCGCCTCGGTGCGATCGAGTGACGCGCCGTCCGGCAACTGCGTGAAAGCGACGAGATACTGCTTGTCCTGCGTCGGCACGAATCCGGTCGGGACGTGCTTAAAACTCCAGCCGGTGAGGAAGACGAGTCCGCCATAAACAATCAACGCCACGGCGCTCTTGCGCAGGACGGCGCTGACGCCGGCCGAGTAGTGGAGGCCGGACCACGCGAAAATCCGGTTGAACGGATGAAAGAACCAGCCCAGGGCCTTTTCCATGCCGCGCGCAAACCAGTCCTTGGGCGCTTGGTGGCCTTTGAGCAGCACCGCGCAGAGGGCCGGCGAAAGGGTCAGCGAATTAAACGCCGAGATCACGGTCGAGATTGCGATGGTGATGGCGAACTGTTTGTAGAACTGGCCGGTCAGCCCGCTGATGAACGCGGTGGGGATGAACACGGCGCACAGCACCAGGGCCGTCGCGATAATCGGGCTGGTGACCTCGCTCATCGCGCGTTTGGCGGCATCCACCGGGGAAAGGCCCAGCGCGATGTTGCGCTCGACGTTTTCGACGACGACGATGGCGTCATCCACCACGATGCCGATGGCCAACACCAGGCCGAACAGCGAAAGGTTGTTGATCGAGAAGCCGAATGCCAGCATTACCGCAAACGTGCCAACCAGCGACACGGGCACGGCCGCCAGAGGAATAATCGAAGCGCGCCACGTCTGGAGAAAGATGATGACGACGAGGACGACCAGCAGCGTCGCCTCCAGGAGCGTGTGAACCACCGCTTCAATCGAATGCCGCACGAACACCGTCGGGTCGTACACCACTGAATAGTCCACGCCGTCGGGAAAACCCTTCTTCAACTCATCCATCGTTGCGCGAACGTTCTGGGAAAGTTGCAGGGCGTTGGCGCCGGGCGTCTGAAAGATGGGCAACGCCACCGCCGTCTTGTTATTCAGCAGCGAGCGCAGCGAGTAGCTGCCCGCGCTCAGCTCGATGCGGGCCACGTCCTTGAGCAGCGTCTTTTCGCCGTTCGGACCAGTCTTGACGATGATTTGGCCGAACTCCTCGGTCGAGATCAACCGCCCTTTGGCATTGATCTGCAACTCGAAGTTCACCGGCGAGCGGACCGGCTGCTGGCCAACCGCGCCAGCCGCCACTTGCACGTTCTGCTCGCGAATCGCGTTCACGACATCGCTGGCCGTGAGATTTCTGGCCGCCGTCTTGTCCGGATTGAGCCAGACCCGCATCGCGTAATCGCCCGAGCCGAACACTTCCACGTCCCCTGCGCCGGGAATGCGCGCCAGCACGTCCTTGACTTGCAGCGTCGCGTAGTTGCGAAGATAGACTTCATCGTAGCGCCCGTTGGGTGAGAACAGATGCACGACCATGGTGAGATCGGGCGATTGCTTGACGGTCGTCACGCCCAGGCGGCGGACTTCCTCGGGTAGCTTGGGCAGCGCCTGGGAAACGCGGTTCTGGACCTGCACCTGGGCCTTGTCAATGTCCGTGCCGAGCTTGAAAGTCACCGTCAGCGTCATCACCCCGTCGCCCGTCGCTTGCGAAAACATGTAGAGCGAGTCCTCGACGCCGTTGACGGCTTGCTCCAACGGAGACGCCACCGTCTCGGCGATGGTCTTTGGATTTGCGCCGGGATAGCTGGCGCGCACGACAATCGTGGGCGGCACGACCTCCGGGTATTCGCTGATGGGTAATCGCCACATGGCGATCAATCCGACGATGAAAATCACGGTCGAGAGCACACCCGCGAAAATCGGGCGGCGAATGAAGAAATGAGAGAAGTTCATATGTGCCGAGATTTAGCGTTTCGCGAGTTTGCCGTCGTCCGGATGCGCGGTGGCCGCCACTTCTTCCTGAGTTGTCACCGGCATTCCAGGCCGAACACGCTGCAGGCCGTTGACGACGATTTGGTCGCCTGCTTGCAAGCCGGAACGAATAATTCGCTTGCCGTCAACGACCGGGCCGAGCGTCACCGACTGATACGCAACGGTGTTGGTGGCGGTGAGCGTGAGCACGTATTTTTGCGCCTGATCGGTGCCAATGGCGCGTTCCGAGACCAGCAGGGCAGGATGACGTTCGCTCAAGGGAATACGGATGCGCGCAAATAGCCCCGGCACGATCCGGCTGTCGCCGTTTGGGAACACGGCCCGCAAGAGAATGCTGCCGGTGTTCGGATCGAGGCGGTTGTCAAACGATTCGATATGGCCCTGGTGTGGGAAGCCTTGTTCGTCGGCCAGTTGCAGTTCGACGGGGATGTTGCCATCGCCATTCGTTTCCAGCTTGGTGGCGTGGAGCAAAGCGTTGAACTTCAGCAGAGTATCCTCATCGACATCGGCATACACATAGACGGGATCTACCGAAACAAGGGTGGTGAGCAGAGTGGCCGCGCCGGCGAGGCCGCTGACATAGTTGCCTTCCGTCAGGAGCGCACGGCTGACCCGCCCGTCAATCGGCGCGCGAACCTGCGTGTATTCGAGATCCAACTTGGCGGAATCGCGCGCAGCTTCCGCGGCGAGCAAAGCCGCTTTGGCTTCCTGGAAGCGCGCCACCCGCGCATCGGCTTCCTCGGTGGAGATGGCTTTGTTCGCCAGCAGTTGCGTGGTGCGGTCGGCCTCGCGCCTGGCATTTTCCAGTTGCACCTTGGCTCGCTCAGATTCGGCCTGCCGCTGATCGAAGGCCGCCTGGTGCCAGCGCGGGTCGATGCCGAATAGCACGTCCCCTTTCTTCACCAGTTGGCCCGAGCGGAAACGCACTTCCTGGATGTAACCGGAAACGCGCGGGCGCACCTCGACCGATTCCACAGCTTCGATGCGGCCGGTGAATTCGTCCCATTCGACGATTTCTTTTCGCTCCACCGGCGCGACCGTGACCGCGGGCGGCGGCGGGCTTTGCTGCGCCGAACTGCGGCTGCAACCGGTGGAGAGAGAGGTGAGGGCGATCAGCGCCAGGGGCGGAAAAGCGAGGCGAAAAAAGAGCTTTGCTTTCATATTTTTAAAATTTGAGATTTCTGTTTCGATCAATGAACACGCGCCCAGGCGATCAGGCGCGTTGGGCGAACGGGGATTCGGCTGCCGTGATGGACTGCTGTCGCGCCTGCCAGGCCGCTAACGCTCGAACTTTCTCCGTCGCAAGCGTCGGGAAAACGAGGTGCGGGAAGCCGGTCTGCCATGCGAGCGCTTCGGCTTCATTCAAGGCCAACTCAAGCAGGTGTTCATGGGTGGCCAGCGTCCCGCGGAATTCCGCGACGATGGCATTCTTGGCGTGTTCGATTTGGGTGACGAGCTTTTGGCAAGAGGCGAGACAGGCGCTCGCGAGTGTTCGGGTTGCTGCTGCGTTTGGTCTGGTTTGTACGGTGCCTTTCATTTTTTCTCCAATGTTAGTAGTTGTCTAGTTAGTCAAGTATGTGTGCAAAAAAAAGGACGCGGACTATGCCGACACTGGTTCGGGGTCTTGAACGCCCAGCAGCTCGCAGATGCCCTCCATCGCGTTGCGCAGGATCTCCAAGTCGTTTTGAATCCGAGCTTCAGTGAGCAAACCCTGGTAATAAGTGAACAGCAAGCGTGCCTTGGCGGCGGCATCCGGCGCGTGGACCAATCCGGCCGCGTGAGCGTCTCGCAGAGCCGATTCGAAATACTTTCGCTTATGGTCGAGAATCCCTTGAACCTTTTTTTGCAAGAGATCCTCCTGGGTGCTGACCTCGGAGCCCAGGGTGAACAGCGGGCAACCGAGAACACAACCACATTTGGCCTTGATTTGCGCCTGAAGTTGATAGCCATAATCGCAATACTTCCGAATGCGCTCCAGCGGTGGAATTGTCGGCGAAAAGAATGAGTCGAGTTCGGCCCGCCTTTGTTTCCAATTCTCATCAATGGCCGTCAGCGCGAGATCCGCCTTCGAGTCGAAGAAATAGTAGAAACTCCCCTTCTTGACGCCTGCCTTCTCGCAAATATCGTCAATGGTCGTCGAGCCGTAAGACCCCGTCCAGATAAGCTCTCCGACGGCTTCCATCAATCTTTCTTTGGCATCACTGACTCGACCCATAAAATTTTTTTAGTTCACTTTTCAGTGCCCAGCTTCAGCCAGGCTAAGAACAGCATACCTGAATAGACTAGATAGTCAACTATTTTGTTCAAAAAAGTTTAAAATTGATTTCTCTACTTAGCACGAAGTTCGTAAGTAGCTGTTGTTAAACGACTTACCAACGATTCTCCGTCGAACTGGCACGCTAGACAGCGACTGCTTTTTCGGATTCCGATCACTTGAATGCGATTTAGCGTGCGGTGAGAGTACGCAGGAGCGCGGCGTTCACGCCGCTTCATCGTGCGAAGATCCTGAGGCTCGCGACTTTTCGAGCGTCATTGCATTGTCGAACGGTGAAGCGGCGTGAACGCGCGTGAACGCCGCGCTCCTTTTGCCGTCGAACACCGCGGACCTTGCACACGCGCCTTTTCTCCTTCGATGCAGCAGAGGTTTTCCGCAGCGCTCCCCGGCTTCTGATGGTGGCATCGCAGAAAATCAAAGTCCTCCTGGCTCCCGCGTGGTTGACCTCGGATTGAAGAGTTTGGGGCCAAATGTGTCTAATCAACGGGCCAGGAGAGTTTGTGATGACCCTGGCCGGAGATACAAATAACAACTATGAAAAATAATAAACTGAATATCCTGGTGACAACCCTCGCACTAGTTGGGACATTGTCGTTCGCCGTCACCCAATTGAAGGGGCAAAACAATCCCGCTCCCGCCACACCCCAAGCGCCGGGTGGTTCGAGCCCCAAGCCAAAGTTCACCAAGAACATCGCCATCCACAAAGCCATCGCTGCTTTGGAGGACGCCAAGCACGACTTGGAAGCCGCCGACCATGATTATGGGGGCCATCGCAAACAGGCGTTGGAACAAATAGCGAAAACCCTCACCGAACTGAGGCTCGCCCTCCAATTCGCCGATAAGAAATAACTCATCGATCACTCACCCGGGAGGCGTTCGCCAATGCGCCACTTTTTCGGCACGACGAACGTCCCCCGCCAGAGGCCGCGTTTGCTTTCTCGCGCCAGAATCTCGAACGCGTCTATCATCGAATGGTCCGAGACGGCCCACCCATTGCGGACCATCTGATCGTTCAACTGGTACCACATCCCCACGATCACGGCGTCAGCCGGCTTGATGTTGCTAAAGGCTGTCTGGGAGCATTGATGCACTTGGG
>WNFM01231649.1_pt1 | contig 10154 bp, 7 predicted proteins | sample 5400271 | NCBI WGS metagenome assembly WNFM01 (sample SAMN13153352, study PRJNA577476) | soil metagenome | isolation source: 60 cm saprolite on Douglas fir-dominated hillslope | place: USA:California | collected 2013-09-17
ATCTGGCGTTGTCGCAGGCGCGTGCCGAGTCCGTGATGCGGTACTTAAAGCAGCACGGTGTCACGAACTCCATGACCGCGAAGGGCTTTGGCAAGGATCGCCCCATTGCCGACAACAAGACGGCCGACGGCCGCCTGCAGAATCGGCGCGTCACCTTGAGGATCATCAGCGGATTCTGAGCACCGCGCGATCGAGTCGATCTAGCCCCTGGACGGGAAGCAGTCCGGGGGTTTTTTGTGGGCGGCGATTTCTATTGCAAAAGGGAGGGCTTATGCTTTCGTTGAACACCCTCATATCAGAGAGTCCGACATCTTGCGCCATTTCGTCTCCTGCCTTGGATTGGCCTCGTCGCTTTGGTTGACAGGGCATGCGGGGGCTCATCCGGCCGGTGCCCCGGAGCCCGGCGCGCCGGAAGCCTGCGCGCGAATCACGTCCGACTCCGCACGCCTCGCCTGTTATGACGCCGCATTCGGCCGGGCGGCGCTCGGCGCGACCACGCCGGATCGACCGCCGGCGTCCCAGACGCCGCCGCCCTCCGACGGTGTCCCGCCCACGGTCTCCGGGGGCGCGCCGCCCGACGCGGTCGAAAAATTCGGCGATTACGGACAGTTGAAGCGGGATCACCAAGCAAAAACCGACGTGCCCAAGCGCGTGACCGGCCAGATTACGCATCTGTCATCTCTACCCAATGGGCTGTTTCGCTTGACCCTGGACAACCAACAAAGCTGGCAAACCACGCAGGCGGACTGGGCGCTCGATTTCAAAACCGGCGATCGGGTGCTGATCACGCGACTGCCTCTTGGCGGCTACCACGTTTCGGTGGCAGGCAACAGCCGCAGCGTCAGCGCCAAACGCACCCAATAGCGGACGCGTCGCGACCTACGCGTGACGTTTCCTTCAAGCTCGTCCGCAGCCTGTAAAAATTACAAACCGCGCACGGCGAGTACTGACACCTCGGGCCTCCGTGCATCCAGTGCCCGGGACTTTCGTTGGTCCTTCGTAGCCTGAAAACAACATCCCCGTATTTTACCGATACCTACTGGTAATTCCCTAACGGGATGTTATTGTTCATTCACATGATCTGAACTTGTGTCAATCGAGCAACGTTCGGCTTCGGGGTAAAATTTTTATTAACGATGGGGCGACCTGCCGCTCAGGCGAGCCGGTCACAATCAACCGCATTGGCATGCGGCTGCTTGACAAAAGGAGATCCATGATGTCGAGTCATTTTTCTATTAGGCAAGCGGTGGGCTTGGCTTTAGGCACCGCCGGGGCAGCGGCTGCCTCGCTCAGCTATGCACCGGCCGCACTGGCGGCGGACACAACGGGCCCGGCCGCAACACCGGAGCCTACCCTGGCGGAAGTGGTGGTCACCGGCTCCCGCATCCGGCGGGGGGATGCGGAAACTGCAAATCCCATTCAGGTAATCGATAGCACCATCATCCAGGAATCCGGCATCACGACCGTCGGTGATCTCGTGCAGCGCATACCCAGCGTGTCGGGACGAGGGACCAACCCGGGTGTGAACAACGGCGGCGGTTTCGGCGAATCGAATATCGAGCTTCGCGGCCTCGATGCCAAGCGCACCCTGATTCTCGTCGACGGCCACCGCGTCGGCATGGTCGGATTTACACAAGACGCCATCGACGTCAACCAAATCCCGATCAATTTGATCGATCACATTGAAGTCCTGAAGGAAGGCGCCGGCGCGATCTACGGCTCGGACGCCATTGGCGGTGTGGTCAATTTCATTAGCCGAAAAGACGTCGAGGGCCTGGAAATCACCGGCGATTACGGCCGAACGGGCCACAGCGACGGGGCGCATCATTCGATCAACCTGCTGTTCGGCACCAACACGGACAAGTTCAATTTCATGATGGGCGGCACTTACTTGTCGCAGGACCAAGTGTCTGCCGGCAACCGCGGTTACTCGAAATACGCGTTGTACCTGTACGGCGCCAGCACCGGTGTAACGAAAGGCGGATCCACCCGTGTTCCCACGGGGCGCATCTTTGCCAATCCCCTCGGGTTGAAGGGAACCAACGGCAAGGTGTGCTCGAGCGTAACGCGCATTGCGAGTACGGATGGCAGTACGCTGGCCGACTATCGCTGTTACAACTCGCCGGCCGATAACTTCAATTATCAGCCGTTGAACTTGGTCCAGACACCGATCGAGCGGGCCTCGTTCTTCAGCAAGGCGAACTACAAGATCAACGATGATATCGAGGCCTATGCGACAGTGACCGGGACGCATACCCATTCTGGATTCCAACTTGCCCCGTTGCCTTTCGATTCCCTGAACGACAATATCACCTTGTCGAAAGATAGCATCTACAATCCGTTCGGCCAGGACTTCGGCGGAAATTCCGGCGCCAATCCGGACTTCACGTTGCGAACGTTCCTTTTCGGCCAGCGCCGGAGCGACTCGACCGGGGACAGTGCGGATTTCAACGGCGGAGTCAGGGGCAATGTCTGGACGACGGGTTGGAAGTGGGATCTGAACCTCACTTACAGCCGCTTGCACCAGCACGAACTCGTCGGCGGCTACTATTTCGGCAGCAAGCTGAACGCGGCCGTGGGTCCTTCGTTCATCGACCCGACCACCGGAGCACCGACCTGCGGTACGCCGGCGGCGCCGATCGCCGGCTGCATACCGGTCAACCTATTCGATCAGTACGCGAGCAGCAACGCGGCTGCCTTGAGCGGCGTCAGCGCCAACTACAACATAGACTTTGTATACACTTATAAAGCAGTCGATTTGGACTTCACCGGCCCCATCTGGACACTGCCCGCCGGTGATCTGCAAGGCGCGGTCTGAGTTGAATATAACGATCGTCGCGGCAACGATGTCGCGGACGCCATCGTTCAATCCTCACCCCCCCTGTACTTGACCTGTGGATTGTCGCAAGAGGTTTGTACGGGCAACGCCGTGGGCAAATACGACAGTAAACAGGAATATGTGGAGATCTTTGCGCCCATTCTGAAGGATCTGCCGTTCATTCATTCATTGAATGTCGATCTCGGAGCGCGTCACAACAACTATTCGCTGTTCGGCTCCTCGACCAAAGCGGACTTCAAGGTGGAATACCGGCCGGTGAAGGATCTCTTGATCCGCGGCACCTTCTCGCAGGTGCTCCGTGTCCCCACGGTGAACGACCTCTACGCATCGCCCGTCAACACGTCGGTGACATTCAACGACCCGTGCAACGGCTTGACTGCTGCGAAGGCAGCCACCAATCCGAACTATGCACTGGCCTGCGCGGGAGTGCCCCTGGATGGCACGTTCAAGGAACCCAACGGCCAGATCACGGGGCTGAATGCGTCCAATCCGAACTTGAAGCCCGAGACTGGAAAAGTGAAAACGGGTGGTTTCGTATTCGAACCCAGTTTCGTTCCTGGTTTCTCGCTCGAGATGGACTACTGGGACTACCACATCGATGGCTTGATCAAGACGCTGGATGCCAACTACTCGATCGGTCAATGCTTGGCGACGGGCTCGCCGACGTTCTGCGGCCTCGTCAACCGATACGGCGCAGGCACTGGCACCAACGCGGGCCTGGTGCTGGTGTTCGTCAATCCGTCCTTCAATTTGGGAACACTCGACACCAGCGGAGTGGACATCGACCTGAAGTACACGATCAGCAACACGCCGATCGGCTCTTTCCAAGCCGCCCTGGATTGGACGCATACGAATAACTACACCAGCAAGGTGGGTGCGACAACGGAGGAAATCGCCGGAACCTACAATAAACAATTCGGCAACTACGCGAAGAATCGCGGGCAGATTAGCGTGGGATGGACCGGGTGGGGCGTCGATGCATTGCTGAGCGGGCGTTTTATCGGTTCGCTCAGGGTCCCGAACCCGTCGGTGACTGGCGTGGATGCGGCCGGCAACCCGTATCCCGACCTGCAAATCGGATCGACGGTTTACGAGGATTTGACCGTGGGCTACACGATCGCGGCGTCCCGGACCCACGTCCAGGCAGGCGTGCGGAACATATCCGACAAGCAGCCGCCGATCTTCTATCAGAACAATGTCACCAACGCGAACACCGACACGGAAACCTATGAGCTTTTGGGCCGGCAATGGTTCGTAGGGTTTACTCAGAAGCTCTGATTTCCGTAGTTTGGTAAACTTCGAGGCCGCGCGAGCAATCGCGCGGCCTTTTTTCTTGTGGAGTGCAAAAGCGCCATGGCGTATGGGCCAAACGACGCCGACGGCTTGATTGCGCAATCGATCGAGCACCTGAATCGGGACGAGCCCTTGGAGGCTGAGAGCGCGGCGCGCGCAGCCCTGTCGACCGATCCTGCCAATCTCAAGGCGCTTGCCGCCCTTGGGATCGCACTGCATGCGCAAGCCAAACACCGCGAGTCGGAACACGCGTATCTCAAAATGACGGTCTTGGAACCGTCCGAACCCATGCATTGGATGAACGTGGGTACGGCTCGCCGCTGTGACGACCGAATCGACGATGCGCTCTACGCCTTTGCGAAGGCGGCCGCTTTGGGCGCCGACACGGCCGATTTTTTTTACAACGTGGCGCTGGCGCACATCGGTCGCGACGATTACGAATCCGCACGCGGGTTACTCGAGAAGGCTCTCAGACTCGACCCCAACGACGCCGAAATCCGTTACCGGTGCGCCTTCTGCTGCTACGAGACTTTGCGCACGGACGAGGCGCTCGCGACGCTTGACGGCTGGGAACGACTGCCTCCCGCCGCGCCGCAGATCGCCGCCAGCGCCGGTCACTTGATGATGAAACTGGGCGATATCGCCCGTGCGGAACCCGCCGTGCGCAGCGCCGCCGTACAGCGCGGTGGCGATCCGCAGGCAAAGTTGACCCTGATTCAACTGCTCGAACGCACCAACCGCACCGTCGAGGCACGCGGGTTGCTGGACGCGCTCAAGGCGGATCCGGCCGTCGCGCCATTGGGCAGCGACATCAAAGTGATGGAGGCGCAGCTCGCGCAGCGTGAGTCGAAGCACGAGATCGCCGTCGCGCTGCTCAGGGACGTGGTCGCGGAACAACAAAAACAGCACCTTAGGCATTTTCAACTCTATCCGCTCGCGAAATCCTTGGATGCACTCGGCCGGTTCGACGAGGCGTTCGAGGTGCTGCGGCTTGCCCATGAGTCGCAGCTAGCTTACCTTCGCCTGACGGCTCCGCTCGCGGCGGCGCAAGGAACGCCGCCATTGTCCATCGCGGATCACCCCTGTGATCCCCAGGACCTTGCGCGCTGGGACCCAGATGATGCACCCCTCGCCACCGCGAGTCCGATCTTCATCGTCGGCTTTCCGCGCTCCGGCACGACATTATTGGAGCTTGCTCTGGATGCCCACCCGGAACTCAAGTCGATCGACGAGCAACCGTTTCTGCAGAATGCGCTCGATGACATTCTCGCCGAGCACATTCGCTATCCCGAAGAACTCGCAAAGCTGACCGTTGCACAGCTCGGCCGGATTCGGGCCGCTTATTGGGCGCGGACGGCTCAGAAGTTGAGAGTGACTCCGCACAAGCGCTTGATCGACAAAAATCCGCTCAATATTTTGCGGCTGCCGGTCATCAAACGTTTGTTTCCGAACGCCAAGATTCTGCTCGCGATCCGCCACCCGTGCGATGTGATCTTGAGTTGCTATATGCAACATTTTCGGGCGCCGGATTTTGCCCTGTTGTGCAAGGACATACCCATGCTCGCGCAAGCCTATCGAAAGACCTTCGACTTCTGGCACTCGCAGCAGGCGCTGCTGCGCGCGGACGTCCATGAGTTGCGGTACGAAAGCTTGGTGAATGACTTTCATGCGTACACGCGCCAAGTGTTCGATTTTCTGGAGGTCACGTGGGATGACGCCGTACTCACCCCGGCGAAGCGAGCGACGCAAAAGCTCTTTATCAGCACGCCCAGCTATTCCCAGGTGGTGCAGCCCATCAACACCCAATCCGTGGGCCGCTGGAATAACTACCGCACTCATTTCGAAGCGAGCCTGCCCGTGCTTGCGCCCTATTTGCAGCGTTGGGGCTACGACCGCTAGTCGATCCGAATGTCACTGGGTGCTTTGCAGCGCCTCGATGAGCACCTGCTCCATGGCGCTCACCGCCGATCGGTTGCCGTCCGCTCGAGGCGCCGCTGATCGGATGGCCTCGCGTCGAACGGCTCGCTCTCTCGATCGAGCACGGCATTCTTCGGCCGTGCGAACGGCGATCTCCACATATTGTTCGCGGGTCGAGGCGATCTGATCGGTAATTCCAATCTGCCGCAAGAGTCCCGCCGCCAGTCGCTGGCGCAGAAACTCTCCCTCCAAAGTGACGATCGGCACGCCGCGATGAATAGCCTGCCATGCCGTCGTGTACCCCGAAAAGGACGGGCAGTCCAAATACACATCCATTTCGTCCAGAAAGCCGAGAAATTGCTCCCGCGGCAACCACGGCATCATGCGCAGATGGGAATCGGGTTCGAGCCCCTCCGCTCGAAAACAGGCGGCAAGTCGATCGCGTAACCTCTGCGCTGTCCAGTGAAGTTTTGCCGGAGAGGCCAGCCAGAACTCGCTGGGGCCGACAGCCTTGGCAATGCGCGTCAACAGCACGTCGTCCCCGGGATCGAACTTGATCGGTTGCTGGCACAGGACGAAACGGACGACATCCCTTTGACGGTCAGGGCCTACCCAACGTGTCGACTCGGGAGACATCAATTGCGTGCACACGCCTGTCCCGGGCAGTCGCACGAGCTTTTCGCGATAGTGCCGTTCGGCTGCCGGCCCCTCGAGCAGCTCGCCTGACAGAAAAAGATCCATGCTCGGCAGCCCGGTCGTCACCGGATGCCCCCAACCGGCGATCTGCAGCGGAGCCAACCGCAGCGCAGCCAGTGTGCACGTGGTCGCATCCATGCCCACTTCAGGATAAAACATCACATCGGGGTGATGCTGCGTGACCTCGTCCAGCCACGCCCTCATGGGCCTGGGACCTTGCACGAACCGATCGACGTGGGCCCTTGCCCAGGCAGTTTCCGAATCGCAAATCGAACTCGTATGGTAGAGATGGACTTCGAACTTTCGGCGGTCAAGGTGGGCAACGATGCCTTTCAATACCACCTCCCACGCCGGGTGTTGCCGCACCTGACCGCTGACCACCACCATCCGGACGCGATCGCGCAGCGAGCGCGACGCGCGGTCCCTGCCGGGACTCTGCCGCCAGTGAGCGGAGGCTGCCGCGTAGACCAGATCGCCATAACGAGATAGTGGCTCCGCGATATCACTTGGCCTGTATGCCAAATAAAACGGCTGATTGCCGCCCACCGCACGTCCTAGCTTTTCAGGATGGACCCCATTCCACGCTGCTAATTCTTCGAGCGACCGCATGAACTGATCGGGTGTCCCAACACTTTCGGCCACACTATCGGCAAAGATGGGTATCGCCGTCATGGCGAGGCCAAGCCTCGCCTCGGCAAAATCGGGTTTGAGTGCCAGCGCCCGCTGATAGGAGGCCACTGCGGCCTCCGTCTGGCCCAGCTCTCGCAGCACATCACCCAGGTTGTAAAGCGCCGCCACGTGATCCGGCTTGTGGTGCAGGGCGCGCCGGAAGGCGTCCACCGCCTCGCTCAACTTGCCCTGTTCCAGGAGCACGATGCCCAGGTTGCTATGGGCTTCCGGGTAGTCGGGCTGAAGGGTCAACGCCCGCTCGTACGAAGCCAGCGCCTCCTGCAACTTACCTTGCTCCTTGAGCACATTGCCGAGATTGTTGTGCGCAGCGGCGTGGTCCGGTCGGTGGAACAAGGCTCGCTCCAGGGATGCAGCCGCCGGCCCCAACTCACCTTGCTCCAAGAGGACGATGCCCCGGTTGCAGTACGCCTCGGCGTGGTCGGGTTGGCGGGTCAATACGGCCGCGTAAGAGGCCATAGCCTCCTCGAAATCACCCCGCGCTTGCAGGGCCACACCGAGGTTGTAATGCGCCTCCACATAGTCCGGCTTGATGGCCACCGCCCGCCGATAGGAGGCCGCCGCCTGCTGCAGCTTGCCCTGCTCGAAGAAGACAATACCCAGATTGTTGTGGAAGGCGGGGACTCGACCGTTCTGCGCGATGGCCTTGCCGATCAGATCCACGGCGATGTCATTGCTGCCGGACTGGTGAGAGAGAACGCCCAGAAAATGCAGCGTATCGGCATGGCGGGAGTCGGCTCGCAAAACCTGTCGATACAGCTGTTCTGCCTCCTTGAGGCGTCCGGCCCTATGGTGTTGCAAAGCGGCGGCGAACAGGTTTTGGACGCCCATCGAGGCCTTTTGTCCCATCATCCCGCTGCCTGATCGGCAGCGGTGGCATCGTCCCGCCTTACCATGTCGAATAGCAGATAAGTCGACAGGATGTATTTCTCGCCGGAAATCGGTGGCAGTCCCTGATGTTGGTACATCCAGTACGGGGGAAACATCAGCAGCCGGCCGCACTGCGGCTTTACCCTCAGATGGAGGTGCGGAAAAGAGGTTTCGCCGCCCTCGGCAACGTCGTTGAGATACCACATCACGACCAGATACCGGTTGCTGACGAAATTGATGGCATCGAAGTGCAGCTGAAACTGCTCCCCCTGCCCGGGTCGGTACCGCTTGATGACCAACTCGGATGTCAACGGCGTATTAGGTATGCGTATCGGCAGTCCGATATCATCGTTGTACCGTGCCAGGGCCTGGTCGATGAACTGGCGAAACATTGCGAGGAAATGAGCATCCGACAACGCAGTCACATTCAGTTCGGTCCATGCGGACTGTTCCAGGCCCGCTCGAACGCCGCGGCCGTTCGGGCGCTGGAATCGAGCGAGCCCCGCGAAAGACTCGATCAAGCGCCGGCAGATGGCCTCCTCCAGGCCGTGGTCGTAAATGCGCACGTAATGGGACAGTGTGTCGATGGGCATATGGCTGAGTGGAACCTATGATTTCCGCCGAGGAAGCGCAACTATTATTGCATCAAGGCAAAGTGGCCGAAGCCGAGCGCGCATTTGCGGCAATTCTCGACAAGGATCCGGACAACATCCAGGCCCTCAATGTGATGTCTTTACGGGCCCTGCGCACTTCGGACTTGAAAACGGCGCTATCGCACATCGAGCGCGCGCTCCGGATGGACGCCAACAACCCCCTGACGTTCTACAATCGCGGGCGCATTCTGGAGGCTGCGGAGCGTTATGTCGAAGCCGCCGCGTCGCAGCGAGCCGCACTAAAACTCGCTCCGAATCTTCACGCAGCAAGGCTCTATCTTGGGCGGGCACTCGAGCTTGCCGGCCAACCCCAACAAGCCATCGTGGCATATGCACGGGCGCTGCAGGATGCGCAGAAGGACGGCACGACGCCGCCCGCGTTCCAGCCCATCATCGAACATGCTGTGCGGCAAGTGAGAGTCGGACGGCGTGCCGCGATCGAGGAGTTATTGCGGCCCGTGGTCGCTGAATTTGGGCGAGCCTCGATGGCGCGCCTCGACAGGAGCTTGCGAATCTACTTCAACGAGGAGACCCCAGTGGTTTCCGATTCTCGACAGCGACCGACCTTTTTGCATTTTCCGGATATTCCGGCGAACCCCTATGTGGATCTGAAAGTCTTCCCCTGGATCGATTCGCTCGAGGCTAAGACCTGCGAGATTCGTGAGGAACTGTTGTCGCTTCTGCCGAGCGGTGCAGGACGAGAGCCGGTGTTTGGCACCGCCGCGCTGGAGGCAGAGCATTTGCGCGGCTTGGATCATGCCCCATCTTGGAACGGCTACTACTTCTACCGTCACGGTGAGCGGCGGCCCGAGAATTGCGATCGGTGCCCGCGAACCGCGGCTGCGCTCGATGCGCTGCCCTTGTGCAAAGTTCGCGAACACGGGCCCGAGGTATTGTTTTCCGTGTTTACTCCCGGCACGCATTTGTTGCCACATCGCGGCGTCACGAATACCCGCGTCGTCGCGCACTTGCCGTTGATGGTACCCGATGATTGCGCATTGATCGTCGGCGGCGAAGAACACCGCTGGCGGGAGGGAAAGATCGTGGTGTTCGACGATACCTACGAACACGAAGCGTGGAACCGCAGCACGAAAACCCGCGTCGTCCTGATTTTCGACCTTTGGAGCCCGTACTTGAGTGAAGCCGAGCGCTCTGCGTTGACTATCTTGATCGGAAATATCAGCGATTTTCGCCACGAA
>WNFM01210418.1_pt1 | contig 10153 bp, 8 predicted proteins | sample 5400271 | NCBI WGS metagenome assembly WNFM01 (sample SAMN13153352, study PRJNA577476) | soil metagenome | isolation source: 60 cm saprolite on Douglas fir-dominated hillslope | place: USA:California | collected 2013-09-17
CGGCACGCGAGAAAGGCACGGCGACCGTCACACTGGCGGGTCGCAGTTTCACCATCGCCAAGCAGTTCCTCGACGACGTCGAAGGACAGAATTTCATCGCCGGCTTGGCGAACCTGAAGAAGGCGCTGCTGGTGTGCCATGCGCCGCGCGACGACTATGTCGGCATCGAGAACGCCAACGCGATCTTCACGGCCGCTCGGCATCCCAAGAGCTTTCTCTCGCTCGATACCGCGGATCATCTAATCCGCAAGCGGGCGGATGCCATCTACCTCGCCGACGTGATCGCCGCTTGGGCGTCGCGCTATTTGCCGGCGGCGGAAGAGGCGGCCGCGTTGCCGCCGGGCGTCGTCGAGGTGAGCGAGACGCGGACCGGACACTTGACGCAGCGCGTGCGAGCGGGCCGCCATGTGCTCCTCGCCGATGAGCCCGTCGCCGTCGGCGGCGACGATGCCGGGCCGGGACCCTATGATTATCTTCTCGCCGCCCTGGGCGCCTGCACGTCGATGACGATGCGCCTCTATGCCGAGCGCAAGGGGATCGCCGCCGAACGCATCGCCGTGCGCCTCTCTCACCGCAAGGTTCACGCCGAGGATTGCGCCGACTGCGAGACCAAGGAAGGCAACATCGGCGAGATCACCCGCGACATCGTCATCGACGGCGATGTGTCGGACGCCGACCGGGCACGACTCCTGGCGATCGCCGACCGGTGTCCCGTCCACGCGACGCTGACCCACGAGATCAAGATTCGCACGCGGCTCGTGCCGTAGCGCGTGCGCTCTTAAATAGACCGATGCCGCGTCAGCCGGATGTCCGCAATCTGCTCAAATGCCGACCGGCCGCGAATGGCAAGGAAGGTCGCAGAAGTGCCACTTCCGGACTCATGCAGTGCAGCAAAAACCAGCATTTCGCGGATTGGCGGAAGGCCTCGGCCAATGCTCGAGGAGCGACAAGTGTAAATTCTTGTAAATTACCTGCGGCGAATGCTGACACACTAGCCGGAAAGCGCAGACTGGACGCTGATCGCTGCTTGAAAGTCCCGCGTATCATGCCCCTGCTTGAACTGCTTTAGCGTAGGTTCCACCACAGCGCGGGCCTCGCGAATCCGGCCCGATCGGAGATAAAATGAGGCGAGGGTTGTAGCGGTGCGAAGCTCCCAGGCTTTGGCGTCCTGCCGCTGCGCAAGCTTGAACGAATGCAGCAACATAGCTTCCGCCGCCTCGCTGCGAGCTGTCTTGTCACCGCCTGAGACAAGACGATACGCCCACGCCCTTAACAGCTCGGGAGCACACCAAATGTCCTCGTCCGCCTGCGCGCGCGCCAAAGTATCCGGCCCTGCAAATGCGCCATCGAAGGTAGCGAACAGATCAGCCTGTGCTGGGATTTTAGCTTTGACATTGGAATGACAAACGACGTCCACTCGACCCGATGCAGATATCGCTCCGCCAAGAAACTGTCGATAAAGTAAACCCCATTCGTGATAATGCTCGAATGCTCTTTGCGAGCGTTCAAGAAGAAGACTGACAAGGGTCTCTGCCTGACCAAAATCGCCGCGCCAAATGGCTACCGGGCAGATATTGAAGGCAATCGCCCAGCAAGTTGATTGTTCATGTCCAACTTGCAACGCTTCCGCAATGCATTGATCAGCTTCTTTTTTGGCGTCATCCGGGAACCCTTGCAGCCATAAGATTCGCGCGAGGGTCGCTCTGGCGGCGATCCAATCGTCAATTTCATAGGCGTTCAAGGCGAGCCGGGGCATCGATGCGCGGTTGGTCCGCAAAGCCAGTTCAAGATGTTCTCGCGCCAGCGCAAGTCGTCCGAGGTCACCGAGCGAACGCCCCAATATGCGGTGTCGTCGAGATTCGACCATCGCGTCCATCGACGCAGGCGCGGTCGCATTATATATTTCGGCATAAGCCAACTCTTTGCGATAGTTTCCGGAATTTCCGGCAATGCCGTAGAGCATCCAGAGCACCCCTAGCTCATGAGTAGTGTCGTCAGTTTTCTGCGCTATCACCCTCGCTTTCTGCAGATGATCCTCCGAGGCCGTCTCGGATCCTTCCGTGTAGTAGAGTGCGAGTGCGATGGCAGTGCGGAGAGCCATTTCAGACCGGAGCGCCGCTTCACTAATGGGCGCTGTATTGGCGCTAGCAGAGATGTGACCTAATGCCAGGTCGAGATATTTTTTATGCTCCCTAAGGAGAGAGAGTCTGAGAAAGACCGGCGTGGCAGCCGAGGCCAGATCGACACCAAGAGTTAGATCGCCGCCGCGCACGAGAGACCAGTCTAGAGCCGCGCGGATATCGGCCGTCGCTTGGCGTAGCGACGATTGGCCTTCTTCATCGGGGGTGGAGGCACGGCATACTTGAAGGAATCTTAGCGCGTGACGCCGTCGCTGAGGATTAGCCTCGCCGCTTTCTTCCTGCTTGTCTTGGCCATACGCCCGAGTGGTGTCGAGCAGGCGATAGCGGAACGTCCGCTCCTCGGGTCTTGCGACCACCAATGACTTGTCAAGAAGACTTGTCAGGCGGTCGTTAGCCTCGCCGAAGTGGATTAAGGGGCCCATCACAAAGGCAGCATCCTCCAGTGTGAAGCTGCCGTTAAATACCGACAGGCACCTCAGCGCCGCTTGGTCTTCGGGCGACAGGAGCCGGTAGCTCCAGTCGAGCGTGGCCCGCAGCGTTTGGTGGCGCGGGAGAGCTGTGCGTCGCCCATGCGTGAGGATCGAGAAACAATCCCCAAGTGAGTTGGCGAGCCCTTGCACGCCGAGCCCCGCCAGCCGCCCGGCGGCCAGCTCGATTGCCAGGGCGATACCATCCAGCCGCCGGCAGATCTCGGCGACGTAAGGCGCATCTGTGTCGCTGATTTGGTAGCCCCCAAGGGCGAAGGCGGCCCGTTCCTCGAACAGCTCCACCGCCGGATAGCCCCGCACCTCTTCCGCCGACAGGGTGGAGGACTCCGGTGGCGCCTCCAGAGGAGAAAGCTGATGGACCCATTCACCCGCAGCGCGGAGCCGCTCGCGAGAAGTGGCGAGGATCGTTACGCCCGGCGCGCTGCTCAGCAGGGCTTCGACGAAAACCGCCGCAAGGTCCACTAAATGCTCGCAATTGTCGAGTACGATGAGAACTCGACGATCCTCGACAGCCACGGCGATCTCGTCGACCGGATTCTCTTGCAGGCGGAGATTGAGACCCAGAGCGGCAGCGGCGGCTGCCGACATCTGGGTCCCGTTCTTGATCGGAGCAAGATCCACAAACGCAACCGCGTCGAAGGCCGCGCGTAGGCGATCCGCCACAGCAACGGCCACAGTTGTCTTGCCGATGCCGCCTGGGCCGACCAACGACAGCAGGCGGCGCCGGGTCCCTTCCGCTGCGAGGGTGGCGATGACTTCGTCGCGGCCAACAACCCGGGCGATCTGAGCGGGGAGACGCTGCGGCTTCAGCCGCTCGATTTGAGGGGGCTCAGGCGCAGGCTTCGCTGGCGTAGTCTCAACGTCGAGAACAAAGCAATAGCCGCGGCCGGGGACGGTAGCGATGTAGCGGTCCCCGCCAGGACCCAAAGCCTTGCGAACCGCCGAGATCCCAACCCGTAGAGCGGTCTCATCAACGAAGGCCCCGCGCCAAACCAACTGTGTCAGATCGTCCTTGGACACGATCTGGCCCGGTCTTGAAGCGAGCGCGATCAGGATGTCGAGCGCGCGAGTGCCCAGTCTTACCTGTTCGCCCCGTCGCCAAAGAGCTCGGGCGACGGGAGCAAGATCGAACTCCCCAAACTTAAGTCGCTCTCCGACCGCACTATCGAGCTTGGGTGACATCTCCGCCTCAACCGACGCCGCGCAGCTGAAACTATACAGATTTCAAACCTCAAAGATGAGTCCTTTGGAAAGATGAGTCGTTTAGGAGCCCCGCCTGGAAGGCGTAGGTGAGCGCCCGTAACAACCCCATAACAACAAATCACATCCCTTCACTGGCAGACCACGTACGAGGATAGGAGGCTGGCCCCCCAAACCAGAGACTAAGGAGAACGCTATGAGCAAACCGAGTATCGTCTTCGCCCACGGCATCTGGGCCGATGGTTCCTGTTTCCAAAAGCTGATCCCGACGCTGCGGGCGGAGGGTCACGAGGTGATGGCTGCACAGTACGGCCTGGACACGCTGAAAGGCGACGTCGACGCGACCATCCGCACATTCGGACGCGTCAGCGGTCCGATCGTCCTGGTCGGCCACTCCTACGGCCGTTGCTGCTCTGGTCTACATCGCGGCCTTGGGTCCGGATGAGACCGAGACATCGCAGAGCGAGCAGGAAAAGTTCCCCACGACGGACGTCTTCAAAAACATTGACGTTGCCGACGGCCGCGTCTGGCTGAAACCGGGCAGCGGCGTCCCGTGCTTCGCCGGCGATTTGTCTCCCGAAGAGCAGGGCGTCGTCTATGCGACCCACTTCGCGCCGGCCGTCGACCTGTTCACTCAGAAGCTGGACGGCATCGCCTGGCGGTCAAAACCGAGCTGGTACATCGTGGCCACCGAGGATCGCGCAGTCCATCCTGAGCTGGAACGCTTCGCCGCGAAGCGCATGGGCGCCACGACCGTGGAGGTGAAGAGCAGCCACGTCCCGATGCTCTCCCAACCGCGCGCCGTGCTTGACGTAATCCGCAAGGCCGCCGCCGCAGTCGCCGCAAAGCAAGGAAAAGCGGCCTGAAGTGAAAACCGTCGGCGGCCGGTGATGCCTCCCATCACCGGGTTCAAGCCGACGGGTTCAAAACAGTTGCCCGGTAGGGAGCGTCCTCCCGGCGTCACGGCTGGCCCCCTTGCGGCATCTACCACCGCAAGGGGGCTCTTTTTCACGCGACGGATGTCCGATGGTTCTGACGACGTCGGCGGAGACCGGAACAAACCTAGTCGTCGAAGGAGAAAGCGACGGGAAATCGCATCACTATCAAGGGCCGGGATGATTCATTTAGCAGTCCCGCCTGGAAAGCGTAGGTGAGCGCCCGTAACAACAAATCACATCCCTTCACTGGCAGACCAAATACGGGAATGGGAGGCTGAAGGTCAGTTGCCCAACCCCCCGGGGGCCGTCGAACTCGGGATGGTTCATTGAAGCTGCTAACTGGAGAGACGCCATGAAGAATCTTTGCGTTGTTGCCGTGCTCGCCGCTACGCTTGCAGGTGGGACTCTGGAATCTGCCTCGGCGCAATCCGCATCGAAGACCGGCATCAAGAACGTAGTTTTGGTGCATGGCGCATTCGCCGACGGCTCTGGCTGGGAAGCCGTCGCCAACATCCTCGAGAAGGACGGGTACACGGTGTCGGTGGTACAGCACCCAGAGACATCGTATGCGGAAGACATCAAGTTCACAAAGGCCGTGATCGACCGGCAGTCCGGGCCGGTGGTTCTCGTGGGCCACAGCTACGGCGGGGCCGTCATCACTGAAGCCGGCAACGATCCAAAGGTCGCGGCGCTTGTCTATATTGCCGCTTTCGAGCTGGACACTGGGGAAAGCTGCGCCACGATCGAGAAAGCCTTGCCGCCGGCCACCACGGGGATCAAGCCTACCGACGACGGCTACTTCTACATTGACCCGGCAGTCTTCCATGCCGACTTTGCAGCGGACGTTCCGGAGGCTAAGGCGGCGTTCATGGCTAAGTCGCAGGTTTTGATCTCCGCCGACTCGTTCACGTCCGCCGTTACGACTCCGGCCTGGAAGTCGAAACCCAGTTGGTACTTGGTGGCCACCGCAGACCGGTCGATCAATCCGGACCAGGAGCGCATGATGGCGAAGCGCGCCCATGCCAAGACGATCGAAGTGAATTCCAGCCATGTGGCCTACATCTCTCATCCGAAAGAAACGGCCAAGCTCATCGAGGAGGCCGCCGCCCACGCATCGGCCAATCAGTGAAGGGACGACGCGGCGTGAGAGAGGACCGATCTCTTCCTTCACGCCGCTAGAGCTGATGGCCGATTAAACGATCGCCTGCACTGTGACTGAGGCCAATTCACGTGCCAACTCACGGCTGTTTATCGGCCAATCAGCAAATGGCTCGTTTCAAGGCAGTTCATCAGGAGAGCAGCATGGAAAATCAAATCGTCATCCATTCTCCGGATGGAACGTTCCGCGCCTATATCTCGCGGCCCGCCAGCTTACCCGCGCCGGCGGTGGTCGTTCTCCATGAGGTGTTTGGTGTTAACGCCGACATCCGAGCGACCTGCGATGAGTTGGCAGCCCAGAGCTTTATCGCGATCGCGCCGGACCTATTCTGGCGGCAAGAGCCTGGAGTCGATCTCGACGTAACTTCTGAAGCCGACTGGCAACACGGTCTCCGACTATACACAGCGTTTGATCGCGATGCGGGTGCGCGGGATGTCATGGAAACGGTCCGCACCGCTGTTGAGCTGAGAGAATCGACTGGAAAAATTGCTCTGCTCGGATATTGCCTTGGCGGCTTGATGGTATTTATCACGGCCGCCCGCTACGAAGTCGACGCCGCCGTTGCTTATCATGGCGGCGAGACGGAAAAATACCTCGCCGAGGTTGGCGGATTGGGAGGCGCCGCTGCTGATGCACCTCGCCGAAGAAGACGAATTTATCTCGAAGGCGGCACAAGCCCAGATCAAGGCGGCCCTAGCAGGAAAAGCAAACGCGACCGTTCACAGCTATCCGGGTCAGCGTCACGCCTTCGCTCGGCATAATGGGGCGCACTACAATGCCGCGGCGGCAGCGCTCGCCAATGCGCGAACCAGAGAATTTCTACATCAACAACTGCAGTGACCGTCGGTCGCTCGAGTCGTTTCGGGCGACTGGAGCGGTTTCGGCCAGGACGGCGTTGAAAGGAGGTGAACCATGGCTAAAACGAATCCAGCGGCGCCCGTGCGGGTCATCGAGGAAACGCCTGCGTACTGGAGGGTTGTATTCGAATATCCGCCTTTCAACATCGTGGACGCGACCATCTTCGAAGGCCTCCAGGATCTGCTCGTTCGGATGGACACCAGCCACAGCCTGCGTGTCGTCGTATTCGAGAGCGCGAATCCTGACTTTTACCTCGCCCACTTTGATTTGACCGGCAAGACGGGGAACATCACTACAGCTGTCGGGCCTTCCGGCCTCCCTATCCTGATGGATACGTTCGTGCGTCTCACCAAGTCCCCGGTCGTCAGCATCGCGAAGATCCGAGGCTGCGTCCGGGGCGTGAGCAGCGAGTTCGTCCTCGCCTGCGACATGCGCTTCGCGTCACGCGAGAATACGCGACTGGGCCAACCCGAAGTCGGGGTGGGAGTGCATCCCGGCGGCGGCGGCACGGAACGCCTTCCACACCTGGTCGGCCGCGGCCGCGCTCTCGAAATCATTCTCGGTGCGAACGACTACGACGGCAACACCGCGGAAAGATACGGTTACGTCAACCGCGCACTACCGGACGCGGAGCTGGACAGCTTCGTCGACGCACTCGCGCGCCGGATCGCCTCCTTCGATCGGCGTGCCATCGCCGCCGCGAAGAATCTCGTCAACCAGGTCTCGCTGCCGTCCGCTGACCGGCTCCTCGACGGCATCACCTCCTTTGGGACCGCGCTGACGTGGCCTGAAACGCAGCAGCGGATCCGAGCTCTGTTGGAGCGCGGACTGCAACGCGACGTCGACTTTGAGAAACGGTGGCCCGAGGTGCTCGGCACGCTCGTCGAGACATAATCAAAATGTGGCGATGCGCAGCCTCGCCGAGCTGGCAAATTAATTTCGCCAATCGCCACAACATACAAACCGTCGCAAATCAATGAAGCAATCAACACCGTCAGCGTGGTTGGCAAGATCTTATTGGACTTTCGGGGGCGGCGCCGGTTGTGCATCACAGCAAAATTGGCGGCCAATGTCTCAGATGGGTCAGAATGCGAAGTGACCCGTTGGCCGACGAACGTCCGTAGAGAGGCCGAAACCGGACTCACGTTGGCTTAGGTCGTTCGTCGCATGCCAGAAGCGGACTATCTGGCCAGTGTCGCCGCCCCGACCCGCTGGCGCGCTGTCGTGATCTGGCCATGAAGGGCTTTCAGCGCGGCGATATAGATCTCGGAGAAGGTGGGGAACGGCTGGATGGTGTCGCGCAGCACCTCGAGCGGCACGCGAGAAAGGGACGGCGGCGGTCACGCTGGCGGGCCGCAGCTTCACCATCACCAAGCAGTTCCTCGACGACATCGAAGGACAGAATTTCATCGCCGGCCTGGCGAACATGAAGAAGGCGCTGCTGGTGTGCCATGCGCCGCGCGACGACTATGTCGGCATCGAAAACGCCAACGCGATCTTCACGGCCGCTCGGCATCCCAAGAGCTTTCTCTCGCTCGATACGGCGGATCATCTCGTCCACACGCGGGCGGATGCCGTCTACCTCGCCGATGTGATCGCCGCCTGGGCGTCGCGCTATTTGCCGGCGGCCGAAGAGGCGGCCGCGTTGCCGCCGGGCGTCGTCGAAGTGAGCGAGACGCGGACCGGGCATTTGATGCAGCGCGTGCGGGCGGGCCGCCATGTGCTCATCGCCGATGAGCCGATCGCCGCCGGCGGCGACGATGCCGGGCCGGGACCCTATGACTATCTTCTCGCCGCCCTTGGCGCCTGCACATCGATGACGATGCGCCTCTATGCCGAGCGCAGGGGGATCGCCGCCGAGCGCATCGCCGTGCGCCTCTCTCACCGCAAGGTTCACGCCGAGGATTGCGCGGACTGTGAGACCAGGGAAGGCAATATCGGAGAAATCACCCGCGACATCGTCATTGAAGGCGATCTGTCGGAAGCCGCACGGGCGCGCCTCCTGGAAATCGCCGACCGATGTCCCGTCCACACGACGCTCACGCACGAGATCAAGGTTCGCTCGCGGCTTGTGTCCTAGGGCGCGTACCGATAAATGCATTGGGGGCCGCGTCCGGGGGCGTCCCAGCGCCGCCGGGGACCGGACGACCGGCATGGAGCCTGCGTCCATTTCGGCGGCGCCTTGTCCGAGCGTCTGGGTGATGCCGGAGACGGCTGCCGGCAAAACTGAGCGTTGTGCGTCGAGCCGTCCATACGAAACCTAGAGTTTGTCTCAGTTTGCGTGCGCGAGCCGCACCGGCGGCCCCGGCGTCGACTGTCATTTACGGAGGGCGGCGGCGGAATCGGCGGAGCCCCAGCGGTCTGGGGCCCGCTTCATGCCGCCTTTGCTTACCAGTCGGTCCCGGTGCCGGGGTGATAGGTCTGCCGGGCGAGATCGTCCTGCTGGCCGCCGGTGCCCACCAGATCCTGCTTGTTTCCGGCGGAAACGTCGGAGGCGGCAGGCGCGCTCTTGGCTGCTGCGGTCTGGGCGGGCTTCTGGCCGACCGCCAGCCGCGCAACGTCCGAGAATGACGGAGCGCTCTCCGCCGACTGGCGGATCAGGGCCCCGTGCTCTTTCGCGACGCCGTATTCGTCGTCGGCGAAAGCAGCCGTGCTGAGGCCGGAGACGGCCGGGATCAGCAGAGCCGCCGCGACCGCGGCAACCCGTGCGAAGCGTAGATTGGTCGACATTGTGGTACTCCTTCGAGGTCTGGACGACCGCGCACCATGCTCGGTCGTCATGTCGAAGGAGATACGCGTCGACCCCGCTTAATTCCTTGAGCGGCAGCTGAACTCTGCTGAAACGATCTGAGCCTCTTCAGGCGGTGTGGCAAACCGAAGGCGGCGCAGTCGACCGCAGACGCCTTGCCAAGACGTTCTGGCGCCGGGGTCGCTCGCTACCTAAACTCCGGCGCATGTCACGGCGACCGCTTGACCGGCGCCTTCCCCGATCCCGTCGCCATCCGCCTGCCGCGCGGCGAGCAGCCGAGCTTCGCGCTGGCGCTCAAGGAGCTGACGCCGGAAGCGGCGCGCGCCGGCATCGTCAAGGACGCCGGCGACGATCCCGACGTGACGCATGGCGCGCTGGTGATCGCCGAGGTGGCGCGCGGCCCCGCCGGCAGCGGCGTCACCTTCCATGCCGGGCCGGGCGTCGGGCGGGTGACGCGGCCGGGGCTGCCGCTCGCCGTCGGCGAGCCCGCCATCAACCCGGGCCCCCGCGCGATGATCTCGGCCGCGCTCGCCGAGGCCGCCGAGATCTCAGACGCCGCCGCGCCCGATCTCGCCGTCACTATTGCCATTCCCGGCGGCGAGGAACTGGCGGCGAAGACG
>WNFM01204919.1_pt1 | contig 10152 bp, 9 predicted proteins | sample 5400271 | NCBI WGS metagenome assembly WNFM01 (sample SAMN13153352, study PRJNA577476) | soil metagenome | isolation source: 60 cm saprolite on Douglas fir-dominated hillslope | place: USA:California | collected 2013-09-17
CGACATGCGCACCGATCAGGCTGTGAGAGCCGATCGTGACCGACTGTGCGACGTGCATGACGCAACCGGTGGCCACGAATGCGTAACTGCCAATCTCGAGGATGGCCTTTTCATCCACGATTTTGACATAGACGCCGTGCTCGATCTCGACGTTCGAGCCCAGAACCATGCAGTGGGGCAGCCGGAACCGGACATCCGAACCGATCCGAGTCTTGCTGCCCACGCGGGCACCGCGGAGACGCAGCAACGCGGCTCGGGCTCGCCCACCAAGCAGCCTTGCCAGGCGCCCGAAACGCTCGAAAGCCCGCGCCATCACAGGTGTTCGCTCCACACCATCTCCGCAAGCTCGCAGGGCGGGAGCGTCATGGCGGTGATTATCGCAGCTCTGCGATGGCCATCGAGTCCGACCGGATCAAAACGCGCTGCCGCCGGTGACCGGGACGTTCGCGCCTGACACGAAGCGGGCAGACGGCGACAAAAGGTAGGCGATGGTGGCCGTGACTTCCGACACGGATGCGTTACGCCCCATCGGATTCTGCGTTGCGCTCAGCTCGATCAGATGCCGTGGTACCTCCGAGAGAAGCGGTGTATCGATCATCGATGGGGAGACCGCATTGACGGAGACGCCGTACTCTGCGTACTCCGCGGCCAGTGCGCGCATGAGCCCGAGTTGGGCATACTTGACCACCGTGTACATCGACAGGTACTTCGGAGGGATTCCAAGGGTCACGCTGGAGAGGACGAGTACGACGTTGATCCGCTGATCCTCGCCGCCGCGGGGCTTGTGGCGCGGCAGGCACGTCTGCAGGATCGTGATCAGCGACTTGACCTGAATCTGCCAGTCTCTTTCCAGGAGGGACAGATCGACCTTTCTGAATCGCTCAACATTCACCTTCGCCGCTGGGAGGTGAACGATTGCCGTCGGCATGACCTCTTCGTCCCGAAGCATCTCCACGATGCCCTGTACCGCCGATGCCGATGAGAGATCCGCTCTCATCGGAACGATCACCGCCCCCAGCTCCCGCTGAAGCTGCGACACTCTCGCCTCGCCGCTGTGATAGTGACAGAGGATGCGGCGTACGCCGTCCGCGGCCAGGCGGCGAACCAGGTCCAAGCCGATGTCCGACGAGGCACCGGTCACCAGTACGCAGTCATGGCTCATGCAGCCCCACTCGAATCCTCGCCTTCGATCCCCGCTTCGCATCCTGGTTGCGGATCTCGGCGGAGATCTCCATCTGTCTGACGGCGTCGCTCAGAAACGCGATTGTCCCGGTCACGAGCAGAGTATCGCCTGCATAGACCGGGCTGGTGAAATGGATATCGAGTCCGTGCAGCAATGCCAGTCTTCCAGGCAGGTACACACCGACGAGCGTGGAGTAGAAGGAGGCCGTGAGCATGCCGTGCGCGACGCGCTCGCGGTAACCGCTCGCCACCGCGAATGCGGCATCGCAATGAAGCGGGCTGATATCCCCGGACAGGCGAGCAAAGGTATCGATGAGGTCATCGGTCACTTCCACCTGGAACTGCTGCTGGATGCCGACATGAAGGTCCGCCCAGCGGTATTCGTTCAAAGTCGGAGTTTCCCTTCGAGCAGATCCACCATGTCCCCGACATTCTTGAGAGCCTGCACTTCTCCGAGCGAGAACCGGACGCGGAGATCCTTCTCGATGGCGGTGATCAGGCTGATCTGGGCCAGCGAGTCCCAATCTGCGACGTTCGCCGGACTCGACTCACGGGTCAGCTCGAACGACGAATCGTCCAGCACATCCCGGAAGATCGGCTGGAGTCGTTGCAGGATCTCAGACATGGTCCAACCTCTGGATGTACCTGTTGCGCGGAGCATAGCCACTCCTCAGGTCGAGTTGCCACTCGCTCACTGAAGCATCATCTGACGTGGACAGCCTCTGGAACCCCAGCTCAGCGTAGTGTTCGGCAACAAGGCCGTTTCGCGGCGTCCGCGCGTAGGTGCCGTGGAGCAGCTCGATGCCGGCCATTCGGGCTCGCGCGACGAGCGCATCGAGCATGGCCAGCTCCATTTCGCGCTTGATCACGCGGCAGCTCATGAGCCAGAGATCGATGTGCAGCACCGCCTGTTCTCTTCTCCCGATGATGACCGATACGATGCCGTTGTCTCCGAACCTGTCGCGCAATCTGCCGGACAGCGTCACATAGTCGGAGTGGCCGGCCAGGTCGGTCAGTTGCGCGAGGGAATATCGTCGCGTGGTCAGGTTGAACTGATTGGTCTTGTTGGTCAGCTCGGCAATCCGTTCCATGTCCGCGCTGCCAAATGGGGCGATCTCTGCCTCCATGTCCAGGGCCTGAAGATACTCGCCATAGTTCGCGTACTTCCCCGCAAGCGCGGTCCGTTCCTCGTTGGCGGAGTAGTACCCGGCGCGAGCAATGGATTCAGCCGAGAGGCTGATGAGATCGAAGTAGCCACCTCGATCGAGAATGGCCGGGAATCGTGAGACCTCCTCTCCGACCTCCGGCACGGCAACCGCGGGAAACTGCGCTCGGATGAGGGCACGCTCGGCCGGGTTGTCGTCCACGAATACGAGGGCGTCCAGACCGAGGTTCAGCTCCGCCGCGATGGCGCTCAGGTTCTCGCTCTTCGGTTCCCAGTTCGCCTTGAATGCCGAAAAATGTTCCACGCGCAGGACGGAGTCGGGGTGGCGAAGTCCTTCCCGAGCCAGCCCAGCATCGTTTTTCGAACAGACCGCGAGCAGGACCCCTCGGCTGCGAAGATCGAGGCAGTACTCCTGAAAGACCGTGTAGGCCTCCGCCTCGCCGGTTTCACGGCCGATGCGAATGCGATCAGGGCCATCGTCACCGATCACGCCTCCCCATAGGGTGTTGTCGAGATCGAGCACGAGACACTTCCGGCTTCTGCCGTATGCCGCGCGAATGGTGTTGGCGAGCGACGCTGCCCACATCACGCTTCCGGCCACGGTCGTGGGCATCTTGTAGTTGAACCAGCGATCGGAATCGGCCCATCGTTCCAGCCCAACAACGGAGGCGGCCGAGGCGAGGTGGTGGATGATGATCCTTCGATCCGAAGCCGCCAGCCGTTGAAGCTCGAGGTTCAGACGTGCTGTGAATCGGGTCCGTCCGCCAAACCCGGAGAAATCGAATCCCCCCGTTCCGCGAATGGGAGGCGGTTCGAAATCATTGAGGATCACCTGGCAGTGATAACGATCGAGCAACGCTGTCGCGATTTCCCGATAGCGGGCCGCCTCGGCTGACAGGTAGCCCTCGGCCTGCTCTTCGGTCGCCGACAGAGGAGGCCAGTTGCGAATATTGGTCGTCGAGGTGTGTACATAGACGATATCCGGCTTGAATGCATCCAGCTCCGGCGAGCCGAAGACGGCCTCTTCGTACAGCAGGAAGAGCTCCGCGAAACCAAGGACCTCATCGGCCGTGCTGCCACAGAGCGCGGCCATCCGCACGTCGATCCACGGCCCGCCGGTGAGCAATTCGCGGCGAATCTGCTTCCGCTTTCGGAGCAGGTAGGCATCGTCGAACGGATAGAGCAGGTCAGAACGCATGGCTCATCAGGAAGCCGGCCGGGCGCCTGCTGACGGGGAGGCACTCGTGCCGGAATCCCCGCGAGATCGCGCCAGCGATCGGTAGATCACCCATGAGCCGGAACGGCTCACGGGAGTCCAGAAGGGGGATCGCAACTCGCGTGGAACGATGAGGTAGTCGGCCTCGCCGGCGATCAGGCTCGCGACGGCGCCAGTCCCGGGATCGCGCATGAAGGCGGCCCAGAGAGCCGCGCGTTGGGGAAGGGAAGATCCGGCCGTCGGAACGAGATACGGCGCGGTGCTCGGCGTCGGGAGCCAGGCCCGGCGCTCCGCGATCCAGAGGGTCGGCAGCACCTCGCGCATGGTCAGTCCACCCGGATCGACCACGATGGAGCGCTGCGGTGTGTGATCCCTGAGCCAGACGAGAGCCCCGTAGTAATCGAGAGGGATCGCCACCCCTCGCGCTCTCGAGCCTGTCATCCGGTAGTAGGGAAATTGCAGAATGTATGCGGACGTCTGAATCGCGCCCAGAGCCACGAGCATCGCCGCCGCGATCACGCGCCAGCGAGCCAACCGGCCACTGAGCCATGTCTCGATCGTGATCGCGATGAGCGGTGCGAATGCGATGGCCAGCAGGGAGCCGGTCTTCATCGAGAAGTCGACCTGCCCGGTTTGACTGCCGGCTACGTAGAGAAATGACGGCACCGCGATGGCCGCCACGATCAGCACATGAAAAAAGCTCAGCGGCTTCCGACCGTCGAGAAGCAGCAGTCCCCACAATGGCAGCATCCCGAGAATGGCCATCCGCAGAAATTGCCCCCCGTCGAACGCGAAGGCGGCATGGCGCACGCCGTCGGAGCCCAGAACGTGAATGGCCAGAAACATCGCCACCGCCGCTCCGCCCAAAATCAGGGCCCAGGCAAGCACCATGAGCGGCCGCGCGATGCGCCCGAGGGCCAGCCAGACGAGCAGGGCGGCGACGAGGGGGAAGAGCAGCGTGACGCTGTAGCTGATCACCATCGACAAGGCTGCCGTTCCCAGCACGACGTCGACGATGCATCGCTCTCGATTCCAGCGCTCCACCTCCATCACCGTGAACAGCACCAGCACGAGCGCGAAGGTGTTGTTGCCGAAGACGATCATGCTGTTGACCGGCGAGAGCATCAGATGGTTCCGCGTGGGCATCGCCAACCAGCCGAGTGAGAAGCGGGCCGCCACCGCCTGGTAGTAGTACACGGTGAACGGTGCGAAGAGCGCTACCGCCACCGCCAGTTGCGTCGCGCGCCGGTCGATTTGCGTGTGAAGCATGGAGACGGCCGTGGCCAGGGTGTGAACCAGCAGCGAAGCCATGAGCAGGTTCCCGAGGATCAGGGCGTTGAAAGCGGGGACCCTTGCTCCGCAGAAGTCCGCCAGGGTGGCCGGCAAAGTGAAGTACAGCCAGTGATAGTAGAGGAAACCGCCATCCGTGACCGAAGTCAGCGGCAAGAGAGGCGAGGCCCGCAGCATGGCCACGACCGACACAAGATTGCCGAAATCGATGGCGAAGAGACCATGGAACAACACGTCCCTGCCGGCCGGAGCCCCGTACCCGAGCCACGTGAGCCCGAACAGCAGAGGAAGCACGATCACGACGACGAAACGCGATCGTTTCAACGCCGGGCCGAGCTCTTCAAGCGTATCCCGGATGGCGGCGAACTTTGCCGCGGCGCCGATCAGAATCACGCATGCCACGACATCGGCAATGGCAGGAGCAAACGGAAGAAACTTCCGCACGAAAAACCAAGGCACCACCAGGATCACGACCAGTGCACTTGCTGCGGTGAGGCGCAGATCGGGTGGCAGCGTGCGCAAGGGCGGAAGGCGCAGAGCCAGAGCACACGCGGGAAGAAGAAAGGCGGCCACGAACAGGACGAAGACGGCCGCGGGGAGCACGCCACCAGCGAGATGGAACAGGATGATCGCGTCAAGCAAGAGGGCAGCGCCGACGATCGTCTTCTTCATCCCTGAACGGCCAATCATCGACGCCATGAGTGGATCGCGTCGATCACGCGTTGCTGATCGTCGTCTGTGAGGTTGTTGTAGAAGGGAAGGCGAAGCAGCCGGTCGCTCACGCTCTCCGCGACCGGACACTGGCCGGCGCGCCCACCAAAACGCTTGCCCATCTCCGAGGTGTTGAGCGGCAGATAGTGAAACGCCCCGAAGACGTTCCGCTCGCCGAGGTGAGCGATCATCGAGGTCCGCTCTTCCAGTGATCGAAAGAGCAGATAGTACAGATGGAAGGGCTGTTCGCACCCGTCTGGAACGACCGGGCTCTGGATGCCCTGCCCGGCCGCCCAACCGGCCAACTCCTCGTCGTATCGCTTCCACACCCGCCGTCGCTTGGATTGGATGACGTCGGCCTTCTCCATCTGGCCGACCAGATACGCCGCCAGCATGTCCGACGGCAGGTAGCTCGAACCGATGTCGACCCAGGTGTACTTGTCGACCTGACCGCGGAAGAAGCGGCTGCGGTTGGTGCCCTTCTCGCGGACGACCTCGGCGCGCTCGATGAGCGCCGGATCGTTGATGACCAGCGCTCCCCCTTCGCCGCAATTGATGTTCTTCGTCTCGTGAAAACTCAACGTGGCCATCCGACCGAATGTGCCCAGCGGCCGTCCGTGGTAGCTGCCAAAGAGACCGTGGGCGTTGTCTTCGACTACGTAGTGGACCGGGGCGATGACTCTCGTGCGCGTAGTGATCAGCCGCTCGATGGCCGTCTCATCGATGTTCAGCGTGTCCGGACGGATGTCGGCAAACACCGGCCTCGCCCCACGCAGGACGAAGGCGTTGACGCCGGAGACGAACGTGAACGCGGGCACGATCACCTCATCGCCAGGCGCGAGATCGAGCAGGATGGCGGCCATCTCCAGGGCATGGGTGCAGGAAGTCGTCAGCAGCACCTTCGGCACGCCAAGGATCGACTCGAGCATGGCGTTCGCCTGCCTGGTGAAGATGCCGTCACCGGAAATGTGGTGGACCGAGATGGCCTCGCGTACCAGCTCGATCTCTCGCCCCTCGACAGAAGGCCTGTTGAACGGAACCATCGTCACACGTCTTCTCCCGAATCGATCCCTGCGGATCGTAGGACGGATGGCGCCGGATAGCTATCGCTTCGCCAACGGTCCTTTCATCGGACGGGGCGGCGCGAATGCACTAGAATTGACCAGGAGTCTGCGCGGCTGAAATGATCGGGCCAAGATCGTGGCCGAGCCTTGGGCAACCAGCGCGGACGGCCGTGCCAGCCCAGCTTCAAGAGCATGCTCAAATGCCGCGCAAGACCGTCGCCATCGTCCAGTCGAACTACATCCCCTGGAAGGGTTACTTCGACCTGATTGCTACGGCGGACGAATTCGTCCTCTATGACGACATGCAGTACACGCGAAGGGATTGGCGGAATCGCAACAAAGTCAAGTCATCCGCGGGATCGCTGTGGCTCACCGTTCCTGTCGAAGTCAAAGGTAAGTACTCGCAACCGATCAAGGACACTCGCATCGCCGATCCGGGCTGGCCGGAAAACCACTGGAAGACGATTCAACACAACTACGCCCGCGCCCCGTACTTCGGTCAGTACCGCGACGTTTTCGAAGAGCTTTTCCTCGGCTGCAGGGAAGAGTACTTGAGCCGGGTAAACTTCCGATTCCTCACCGGGCTCTGCCGCATCCTCGACATCCAAACCCCCATCACTTGGTCGATGGACTATGTAATGATCGACGGGAAGACCGAGCGGCTCGTCGATCTATGCCGGCAGGCCGAAGCGACCGAGTACGTCTCGGGCCCGTCCGCCAGAGACTACATCGATGAAGCCCAATTCCAGGCGGCGGGCATCACGTTACGGTGGATGGACTATTCGAACTACCCCGAGTATCCCCAGATTCATCCACCGTTCGACCCCGCCGTCAGCGTGATCGATCTGATTCTCAATACCGGACCGGCGGCCCGAACGTACATGAAGGCGGCATAAGTGCCGCTGAGGCAGAAGGAGATCCCCGGAATGACGCAGCGTGCGATTGTCTCTGGTTTCATCGCTGAGAGTGCATGAGGGGTCGGAAAATGGATTTGTCTGTCGTAACGACGATGTACCGTTCGGCGCCCTTCCTCGCCGAGTTTTATCGCCGCACGATCGCTTCGGCGCAGGAGCTGACGGATCGCTTCGAGTTGATCTTCGTAAATGATGGCTCACCCGATGATTCCCTGGACGTGGCGCTAAAGCTCGTCGCGACCGATCCCCGTGTGAAGATCGTCGACCTGTCACGCAACTTTGGTCATCACCGGGCCATGATGACCGGGCTGGCCCATTCCTCTGGCGCTCTCGTGTTCCTGATCGATTCTGACCTCGAAGAGAATCCCGCGTTACTCGTTCCATTTCACGGGGAACTGAAGCGACGCGGGGCCGACGTTGTCTATGGCTTTCAGGCGACCCGGCAGGGCAACGTGTTCAAGCGCTGGAGCGGGCGTGCCTTTTACTCACTATTCAATCTGCTTTCGGAAACGCGGCTGCCGCCGAACCTCTGTACGGTGCGGCTGATGAGCCGCCGCTTCGTAGACAGCCTGCTCGATCATCAGGAACGGGAGACAAATATCTCGGGCTTGTGGGTTCTCACCGGCTACGAACAGGTCGGTCTTCCGATCGTTCGGGACCCACGTAGCGGTTCCAACTACACGCTGGCGAGGAAGTTCAAGACTCTTGTCGACGCAATCACCTCCTTCAGCAATCGGCCACTGGTATTCATCTTTTACCTTGGACTGCTTATCTCGCTGGTCGCCGGAGCGGCGGCAACGTACCTGCTCATTCGGCGGCTGTTCTTCGGCACTCTGCTTGCCGGCTGGCCTTCCCTGATCGTTTCCGTCTGGCTCCTCGGAGGACTCAACTTGTTTTGTGTCGGGCTGCTAGGCATTTATCTGTCGAGGGTTTTCATTGAGACGAAACTGAGCGTTGAAAACAGCGCGAGCGATGGGCTGTCGGGGATCTACGACTCCCGCACCCCGGGATGGCTGCCTGCGGTCATGGCACGTCTGCGGGAGGTCGGGTACGCCATCATCACCGGCGTTCTGCCCGGAGCGCTCATCGAGGAGACGCGCGTTGCGATGTACCGCACGAGAGAGCACATCTGGCGGGAGGTCGGCAAAGAGAGGCTCGATCTGGCAGGAGAGCTCGGAGTGCTGCGGTGCATGCCCAAGTTCGAAGCCCTCTTCTTGCGCTACCTCGAGATTCCGGCGGCGCTCGAGATCGTCGACGCGGCGGTCGGTCCAAGCGCCATCCTCCACACGCAGAACGGCTTTATCCTGCCGTCGCTCCCCGCGCTCGAGCGCGGAACCCTATTCCAGAACAGTTTCCATCGCGACTTCCCGAGGCACCTCGGGGGCTACGTGGCATCCGTAAATGTGATGTTTGCGCTCGATGAGTTTACCGCAGAGAACGGCGGCACCATTGTGGTTCCGGGAACGCACCAGCGCGAGACCGCCCCTACCGAGGAGACCATGAATCGTCATGGGGTCGCGGTCGAATGTCCGGCAGGATCGATGTTCGCCTTTGACTCCACGCTCTGGCATGCCGCCGGCCAGAACCGTTCAGGGCACGACCGCCTGGCGATCAATCAACAGTTCACTCGATCGTTCATCAAGCAGCAAATCGATTACGTTCGGCTGCTCGGCGACGCCGTCTTGCAAACCCTTCCGGCGCGAACGCAGCAACTGCTCGGCTGGTATACGCGAGTCGTTACGAGCCTGGACGAGTACTATCGGCCCGCATCGGAACGTCTTTACCGGAGCGGCCAGGGCTGACGACTCCATGCTCGCGACCGGTGCCACGCAATGCATCACCGACCCAACGTCGCACTATCTCGACAATCGCGCCCTTACATAAACTTGAGAAGGGTGGTAGCGTGTCTCGATGCGGTCACGCCATCGGCCGAACCGGCGAGTGAGGAGGGCGTCATGACCGGCCCGACCGATCGCCTGCTATCGAACGTAGAGCAGTATTACACGGCGAAACTCGCCGAACACGGCCCCCGAGCGCAAGGTGTCGACTGGTCATCAGAATCGTCGCAGTTGCTTCGTTTCGAGAAACTCATCGAGGTCTGCGACCTCTCTGTTCCTTTTTCCCTGATCGACTACGGTTGTGGTTACGGAGCCCTGCTGCCGTTCTTGCGCGAGCGGAGGGCTACCGTGCAATACGCCGGCCTTGACGTCTCCGAAGCAATGATCACCGCTGCCCGCCGTCTTCACGGCGAAGGGACGGACGTCCGATTCCTGACCGATGAATCCCGGCTGGGCCCAGCAGATTTCAGCGTGGCCAGCGGGATCTTCAACGTCAAGCTGGAGACTTCAGAGGCCGACTGGGAAGAGTATATCTTTGCAACTGTCGGCAAGATCGCCGCCTTGAGCACGAAGGGCTTCGCATTCAACATGCTTACGTCGTACTCCGACAACGATCGCCGTCGCACACATCTCTACTATGGCAATCCGGCGTACTGGTTCGACGTCTGCAAACGACACTATTCGCGCTTTGTCACCCTGTATCACGACTATCCCCTGTGGGAGTTCACCCTTGTCGTACGGAGATGACGAATGGCTGACCTCGTAATATTCG
>WNFM01017770.1_pt1 | contig 10151 bp, 10 predicted proteins | sample 5400271 | NCBI WGS metagenome assembly WNFM01 (sample SAMN13153352, study PRJNA577476) | soil metagenome | isolation source: 60 cm saprolite on Douglas fir-dominated hillslope | place: USA:California | collected 2013-09-17
CATCGACGAAGATCACCGTATCAGCGGTCTTCCACATCTCCATTAACTCTACCCCATCACCGTTACACACGATGACCGATCGCTCGAAAAAGAGAATCCATTTATACGTTTGAAAAGGCTCGCAGACTCCATTTCTCCGATTAGATCTGACAGGAAATTTGACAGGAACCCCAACAACCATCAGCGAACAACTACAAACGTAGATAGACATAAACCTGCTCTACAAGACGCAGGACGAACGGCCAGGAACATCTACGAACATTCCTGGCCGTATCTCTCCATCGGCACCCCGTCTTCAGACGATGATATCTCAAGCCGCATCTAGAGCCGCTTGAGATATTTTTATATCTGTAGCAACGACAGCTTACGACAAATCTTACGACAATTGTCGTAAGATACTCCTGAGCATGCAGCTCGTGGTGTCAACAGTTGCCAAATTGTTTGACAATCTTCGACAACTGCCGTTTGCGCCGCCCTGATTCGGTCCAGCTTTCCACCGTTCCTGCCACATTGCAGAAAGTTATTCAATCAGGTGATGCCCTGGAGGAAATGTGGATTGGAACGTTTCCCCTTCGGGCCAACGCGAGCCCCACCACTTTTGAACGTGCATGCTCATTTGCATGCGGGCCTGGCATCCGATCAACGGGGTTGCCCTCCTGGATGCTTCTCCCAAGCGACCTGTAGCCGCTCAGGGCGTGTGTCCACTCCCTTGTTTGGGGGACTTTCGTTTCCGTTGCCAGCAGAACTCGCCATAGAAGCTATGGTGCAGATTCACGCTGGCATTGTAGTCGGCCTGCGCTTCATAGTGGCAAACGAGGCAGCCGAAGAGCTTGCCTCCTTTGTGCGTGATGCGCTGACCTGCGCGCATTGAGAACCTCTCTCCGCGCGCCCCACAGCGGGAGCACCTCTGCGATGTTTGCCAGGGATTGACCTCCACGGTGACGACAGATTGAGCAAAAGCCTTCTCGCGGGCGAGTTGGTTGATCTGCCCGCGCAGGTGGTTCGCTTGTTTGCGGTTGAGTCGATGAGACCGGCTCCCCCCTGATCCCTTGATCTTGCGGAGTCGTTCAAAAAGCAGCACGCAGCCCGGATACTTCGCACAGACAGTGGCAATGGCTCGCGCACCCTTATGCGCGGCATCCAGGTTCTGTCGCCGCACATGCCGCCAGAGCTGCTGGTTGCTGCGCTCCCCCTTGACCGGCTGGCCGGACTGCCATTGTTTTTTGGCAATGCGTTTCAGGTGGCGGTAGCGTGCCTGGTCCAGACCATGATCGCGCACAAAGAGCGTTTCCAAAACGGTTCCTCTTTGCCGCACGGTGATGACCGCGAGATGCTTGACGTTCAGGTCAACTGCCACCGTCACCAAATCAGGATCACGCTTGCTCTCCATGACCTTTTTGGCCTTGATCTCTTTGGTCTGGCAGCTGTGCAATTCTGCTGTTTTCGGGCGCAGGATCAGCTTGGGACTCTGCTGCTCCCAGCCCTCCTCGGTGCGACGCTGCTCAAAATACCGGCTGTACTTCACGGGATAGGTGACCCAGGTCCACTGCTCCCCCGTATAAACTTTGAGCCGGACAAAGCTCTCGCGCAGATCGAGGCTTCCCAGTTCGAGCGAAAACGCTCCTTCATAGAGGGTCGGGTGATTGGCGGCCCCAGGCAGCCCCGGCTTTCCCCGTTTCTTGCCGGATTGCTGCCAATTCGCCAAGTTCGAGAGATAGGATCTGACCTTGCCGATGGCATCCTTGATGACAGATCGTCGATAGATGAAAGGCAAATCAGGAAAGGCTCGGCTGAAGTTCCAGGTGGCCAGCGGATAGGGATGTTCGGCCGTTTCGACAGTCTGAAACTCCGCCCAGGTGAGCAATGTATCGGTCGAGAGCAGTCGTTCCCGCATTTCCTGATGCTGCTTAGAGAAGTAAGGAACTCGCTCGCTGACTTTTTCGGCATGAGTGAGGAAGAAGGCTACGTAGAAGGCACGCGCGGCGTCCAGGATCTTCACGGTCTGCGAGAGCGCGGCACGTTTTTCCCTATTCGTTCCTCCCTGATCCCGTTTCCCCAGATCAAGCAGGAGTTTGGTCGTTCTGCTGGCCTGTCCCATTGATCTGCTCTTCCTGCTCCCATTCCTTGAGCATCGTTTCTACGCGCTTGCGTACACCTTTGGCTCGATGGCCATACAGCCTGCCTGCAAACACGGTGACAATGGTCACCAGGTCCTCAATGAGTTCTTCGGTGGCTTCCTGGTGCTTGGGTGGATCGAGCACTTCTAAACGTACATCCTTCCAAGCAAACGCTTGCTCCAAATAACTCAAGCCAAAGCGCACCAACCGATCAGGATCTTCGATGAGCACCACATCCACCGCCTGCTCTCCGATGAGCGAGAGCAGCTTCTTCATGCCAGGGCGCCGCTCGTTGAGACTCGATGCCTGTTCAGTGATCATCTGAACGACTTCATAGCCGCGCGCGCTTGCCACTTCCTTGAGACGCTCGCTCTGGCGTGCCAAATTGCCATCCTGCTCTTGTCGCACGCTCGACACCCGCGCGTAGAGCACGCAGCGCTCGACAGCACGTTCCCTTTGCCTGCGCAACCGCGCAACCTCCTCGATAGGGATGCGCCGTTGATTCCCCACGGTGCGCACCGTCCGCAATTTCCCGGCCTCATCCCATCGATGAATGGTTTTTGTGGAGACACCTAATTCATTGGCTGCTTCCTTTGGATGCAGCAAACGTTTGTCCTTCATTCGTCAAGTATACGAGAAATGTCCCACTTTGTCAAACTTTTTGAAGGTCGTCAACCCCTGATAGCGTTTCCCCTCCTGGTTTCTCCTAGTCCTTTTGCTCATGTAAAACCTCATTCAATCTACTCATTGCATCTTGCTGCATTGTGGGAAGCACATGGGAGTATACATTCATGGTCATAGCAATGTTGCTATGACCCAATATCTCCTGTACAATCTTTGGATGAACGCCTAATGCTAACAGGAGCGTTGCAGCGCTATGCCGTAAATCATGAAAACGAATGTGAACGGTAGGCGTATATCTCTATCAGGATTGAGTCGCGTACCAATGGAGGTACAAAAAACAAGGTCATTCTCTTTCCAAAGAGGACCCGCTTTCTCTCTTGCCACTGCTTGATGCTTGCGATGCTGTTCAAGTGCTGTAAGTGCAAAAGGGACAATGAGAATGCTGCGTCGGCTTTTCTTTGTCTTTGTATTCGCTTCCACATAGCCCTTCTTCTCTTCAGTTTTCAACTTGCTAGGAACACGCGACATGATACGGCGTACCTGCAATGCCCCTGTCTCAAAGTTAATGTCTTGCCATTTCAGTCCCATGATTTCACCGCGCCTCATTCCTGTAGCCAGGGCAAGTTTCAGCAATGCTTCTACGGGGAGTCCACGAGCAGCAGCTAGCAACTTTTGTATCTGCTCCAGGTTCAATGGTTGTATCTCATATTCTTCTCCATGAGGAGGATCGGCGAAATCGCATACGTTTTTTGTAACGAGATTCCGCTTGACGGCCGCGTCTAACGCTTTATGCAGCACATTGTGAAAGCTGGCAACAGTTACCGCTTTATAGCCTTTATCAATCATCTTTGTATAAAATGCTTCTACGTGCTGCACCGTTAGTTTCTGCACATAGTAGCGTCCCAACTCAGGAACAATATGCAGGCGTACAATTTCCTCATACCGCTCGTAGGTACGAGGGCGCACGCTGTGCTTTTGCGTGTTCTCTAACCAGGTGTTTAAGAATTGTTCTAGTTTTTGCTGTGGAGCGGTAACAAGGCTCCCTTGTTGCTGTTCACGCAAAGCTATTTTTAGCTTCTCTTGCACTTCCTTACGGGTCTTTCCATAGATACTCTTACGCTTACCGCCCTCTGTAGTAATCTTGGCCTCATATGTCCCATTTGGGCGCTTGCTAATCGAGCCTTCACCATTACCGCGTCTACCTCTGGTCATAGATCATCTCGCTTTCTCTGGTACAACAAAACCGCCCTAATCTGAGCATTATGGCCAGGGCAGTTCTCCACTTCTAGCTATGCGCTGCGTTGTACACGCTCTTTTATCCACTGTTGTAGTAAATCAGATGGTATTCGCACATATCGACCTGAACGGAATACAGGTAAACCCTCGCTTTCCATCATTCTATACAATTTTGAGCGTCCTACGCGTAGTTTCTTCATCGTTTCCTCGATGGTTAATAGCATAGGTTCAGTTGCTTGTGATGCCTGTAATGACTCTTCCTTCATAAAGTATGCACCTCTCTGTTTCGACAACGTGCAATTGACAGCATATTTAGTGGCTTAAGAGTGACGCCAAATCCTGTTAATCACTATGTCTTTGCACAACCATAAGCTTGCTTTTCATGCAGATTGCGTGTGCGAAACATGTAGTAATCATCGGGAATTGATATGATGCTATAGATGCAATGAGTGTACCTGGGTCTCACCGCCGGGTTCCTGCCAGGTTCCCGCCAGGTCCCTGCAAGCGTGCAGTGATTGACGGGAGTGGTGGAGTGGCGTGTTCCGCCGCCGTGCCATATCTGCGAACAGGCGGAGTTCGCCGGATCCGGCGGAAGCCCTCCACTTCCGCCACCTGACCGCATCTTCACACCGTGTCCCCGCATGGAAGGTGATTGGCGGAAGTCTTGGCTACCAGCGGCGCGTCACTTCTAGCATTTCCGCCGGACGTACAAAAAGCATTGACAAAGATGGACTCGCTAGGGTAAAATAGGTGAATGAAGAAGAAAGAGTACGTGTCAGCAGGGGAAGCTGCGCGAGCATTAGGGGTCTCAGTCAAAACCATCCAACGGTGGGATAAAGCGGGTTTGCTCCCCGTTGTGCGCACCGCGACCAATCAACGCCGTATCCCCAGAGAGGCTCTTGACCAGATTCGCAATGGGGACGGACCTGGGCGACGCTGTGCCATCTATGCCCGTGTCTCCAGTGCCAAACAGGAGCACGAGGGGAACCTTGCACGACAAGTCGAGCGTTTACAAAGCGAAGCACAGAAGAGAGGATATTCCGTCGTGGCGCTGATCCAGGAGCAGGGATCAAGCCTGAATGAGCATCGCCGTGGGGTAAAAAAACTCTTCAAGCTGGTTGATCAGCAAGACATTGATCTGGTCCTGATTGAATATCCTGATCGGCTGGTCCGCTTTGGGTTTGGGTATCTGGCAGAAACCTTTCTTTGGAAGAAGGTACGCATTGAAGTGGTTGAGCCCTCCAAAGCACAGACCGCATCGGAAGAGTTGGTCCAGGATTTGCTCAGCATCGTCACGGTCTTTTCCGGTCGATTGTATGGAAGTCGAGCGAAAAAAGTTCAATCGTGTGTCAAGCAAGCGCTCAAGGACTGTTTGAAAGAAGAGACAGATGGGACAGACAGCGAGAACCACCAAACTCTTGCTTGATGTTTCCCCACGCAAGCAAGGCGGAACCAACGCGGGCAAACGGGAGCATCTGGCTTCGACCGTGGCCCTCCTCAATGCAGCCCGCCAGTTCTACCTGGCGTTTTTCCTGGCTCACCCGGACAAGCTCACCGAGCGCGTCCAGATCATTTCCACCACCACCGGCGAAGTGCGCGGAGGCGTGATTTCTGCTGATAAACTGCTCACCTGGGCCGAGTTTCTGACGGTCGAAACCCGTGACCATCCTTCCCCCGATCCTGACTGGAATTTCAGCCAGGTGTTTCCTGACTTCCCCAACAGGTACCGAAGGTCCGTGATCAAAGATTGCCTGGGCAAAGCGCGCGGCTATCTCAGCCTGAGACAAAACTGGCAGCAAAGTGGCAAGAAGAAGGGCAAGCCAGGTCTGCCCACTCCGGCGAATCATCCGACCCTTTACGCAGGTACCTTTAGCCTGGAGTTGGATGAACTCGACCTGCGCAACAGCTTTCTGCGCCTCAAAGTCTACGATGGGACCGAGTGGAGGTGGGTGAACTATCCGACCAAGTACAACCGCTACTTTGAAGAACGCCGAGCTGACCCGGACTGGGAGCAGGAAAGTCCGAAACTGGTGCTGAACCAGCACGGAGCTGCGCTCCACTTCTTGCAAACCAGGAAGATTGTGGCGAAAAAGATTGTGGAGAGCAAACAAGACCCCGATCTGGTGACGGTGGCGGTGGATCTCAACGTGAAATTCCTTGCGGTGATTACGGTGAGGCAGAGGGGCACGATCATCCAGACATGCTTTGTTTCCGATCAGGGTCTGGATCAGCATCGTTATGGCCATCTCAAACGCATTGCCAAAAAGCAGTGGCAATCAGGGAAACCCGTCAAGGGCGAGCAGAGCAATCAGAATCTCTGGGCGCATATCCGTCGGCAAAACCGGGCGGAAGCCCATCGGGTCTCACGTGCCATTGTCGAGATCTGTGAACAGTATCCAGGGTGTGTGCTGCTCTTTGAACGCCTGCGGGTCATCAAGCCGAAAGGGGGGAGCAAGTCCAAACGACGCAATCGAAAACAGGCCAATCAACTGAAAGGCCAGATCAACCAACTTGCGAAGGCAAAAGCGTATGCTTCGGGCATTGTGAGCGTGGAGGTCAATCCCCATGGCACCTCACAGTATTGTGCGCGTTGCGGCTGGAAGGGCGTGAGGTTCACGCCCAAAGCAGGACAACGGGTCACAGGCAAAGGGGGCAAGCTCTTTTCTTGCGCTTTTTGCCGCTACGAGTGCCATGCTGACTTCAACGCAAGCGTGAATGTGCATCGAAGCTTTTACCGCGAAATGCATTGGCAGCCACGTCTGAAGAAGAGCGGCTGACCGTCTCGCCTTGTCCGGCTACAGGTCGGATGGGAAAATGGCTGGGGAGGGCACTCCCGATGATCCAGCCCAGGCCCGTATGCAAATGAGCATACATGGAAAGTGATGGGGCTACTGCTGGTCCAACGGGGGCACGATTCCGACGCCATGCTCTCTCGGACCTACTGGTTTCTTTGACCTGCTGGAATGGTGCAGAATCGCTGGCAGGCTGTATGGAATCCAGGCGGCAGAAACACGACTTGTCCATCTCTGTCTACAGATTTGGGCAACGGTTGACACCACGACAGTGCCAGAAGTCATTCCGGTGACGGAATTGCCGCCGTGCTATCCCGTTTGCAGTCGAGCCGTAAGCGCCGGTTCCGGCGGCACGTCGCCGCTTCTGAAAAAAGTGAGGAACATCCAGGTAGTGGAAGCGGCGGAAGCCATTTGAGAGAGACGGTCGCCTCCCTCCAAACAAGCGCATATTGCCGATTCTGGCGATCCGTGGGAGATATGAGAATGGCAGGACGGAACTTGGAGCAGGGGGAAGTGCATGCTATGGCTTGAGAGGCGAGACGAAAGACGAGCGCTGCGGTGGCACATGGCAATTCTCTCATGTGTATGGTCTCTTCCTCCGTTTCTGCCAGGCAGAGGAGAATCGCAGGGTCTTGAAGATCCGCGGGAATGCCTCTTGTAGCAGATCTCCCACATACCCACAATATGTGAGCAGGCAGGAGGTTCCTGCAAGCCGAAGGGTTGTTGTGCTCATAGGGAAGCGGCGGAAGTCCCTGTCAAGTACCTGATTGCATAGGATTCCACCAACTATCGGGTCCTAAATACAATCAAGCAACAAACGCGGGATAAAACCTGCTCGGCAGGCACAGACAATCCCCAAAAAGTTGCTTGATTGTACTTAGGGACTCTCGAAAACTAAATTATCCCAGAGATGATATGGCGTGCGCTTTTGAAAGAGGCGTCAAAAGGGATTACTCTGCCGAGAGAGGTTCGGAGAGAACCGCCAACTTAGCAGCCGTACCTGTTTCTGAGACAGGCGTGTAGACGATCATCTGTAAATCTGGATGATCTGCAACCTGGAAAGTCTTTGCCTGCAGAACCAGGAGTCCCACCAGAGGATGGATCAGGTGCTTGTGTTCAGTTTGGACTCCTTGAATATCATGACGGGACCACCACTCGCGAAATATTGGACTCACCTGCTTGAGGTCATTGACTAATTCGGTCAGCCAGGCTTCTCCGACATAACGCTGGGCACTGGCGCGAAAGAGAGCAAGGAAGCGCTGTGCTTCCCTTTCCCAATCCACAGCCATGGCGCTGTGCCGTGAATCGGTAAAGAGAAACCAGAGGAGATTGCGTTCGCGGGAAGTCAGCACGCTGAAATCAGCAAGCATCCGACATGCGGCCTGATTCCAGGCAATGATATCCCAGCGAGGACTCAAGACCAGGGCAGGATAGATGCCCATGGTATCAAGAATAAGCTGGAGCGCTGGGTCAATGGTCTGGGTCAAGGGCAGTGGGTCAGCAGGCAATTGCCCGCGGGCGAGAATGAAGAGATGGGCTCGTTCGTCGGCATCCAACTGTAAAACGCGGGTCAGGCTTTCGAGCACTTGCCCTGAGACGGTAATCGCTCGTCCTTGTTCCAACCAGGTGTACCAGGTTGCCCCAACGCCTGCGAGCAAGGCCAGTTCCTCTCTGCGCAGTCCTGGCGTCCTGCGACGCGTTCCCGGTGGCAATCCGACTTGCTGTGGAACAATACGCTCGCGACGAGTCCGCAAAAACTGGGCCAACTCTGTACGTCGTTCTTTCTCGTTCATCGCTCTGCTTCCTTATCCTAGTAGATGTTATACCAGAATATATTGACTCCTGGTTCTAGAAGAGGACCGCTGGTAGGATTGTATCACAACGCAGAAATCGTGAGCACCACAGGCGATTTTGCGATATACAAATACATTAATACAAGGAGAAAGAAGTAATATGCTCATCACCATTGTTCTCGCTTTCTTGGCAGGTCTCAACGCGGGGAACGGATTGCCTCATTTCATCACAGGAATTACTGGCCAGGAGCACCCGTCTCCTCTTGGGAAATCGGCTGTGGTCAATCTACTTGAAGGATGGAGCGCGTTTTTCATTGGTGGCATCTTCTGGTATTTTACCTGGATGCAGCATGGTAATCCTGTTCTTATATATGCCTTTGCGGCAATTGGAGTATTTGCCATTAATCTCTTTCATGCATGTGTTTGGCGTGCAAATCCTGAATTTTACAAACATATCCTCCCTAGACAAAAATAGCAGTTCGCAGCTATCAGCTTCGGTGATCATGCTTCGCTTGTGGAGCGTGATCACCGAACTCGCACGAGGCGTTATGAGAACCTGAGTAGAGTGAATGGCGACGATTTTTTCGATAGGCTGCCGTTAGCGTAGGTTTTTTCCACAATGGTATCGTGACCCCCTATCGCTCTAGAGATGATAGATTGTCGCCAAAACGCTCTGGAAGGCAGAAGGATGGAACTAGTCGAGAATGTGAAAGAGTTACTCATGGAGACGGCGAAATCCCTGAAAGGGAGCGCACGCCGCTTGTTTCTGGCTCGGACGGTACGCGCCTTGGGAGAAGGAGGTCAGCGGCTGGCAGAACGGGAATTAGGATGGAATCGTGGGACTATCCGCAAAGGCCAGCACGAATTGGAACATGGGATTGTCTGTATTGATGCGTACACCTCGCGAGGCCGCAAACGGAGTGAAGAGCATTTGCCCAACTTGCTCAGCGATATCACAGCCATCGTAGATGGGCAGAGTCAAGCAGATCCGCAGTTTCGCACGAATCGTCTGTACACTCGCCTGACGGCCACGGAAGTGCACCGCCAGTTGATTGCGCAAAATGGCTATCGTGAAGACGAATTACCCACAGCGGAAACGATTTCCACGAAGTCGAATGAGCTGGGGTACTATCCGAAAAAAGTGGCTAAGAGCCAACCCCAAAAAAACTCCCAGAAACTGACGCCATCTTTGCCCAAGTGAAGCGCCTGAACAAGGAGGCTGATGAAGCGTCAGACACGCTACGGATCTCGATGGATGCCAAGGCGACAGTGAAGGTCGGCCCCTTTGCACGTGGGGGGAAAAGTCGCGTGGCCACCAAAGCCGCCGATCACGACTTTCACCCAGCAGCAACGGTCACACCAGTGGGGATTTTCCTCCCAGCCTCCGATGAGTTCTTTCTCTATGGGGTGACATCCAAAGTCACCAGCGACTGTCTGGTAGATCGGCTGATCGACTGGTGGAAAAGCGTCAAAGAGCGCTTTCCCGACATCACAACATTGGTCATCAATCTGGACAATGGCCCAGAGAGCCACAGTCGGCGCACCCAGTTCATGCAGCGTCTGCTGGAATTTGTGCAGTGCTATGGTAT
>WNFM01020578.1_pt1 | contig 10151 bp, 9 predicted proteins | sample 5400271 | NCBI WGS metagenome assembly WNFM01 (sample SAMN13153352, study PRJNA577476) | soil metagenome | isolation source: 60 cm saprolite on Douglas fir-dominated hillslope | place: USA:California | collected 2013-09-17
AGCTCGAGATGCCCGCCCCACGCATCCTGCCATCCCTTGTTCAGGTAGATCAGCATGTTCAGCCTGCGGTCGAGCTTCAGTTTGGGGTGGACGTTGAAGTCGGCATGCACCTTCAGGAAGCCGCCAGGCTCGATCTGATGCAGGCCGCCGCCGCCGAAGTAGGGGTCCGGGATCAGACCATCGATGCCGGTCAGCGCTTCGAGCCAGGTCAGCATCTCGAACGAATTCATGTCGTTGAGAAAATCGCGCACACTCTTCGAGAGCTGACTCCGCTCGTGGTAGAAGCCAAGCTTCTTCTCCAGCGGATTGTCGAACTCCACCCACCGCATTTCCTCGTGGGAGGGAAAGGCGGCGAGCGTCGACTCTAGATCGCCGTCGTCGAAAAGGCCGTCGATGGCGATGTGCGGGAACGGCCGCGCGGAGACGTAGCGCTCGCGAAGAGAGGCGGCGTCGAGTCGAAGTCTCATTGGCGGAACGCTCGGCTAGAATTGAAACGGTTCATGACTCGACCACCACCCTACCGCGACTTCTATTACCCGCTCAACGTCTTCATGCACATCCTCACGCATGAGGAGGGAGGCGTCGACTACCTTCATTACGCGCTCTTCGAAGACGCCGGCGAACGCATCGGTGCGGCTCAGGAGCGCTCCACCGAGTTGCTGCTGGCCAGGCTCCCTCCTCCTCCCGCGCGTGTCCTCGAGGTAGGCATTGGCCTCGGAACTACCCTGCTGAGACTCACGCGCCTCGGGTACGACGTCGAAGGCATCACTCCCGACGAGAAGCAGATCGCCATGGTCCGCGACCGTTACGGTGACGAGCTCAAGGCCACTTGTGTCTCGCTCGAAGCGATGGACATCGGCCATGGCTACGACATCGTGCTGTTTCAGGAGTCGTCGCAGTACATCGACGCGGAGGTCCTCTTCGCGCGAGCGAGGGACCTGGCGCCGCAAGTGCTCGTGCTCGACGAATTCGCCCTGCGGCCGCTCGATGCGCCCGGTGCCCTCCATGCGCGTAGCCACTTTCTCGACGCGGCGTCGGGAGCCGGCTTCCAGCTCACCGAGGAGCTCGACCTGTCGGAGCAGGCCGCGCCAACGGTCGACTACTTCATCGAGCGCCTGCCGCGCTATCGCGTCCAGCTCAAGGCCGATCTGGGCCTCGCCGACCAACAGGTCGACGACCTGATCGAGAGCGGCAAGCGCTATCGCGAGCTCTATCGAACGGGCGTCTACGGGTACCGGCTGATGCAGTTTCGGCTCACCGGCTCCGCGCGAACACACACCCTCGGCACATGAAGTCCTCGGGAGCGTCTTCGAGTCCATAGACCCAGCGCCGCATCTTGGCCAACTCGGGGCCCTCGAGAACCTGCGCGATCGTGTGCGTGGTGACGTCGCCGACGATGTAGTTCTCGTCGTAATCCTCACAGCAAAGCACGCACTTCCCCTGCGGGGTGATGTGCAGGTGCTGCAGGGGACGGGAGCTGATGTTGTCGCAGCCGCCGAGGTGCGCGATTCGCTCGGACGGCTTCCTGCCGACGTCCAGCCAACCGGCACGGTCCATCACCACGTGGTATTGCACCTCGAACCGGCTGCCGGCGAAGTACGCCTGGATCTGCTCGAAGTCGCGGCGGTGGGTGTCATTGCCCGTGCCGAGGACGGCCATATTCATCTGCGCAGCGACGGGCTTGTCCCGCATGTAATCGAGGTTGCGCAGGACCGCTGTCAGATGATCCGCGCCCCGATCGGCTATGTAGCGCTCGCGGTCCAGGGTGGACAGATTGACGCAGAGATAGCGAAGGGGCGAATGGGCGATCAGTGTGTCGGTCTTGGCGGGGGTAAACGCCGAGCCGTTGCTGAGCACGGCCACGGGCAGGCCGGCATCATGGATGGCCCGTACGTGCTCGACGAAGCGGCGGTCGAGAGACGGCTCGTTGTAGCTCTGCAGGAAGACGGCCTCGAGCGTCGGGCCGAAAGGAACCAGCTCGGCGATGATGCGCTCGAACAGGTCCTCAGGCATCGTGTAGTCGTCACGGGGGGCGATGGAGACGGGACAGAAGTAGCACTTCTGGTTGCAGGCCGTCATCATCTCCAGAGAGACGATCTTCAGGCGATACATCGCCGAGAGGTCGGCCGTCTCACGCACGATCCAGCCATCCGAGACGAGCGCGTCGTCGGCCGGCCCGCCTTCGAGAAAGGCCCGAAGCGAGGCGTAGCCTTCGTCGCCAGCGGCCAGTCCGCGGTCCGTGAGCGGGTTGTAAATACGGTCGGGGTCGACGTGCAGGAAGGGGTTGAGCTTCCAGCCGGTCCGGATCAGTTCAGTGACAGACATCGCGATTCACTATACGAACCGGGACGGATAACTGTCCATTGCATGGGTCAGTTGCATCGGCCTAGTTGCTAGATGCTAGTTGGTGGTTGTTCCGCGCCTGGGATGGCGAACCTGACTGCTGGGCTAGCGCCGCGAACACGAACGGCGTGCGTGCCATCCGTCGCCGCACCAGGTGCCCGACACTAGGATCTAGCATCTAGCAACTAGAAACTGACTAGAATGCGCCCCGCCTATGCGCCCGCTAAGCATCAGCTACCTGGTCGAAGACACAGAGTTGTCCGGGGGGATCCGCGTTCAGCTCATGCAGGCCGACGCACTGGTGGCGCGGGGTCATCGGGTGCGACTGGTCACCAAGGGCCTGCCGCTCACCTGGCGGAGCTGTGATGCCGAGTGGGTGTACCTCGACAATTTCTACAACTATGACGCGAGCGAAGACGACTTCGTCATCGGGACGTTCTGGCTCACGTTACATCCGGCGTGGGAGATCGCCCGGGAGCGTGCCGTCCATCTCTGCCAGGGATATGAGGGCTTCATCGGCGCCTACGCTGACGTTGTCGACAAGATCGAGAACGCCTATCGCTTTCCGTTGCCCAAGCTCGTCGTCTCACCCTCGCTGGTGGAGGTCTGCAAGCGCTTCACGCAGGACGTCACCTACATCGGCCAGATCGTCGAAGACGAGTTCTTCCGCGACCGCACGCCTGCCGAGAAGGATCCGCCGCGGGTGCTCCTCTGCGGACAATCGCAGGCGGACTTCCGTGGAATCGAGGATGCGTACGGCGCGGTGGCGCACGCGCGCTGGTTTCACCAGAAGCTCGACCTGATCCGTGTCTCGGCGTGGGCGCCGTCGAAAGCCGAGCCGCTCGACGCCGTCCAGGAGTTCCACGTCGCCTTGAACACGAGCGAGATGACGCGGCTCATGCATTCCTGTGACGCCCTCATCGCCGCCAATCACGCGGCGGAGGGCTTTGGTTTGCCCGCCGCGGAGGCGCTGGCCTCACGGATTCCGACGATCCTGACTTCCATCCCGAGCTACCTGGCGTTCGACGACGTGCACGACTACGCACTCTTCGCCCCGCCGGAGACTCCCATCGAGTTGGGCGAGCGGCTCGTCGAGCTGCTGAGCGACGGTGACCTGCGAGAGCGGATCCGCGCCCGTGGCCGACAGGTTGCCGAGCAGTGGCGCGCCAGCCTCGTGGCCCACCGCATGGAGCGGTTCTTCTACGAGCGACTTCGCTGAGGGTCGACCCACAGCATCGCCACGATCGACGCCGCCCACGCCAGGCCCGCGCAGGTGAGCATCGTGACTCGGAACGCGCCGATGAAGGCCTCGGCGATCCGTGGCTTCGCCTCCGGCGGCGCAACGATGTCGTCCATTCGCGCGCTCTGCGCGAGGATGGCCTGCTTGACCGCCGGAGGCGCGATGACGCGCGCGTCCAGCTCGCGCGTGAAGCGCCAGGCGAAGACCACTCCCAGCAGCGCGACTGCGATCAGGCCTGCAGTCCGGGCCACGGCGTTGCTGATCCCGGACGCAATCCCGGACTTCTCCCCCGCCGCGCTCATGACGGCCGTCGTCAGGGGCGCGACTGTCATGGCAACGCCGATTCCCATGACCACCATGGCCGGGAAGAAGGTCGTCCAGTAGCTCCCGCCGATCGACGGCCGAGCCATGAGCGCAAATCCGCATCCGGCGATTAGCGGGCCGAAGATCAGAAGCGGCCGTGCCCCGATCCGATCCGCCAGGGCCCCGGCGTATTTCGAGAGCAACACCATCATCGCAACCGTGGGCAGGTTGGCGGCACCGGCCTGAGTGGGTGTGTAGTGCTGGATGTGAATCAGGTTGAATGGCAGGAAGAAGAACGATCCTCCCAGTGCGGCGTAGAGCAGCAACGTGAGGAGATTGCTGGCGCTGAAGAGGCGCGACCGAAACAGCTCGAGCGGAACGAGAGGCTCTTTCACGCGCGCCTCGTAGGCGACGAAGACGACAAGCAGCACAGCTCCCGCGATCCCGATGAAGGCTCGCGACTCGATCAGCCCGAAGACGATGGCGCCGAGGGAGAGGGTGATGAGTAACGCACCGACCGGATCGAGGGCGCGGGCGGACGGGTCGCGGCTCTCCGGCACGCAGGTGACGATCAGCAGGAGGACGATCGCGGCTACGGGGACGTTGATGAAGAAGACCCAGCGCCACGAGAAATGCTGCACGATCCAGCCCCCCAGCACCGGGCCAAGAGCGAGTGTGAGCGACGTGAGAGCCGACCACGTTCCGATGGCCTTCCCGCGGTCGCTACCAAAGGAAGCACTGATGATGGCCAGACTGCTCGGTACCAGCAGAGCCCCGGCGATCCCCTGGACAGAGCGCGCGATGATCATCTGGACGGTCGTCGGCGCCAGCCCGCACCAGCACGAGGCCAGCGCGAAGAGGATGACTCCGATGGCGAAGACGCGCCGCCGCCCGTAGTGATCGCCCAACGACCCGCCCACGAGCACGAGCGCTGAGAGGAAGAGTTGATACGATTCGACAATCCACTGCACGGCAGCAAGGTCTGCATGCAGGTCGCGCTGAAAGACCGGCAGCGCAACACCCACCGCGGTCGAGTCGATGAAGACGAGCGAGGAGCCCAGGACCGTCGCGGCGAGGATGAAGCGTGCGTGTGGCGTCGCCATCGCCTCAGTATGGAGTGTCTCGATCGTCGCCGGAAGCATATCAAGCTCAGCGCGGGGCCCGCCGACGCGCGAAGGGCGTCGCGCAGAGTTGCCCCCGGCTCTGCCGTGGGAACAGGTTCTTCGCAACTTGAGCGGCCACGCAGGCGGTCGCCACAACCCGGGGGACATTCGTCTACGGACGTCCTCGAGACTCCTTCAAAAGCTCCCCACTGTGGTGGCCGCCTGCGCGGCCACTTCCTTGTCCTCTGTTCCCCCGGCCGAGCCGGGGCAATTCTGTACGACGCGCCTTCGCGCGTCGCCAACCACCCGATCTTCAGAGCAGAGGGACGGAGTCGTGAGAGCCTTCTCCCTGTGGGTTAATGTGCATTTCTCACACCCTCTCGTTGCGAGGACGCAGAGTGTGGCTCGGATGCAAGGCGCGCGAAGTGAGGCCGACGAAGGCGTAGTAGAACCTACGTCGAGGCCGCAATCTGCGTCCGCAGCAGAGAGGGTGTGAGAAATGCGGGTTAAGGTGCCCGAAGGGCGGATGAGGGGCGGTACATACCTTTCTCTCGTGATGTTCATGACTTGTGCAGAGGTTCTCAGGCGCCTCCCAACCCGCCTCTGTCCTCTGACGGCTTCCCTCTGCCTTCTTCCCGCCAGAGCGCCTTGTGAAAACTTTCTCAAGTCCGTAGAATCGGCTCCCCGCGCCCTTCGGCGTATGTCATCATCTTCCCCCTGAAAACAGCCGACTTATGCCTATTGAAAAAGTAGCGAATTCCGAGTCGATCATCGCCCGCAAACGTGGCGCCGCTCCAGGACAGCAGGCCGAGAAAGGCCTCATCACACTGCCTGGTGAGTCGGACCGCGAGATCGAGGACCTGGCCGGGGGTACGTACCTCACCACGACGCTCGACACGCTCGTGGGCTGGGCGCGCGGCAACTCGCTCTGGCCGCTACCCTTCGGCACCGCGTGCTGCGCCATCGAGTTCATGTCGATGGTGTCATCGCACTACGACATCGCCCGTTTCGGCGCCGAGGTCGTCCGCTTCTCGCCGCGGCAGGCCGACCTGATGATCGTGGCCGGCACCATCGTCGACAAGATGGCCCCCGTGCTGAAGAAGATCTACGAGCAGATGCCCGAGCCACGCTACGTCGTAGCCATGGGCGCCTGCGCCACCTCGGGCGGCTTCTATCGTGCCTACCATGTCGTGCAGGGCATCGACGAGATCATCCCAGTCGACATCTGGGTGCCGGGCTGTCCTCCCACTCCCGAGGGTCTCATGTACGGAATCCTCAAACTGAAGGAAAAGATCGAGCGCGGGGAGATCCGGCGATGAGGTTCACCCTGAGCGGAGCGAAGGGTCAAATCACCGCGGCGCCCGAAGGTTGTGGCGTCGCATCCCTATTGTCGTCGCATCTGATCCTTCGCGGCTCTGCAGCTCAGGTTGGAATGGTATGAGCACCCTCACCAAGTACTCCGCCACACCGTTCACCGGCCCCGCGCCGACCAACCGCGACGTCTACGTGCCTGCAGAAGCTGCCGCCGCGAACAAGCGCGGGCAGGAGATCGCCGCGAAGCTCGGGAATCCTGCGTTGATGGAGCAGGAGACGGGACAGGACCTGCCGACGTTCATCGTCGACAAGTCAAACATCCTCGACGTCCTGACAGCGCTCAAGACCAATGCCGACCTTCGCTTTACGATGCCCCTCGACCTTTGGGGCGCCGACTATCCCGGGCGCGAGAAGCGCTTCGATGTGCTCTACCAGCTCTACTCGCTGCAGAACAACGAGCGCGTGCGCCTGAAGGTTCAGGTCGCCGAGGATGAGCCGGTGCCCTCGGGAGTCAAGGTGCTCAAGGGGCTGAACTGGTTCGAGCGCGAGACGTGGGACATGTACGGCGTCCGCTTCGACGGGCACCCCAACCTGCGGCGCATCCTCACACATGAGGCCTTCCACGGGCATCCACTGCGCAAGGACTACGACGCCGCGCAACGCTGGCTCCTCACGGAGACTGACGTGGCGAAGATGACCCCTGTGATCGACGAACGCTTCAAGGACGTCGACACCGACTACGAGCGCGTGACGCTCAACCTCGGACCCTCCCACCCGGCTACCCACGGCACGTTACGCATCGTCGTGACGCTCGACGGCGAAATGATCATCGGCGCCGATCAGGAGATCGGCTACCTCCACCGCTGCTTCGAGAAGATGTCGGAGACCCACACGTATCAGCAGGTCATCCCCTACACGGACCGCCTCAACTACTGCTCCGCCATCATCAACAACGTCGGCTACTGCATGACGGTGGAGAAGCTCATGGGACTGAAGGTCCCGGACCGCGCCCAGCAGGTGCGGCTGATGCTCAGCGAATTCATGCGCATCGCCGATCACCTGGTGTGCATCGGTACGAACCTCGTCGACATGGGTGCGCTGACGAACTTCTGGTATCTGTTCCAGCCTCGCGAGGAGATCTACGGGCTCATCGAGGCGTGCTGCGGAGCGCGTCTGCTGCCGTCGTATCTGCGGATCGGCGGCCTAGCCATCGACGTCCCGCCCGACTTCCTGGAGCGCGCGCAGCGCCTGGTGAAGATGATGCCGAAGTACATCGACGACGTGGAAAAGCTCGTCGCGCGCAACAAGATCTTCCTCGACCGCGTGGTCGGCGTTGCCCCGATCTCGGCGGAGGATGCCATCGAGTACGGCTTCACCGGGCCGTGCCTGCGCGCCTGCGGCATTCCCTTCGACGTCCGCAAGGCCAGCCCGTATCTCGGTTACGAGACGTATGACTGGGACGTCCCCATCGCCGACGGCGGTGACACGTTCGCTCGCTACCTCGTGCGGATGGAAGAGATGCGGCAGTCGCTGCGCATCCTGCAGCAGGCCATCGACCGCGGCCTGCCGGCCGGACCGGTGATGGTGGACAATCCGTACGTGGCGCTTCCGCCGAAGGCGAAGGTCTACAACGAGATGGAGTCGCTCATCTATCACTTCAAGCTGATCATGCACGGCATCCAGCCGCCGGTCGGCGAGACCTACTTCCAGGTCGAGGGCGGAAACGGTGAGCTCGGGTTCCACATCGTGTCCGACGGCACGAAGAATCCGTACCGCGTGCGCGTGCGTCCTCCGTGCTTCCCGATCTATCAGGCCTTCGGCCAGATGATCATCGGGCAGACCATCCCCGACGCGGTCGCGGCACTCGGATCCCTCAACATCATCGCCGGGGAGCTGGACCACTAATGCCGATCACACGAGTGTCACCGGGTGTCGTCAGAGTCGAGCGGAACCGCCTCTCGCTGATGGACCGCCTCTACCTTCCCCAGGTCGTGGCCGGGATGTTCTTGACGCTGAAGCACCTGCTGCACAACCTCACCCACATGAAGGACCTCCCGATCATTTCGTATCCGGAGGTCAAGCGTGTCTACTCGGAGCGCTTCCGCGGACGGCACATCCTCACCACACGCGAGGATGGGACCACCCGTTGCGTGGCCTGCTACATGTGCTCGACGGCCTGCCCTGCCGAGTGCATCACCATTGAGGCCGGCGAGGACGCCCGTACGCGCGAGAAGTTCCCGGTTCGCTACGACATCGATCTCCTCCGCTGCGTCTTCTGCGGCTATTGCGTCGACGCCTGTCCGGAAGACGCCATCTACATGACGCGCGACCACGAGATGGCCATCGATTCGCGAGCCCGGGCCACGGTTGGCCTGCGTGACCTCGTCGTTCCGCCCAACTTCCCCATCGAGCCGATGGGCTGGCGCCCATACTACGGCCGGATAGAGAAGAAGGGTACGGCGGGTGGCACCGGCGCCGGCCAGGAGCTGCGCGCCGGGCCGTTCGAGGACGAGGAGCCCTTGCCCAACCCCGGCGTGTATGCAGGGGAAAGCTCTTCAGGGGGCCGAAGCTCTTGAGGGCGCCGCTGCCGCCGGCGCTGTTCTGAGGAACCCCCCTCATAGCGCCAGCGCTGGACAACGAAGATAGTCAGATCGAACAGGCGCTCACGGTCTGAAGGTCCCAAGAAGAGCTTAAGAGCTGTCGTTCCCCTTCGTCCCCTTATAATCCCCTCCCATCCAATGAAAGCCCTCGAGACCACGGTTGAAGAAGTTCTCCGTAAGGCGATCCAGTCGGAAATCGAGACGCGGACTTACTACCAGAAGATGGCCGAGCGCGCGGCTACTCCGGCGGTGCGCCAACGCCTGATGCAGCTCGCGGACAGCGAGCTCGTTCACCGGGCCAAAATGGAGCGGAAGTATCGCGACACCGTCGGGGCCGCTCCCCCCGGTCCGGAGCCCGTGACGATCGAGCTGGGCGCTGACGTCGTCAACCTCGACATGGCTCACGCGCTCAAGAATGCCCTCGAGCGCGAGCGTGACTCGGAGAGCTACTACCGCTTCATGGCCGAGCGCGTCCCGAACACGGAGCTGGGGCGGCTCTTCATGGAGCTGGCCGAGATCGAGTGGAAGCACAAGACCGAGCTGCAGGCCGAATACGACTTGACAGTCGCCGATCCCGAGCAGTTCCTGGCTGACATCTGACGGGACGGGAACCGAGGGGCCGGAAGCTCTTACGCTCTTAAGGGGGCGATGGTCCGCCTCAAGAGCTAAAGAGCTTCTTCCCTCTCGGTTCCCCTCAACAAAGTCAAACGGGCGGACAGCCACACGCTGTCCGCCCGCCTGTCTCTCTCTCATACAACACGCTTCCGGAGGAGGTGCGCTGTACGTGAGAATCAATATAAGCAGCGCTCATCAGTGGCCCGTTCAGGCCTCGTGAAAAAAAGCGCGCGACCGAGGCCGGAGGTCGCCCAGCGTCAATCGCGAGTCAGACGACCGTCATTTGTTCGTGACCGCGCGTGAGGCAGAGGTTGACTGCATGCCGCAGACGGGCGGGCGTCACCGGCTTCGACAAGGCCTGGCAGACGGCGGGGAAGAGCTGGCGGATCTCCTCGAACGTCCGGTTCATGCACAATTTCTGACGAACGCTCCAACGAGGGCCACGGCCGTGGCCAGATGCTGCTTCTCGGTGAGCCCTGAAGCCGCTCGCGGCTTGAACGAGTGGTCCCCATCCTCCAGCCATTCGAACCGGATGGGCGGCGCGAGGTCGTAGCCCGCCACGTCCTGACGCGAGCCGAACATATCGCGCGTTCCCTGGACGATGAGGGTGGGAGTGCGGAGTGCGGCAAGGTG